>NNBV01001290.1_pt1 | contig 74633 bp, 67 predicted proteins | sample 1173771 | NCBI WGS metagenome assembly NNBV01 (sample SAMN07173938, study PRJNA388173) | plant metagenome | isolation source: symbiotic tissue sample KVS11 | place: Norway: Troms, Kvaloya island | reverse complement strand
GCCTTGGCGGCCTTCGGGGCAGCCTTCGCAGCGGTCTTGCCCTTGGTCTCCGACGAGGCGGCCGTCAGCGCGACCGGGGAGGCCTCGCCCTTCTTCATCTCCGGCTTCTTGCCGCCGGTGAGGATGTCGGTGATGCGGATCACGGTCAGCTCGGCGCGGAAGCCGCGCTTGCGCTTCGAATTCTGGCGGCGACGCTTCTTGAAGGCGATGACCTTGTCGCCGCGGGCCTGCTCGACGATCTCGGCCGCAACCGTGATCTCGGAGAGGGACTTGGCGTCGAGCGTGGTCTTGTCGCCATCGGTCAGCATCAGCACGGTGCCGAAAGCGACGGTGTCGCCCGGGTTACCTTCGATCTTGGCGGTGGTGATACGGTCGTTGGCGGCAACGCGGAATTGCTTTCCGCCGGTCTTGATGACTGCGAACATTTTATCCTCCATGTTCGGCCCTGCCCTGTCACGGTCTCCGAAGAGGCCCATGCGGGACAGCTTTTTGGCAGTCGTTACGGGTCGGGTTCGCTCTTGCCGGCCCCCGCTCGCAAACACGCGAGACCATGAGGCCAAAAGAGATCGGGCGCGGGTTTCCCCACGCCGGATGAGGCTCGATAGTCGCATGACCCCGGCAGGTCAAGGGACAGACTGTGCCTTGGCGTGAATTATGACGGCCGGAAGACTTGTTTTGGCCCGACGCCGCGTGTAGTAACCCGCCTGCTTCGACCGAAGGCGACCGCGGACAGGTGGCAGAGTGGTTGAATGCACCGCACTCGAAATGCGGCATACCCGCAAGGGTATCGGGGGTTCAAATCCCTCCCTGTCCGCCACTTCCATCGCCAAGGGCTTCACAGAGCGGTGATGATCCCCCACGCGGTCGGCATCGTTCCCACGGTTGTCGCGATCAGGTGGCGCGCAGCCGCCTTCCGTGGCGTTTGCGGCTCCTCAACCTCTGTCGCGTCATATGTGGCTGTCGGTCGGCCCGAGGTGCCCTGTGGAAACGTCGCTCTATATTCCCGTCAAGCGCTTCCTCGAAAGCCTCGGCTACACCGTGAAGGGCGAGGTCGGGCACTGCGACCTCGTCGGGGTGAGGGCCGATGACCCGGCCGTCGTGGTGATCGGCGAGCTGAAGCTGACCTTCAACCTCGAACTGATCCTGCAGGGCGTCGACCGCATGAGCGTCGGCGATGAAATCTGGCTGGCGGCTGGCCTTTCGGCCAAGGGCAAGGGGCGGGAAAGCGATCCGCGCTACCGCAATCTCTGCCGGCGTCTGGGCTTCGGGCTGCTCGGGGTCGCCGCATCCGGGCATGTCGACGTGCTGGTGTCTCCGGCGGCGCCGACGCCTCGCAAGGATCCCCGGCGGCGCTCCCGGCTGGTCGAGGAGCACAGGCGGCGCCAGGGCGATCCGGCCATCGGCGGCGGGACGCGCCGGCCGATCATGACGGCCTATCGCCAACAGGCGCTGGCCTGCGCGGCCGCGATGGCCACGGCGCCGCAAAGGCCGCGCGATCTCAAGCCGTCCTGTCCCGATGCCCAGAAGATCCTGCACCGCAACGTCTATGGCTGGTTCGAACGATCCGGGCGCGGCGTCTACGCGCTGACCGAGACGGGGCGTGGTGCCCTGGCGGCCTGGCGGCCGGCGGCCGAACCGGCTCTTCCCGACACAACCGAGGAACCGTTGCGGGTGTCCCTGCCGGCGCCGTTGGAAGGCGTCCATTCTTGACATCGCGGCACCTGCGCCATCATGTTGCCGGCTGTTCCCAGGGGGGCCTCGCTAGGAGGCTGAGATTCCGCCGGCTCGGGCCAAGGCCCGGACAACGCGGTGACCCTCCGAACCTGATCCGGGTCATACCGGCGTAGGGATGCGGGACATCGGGCGGGCATCCGCCCCTTTTCCAGGCTCGCGCCGTCAATCCGGATCGTTGGTCCCGTGAACGGCATTCCGCCGGACATGGGCTGAGCGGAAGGCGTGTCTGGACGTGACGGAAGCACAGATCATTGCGGCTTTGCTCGCCTTCATCGACGACGGCGATGCGACGGATGAGGCCTTCGGGGCGATGGCGCTGTCCGTCTTCGCCTATCAGTTCGCGCACAACCAGCCTTATCGTCGCTTCGCCATCCAGCGTGGCCGCACGACTTTGACGGTGCGCCACTGGCGCGACATTCCGGCCGTTCCGATCACCGCCTTCAAGGATTTGACGCTGAGCTGCACCCCGCCGGAGCGGGCGCAGCGCGTCTTCATGACCAGCGGCACGACGCAGGGAGGCATCCGGGGCAAGAGCCACCATCCGACGCTGGCCGTGTGGGACCGCTCGATGCTGGCGAATTTCCGGCAGCGCTTCATGCAGGGGCGCGAGCGGATCGCCATGGGCATCCTGTTCCCCGACGAGGCGGCGATGCCGAACTCCTCTCTGGCGCATTACCTCGCTTTGGCGAAGAGCGAGTGCGGGACACAAGGCAGTGCGGGCTTCATCGGGGCCGAGGGGCTCGATCTCGCCCGGCTGATCGCGGCGCTGGAGCGCGCGGAGGCATCCGGTGAGCCCTATGCCCTGCTCGGCGCGAGCTACAGCTTCGTGCATCTGCTCGATGCACTGGCGGTGGAAGGGCGGCGTTTTGCGTTGCCCGAAGGCAGCCGGATTCTCGACACCGGCGGCTTCAAGGGCCAGTCGCGCGAGATGGGCGCGGATGCCTTCTACGACGCGCTCTCGGCCGCTCTCGGCGTGCCCTGCGCGGCCTGCATCAACATGTACGGCATGACCGAGCTCAGCACGCAGTTCTACGACGACGGCAACGCGGTTTGCCCGCCGGTGAAGTCGGGGCCGCATTGGATCCGCAGCCGCGTGGTCGATCCGATCACCGGCCAGGATCTGCCCGAGGGCGCGACGGGCGTGCTGGTGCATCACGACCTCGCCCATTTCAACTGCGCATCGGCGATCCTGACCGAGGATGCCGGGGTCATGGTCGAGGGCGGCTTCAGGCTGCTGGGGCGCGTCGATGGCGCCGACTCGAAGGGCTGTTCGCTGGCGGTGGCCGAATTCCTTCGGGCGGCACGAGGCTGACGCGGTGATCGAGCGGGCCGGGCATCTGCCGGGGTTGGCAGCCGCAGAGGTCGCGTGGCGCGTGCTGGACTTCGCCGCCTGGGGCGAGAGCGTGCAGGTGTCCGTGCCGGTGCTCAGCGAGGTGCAGGCACGCGCGCTGGCCGCCCATGTGCGGGAGCATGCCCGCGCCTATCTCAAGACGCTGCCGGTCTCGCAGATCATCGTGACGATCGACAAGGCCATCGCGCGGCTGCTCGACCGGGACGATCCCTGGCGGCGCAAGGCGGACGCCGTCCTGCCGATCGTCACCGGCTATGACCGGGAGACGGTGCGACTGGGGCTGTCGGGCTATCTGCGGACCTTCCGGGCCCCGCAATTGCAGCGCTTCCTCTCCGAGGATTTCGCCCATCCCGGCATCCTCGACGCCTTCCAGCCGGCGATGAAGGGTGGTTTCACGCGGGCCTACGGTCCCGAATTGCTGCTGCAGATCTGGGCCGGCAATGTGCCGGGGCTGTCGCTCTGGAGCCTGATCTCGGGCCTCATGGTCAAGGCCGGGACCATCGGCAAGGTCGCAAGCGGCGAGCCGCTGCTGGCCGGCTGGTTCGCGCAGATTCTCGCCGAGATCGACCCGCAGCTCGGCGAGTGCCTGGCGATCGTCTGGTGGAAGGGCGGCGACGTCGATAGCGAGGCCATCTGGCTCTCCGAGGCGGACACGATCGTCGCCTATGGCGGCAATGACGCGCTGGCGGCGATCCGCGACCGCGCGCCGGTGACCGCGCGCTTCCTGCCGCATGGCCACAAGATCGGTTTCGGCATGGTTTCAGCCGCGGCGCTCGACACGCGCCGGGCGGGGCCGCTGGCGCGCCTCGTCGCCCATGACGTGGTGCGATACGAGCAGCAGGGCTGCTACTCGCCGCAGATGGTCTTCGTCGCGCGCGGGGGGCGGGTGTCTCCGCGCGAATTCGCCGAGCAGGTCGCGCGCGAACTGGCGCGGTTTTCCCACTCCCATCCGCGCCGGGCGCTGTCGGTGGCGGAAGCTTCCGGCGTTTCCGCCTGGCGCAGCACGGAGGAAATGCGCGCTTTCGATGCGCCGGGCGGCGTCGCGCTCGGGGATGCGGGCGACCCCTGGAGTGTCGTCTGCGCCGAGGCGGCCGAGGGGCTGGCGCCGAGTGCCCTTTACCGAACGCTCAAGGTCGTGGCCGTGGACTGTCTCGACGACGTCGTTCCGCTGGTCGCGCCATTCCGGCCTTTCCTGCAGAGCGCCGCGGTGGCGGCGCCTCCGCGAGAGCTGTTTGCGATTGCGGAGCGGCTCGGCGGGGCCGGAGTGACCCGGATCTGCGCCTTTGGCGCCATGACGGCCCCCGAGGCGGGGTGGCACAATGACGGCCGCTTCAACCTGCTCGACCTCGTGACGATCACCGAGATCGAGAGCACGGCCGAGCGCGTGGCCGACGGGTTCGCTGGCTATGTCGACTGAGCCGGCAAACAACCCCTTCGTCGCCATCGAGCAGGTGCGATTCGGTTATGGCGCGGAAGGCGACACCGTCGACCGCGTCGACTGGGCGATCCCGCGCGGCGCCTTCCATTGCCTTGTCGGTCGCAGCGGCTGCGGCAAGACCACGCTGCTCAAGCTGGCGGCGGGGTTGCTGCTGCCGCAGGAGGGCTGCGTGCGGATCGGCGGGGCGGTCCTCATTGGGCCCGGCGACCGGATCGGCTTCGTCTTCCAGCAGCCGACGCTGCTCGACTGGCTCAGCGTCCTCGACAATGTGCTGCTGCCGCTCTCGCTGAAGCGCGGCCTGCGGCGCGACGACCGCGAGAAGGCGCGTGCCCTGCTCGACCTCGTTTCGCTTGGCGATTACGCACAGCGGCATCCGTGGCAGCTGTCTGGCGGGCAGCAGAGCCGGGTCGCGGTGGCGCGCGCGCTGATCACGCAGCCAGACCTTCTGCTGCTGGACGAGCCTTTCGCGGCGCTCGACGCGCTGACGCGGGAGGAGTTGCAGGACGATCTACTGGCGCTCTGCGCGCACCACGCGACGACGGTGCTCTTCGTCACCCATGACATCGGGGAGGCGGTCTATCTCGCCGACCGCGTCGCGATCATGGCGGCGGGGCGCCTGCATCACGAGATGGCGGTGGACCTGCCGCGGCCGCGGGGCCGGGAGATGCGCTACGGCCAGCCCTTCAACGCGCTCTGCCGGGAGTTGCGGCAGGCGATGGACGCGGCGTCATGAAGGTGCGGTTCGCCTCAGGTATCTTGCTGGTGGTGCTGCTCGGCGGCTGGGAGGCGTGGTGCCGGCTCGGCGGCGTGCCGGCGCTGATCGTGCCGGCGCCGTCCTCCGTCTTCGCGACGCTCTGGGGCGAGATCGCCAGCGGCCGGCTGTTCCCGCATCTGGCGGTGACCGCCACCGAGATGACGCTGGGGCTGGCGCTGGGCTGCCTGATCGGGCTCTGCGCCGGCATCCTGCTGGCAGAGGCCGATTTTCTGAGAAGGCTGCTGCACCCCTATATCGTCGCGAGCCAGGTCGTGCCCAAGCTCGCGCTGGGCCCGCTCTTCATCATCTGGTTCGGCTTCGGCATGGCGCCGACCGTGGTGATCACGGCGCTCATCTGCTTCTTCCCGCTGATGGAGAACACGCTGACGGGGCTGGCCCAGGTCGATCCGTCCAGGCGCGAACTGTTCCGCATGCTCGGAGCCAGCCGCTTCCAGACGCTGCTGCGGCTGACCCTGCCGAGCGCGCTGCCGGTAATCCTCGCCGGATTTCGCGTCGCGGTCGTGCTGGCGCTGGTGGGTGCCGTGGTCGGCGAGTTCATCGGCGGCCGGGCCGGGCTCGGCGCCTCGATCATCGCCGCGCAGAGCGTGATGGATTCGAGCCTGATGTTTGCGCTCTTCATCGTGATCACGCTGCTGGGCATGGCCTTCTACCAGGCGGCGCTCCTGACCGAGCGGCTGCTGCTGCGCCACCATCTGAAAGGATAGCCCATGTTCGCCACGTACTGGCCCCATCTCGTGAGCCTTGCCCCAAAGTGGCTGGTCATCCCGGCCGGAGCGAAGCGGAGCGCCGGGATCCATCGTAGAGTTCCGAAGGCCTCCGATGGATCCCGGGGCAAGCCCGGGATGACGGGGAGGGTGGCTGCTGTCGCGGCAAGCCTTCTCGGCCTCTCGTGCGCTCACGCCCAAGCCCTGGACAAGGTCACGGTCGCCGGCTGGAGCCAGCCGATCAGCGAGATCACCAATCTTCTGGCCGAGCCGGACAAGGGCTTCTTCAAGGGCAAGGGCATCGACCTCGGCTATGTGCCGGGCACCGGCGGCGGTTCGGCGATCCAGACCCTGCTGACCGGGCAGGCCGACATCGCCTTCACGGACCCGGCGGCTCTCTATCTGGCGCTCGACAAGGGCGAGAAGCTGGTCGCGATCTACAACATCTATCCGCAGAACGTCTTCAACGTGGTCGCGCCCAAGGCCAAGGGGATCAGGGGCCCGGCCGATCTGAAGGGCAAGCGCATCGGCGTCTACTCCCTGTCCAGCGGCACGCGGCAGAACCTGCAGGTGCTGCTGCACCAGGTCGGCCTGACCGAGAAGGACGTCGCGGTCGAGGTCACCGGCCTGCTCAACTTCGCGCCGCTGATCCAGGGCCAGGTCGATGCCACCGCCGCGACCGACACCGGCCTGCTCGTGGCCAGGATGAAGGGGCTGGCGGATGTCGACGTGATCGAGGTGAAGGATCATCTCAATCTGCCGAGCGACATCTTCGTGGTGACGCAGGCGACCTATGAGGCGAAGAAGCCGCTGCTGAAGCGCTTCCTCGCCGCCTATCGTGAGAGCGCCGCCTGGATGATCGCAAAGCCTGAGGAGGCTGCGAAGATCGCCGTGACGCGGGCGATCAACGGCCGCGACGAGGCGCTCAACCTCGAGATCATCAAGCTGCGCAACATCTCGACGGTCTCGCCGACGACGGACGCCAGGGGGCTCGGCCATTTCGACCCGGAGCTGATGCAGAAGGGCGCCGATACCTTCCACACGCTCGGGCTGATCGGAAAGCCGCTCGATATCGGCGAGGTCGTGAAGACGGATCTGATCCCGTGAGGCGCTCGCCATGAAGTTCCGCGACAGGGCGATCCTCGTCACCGGCGCGAGCCGGGGCATCGGCGCCGCCATCGCCAAGGCCTTCGCCGCCGAGGGCGGGCTGGTGATCGTGAACTACCGGCGCAGCGAGGCGGCGGCGCTGGAGGTGGTCGAGGCGTGCCGGGCCACGGGCGGGCAGGCGGTTGCGATCGCTGCCGACGTCACCGTGCAAGGCGAGGTCGAGGCGATGCTGGCGCGGATCGCCGAAGAGGCCGGTCGGCTCGACGTTGTCGTCAACAATGCCTTCGCGCCATACGTCTTCGATCCCGACAACCGGGCGCGCTTCTGGGAGACGCCATGGTCGGCCTATCAGGCGCAGGTCGATGGCGCGCTGAAGGCGACCTACAATGTCTGCCAGGCGGCTTTGCCGCTGATGCGCCAGCGCGGCCGGGGCGCGATCGTCAACATGGCGACCGACCTCGTGGCGCGGCCGAGCATCGCCTATCACGACTACACGACGGCGAAGGCCGCGCTGATCGGCTTCAGCCGCAATCTCGCGACGGAGTTGGGGCCACTCGGCATCCGGGTCAATTGCGTCGCGCCGGGGCTGGTCTATCCGACCGATGCCAGCCGGGGCACCCGCGAGGCCGTCAAGGACATGCTGATCGCGCAGACGCCGCTCGGGCGCATCGCCACGGTCGAGGATGTCACCGGGCCCGTGCTGTTCCTCGCCTCCGACTGGAGCGGCTTCGTTACCGGCCAGACGCTGCATGTCGATGGCGGGCTGGTGATGGCCTAGGGCTTCGCCGCCCGTGCATCCCGGATCGCGCGCCAGATCCGCGCCGGCGTGGCGGGCATGTCGAGATGCGTCACGCCGAGCGGGCGCAGCGCGTCGAGGACGGCGTTCATCACGGTCTGCGGCGCGCCGATGCAGCCGGCCTGGCCGGAGCCCTTGACGCCGAGCGGGTTCGCCTTGGTCGGCACCTCGACCATCTGCAGGTCGAAGAATGGAATGTCGTCTGCGCGCGGCATGGCGTAGTCCATGAAGGTCGCGCTCAGCAGCTGGCCGGAATCGGGATCGTAGATCGCTTCCTCCAGCAGGGCCTGGCCGATGCCCTGGGCCAGACCGCCATGAACCTGGGATTCCGTCAGCAGCGGATTGACCAGCGTGCCGTAATCATCGACCGCGACATAGCGTTCCAGCGAGATCGCACCCGTCTCCGGATCAATTTCGACCTCGGCAACCTGCGCGCCGTTGGGAAAGGTGATGACGTCGCAGACATTGTCGCCATGGCTTTCGAGCCCTGCGCCAGTGCTGTCCAGGACATGCCGCGCCACTGCGAACAGGTCGATCTCGCGCCTGATTCCGTCCGGTCCCGCCGCCGCGTGGAAACGACCGCCCTCGAAGGAAAGGTCTTCTGCCGCGACCTGCAGCAGCTGCGCGGCGATCGGTTTTGCCTTCGCGATCAGATCGTCGGCCGCCATCACCAGCGCGGTGCCGCCGAGATGCAATGAGCGGGCGCCGCCATGGCCGCCGCCGCGCGGGACGCGGGTGGTGTCGGCCTGCACGAGGTTGAAGGTTTCGACCGGCAGTCCAAGCTTTGCTGCCGCGACCTGGGCGAAGGAGGTCTCGTGGCCCTGTCCGTTGGACTGCGTGCCGACGGCCATGTCGATCGTGCCGTCTTCGCGCATCCGCAGCCAGGCTTCCTCGTTGGGCTGCCCACGCGAGGTCTCCAGGAAGCAGCCGATGCCGAAGCCGCGCAGCCTGCCGCGCTTTTTGGCTGCCTTTTTGCGCGCCAAGAAGCCGGTGCGGTCGGCGGCGAGCAGGACCTTGTCGAGATTCTCCGAGAAGGTTCCGCAGTCGATCGTGGTGCCGAAGGCGCTGCGATAGGGAAACGTGCGGATGAAGTTGCGCTGGCGCAGCGCGGCAGGGTCGATGCGCAGCTGATGCGCGGCCGCCTCGATCAGCCGTTCGATGAGGTAGTTCGCTTCAGGCTTGCCGGCGCCGCGATAGGCGTCGATCGGGGCGGTGTTGGTGAAGACGCCGCGCACATCCATCGTCATCGCGGGTATGTCGTAGAGCCCACCCATGGCGGCCGAGGGCGCATTGGTCGAGCTGCCGGGTCCGAGCGAGGAGACATAGGCGCCGAGATTGGCGATGGTCTCGACGGCGAGCGCGAGGAACCGCCCCTTGCGGTCGAGCGCGAGCCTGGCCGTGCTGACATTGTCGCGGCTGTGCACGCCGCCGGTGAACTCCTCGATGCGTTCGGCGCTCCAGCGCACCGGCGCACCGAGCCTGCGCGCCGCCCAGAGCACCAGCACATGCTCGGGATAGGTCACGTTCTTCATGCCGAAGCCGCCGCCGACGTCGGGGCAGGAGACCTGGATTTTGTCGAGCGGCAGGCGAAAGACGCCCTGCGCCAGTTCGCGGCGGATGGCGTGGACGGAGGCACCGCTGATTTCGAGATGGTAGACGCCGCTTTCCGCGTCGAAGCGCCCGAGCGCGATGCGCGGTTCGAGGGCTGCCGCGACGATGCGGTTGTTGACGAGGTTGCAGGTGACGACATGCGCCGCCCCGGCAAACGCCTTCGCGACGGCCGCGGCATCGCCGCGATGGAAGCGGAAGGCGAGGTTGCCTGGCGCTTCAGTCCAGATCTGTGCCGACTGCGGATCGGGCGCGCTGCGGAGATCGGTGACGGAGGGCAGGATGTCGTAGTCGACGACGATCTGCTCGCAGGCCTCGCGCGCCAGCGCCATGCTGTCGGCGACGACGAAGGCGACGGGGTCGCCGACATGGCGCACGCGCTCCCGCGCCAGGGGCAGGCGCGGCGGCACGATCAGCGGCTCGACCGTCGCGACGACGATGTATGAGGGCAGCGGACCCAGCCCGTCGAGGTCGGCTGCGGTGTAGACGCCGCGCACGCCGGGCAGGGCGGCGGCCGCCGCCGTGTCGATCGAGACGATCGTGGCATGGGCGTGCGGCGAGCGCAGCACGGCGGCGCAGAGTTCGCCGGGCTGCGGATGATCGTCGAGATAGTCGCCCTGGCCAGTGAGGAAGCGCTGGTCCTCGCGGCGGCGCAGCGAGCGCGGATCGTCGGTGGCGGGCAGCGGGCCGGACATGGGCTGGGCGGTCATAGGGTCTTTCGTCGTCACGTTTCGCATCGTCAAGTCGTTCTCTGCCTCAGCCACCGCGCCAGCCGAGCCCCTGTCGATGCAAGGCGCATGCTGGCGATACGGACAGAGGCCGCATGGCTGCGGCAGTCAAGCCGGCGCGCGCTTGCCTTGGACGCAGGCCCGCGTTTGCGGACCTGTTTCCGGCCGCGTGATCACGGCCCAGGGACCGCTCCAAGGCCGGCGCCAGTCTCGTATTCTATTCGAGATGTGATTTTTAGCAGAGATAATTATCCTCGGCATTAGACAAATAATAGATTCTGCCAACTTAGAATTGTAGCAAATACATAGGGATTTTGTGTCAATATTTTGATTGTGAATCATCTGGCAATCGTCATAAGCAGTTCCGGATGGGACTGGGGTACTGAAATGACGAATAATTCAAATCTACTTCGCGCTGCTGCTTTTCTGATTTCGACTTGCTATCCGGCGCTCGGCTATGCGCAGGCGGTTGCGGAAGCGGAGCGGGCGGCGCCGATTGCTCTCGACCAGATCACGGTCACGGCGTCACGCGGCGAAAAGCAGGTGCTCGACGTGCCCGGCACGGTCAGCGTGATCACCCGCGAGGAACTCGATGAGCGCATCACCCGCGATACGCAGGACATCGTGCGCTACCAGCCGGGTATCAGCGTCAATCGCCAGACCACCAGCACCGATCCCTTCGGCAATTACGGCGGCTTCACCATTCGTGGCGTCGGCGGCAACCGCGTGCAGATGCAGGTCGATGGTTCGCGCGTGATCGAGCGCGTCACCGATGGCAACCGCGATTTCGTCGATCTGCCGTTCCTGAAAAGCGTCGAGATCGTGCGCGGCCCGGGCTCGGTGCTGTGGGGCGCCGACGCGCTGGGCGGCATCGTCGCCTACCGCACGGTCGATCCGCAGGACCTGCTGAAGGGCAAGGACAAACCCTATGCGATCAGGCTCAGCAGCAGCTATGACAGCCTCGATCGGTCCTTCGTGAAGACGGGCGTCGCGGCCTTCCGCTTCTCGCCCATGCTCGAAGCCGTCTTCGGCGTCAGTCACAAGAGCGGGGAAGAGGCCAGGCTCACCAAGGCGCGCGCGGATGGCGGGCGCTGGAGTTGCCCGGTGCCGACGTCGCGTTTCCTCGGCTGCGACCGGCTGAATCCGCTCGACGTCACGGTCTGGAACACTTTCGGCAAGCTCGTCTTCAAGCCGACGGCCGACCACACCTTCAAGCTGACCGGCGAATACTACGACAGCGATTCGACGGTGAACCAGCTCAACGACTACAATGTCGTCAGCGGCGGCATCCGCAACGGCGCCTACATTCGCAACCAGGTGAAGTCGCGCAAGCGCGTGGCGCTGGAGCATGAGTGGAATGTCGGCGCGAGCTTCCTCGATTCAGTGCGCTGGCAGGCCTCCTACTCGCCGCAGGACCGCACCTTCGTCAGCAACAGGCTGCAGACTCTCGCCAACGGCCAGCAAAGGTTCACGCGCGGCCTGCACGATTATTCCGAGCAGTTCTCGCAGCTCGACATCCAGGCGAAGTCGAGCTTTGCGCTGGGACCGAGCTTCCACCGTCTGACCTACGGTTTCCAGGGCGATATCACGAAGACCGACTATGAGCGCCGTGACGATGTCAGGAACCTGTCGACGAACGCCCTGACGACTACTCTTGCTAGCGGCTTCAACTTCGCCAATGCGACGACGACGCGGGCCGATGTCTATCTGCAGGACGAAATCGAACTGCTTTCTGGCCGCTGGACGATCACGCCCGGCGTCCGCTACGCGACCTACAATGTCGATCCGCGTCCCGGTCCGGGCTACGTCATCGTGCCCGGCAAGGCGCCACGCGAGATCGATTCGCAGAAGCTGATCCCTCAGATCGGCACGATCTTCAAGCTGGACGAGACCTACTCGCTCTATGCCCGCTATGCTCAGGGCTTCAAGATGCCCACAGCTGAGCAACTCTACACCTCGCTGCCCTCGGGAACGTTCAATCTGATCCCGAACCCGGATCTGAAGCCGGAGAAGGTCAAGTCCTATGAGGCCGGCGTGCGCGGCAGGTTCGCCGACGGCTGGTTCTCGGTCGGCGCCTTCCACGCGCGCTACGACGACTTCATCCAGTCCTTCGTTTCGATCCCCGGCACCATCGATCTCACCTACAAGAACCTGTCGCGGGTTGAAATCTCGGGAGTCGAGGCCTCGGCCGAATGGCGCTTCCACGAGCGCTGGCTTGTCAACGCATCCCTGAGCTACCAGTACGCCAAGCAGCGTGTCGAAGCTGGCTCTCCCCAGACGCCTTTCGACGTCAATACGTTCAAGGCCGTCACGGGCCTCAAATATCTCATGCCGGAATACGGGCTCGAGGCCGAAGTGATCGCCACCTTTGCGGGCGGCGCGAACCGGCCGAGCTCACCGACCATCTTCGCGCAGGGCGGCTACTCGGTCTTCGACGCCTATCTGAACTGGAAGCCGACCTCCTTCATCACGGTGCGCGGCGGCGTCGAGAACATCTTCGACAGGCGCTACTTCGCCAATCTGGTGGGAGGGACGACCTATGCAAAGACGGCGTCGACCGTCGTTGCTGCCGCCAATCCGCTCGAACTCCAGACCGCGCCGGGGCGGACGTTCAAGCTCGCGGCTTCCGTCGAATTCTGAGACGCAAATCCCCCTCATCGAGCGGCCCTGGCCTCCCGGCATGACCGCTTGCGCGACGCTCCGACCGAGACCCCGGAGCGTCGCATTCCCTTTTCAGGAGCCTGGACGATGACCGAGACCTCCCACCCGCGCGAAGCCCTCGCGCAAACGCCCGCCGAAATCTTCCCGCTGCTGCCTGCGATGGGGCGGGTCATGCTGAGCATTCGCTTCAACGGCGCGATCCATGAGCGCATGGGCGCGGTCGGCAGCGTCACGATCGCGGACGGCAAGGCCCGCCTTACTGGGGAATTCCACGACAGCGTCATCGACCTGTCGGTCGTGACCCGCATCATCGCCGACCGCTCGGGCAAGATGCGCGACAAGGTTCTGCCCAAGCTCGAATGCCAGGACGCGTCTGGCGAGACGGTGTTCAGCCTGATTGGGCTCGAAGGGCTCGAACCCTTCGACCACGCGCTGGCGTCACTGGGCGCCGGCACGGCGCTTGAACCGGTGACGCGCGAGGCTCCCGCGGGCGGTGCCGCGCCGGAGCTGCCGGCGGACGATCTCGGCGCCGCGACCTTCGCCGCGATCCTGGCCAACGGCCAACCGGTCGCGATCGATCTCAGCCGGCCGGGGCTGTTCCAGCATTGGGCCGGCCCTTTGCCCGAACCGAAGCCGTCGATGGGCTTCGTCAACATCATGCAGGGCGATTTCCACCTGCATCTCAAGGCCGGCGCCGTGTCCGGTTGGGGCCGCCGGGAGGTCGATGGCGACGTGCTGCTGCTGGCGCAGGACGCGGACGGGCAGGAGATCGGGCTCGTGCTGCGGGGGCCGTCGGCCGCTTTCGTCGGCGTGCCGGCGGTTGCGGAGGGTGGCGCACATGGCTGAAGCGGGACAGGGCTCGCCGAGGCTCGCCCATCCCCGCGCGAGCTGGCTCTGTCCGCGCAGTTGGACGGCCGTGGCCCAAGGCGAGCTGATGCGTGCCATGGCGGCCAAGCGCGTGGTGCTGCTCGGCGAGACCCATGACGTCGCCGAGATCCATCGCTGGCAGCTGCATGTCACGGCCTTCCTGCACATGCTGAAGCCCAGCATGGCTGTCGGCTTCGAGATGTTCCCGCGCCGTGTCCAAGGTGTGCTCGACGCCTGGGTCGAGGGCGAGATGGACACCGCGACCTTCCTGGAGCGTTGCGAATGGCGCCAGGTCTGGGGTTTCGATCCCGAACTCTATCTGCCGCTGTTTCATTTCTGCCGGCAGCAGCGGGTCAGGATGCTGGCGCTCAATTGCCACCGGCCGCTGGTCACCCGCGTCGGCCAGTTCGGCTGGGAGGCGATTCCCGACGAGGAGCGCGACAGCGTCACGCCGTCCGCGCCCGCAACGGAGGCCTATCGCGCCTATCTCCAGCGGTTGATGGGCGGCTTTGCTGCGGCCGAGCGCCCGGTCTCCGCCGTGCCACCGGTCAGCGACCGCTTCCTGCGCGCCCAGCAAACCTGGGACCGCGCCTTCGCCTGCGGCATCGCGGACCATCTGGCGACGGCGCCGGACGACCTCGTCGTCGGCATCATCGGGCGCGGGCATCTCGAATACGGCCATGGCACGCCCTACCAGCTCCGCGATCTCGGCATTGCTGATATTGCCGTGCTGCTGCCGACCGATCGCGACAGCCACGACCACACGGAGATCGCCGGCATCGCCGACGCGATCTTCCGCCTCGACGTGCCGGAGCCGCCCCAGCCCCGGCGCGACCGCCCCAGACAGGCCTGAGGGGCGAGGCGCCGATGGCAGTCCTCTCCCATATCGCCTGGCTGGCGATGCTCTGCATCAGGGGGCCGGGCGGCCTGCTCGGCGTCGCCTATTTCGTGGTGATCGTCGGGCTCGGCCTGATCGGCGTGCGCGTCGGCATCCAGCTGATCACCTGGAACGCCGATTTCTACAATGCGCTGCAAAAGCTCGACGTTGCCGCCGCGCTCCAGCAGATCCGGGTCTATTTCGGGCTGACTGCGATCACCGTCGCCCTGCATCTGGCCTCGACCTATCTGCGGCGGCAGCTGCAGATCCGCTGGCGCCATTCGCTGACGGAGGCGGCGCTGGAGCACTGGTTTGCCGGCAAGGCCTATTGGCATCTGCGCGACCGCACCGAGAACGGCCTCGACAATCCCGACCAGCGCATCGCCGAGGATTGCCGCATCTTCGTCGACAAGCTCACAGATGAAGCGCTGGAGCTGATCACCAAGATCGTCGGCCTGGTCTCCTATGTCGCGATCCTGTGGTCGCTTTCGACCTTTCCGCTGGCCTTCGTCCTGACGGGATTTTCCATCGAGATCCCGCGCTACATGGTCTGGGCGGCGCCTGTTTACGTCGCGATCGCCACATTGATCACGCATGGGCTGGGATCGCCGCTGAAGCGGCTCGACTTCGAGCAGCAGCGGCGCGAGGCCGATTTCCGCTTCGCGCTGACGCGGCTGCGCGAGAATGTCGAGCCCGTGGCGCTGGCTGGCGGCGAGGCCGCCGAGCATAGCCAGCTGTCGCGGCGCTTCGCCGCGCTGGCCGGCAACTGGCGCCAGCTCGCCAATCGCGAACTCATCCTGGGGCTGTTCTCCCGGCCCTATTTCCAGACCGTGCTGACGATCCCGATGTTCCTGGCGCTGCCGGCCTATCTCGCCGGGCGCGTCACCTTCGGCGGGTTGATGCAGATCCGCTCCGCCTTCCAGAACGTCGTGACCACGCTGTCCTGGTTCATCTTCTCCTACAAGGACCTCGCGCAACTCGCCGCGACCGCGAGCCGTCTCAGGCATTTCCTGGCGGCGGCCGAGACGGCCAGCCTGGCCGCGACGACATCGGGTCCCGCGATGTCGACGGGTCTGGGTTTCCGGACCGATCGGCTGGCGCTGTCGACGCCAGAGGGGCGACCGCTGGCGCCGCTCCCTGCGCTGGATCTGAAGGCGGGCGAGACCTGCTGGATCGTGGCGCCGTCCGGCTTCGGCAAGAGCACGCTGGTCAAGGCGCTCGCCGGCCTCTGGCGGCATGGCGAGGGCGCGATCGAACGCCCGGCAGCCTCGGTCGCCTTCGCGTCGCAGCAGGTCTACCTGCCGCTGGGCAGCCTGGCCGCCGCGCTGGCCTATCCGGCGCTGCCGGAGGCGTTCAGTGATGGGGACTATCGGCGGGCGCTCGGCGCGGTCGGCCTGTCCAAGCTCGGGTGGCATGACGAGCCCGACTGGCAGCGCGTTCGCCATGGCCTGTCGGGCGGCGAGCGGCAGCGCATCGCGCTGGCGCGGCTGCATCTGCACAAGCCGGCCTGGGTGGTTCTGGACGAGGCGACGTCCGCCCTCGACGAGGTGGCCGAGCGCGACATCCTGTCGGGCCTGCGCATGGCGCTGCCCGAGGCGACCTTCATCCTGATCGCGCACCGGCCGCCGCAGGGCATCGGCCCTTACCGGACCGTGCGGCTTGACGAGCCCGTGGAGCGCGACGCGGCGCAGCCCGTGCCCGATCAGGCGCTGGCGGTGAGGTAGCGGGCGAGCCCCGCCGTCGAGGCATCGTGCGTGTCGGCGGCTGCCTTGCCCTCGATCACCGGCAGCAGGGCGGTGGCAAGCTCCTTGCCCAGTTCCACACCCCATTGGTCGAAGGCGTTAATGCCCCAGACCGCCGCCTCGACGAAGACGCGGTGCTCGTAGAGCGCAATGATGCGCCCGAGCGTGAAGGGGTCGAGCCTGCGATAGGCGATCGTCACCGAGGGGCGGTTTCCGGGGAAGACCTTGTGGGGGGCGAGCGCCGCGACGGCGTCGGGCGCCAGGCCCTGCTTTACGAGAATCTCGCGGGCTTCCTCCAAGGTGCGGCCCTTCATCAGGGCCTCGCTCTGGGCCAGGCAGTTCGCGAGCAGAAGCCGGTGATGCTGTGTCAGATCCGCCTCATGTCCCGTGGCCGCGACCAGGAATTCGCAAGGGATGGTGTCGGTGCCCTGGTGCAGGAGCTGGTAGAAGGCGTGCTGGCCGTTGGTGCCCGGCTCGCCCCAGACCAGCGGGCCGGAGGGCCGGGCCAAGGCTGAGCCATCCTTGCGGACGCGCTTGCCATTCGATTCCATGTCGAGCTGCTGCAGATAGGCCGGCAGGCGCAGCAGGCGCTGGTCGTAGGGCAGGATGGCGCGGGCGCGATAGCCGCAGACGTCGCGGTGCCAGAGGCCGACGAGGCCGAGCAGGACGGGGAGGTTGGCCACCAGCGGGGCGGTGCGAAAATGCTCGTCCATGGCGTGCGCGCCGTCGAGGAAGGCGCGGAAATGCGCGGGCCCGATCGCGATCATCACCGGCAGGCCGATCGCCGACCAGACCGAGTAGCGGCCTCCGACCCAGTCCCAGAAACCGAAGATGCGCTCGGGCGCGATGCCGAAGGCGCCGACCTTGTCGAGCGCGGTCGAGACGGCGGCGAAATGCATGGCCACCGCCGCCTCGCCCAGCGCGCCGGCGATCCAGCGCCGCGTGGTCGCGGCATTGGTCATGGTCTCGATGGTGGTGAAGGTCTTGGAGGCGACGATCACCAGGGTGCGCGCCGGATCGAGCTTCGCCAGCGTGTCGGCGATATGGGCGCCATCGACATTCGAGACGTAATGCAGGCGCGGGCCATCGTGATAGGGCGCCAGCGCCAACGTCACCATGACCGGTCCGAGATCGGAGCCGCCGATGCCGATATTGATCACATCGGTGAAACGCTCGCCATCGGCCGCCGGGATCGAACCGCTGCGGATCCCCTCGGCGAAGGCCGCCAGCTTTGCCAGCGTGGCGTGGATTTCGGGCATGACATCGGCGCCACCGACCGTGACGTGGCTGCCCAGAGGCGCGCGCAAAGCGGTGTGGAGCACGGCGCGCTTTTCGGTGGTGTTGATCGCCTCGCCCGCGAACATCGCGTCGCGCTGGCCGGCGACATCGGTGGTCCGCGCCAGTTCCAGCAGCAGCGCCATCGTCTCGGAGGTGACCGAGGTCTTGGAATAGTCGAGCAGCAGATCGTCGAACTGGGCCGAGAAGCCGGTGAAGCGCGCGCTGTCCTGCGCGAAGAGCGTGCGCAGATGGCCCGCCTTCGTCGCTTCGCGATGATCGGCCAGCCGCGCCCAAATCCCATCCTGCACGATGAAGCTCCTGTTCGAAAAAAAACGTGGGTCGTCGCCGCTGCCGCTCCGGCAACCCGCAAGCGCGGGGCGAGTTCCGGCCGGCTGGCGGAAGGGTGGTCCGTGGGGCGGTTTGAATCAACCCCGTCGCGCGCTCAGGCGACGCTCAGGCCTTCGACGCCATGCTCGCGGATGAGCTCCGCGACGAATCCCGAGGTCCTGGCGGCTTCGATGAAGCGGGTCAGCCATGCGAGCGCCGGATCGGTCTCGGGGGTCGCATTCCGTGCGATGCCGATCGCCTGCTGCACGGTCATGAAGCGGCCGTCGAGAAGCCGGGAGCCGGGTATCCGCGCGACATCGGAGATCAGCCGCGCCCGCAGCCCGGCGAGCGCTTCGAGCTTCCGGTCGCGGAAATCGGCGAGCGTCTCGTCCATGGTGGCAGTGGCGACGAGTTCGGCCTTCTGGATGTTGCGGTCGAGCCAGAGACCATAAGCAGTCTTGCCCGTCACCGCGATCCGCACGCCGGGCGCATCGACGTCGGCGATGTCCGCCAGGGTTGAGCCCGCCGGCACGAGATAGGTCGCCTCGATTTCGGCATAGGCCGGCGTGAAGGCGATGGTTTGCGCGCGCTGGGGTTCCGCGCCGATCAGGCCGATGTCCCATTCGTCGCGCATCGCCGCATCGGCGAGCAGGGCAGGCGAGGCGTAGGGCACATAGCGCACCTTAGCGCCCAGATGTTCGGCGACCGCGCGCGCCATGTCGGGAGAGACCCCGGCCGGGCCGCCATCATCCGTGCGGGCCGAGACCAGCAGGAAGTTGGAGAGGTTGATGCCGGCGCGCAGCGTGCCGCCCGGCGCGAGGCGTTCGCGCAGGGCCGGGGAGACCGGTCCGAGATCGCCGTCAAACCGCATGTCCGTTTCCCTCCGGGGCTGATGGCGCCGTCAGGGCGCTGCGAAGGGCGCAAACCGTGCCGCGACCTCGCGATAGACGTCCTGCTTGAACGGGATGATCAGGGCGGGCGTCGCGTCGAGCCGTTCCCAGCGCCAGGCGTCGAATTCGGCCTTGTGGCCGCCAGCCGGCGTTTCGATGTCGATCTCGCTGTCGGGGCCGATCAGGCGGAAGGCGAACCATTTCTGCGCCTGGCCGCGCCAGCGGCCCTTCCAGGCCTCCTTGCCGATGTCGACGGGCAGATCATAGGCGAGCCAGCCTGGCGCCTCGGCCAGCAATGTCGCGGAGGTGACGTTGGTCTCCTCCTGGAGCTCGCGGCGGGCGGCCTGCAAGGGCGTCTCGCCATGGTCGATCCCACCCTGCGGCATCTGCCATTCATGGCCTTCCGCGACATGCTCGCGCAGCGACCTGTTGGCGCGCCGTCCGACGAAGACGAGGCCCTGCGCATTGAACAGCGCCAGCCCGACGCAGGGGCGGTAGCCTTTCGGCGGGGCGCGCATCATTTCAGGGATCCAGTCGTCTTGGGGCTGCGCAGGCCGCGCGCCGCGCTGACTGGCACGATCATCAGGCCCTTGGCCTCGAGCGACTGCGCCCAGCGCGCGATCCGCTCGATCGAGACCGGCAGGGCACTGGCGCTGGCGACCGCGACGCCCTGCTCGCGTGCCATCGCCTCGATGGCAGCCAGCTCCTTGTCGATCGCATCGGGCCGGGCGACCGTGTCGATGACGCGATCGACCTTCATCGCCGGGATCTGCGCTCGCGTCGCCGAGGAGGCGAGCAGGCTGCGCGCCGACGAGCCGTCATCGACGACCATCAGCCCGCGCCCGGCGAGTTCGCGCAGGATCGGCGAGAGCGCGGCCTCGTCCGATGTCAGCCGCCCGCCGAGGAAATTGACGATGCCGACATAGCCGGTGAAGCGGCCGAGCACCCAGTTCAGCCGGTCGATGTTGTCGGTCGATTTCGGCCCGGTGAGCAGGGTGTGGGGCCCCGGATCGTTGTCGGGGTAGTCGAAGGGCTCCATCGGGAGCTGCAGGAAGACCTCGTGCCCCTCGCCCCGGGCGCGCTGGACGGTGCGTTCGAGCTCGGCGCCATAGGGAGCGAAGGCGAGCGACACGGCGCCGGGCAGCTTTGCGATCGCATCCGCTGTGCCGCTCTGGCTGATACCGAGGCCACCGACGAGGATGGCGATGCGCCCGGCGATCTTGCCGGCCGGCGGCGGACCGGCCGGGCGGGCATAGACCTGCGCCGGCGTCGCGCCATCGGGGCCGAGCTTGGGCAGAAGGCCGTGGCGGGTGCGTTCGACCAGGCGGCTGTCGGGGGCGGGCGCGAGCCTGATGGGGGCCAGGCTGTCGGGGATGGTGATGACGATGGCGCCGGGCGCGTCGGCTCCGGGCCGGACGACCGTGACACCGGATTCGCTTTCGAGCTGGCGGGCGCTCGATTGCGCGCGCGCGACCTGCGTCGTGTCGGACGGGGACATGCCAGGTTGGGCCGTGGCGGGCGCGGCCTGTGCCGGCGCGGCGCGCTTCTCGATCAGGGCGGTCGCCATCGGCTCGCCGCCCTCGGGATCGCGTCGAATGGCGACGATCAGCGCGATCGACGCCCAGACGAGGCCGACCGCAGTGACGCAAGCAAACGCGAGCCACCGCCCCCATGGCTTGCCGGGGGGCGTGACGCTGTCCTGGCCGAGCGGCCGGTTGAGCTCAGTGAGCGGCGTTCCGGCCAAGCAAAGCCGTCCTCAAGCTTGCGAAGCGGACCCGAATCAGCGGCCCGCAGGGCTAGTCTTGGCGTGCCCGGTCGCGCCCGTCGAGCCCGAAGGCTCAGTTCGGCTTGGGCGTCTCGGTCGCCGGCGCCGTCGCGGGAGCGGTGGCGTCCTTCTTGACGCCCCGGATCTGGTTCAGCGCCGCGATCAGCTGGGTGTCCTTCAACGGGTCGCTGGGCACATAGGAGCCGGAGCCGGACTGCTCCTCCTTGCCGTCGGAGGTCTTCAGATGACCCTTCAGCGAAGCCTCGCCCTTGTTCTCGGCGAGCTTGTCCTTGAGCTCCGCCGGGATTTCCTGGACGACCTCGATGTCGGGCGTGATGCCCTTGGCCTGGATCGATGAGCCCGACGGTGTGTAGTAGCGCGCCGTGGTCAGGCGCAGGCCGCCATTGCCGGCGAGCGGGATCACGGTCTGGACCGAGCCCTTGCCGAAGGAGCGCGTGCCCATGATGGTCGCGCGCTTGTGGTCCTGCAGGGCGCCGGCGACGATCTCGGCCGCCGAGGCCGACGAGCCGTTGATCAGCACGACGACCGGCTTGCCCTTGGTCAGGTCGCCCGCCTTGGCGTTGAAGACCTGCGTCTCCTCGGCGTTGCGGCCACGTGTCGAGACGATCTTGCCGCGATCGAGAAAGGCGTCGGAGACCAGCACCGACTGGTCGAGACGGCCGCCGCGATTGTTGCGGAGGTCGATGACGTAGCCCTTGATCTTGTCGATGCCGATGTCGGCATTGACCTTCTCGATGCCCTTGCGGAGCCCCTCATAGGTCTGCTCGCTGAAGGTGCCGATCCGAATATAGCCGATATCGGCCTCGACGCGCTCCTCGACAGCGGGAACGACGATGGTCGTGCGCGTCAGGGTGAATTCCAGCGGCTCGGGCTTGCCCGGGCGATCGACCTTGAGCTTGACCTGGGTGTTGATGATGCCGCGCATCTTCTCGACCGCCTGGGTCAGGGAGAGCCCCTTCACCTCGGCGCCGTCGATCTGGCTGATGATGTCGTTGGTCAGGATGCCGGCCTTGAAGGCGGGCGTGTCGCGGATCGGCTTGGCGACCTTGAGCACGCCGTCCTCCATCGTGACTTCAATGCCGAGCCCGCCGAACTGGCCGCGCATGTCGGTGTCCATGTCGCGGAACGACTTGGCGTCGAGATAGGACGAATGCGGATCGAGCGAGGAGACCATCCCGTTGATGGCGGCCTCGATCAGCTTCTGTTCATCCGGCTTCTCGACATAGTCGGTGCGGATCTTCTCGAAGATGTCACCGAACAGGTTCAGGCTGCGATAAACCTCGGCCGAGGCCGCGACCGCGCTGGTCGAGGTCAGCAGGCGCGTCTGCGTGACCATGCCGGTCAGGCCCGCGCCGAGGACGGCCCCGGCGAAAACGAGAGAAACCTTGCGCATCATCCGCGAACCTTTTCGCCAAGCGGTTTCGTCCACCACGGGGTCGGATCGACCGAAACACCGTCTTTTCTGAACTCGATATACAGAGCCGGCTGCCCGGCTCCCGAACCCACGATTGTCGCAGCAGCTTCCGACGTTTCGCCCATAACCGCAACCGGTTCTCCCGCGAGAACGAACTGGTTCAGCGCGACGTCGATCCGCTGCATGCCGGCTAGCAGCATATAGTATCCCCCGCCGGCATTCAGGATCAAGAGTTGCCCGAATGAGCGGAACGGCCCTGCGTAAACCACCCAAGCGTCCGAAGGTGCCGAAACTAGGGCGCCGGGCCGCGTCTCCAGAGAAATTCCGCGCGTCGTGCCGCCGGCGCCGTCCGAATCGCCAAAACCACGCAATTGTGATCCTGCTGCGGGCAGGGGCAGCAAGCCGCGCGCCTCGGCGAAGGCGATCTTGGGGCTGAGGCGGGCGGGATCCTTGAAAGCCAGCGCCGCCATGCGCTGGCGCTGCTCGCGGGTCTCGGCCTCCAGCGCCTGGCGGGCGGATTCTGCGGCGCGATTGGCGACCGAGATTTCCTTTTCCATGCGCTCGACGAAGTCGCGTAGGCTTTTGGCCTGGGCAGCCAGTTCGCTGTCCTGCCCGCGCTGCGTCTCTGCATCCTTCGTCGCGCTGGCCTCGCGGCCGCGCCTGGCCTCGACTAGAGAGGCGAGGCGCTGGCGCTCGCCCGCGAGTTGCTCCATCTCCGTGGTGATCGCCTTGCGTTCGCTGCTGATGCTCTCCCGGAGCCTGACCAATTCGCCGAGGTCGGTGCCGAGGATCTCGATTTCCTGGCGCAGGTCCGGGACCACGGCGCCGAGCAGCATCGAGGCGCGCACCGCTTCGAGGATGTCCTCCGGACGCACCAGCACGGCGGGCGGCGGGCGGCGGCCGATGCGCTGCAGCGCGGCGAGCACCTCGCCGATCAGCCCGCGCCGACCCTCCAGGGAGCGGCGGATGGCCGCCTCGCTCGACTGCAGCAGCGTCAGCCGCTGTTCGAGCGCGCTGACGCGCTGCTCGGCGCCCTGCGCCCGGGCGGTGGTGTCGAGCAAGGCCTTGTTGAGCGCGGCGCGGTCGGCGCGGATCGATGCGATCTCGGCCTCCAGCCTGGCGCGCGCCTCGGCATTGCCGGGCAGTCGCTGCTCGATCGCCTTCAGCTCCGCCTCGCGGGCCTGCTTCTCGACGAGCTTCTGCATCGCCTCGCGGGAGAGCGCGTCGGGGTCGGGCGTCTGGGGCTGGGCAAGGGCCGGCAAGCCGATACCGGCCAACACAGCGAGCGCAAGCAGGCAAGCGCGCACTCCCTCCCCCCGCTTGCGGTGGGGAGGGCAGGGGCGGGGGGCCGTGCCGCTTGGCGCAACGATGAAGGATGGAGCTCCGGCTTCTCGCCCCCCCATCCCTGACCCTTCCCCACCGCAGGCGGGGGGAAGGGGACAGGTCGCGGTGCCTGCGCGAATCACTGGCGGCGAAAGCGTCATGCGCGATGATAGGGGTGCCCGGCGAGGATCGTCATCGTCCGATAGAGCTGCTCGAGCGCGAGAACCCGCACCAGCTGATGCGGAATGGTCAGCGCGCCGAAAGCCAGCGTCAGCCCGGCGGCGGCGCGGATTTCGTCGGCGAGGCCGTCGGCGCCGCCGATGACGAGGCTGGCGGAGGCTGTCCCCGCATCCCTGGCGGCCGCGATGCGCGTGGCGAAGGCATCGCTGCCCTGGCTCTTGCCCCGTTCGTCGAGCGCGATCACCAGGCCTGGAGACAGCTTCGCGGTGATTGCCGCGGCCTCGTCGCGCTTGCGCTCGTCGGGTCTGCGGCCGCGGCTTTCAGCGATCTCGACGATCTCGGGCCCGGAGAAGCCGAGCCCGCGACCCAGCGTCGCCGCGCGCTCGCGATAACGCTCGCACAGCTCCCGTTCCGGTCCGTCCTTGAGGCGGCCGACGGCAATCAGGGCAAGGCGCATGCTTCCTGCTTCAATGAGGCTTGCGGCCGGTGGTCAGCTGACCAGGCGCTCGTTGGGCCTGTCGGCGCCCCACATCTTCTCGAGATTGTAGAACTGGCGCACTTCCGGGCGGAAGACGTGGACGATGATGTCGCCGGTGTCGATCAGCACCCAGTCGCAGGCCGGCATGCCCTCGACCTTCGGCGTCTGCAGGCCGGACGCCTTCAGCGCCTCGACCAGCGAATCGGCGATGGAGGCGACATGACGGTTGACCCGGCCCGATGCGATGATCATCGCGTCCGCCAGCGAGGTCTTGCCGACCAGGTCGATGACCGTGATGTCTTCGGCCTTCATGTCTTCGAGAACTGTCAGTGCGAGGGCAATGCTGTCGGCGGAGGGGTTCTCCGATACAGCGGCCTGGGGAAGCGGTGTCGGCTCGGCTTCGCCACGGGTTGAAGGGGTCAGCTTCGTATCCTCACATGTTCGACGCGCTCATGGCGCGACAATTGAGAAAATACGCCAGATCAGCCCCAAATTCAATCGTGTTGCGCCTGTTCGCGCAGCATCGTCGAAGACAGCTCCGAGCGGCGTCCGTGCAGGAAGATCCAGGCCGGTGGCTTCGTGCGGGCGAGCGCGGCGCCCTGGCTCTCGGAAATCCGCCATCGCGACAGCCAGTTGGCGGCAGGAGAGGCGACCGCGCTATGAGTCGATCCGGGCCGGTCGATCACCGCGATCGGCATCATCCGGGCAATCGCGCGCCACTCGTTCCAGCGGTGGAAGCTGGCGAGATTGTCCGAGCCCATGATCCAGACGAAGTTCACGCCGGGACAGCGCCGCTTGAGCGCCCGCAGCGTGTCGGCCGTGTAGCGGGTGCGCAGCATCGCCTCGATGCCGGTGACATGGATGCGCGAATGGTCGGCGAGCTTGCGGCCGAAGCGGATGCGCTGCGCCAGCGAGGGCAGCGCGGTGTTGTCCTTCAGCGGATTGCCGGGCGTCACCAGCCACCAGACGCGGTCGAGCTGAAGCCGGCGCAGCGCCGTCAGGCTCGCCATGCGGTGGCCGTCATGGGCGGGATTGAAGGTGCCGCCGAACAGGCCGATGCGCAGGCCGGGCGCGTGCGGCGGCAGCCGCAGGTGCTCGGTCGCCACATGGAGAGGGCGCGTCGCCCCGGGATCATGGCTCAGGACATCATGAGTCACGGTCGGATCTGGCCGTTGCCGTGGACGCGGTATTTGAAGGAACAGAGCTGTTCGACGCCGACAGGACCGCGCGCATGCATGCGGCCGGTGGCGATGCCGATCTCCGCGCCGAAGCCGAATTCGCCGCCATCGGCGAATTGGGTCGAGGCATTGTGCAGCACGATCGCGGAATCGACCTCCGCCAGGAAGCGCGCCGCCGCGGCGGCGTCGGCGGTGACGATCGCATCGGTGTGATGCGAGCCATGGCGTTCGACATGGTCGATCGCCTCGTCGAGCCCGGACACGGTTTTCACCGCGATGATGCGGTCGAGATACTCGGTGGCCCAGTCTTCTTCCGTCGCCGCCGTCACGCGAGCGTCGACGCCTTGCGTCTGGGCATCGCCACGCACGGCGCAACCGGCGTCGAGCAGCGCCGTGACGAGCGGCGCGAGATGCGTCTCCATGCAGGCCCGATCGACCAGCAGCGTCTCGGCCGAACCGCAGACGCCGGTGCGCCGGAGCTTGGCGTTGAGCGTGATCTCGCGGGCCATTCCGAGATCGGCGGCGGCATGGACATAGACATGGCAGTTGCCGTCGAGATGGGCGAAGACCGGCACGCGGGCATCGCTCTGGACGCGGGCGACAAGGCTCTTGCCGCCGCGCGGCACGACGACGTCGACGGTGCCGTCGAGGCCTTTCAGGATTTCGCCGACGGCGGCGCGGTCGCGCGTCGGGACGAGCTGGATCGCGTCGCCGGGAAGACCGGCGCTCTCCAGGCCCTGGCGCAAGGCGGCGGCGATCTGCGTGGCGCTGCGGAAGCTGTCGGAGCCGGCGCGCAGGATCGCGGCGTTGCCGCTCTTCAGGCAGAGCGCGCCGGCATCGGCGGTGACGTTGGGGCGGCTCTCGAAGATCACCGCGATGACGCCGAGCGGCGTGGCGACCCGTTCGAAGCGAAGGCCGTTGGGCTGTGTCCAGGAGGCCAGGATCCGCCCCAGCGGGTCGGGCAGGTCCGCTACGCTGGCGATCGCCGTCGCGACGTCGTCGAGGCGGCCTTCGTCGAGCAGCAGCCGGTCGATGAAGGCGGCGCTCTGGCCGGCGGCGCGCGCCTCGGCGAGGTCGAGCGCATTGGCGGCGAGGATCGGCGTGGCGCGCTCGCGCAGCGCCGCCGCCATGGCCAGGAGTGCGGCGTTGCGCCGCTCCTCGGGGGCGAGCGCAATCAGCCGGGCGGCGGCGCGGGCACGCCGGCCCAGCGCCAGCATCTGCGTGGCGACGTCGCGAGCCGCGTCGTCCTCGCGAGCCTCGCCGCCGGTCGAGACCATGCGGAGCGCGCTTTCGCTCGTCATTTCCACCCTGCCAAAAGCCATTGCGGTGCAACCTTAGCCGACGCCGAGCGCCATGTCGTCCCGGTGGATCATCTCGGCGCGGCCGGGATAGCCCAGGATCGCCTCGATGTCGCGCGAGGCCTTGCCGAGGACGAGCACGGCCTCGTTCGCGTCATAGGCGACGAGCCCGCGTCCGAGGACGCGGCCTTCGGGGTCGCGGATCAGCACGGCGTCGCCGCGGGCGAAATCGCCCTCGATCCGGCTGACGCCGACGGGCAGCAGGCTGGCGCCGCCGCGCAGCGCGCGGGCCGCGCCAGCATCGACATGCAGCGCGCCGCGCGGTTCGAGCGAGCCGGCGATCCAGGTCTTGCGCGCGGTCGCGGGTGTCGAGGCGGTGAGGAACCAGGTGCAGCGCCCGCCCGCCGCGATGGCGCCGAGCGGGTTCTTCGGCCGCCCGTCGGCGATCAGCATATGCGTGCCGCCGGCCGCCGCGATCTTGCCGGCCTCGATCTTGGTGCGCATGCCGCCGCGCGAGAGTTCGGACGCCGCGCCGCCCGCCATCGCGTCGATCTCGGGCGTGATCTTCTCGACCAGGGCGATGTGCCGCGCGGCGGGATCGCGGGCGGGCGGGGCTGTATAAAGTCCGTCGATGTCGGAAAACAGCACGAGCAGATCGGCGCCGGCCATGGTGGCGACGCGGGCGGCGAGCCGGTCGTTGTCGCCGTAGCGGATCTCGCTGGTCGCGACGGTGTCGTTCTCGTTGATCACGGGGATCGCGCGCAGGTCGAGCAGGCGGCCGAGCGTCGCGCGGGCATTGAGATAGCGTCGGCGCTCCTCGGTGTCGGCGAGCGTCAGCAGGATCTGGCCGGCGGTCAGACCGTGATGGCCAAGCGCCTCCGACCATGTCCGGGCCAGCGCGATCTGGCCGACGGCGGCGGCGGCCTGGCTTTCTTCAAGACGCAGCGCCCCGGAGGGCAGGCCCAGCACGGTGCGGCCGAGCGCGATCGCGCCCGACGAGACCACCAGGACATCGGCGCCGCGCTGATGCAGCTCGGCGAGGTCTTCCGCCAGCGCCGCCAGCCAGGCCTGGCGCAGGCGACCGCGGACGCGATCGACGAGCAGGCTCGAGCCGACCTTGACGACGATGCGGCGGAACTGGTTCAGCGACGGCGTTGGCACGGCAAGGGAACCGGACGGGTTGGCGATCTCGACGTCTGCCTGTTGGCGAAAAGTGCGTCATTGTAAAGCGCCCGCGCAGGGCAGCGGTCGCGCGGCCAGTGCATTCCCGCGACAGTTGCATTGACATCGGGGTTTCAAGCGCTCATATGGTGTCCGTCGATATTTAGGCCGAACGACGTGGCCCCGCGCATGTGAATGCGCTTGCTGACGACCTTCCCGCTCGAATTCGAAAAAAGCTGGCGCGTGGATTCCTTCGCGCGCCTTAAACAACAATGCCGTGAAAGGGTTCGTCATGAGCGTCGGTACAGTTAAGTGGTTCAATTCGACCAAGGGTTTTGGTTTCATTCAGCCGGATGATGGTGGTCAGGACGTGTTCGTCCACATCAGCGCCGTCGAGCGCGCTGGCATGCGTGATCTCCGTGAAGGTCAGAAGATCTCCTACGAGCTCACCCAGGACAAGCGCTCGGGCAAGATGTCGGCCGACCAGCTCCGCGCCGAGTGAGACGACAGCCGCGTTTGCGGGCATTGAGATCAGGCAGGGCGACCACGGATGTACTGGCGCCCGCCATTTCCAGGCCCCGATGACGTGGCATGACGAAGGGTCGGGGATCATGCCCGGCCCTTTTTCCTTCCTCCAACCGCAGGAGAGACATATGCAGGTTCTCGTTCGCGACAACAATGTCGACCAGGCCCTCCGGGTCCTGAAGAAGAAGATGCAGCGCGAAGGCGTCTTCCGCGAGATGAAGCGCCGTTCGGCCTATGAGAAGCCGTCCGAGAAGCGCGTCCGCGAGAAGGCCGATGCCATCCGCCGCGCACGCAAGGTCGCCCGCAAGCAGATGCAGCGCGAAGGTCTGATCGCCGCGCCGAAGCCGAAGCCGAAGCCGGTACGCGCTGGAAGCGCACCTGCGCCGCGCTGATTTCGATACCATTCGGGCGCGTTTTGGATTATTGCGCCCTCGCGGGCTGACATAGCGCCCGTGACAAACCGAGAGAAGGCTAGCCTTGAAGAACCCGAACGACCGCAGCTTCACTGATCGTCAGGCCAATTCCGCGGCCGCCAAGCAGGCGCTCCTCGAGCGTTTCAAGGCACGGCCGGGTCCGGATGACCCGATCATGCAGCAGCGACGCGCGGAGCGCGAAGCCGTCGCCGTGGCTCGCGCCGAGCGTGAGGCCGAGAAGGCCGCCGCCCGCGTCGAAGCCGAGCGCCTCGCCGAGATCGAGCGCCTCCGCCTCGAAGAGGAAGAGCGCATCGCCGAAATCGCGCGTGAAGTCGAACGCAAGGCCGAGCAGGCCAGGCGCGATGCCGAGCGTCCGCGCAAGGTCCTCCTTGAGGCCGTCCAGTACGCGCAGATGCGCGCGGCCGGCAAGGGCGGTCGCCGCTAAGCTTCCAAAGCGCCGGGCACGTTCGTTCCCGGCGCCATGCTGACGGGGTTTCTCGCGCACGCCGATGGCGGCAGGAGGCTCGGCAGTCGACGATTCCGGCCAAGGCCGCTGTCTCGAGCGAGGCATGCGCCGTGGTCGGCGTGACACGCCTTCCTTCTGGGGCCGGGTCGCTTCGGGCTATTCGGCCTGGACCGTGAACCCGCCACAAGCTGTATCATCGGAGCGAGCCGCCATGGCGACGCGAGGACTCTCCCCCGACGAAATCAAGCGTCGCGCCCAGCTCGCTTTCGACAAGGCCGACGCGCGCAAGCAGGAAGCCTCGCGGGCGATGGAAGCCGAGCAGCTCGAGCGCGACTCGGTGCTGCAGAAGACCGTGCGGCTGAAGGCACTGCGCCTCGCCAAGGAAGCGGCCGACGCCGAGACCGCCGCCATCATCGCGGACGAGCAGGCGCGGGCCAAGGCCGAAATCGCCGAGGCGAAGGCCGCCGTCAAGGCGGCGAAAGCCGCGAAAAGCGCTGCGGTGGTGAAGCGCGTGGCGAAGGCCAAGCCCACTCCCTGACATCGGCCATTTGCGCTGCGAATGACGGGGCCGCAAAAAGGCCGGCGGCTCAACGCATGGCAAGCCAGGCGCCGCATCGAAAATCCGATAAAAATGACGCGATTTTGGCGTGGCGAGGCTCTTCGCCTGCGCACGATCGCATGTTCTGGAGCCCGCAATGTCACTTGCGGTTGACCACGGCTGGCGATGACGTATGGAAAATCGGCGCAGCCGGATTAATCTCGCTGCCGGTTGAACCTTTTCCACGCTCGCCGCGACCAACCCTTGCGAGCCGGATGTCAGGCCTCGAGGGCAATGCATACGGAATCGGACGAAGAACTCGTCAAGCGGATCGCCGGCGGCGAGCAGCTCGCAATGAAGGTGCTGTTCTCGCGGCATCAGACGCGGGTCTATCGTTTCGCGCTGCGTCTGCTGCGTGACGAGACGATGGCGGAGGATGTGACCGGTGACGTCTTCATGGATCTCTGGCGTCAGGCCGATCGCTTCGAGGGGCGCTCCTCGGTCACGACCTGGCTGCTCACGATCGCGCGCAACAAGTCCTACTCGGCCTTGCGCAAGCGTCGTGACGCCGGGCTCGACGACGACTTCGCCGAAAGCATCGAGGACGAGGCCGACGATCCAGAGATCGTGCTCCAGAAGCAGGACAAGGGTCTCGCCATCCGGGCCTGCCTGGGCAAGCTCTCCCGCGAGCATGCCGAGGTCGTCGATCTCGTCTATTATCACGAGAATTCCGTCGAGGAGGTCGCCAGGATCGTCGGCATCCCCGAGAACACCGTCAAGACGCGACTCTTCCATGCCCGCAAGAAGCTGGGCGAGCTGCTCAAGAGCGCGGGAATCGATCGGGGATGGCCTTGAGCCTTGCCCGGTCCTGAACCGGGTTCGTCATGATCTGCCGATGCGCCGTCGCCATCCATCGAGCCGTCCTCATCCATCGCGCCGTTCTGGAGTTCAGTCATGACCGACGCCATCGCGACCGATCCGAAGCGCGCGGAACTCGAGCTGCTTCTGCCGTTCTACGCCAATGGCCGCATCTCGGCGCCTGACAGGCTGCGCGTCGAGGCGGCCCTGGCCACGGACGCCGAGCTTGTCCGGCGGCTCGACATCATCCGCGACGACATGGCGGAGACGACGCTGCTCAATGAGAGCCTCGGTGCGCCGTCGCCGCGTGTCCTCGACCGGCTGATGGCCGGCATGGACGCCGAGCCGCGCCAGCTGGGCCTGCTCGCCACCGCCAAGGGCGGCTTCATGAACTGGCTGGGCCATCTGCTCGCCTCGCAGCCGCCGCGCCGGCTGGCCTATGCCGGGGCCGTGGCCTGTGCCCTGATCGCCATCCAGGGCGTGGCGCTGACCAGTATCGCCCTGCGCGAAAGCACGGGCTTCGAGACGGCGTCGGCTCCGTCGCAGTCCTCCGAACGCTATGTGCTGCTGAGCTTCGCCTCCGATGCGCGGGCCGGCGACATCGCCGCTTTCTTCAAGCGCTTCGATGCCTCAGTGGTCGATGGTCCCCGCGCCAACGGCTATTTCAAGGTCCGCGTCGGCGATGCCTCGCTGACCCCTGTGCAGGTCGATGCCATCGCGGCCCGGATGAAATCGGAAGCCACGATCGTCAGATTCGTCGCGCCAGCGCCCTGATGCCATGGACGCGGCGGCGGATGAGCGGCATGCTGGGAGCGTCTCGCTGCAGCAGAGACCATCGGGAGAGCGCATCATGACGTTGCCCTGCCGCCTGAACCCTCATCGCTCCGCTCCGGCCCTGCGGCTGGCTGGCGGTGGCTGCCTTGCCCTGATGCTCGTTCTGGGCGCCGTCCCGGCGCTGGCCCAGCAGCAGGGCGCGGGGGGCGGCAACACGCCGGCCGTCGGCCCCGCCGGTCCGACACGGACGATCACCGTGCCGCCGGCCTGGCAATTGCCGTCGATTTTCGGGGCGCCGCGCTCGCGCACCGTCGTTCCGGCCGCGGACGAGACCCGCTTCGTCCCCGATGAAATCCTGTTCGAACTCGCGCCCGACGCCCAGGCCGAGACCGTGCTGCGGCGTTATGGCGCGACGCTGATCACCAGCCGGCGCGTCGAACTCGCAGGCACCACGATCATCCGGGCGCGGCTCGAAGCCGGGCGCGACCTGCGTGCGGTGCTGGCGCAGATGGCCGGCGACAACGCCATCGCCGGCGCGCAGCCGAACTTCACCTACGAACTTCAGCAGGAGATGGCGCGGCCCGTCAGCACGACCGCGTCCGGCGGCGCGCGCGTGGATGTGCCGACGCTGCGGCTGTCCGACCCTGCCGCCGTGCGCGCCACGCCAGCGCCACGGCGCGAGCTGCCGCCGCAATATGTCGTCGACAAGCTGAAGCTGGCCGACGTTCACAAGCTCGCGCGCGGGGCGACGATTCGCGTCGCGGTGATCGATTCGGGCGTCGATGTCGGCCATCCCGAGCTGCGCGGCGCGGTGGCGGGTCTCTACGATGCGCTCGGCGAGGCGTTCGTCCCGCACGCCCATGGCACGGCGATGGCGGCGGCGCTGGTGGCGCAGGGGCAGCTTCAAGGGGTCGCGCCGGCGTCGCGGCTGCTGGCGGCGCGGGCCTTTTCGGGGCGCGCCAATTCGGCCTCGGCCAGCGGCACGAGCCTGCACATCATGGCGGCGATGGAATGGGCGGTGAACCAGGGCGCCCGCGTGATCAATCTCAGCTTCGCCGGCCCGGAAGACCGCCTGCTGTCACGCGGCCTTGCCGGGGTCGCGGCCAAGGGCGTGATCGCCGTCGCCGCCGCCGGCAATGGCGGGCCCGGCGCCGCGCCGCTGTTTCCGGGCGCAGACCCGAACGTGATCGCCGTCACGGCCACCGATGCCGACGACAGGATTTTCGCGCGGGCCAATCGCGGGGCCTATATCGCCCTGGCGGCGCCGGGCGTCGATGTGCTCGCGGCCGAGCCCCAGGGACGCTACGCCTTCTCCTCGGGCACCTCGATCGCCGCCGCGCATGTCTCGGGGCTGGTCGCCCTGGTGCTGGAGAAGCGGCCCGAGCTCGATCTCGCAGGCATGCGCAAGCTGCTCACCGAAACCGCTGTCGATCTTGGCTCGAAGGGGCGTGACCCGGTCTATGGCGCGGGCCGCATCGACGTGGCGGCGGCGCTGGCGCGAGCCCTGCCCGTCACCGCCTCGCGGCCCTGAAGCCGCGACGGCCTCAGGCCGTCGCCTTCGCGCTGCCGCCCAGGCGCTTCGACGGCTCGTACTGGCCTTCCAGCCGGTTGGCGTGGCGGTGCAGCAGGCGCCAGCCGCCCTGCTCGAAACGGAAGACGTGGGTGACGCGGTTGGTCCACCGCGTCGGCTGGTCCATGCCGGGCAGCGTCACCTCGAAGGTCTCGATGTCGGTGGTGTAGGCGAGTTCGGTCCCGACGATGGTGGTGACGTTCTCGTGGCTGACGGTGCCGCCGCCGAACTGCTTTCCGGCCCATTCCCAGCGCCTGGAGATGGCCTCCCAGCCCTTCTCGTAACCGCCCCAGCCATACATGCTGGTCGCGTCGTCGGCATGGGAATAGAACGCCTTGATCGGCCCGACATCGCCATTGGCGACATGGGCGAGCGCCTCGCGCAGGGTGGCCAGCGCCGCCGGGAAAGCCTCCGCCGGCGAGGTCTTCGATGATCCGTCCATGCTCACCTCCATCCGTTGCTCAGGCTAGCACGCCGGCAAGGCGATCGATCAACGCCTGCATGCGCAGCGTTTCCATGCGCCAGCCGCTTGACCTTCGGCGCCGCATCGGACTGATGTCGCGCCATGGCCCGCCCGAGACTTCTCTTCGTCGCGACCGAGGACTGGTTCTTCGCGTCGCATTTCCTGCCGATGGCACGGGCCGCGCGCGAGCTCGACTTCGACGTCGCCGTCATCGCCCGCGAGCGGCAGCATCGCCGCATCATCGAAGCCACGGGCGCGCGACTGATCGCGCTCGAGGCGGAGCGCCGTAGCCTCGATCCGCGCGCGCTGTTCCGCCAGGTCGTCGCGCTCAGGCGGCTGATCGAGGCCGAGCAGCCGCATATCCTGCATTGCATCGCCTTGAAGCCGATCGCGCTCGCCGGCCTGGCCGGGCGGCTCGCCGGCGTCGAACGGCGGGTCTACGCCCTGACGGGGCTGGGCCTGCTCGGTGCCAGGCAGGGCCTTGTCGCGGGGGCGGCGCGGCTGGCCGCGTCGCTGTGGCTGCGGGGCGTGATCGACGGGCCGCTGGTGCGCTTCCTGTTCGAGAATCCCGACGACCCGGTCACGCTCGGCCTCGACCCGCTGGATGCCGGCAAGGTCGCGATCGTCGGCGGAGCCGGCGTCGATCCGCTGATCCTGATGCCCGAGCCGATGCCGGCGACGCCGCCGCTCAAGGTGGCGCTGGTGGCGCGCATGCTCTGGTCCAAGGGCGTCGATCTCGCGGTCGAGGCGATCAGGCTGGCGCGCGCGGAAGGCGCGCGGGTCGAACTCACCATTTATGGCGCGCCTGACCCTTCCAACCCCAAGGCGATCCCCGAGGACACGCTGAAGCAATGGGCGTCACGGCCGGGCGTCACCTGGGCCGGGCCGACGCGCGACATCGAGGGCGTCTGGCGCGGTCACCATCTCTGCATCCTGCCCTCGCGCGGCGGCGAGGGCCTGCCGCGCACCATCCTGGAAGCGGCGGCCTGCGGCCGGCCGATCCTGACGACCGACGTGCCGGGCTGCCGCAGCTTCGTGCGCGACGGGCAGGACGGCCTCGTGGTGCCGGTGGAGGACGCCGCCGCGCTGGCGCGGGCCCTGATCACGCTCGCCCGCGCACCGGCGCTGGCCGAGCGCATGGGCGCGAGCGCCCGGGCCCGGCTGATCGACGGGCATACCGAGCGCGACGTCATGAACGCGGTGAAAAGCCTCTATCGCAGCATGCTCAATCGTCCGACCACGGATGTCGCGGCATGAACGCGCCGGCTGTGGCGCTCGACCGGCGCGGCTTCATCGTCGCGCATACGAGCCTCCTGCCGGTGCCGCATGCGCCCGAGATCAGCCTGCATGTCGCGCAGGAGGCGACGGAACTCTGGCAGAAGACCGAGGACGAGCTGGCGACGATCGGCCTGCCGCCCCCGTTCTGGGCCTTTGCCTGGGCCGGCGGCCAGGCGCTGGCGCGTTACCTGCTCGATAATCCCGCCATCGTGCGCGGCAAGCGCGTGCTGGATTTCGCCAGCGGCTCCGGGTTGGTCGCGATCGCCGCGGCGAAAAGTGGCGCTGCCTGCGTCGAGGCCTGCGACATCGATGCCTTCGCGGCCGAGGCGATCGCGCTCAACGCCGCTGCAAACGGGGTCGCCGTGATGGCCCGGCTCGGCGATCTCGTCGGCCGGGACGAAGGCTGGGACGTCGTCTGCGCCGGGGACGTCTGCTACGAGAAGACGATGGCCGAAAACGTCATGAACTGGTTGGCGACGCTTTCGTCACAGGGAACACGGGTGCTGATCGGAGACCCCGGCCGCAGCTACCTGCCGAGGGACAGGCTTGAGCCGTTGGCAAGCTATGCCGTACCGGTGACGCGCTCGCTCGAGGACGCCGAGATCAAGACCAGCACGGTCTGGCGGCTGAAGCCATAGAGGCCGCCAGACCCGCCCCCTACGCTGCTGCCCTTCGGGCAGGCGAGACGGCCACCACGCGGCGGTCCTGCGAGGTGCGGAAGGTGGCGATCAGCCGGTTGAGCTGTTCGATCTGGTCGAGGAGGGTGCGGGCGGAGGCCGCGCTCTGCTCGGCGAGCGCCGCGTTCTGCTGGGTGATCTCGTCCATATGGCTGACGGTCTGGCTCATCTCGTCGATGCCGTTCGCCTGCTCGCCGGACGCGCTGGCGATTTCCTGGACAGTGGTGGACACGGCCGCGGACGCATCGACGATTTGCTCCAGCGTGTCGCCGGCCAGGCGGACGAGCTTGACGCCTTCCGTGACCTCGGCATCGGAAGAGGCAATCAAGCCGGTGATGTCCTTGGCCGCGTCGGAGGAGCGCTGGGCGAGCGCGCGGACTTCTGCCGCGACGACAGCAAAGCCGCGCCCTGCATCGCCGGCACGCGCCGCTTCCACCGCCGCGTTCAGTGCGAGCAGGTTGGTCTGGAAGGCGATGCCGTCGATCACGCCGGTGATCTCGGAGATCTTCTTCGAAGCCTCCTCGATCCTCGCCATGGCATCGGTGGCGTCCTTGACGATGGTACCGCCGGTGCGTGCGATGCGGGTCGCGTCGTCGGCGAGCGAAACCGAGCGGCGCGAGGCCTGCGCCGAGGTCTTGACGGAGGCAGCGAGCTCTTCGGTCGTGGCCGCGCTTTCTTCGAGCGCCGATGCCTGCTGTTCGGTGCGCAGGGAGAGGTCCTCCGCGCCGGAATTGATCTCCTGCGAGGAGGCGGCGATGGCGGCCGAACTCGTCTTGATGGTCGCCACCATTTCTTCGAGCCGAGCCATCGCCTCGTTGAAATTGTCGCGGATCAGCCCGTATTCCTCTGGGATGTCGTGGCCGATGCGGAAGGTGAGATCCCCTTTGGCGAGCGCCGCCATGCCCTCGCTGACGTAACCCACGGCCTTCTCGCGCTCGGCCGCTTTCTCGCGCTCGGCCGCTTTCGCCTGGTCCTCGACCTTGATGCGGGCGGCTTCCGAGGCCTGCAGGTAGACTGAAATGGCGTAGTCCATGTCGAGAAGCGCCGCCTTGACGATCGCGCTGATCTCCGCACCGCGTTCGGCGGCGCCGTCGATCTTTCCACCGAACCGGCCCTTGGGCCAGCGCGCGGCGACGATGTCCGTGATCAGCTTCTCCAGGATCAGCGCGTAGCCGCCGATATACCAGCGGGGCTCCAGGCCGATGCGGGCGTGAATCTCTCCCACCGTGGTGACCGCTGCGACATAGTCCTGATCGAACTGGCCGCGGGCGATGCGGTCCCAATGGGTGGACTGGCGCTGCTTGGCGGAATCGATGTGCTTCTCGCTGCTGAAGAAGCGCTGCGTTTCGGGAGATTTCCTCAGCTGCGCGTAGAATGCGTCGAGAGCGCCCGGCAGAGCTCGGACGATGTCGTCATGAAGGCCATTGATCCGGTCGCGCGCCGGGGTATCGAGCTGCATGAAAGCCAGGCGGCTGTTGAGATGGTCCGATGACGTCATGGGAGGCTCCAGATGCTTGCTGCGCCCCTTGCCAGCGCCGATGCCCATGAAACGGCCAGTTTAGTTAATTTCTTATCAATGTCACAGTTTCTTTCTGTGAAATCGACACGACATGGTTGTGCGACGCACGCTCAACCACCGGACGGCGCCGTTCCGGGCTGCCGTGGCGCTTCGTGTTTTTCGAGAAAGGCCTCGGTGGAGAGCGTTCGAAAATCCGCCAAGGCGGCGCGCAGACGTGCATGCTCCCAGCTCCACCAGGCGAGAGCTACCAGCCGTTCGGCGATGGCTGGTGCGAAACGCGGCCGGATCACCTTGGCCGGGTTGCCGGCGACGATCGTGTAGGGCGCGACGTCCTTGGTGACGATCGCGCCGCCCGCCACGACGGCGCCCGTGCCGATGCTGCGGCCGGGCAGGATGATGGCGCCATGGCCGATCCAGACGTCGTGGCCGATGGTCACCGGGGTCGAGCGCCGCCAGTCGAAGAAGGCGGCGTCATCCTCCGCATCGTCGAAATAGGCGCTGGCGCGATAGGTGAAATGCGACTGGCTGGCGCGCTGCATCGGATGGTTGCCGGGGTTGATCCGGGTCATCGCCGCGATCGAGCAGAACTTGCCGATGGTGGTGTAGATGATGTTGGAATCGTTCACGACATAGGAGTAGTCGCCCATCGTCGACTCGACGAAGGAGGTTCGGGCGCCGATCTCGGTGTAGCGCCCCAGCGTCGCCTGCCGGACGCTGGCCGTCGGGTCTATCACGGGTTCGAGCCCGAGCTTCCTGGCCGCCATGTCGCGATCTCCGAAGTGTCGTGCGGTGTCGTCGTCGGTTCGCCCGTTTCAATGCCCGAGCGTGAAGCTGGACAGGACGCGGAAGCGGCTATCGCGATCGTCCTGCTTGAACAGCGCGATGCGGTCGATCGCGACCGGTTCGGTCAGGATGGCGGCGGCATAGGCTTGTGCCAGGGCGGCCGTGGTGATTGCGACATCGTCGTGGGGCAGCGAGCCGGTCAGCGTCATGTGGAAGCGGAAGGCGTCGCCGACATAAGGGTAGCCATAGGCTTCGAGGTAGGCGCGCTGCGCCGGCGTCAGCGGGCTAGCCAGCCTTCGCTCCAGATCGGCCGGACCAAGGGGCGCGCGAAACGGCTCAAAAGCCTGGACGATGTCGAAGGCGAGCTTCTGTAGCGCCGTGCTCGGCCTCATTGGCGTCAGCGCGACGAAGCGGCCGAGAGCCGCAATGGAAAAGCCCCCTAAGGGTACGGCCGAAAGGCCTGCCGCGATCTGATGGGCAAAGGCGCGCAACTGTCCTTCGCTGCGGCCGTTCGCCAGTTCGAAAGGCGCCTTTAGCGTGCCGTGGAAGCCGTAGCGGCGCGGCTCGGCCGTGAGCTGTGGCCAGGTGTCCGCGTCACAGCCGGGCGGAACGGCGAAGGCGATGTCCTCACCGCTGAAGGCGTCATAGCCCAGCGTCGCGCAGCCGAAGCGCCAGAGCGGGCTGTCGGCGGCGGGCGCGTAATAGAGGGCGTAGCGCGGCGTGCTCAAAAGGCGCGCTCGCCTTGCGACCAGACGGCGGCGATCACCGGCGTCGGGCCGAGCGCCTTGAAGCGCACGAGGTCGGCGCGCAGCCCGCTGCGGAGATGGCCGCGATCCTTCAGGCCGAGAATATCGGCGACCTTCCAGGTGACCATGCCCATGGCCTGCGGCAAGGCGATGCCATGGCCGGCATGCAGCTTCAGAACGGCCTGGAGCAGGCTCGCGGGGACGTAATCCGAGGAGAGCCCGTCGAGCAGGCCCTTCTCGGCGAGCTCAGCGACGGAGACGCCGCCGGAATGCGAGCCGCCGCGCACGACATTGGGCGCGCCGGCGATGGTGGCGAGGCCGCGCTGCTTGGCGGCGGCGGCAGCCTCGACCGTGGTCGGGAATTCCGAGATCACGGCGCCAGAGGCGAGGCCTTCCTCGACATGCTCGACGGTGGTGTCGTCATGGGTCGCGATCGGGATGCCGCGCGCGCCGAACATCTCGACCACGGCGCTCCAGTTGCGGCCGACATTGGCGGCGCCTTCCTGCTGGCGCAGCACCACGTCTTCCTCGAATTCGGCCACGGTCTTGCCGTTGCCGACCGCGTAGGTCTTGAGGTGTTCGAGGTTGCGCCATTGGCGCTGGCCGGGCGTGTGGTCCATCAGCGAGACCAGCTGGACGAGGTCGTCGTCCTGATAGGGCGCGATGTCCTGGAGCAGATCGGGGCTGGTCAGCTCGCAGCGCATGTGGATGCGGTGGTCGATGCGGAAGACGCCCTCGCGCCGGCCTTCCGCCAGCGCCTTCATGACGTCGGCGAAGATGTCCTTGCGGTAGTCCTTGGCGGAGAAGGGCGTGCCGGCGCAGATCGCGTCATAGACCGTGGTGACGCCGGCCGCCGCCATCTGCGCGTCATGGACCAGCGCGGCCGCCAGCCCGTTCGGCCAGAAGACCTTGGGCCGTGGCATGAAGTGCTTTTCCATGTTGTCGGTGTGCATTTCGACGAGGCCCGGCGCGACATAGTCGCCGCCCGCATCGATGGCCGCTGGCAGGGAGGACAGGCCCTGGTCGACGGCCGTGATGCCGGTTTCGTCGAAGGCGATCGTTCCGGTGACGATCTCGTCCTCGAGGATCAGGCGGGCATTGGTCAGAACGGTCTGCATCTTCAGGCCTTCCGGAAAGCTGTGATGTCGAGATAGCGCGTGGCGACCTTTTCGCGCACGGCCTCGTCGTGGAAGATCCCGACGATGGCGGAGCCCTTAGCACGGGCCTCGGCGATCAGCTCGACCACCACGTCGCGATTGGCGGCGTCGAGCGAGGCGGTGGGCTCGTCGATCAGCATGATCGCGGAGGGATCGACGAAGGAACGGGCGATGTTGACGCGCTGCTGCTCGCCGCCCGAAAAGGTCGCGGGTGCGAGGTTCCAGAGCCGCTGCGGCAGGTTGAGCCGCGCCAGCATCGCTTTTGCCCGCTCGCTCGCCTGATCCGGCGACACACCCCGGGCCAGCAGCGGGTCCCGGACGATGTCGAGCGCGCTGACGCGCGGGATCACGCGCAGGAATTGCGAGACGAAGCCGAGTGTGCGGCGGCGGATATCGAGCACGGTGCGCGGCACGGCTTCGACGATATCGACCGGGCGGCCGGCATGGGTGATGTGGATGGTGCCTCGCGTCGGCCGGTAGTTGCCGTAGAGAATGCGCAGCAGGCTGGATTTTCCAGCCCCGGACGCGCCGGCGAGAACCAGCGCCTCGCCGGCCGCGACGCTGAAATTGACATCGTCGAAGACAGGCAGCCGCACGCCGCCCTGGTTGTGCAGGGTGAAGGCCTTGGCGACGTTCTCGACGCGAATCATCGTGGTCATGGGCTGCGCGGTCATGCGGTCAGTGCCTTGAGCGGACGGGGTGACGCCGATGTGACGGGGGGCGGCGCCGAAGCGTGGCCGAGGATGGCGGATAGGGGCAGCGATCCCGGGGCACCAGGCGGCGCGGCGGGATGGACGGCGCCTCCCAGCGCGCTGCGCTCGATCTCGAGCCCTGTCGGCTGCCGATCGGCATCGCCCGTGGCGGATCGCGGCGCGGGGAACGAGGCAAAGCCGGACCATTGTGGCTGGATGAAGCCGCTCATACGCTCAGCACCGCCGAGGTGAGCAACTGCGTATAGGCGTGGTGGGGGTCGTCCAGCACCTGGTCGGTCAGGCCGTGCTCGACGACATAGCCGTCCTTCATCACCATCAGCCGGTCGGTAAGGAGCCGCGCCACGGCGAGGTCGTGGGTGACGATGATCGCGGCCAGGCCGAGATCGCGCACCAGCACGCGCAGCAGGTCGAGCAGGCGGGCCTGCACCGAGACGTCGAGGCCGCCGGTCGGCTCGTCCATGAAGACGAGGCGGGGCTCGGACACCAGCACGCGGGCGATCTGCAGGCGCTGCTGCATGCCGCCGGAGAACTGGCGCGGGCGGTCGTCGATGCGGCCACCCGCGATCTCGACGCGGGCCAGCCAGTCGAGCGCGCGCTCGCGGATCTGGCCGTAGTGCCGGTCGCCGCGATCCATCAGCCGCTCGCCGACATTGCCGCCGGCCGAGACGTCCATGCGCAGGCCGTCGCGCGGGTTCTGGTGGACGATGCCCCAGGCGGTTCGCATCAGCCTGCGGCGCTCCTGCTCGGGTACGGAGTAGATGTCGAGCGGTTCGCTCCCGCCCCTGAACAGCACCTCGCCGGCATCGGGCCTGTCGATACCGGCGAGGCAGCGCAGCAGGGTCGATTTGCCGGAGCCGGATTCGCCCACGATGCCGAGCACCTCGCCGGGCCAGAGATCGAAGGAGACATCCTTGCAGCCGATACGCTCGCCATAGAAGCGATTGACGCCGGTGACGGAGAGCAGCGGGGCGGGGTCGAGGCTGGCTTCGGGCAGGGAGATGTGGAGGGTCATGACTTGCTCTCCTCGACCAAACCGCTCGCTGCCGCATCGCCCAGCATCGCGCCGCGATGGCCGTCCGCGCGGCGCGTCTCGCAATGGTGGCTGTCCGAGCAGACGAACATGCGGCTGCCCTGATCGTCGATCACGACCTCGTCGAGATAGCTGTCGGTGGCGGCGCAGAGCGCGCAGGGCTCGTTCCAGCTCTGGATCCGGAAGGGGTGGTCCTCGAAATCGAGGCTGCGCACGCTGGTGTGGGGCGGGAGCGCATAAATGCGCTTCTCGCGGCCGGCGCCGAAGAGCTGGAGCGCCGGCGACATGTGCATCTTCGGGTTGTCGAATTTGGGGATGGGCGAAGGCGCCATGATGTAGCGGCCGTTGATCATGACCGGATAGTCATAGGTCGTCGTGACCTCGCCGAAACGGGCGATGTTCTCGTAGAGCTTGACCTGCATCAGCCCGTACTCGGCCCAGGCGTGCATCTTTCGGGTCTCGGCCTCGCGCGGCTCGAGCTTGCGCAGCGGCTCCGGCTGCGGGACCTGGTAGACGATGATCTGACCGGCGCTCAGCGGCGCTTCGGGGATGCGGTGGCGGGTCTGGATGATCGTCGCCTCGGCCGTCGCCTCGGTGGTGCGGGCGTCGGCCGTCTTCTCGAAGAAGCGACGGATCGAGACGGCGTTGGTGGTGTCGTCGGCGCCCTGGTCGATGACCTTGAGCGTGTCGGATGGACCGATGATGGCGGCCGTGACCTGGATGCCACCGGTGCCCCAGCCGCGGGCGAGCGGCATCTCGCGCGAGCCGAACGGCACCTGGTAGCCCGGCACCGCGACGGCCTTCAGCAAGGCGCGGCGGATCATCCGCTTCGTCTGCTCGTCGAGATAGGCGTAGTTGTAAGCCGGCTTTGCACCATCTTCCGGCAGTTGGGCATCGATCGTCATTCGGCGGCCTCCGGCAGGGCATCAGCGGTCGCTGCCAGCCGCTGCTCGCGTTCGCGGCGGATGCGACGGATCAGTTCGAGCTCGCCCTGGAAATCGACATAGTGCGGCAGCTTCAGATGCTCGACGAAGCCCGCCGCCTCGACATTGTCGGAGTGGTAGAGGACGAACTCGTCCTGCTGCGCCGGGTACTCCGCTGCCTCGCCGAATTCACGGCATTTCAGCGCGCGATCGACCAGCGACATCGACATCGCCTTGCGCTCGCTATGGCCGAAAGCCAGTCCGTAGCCGCGGGTGAATTGCGGCGGAACGTCCTTTGAGCCGGCAAACTGGTTGACCATCTGGCATTCGGTTAGGGTGATCTCGCCGAGATCGACCGCAAAGCCGAGCTCCTCCGGCACGAATTCAACGCTGACCTCGCCGACGCGGATCTCGCCGACGAAAGGGTGGCTGTTGCCGAAGCCGCGCTGGACCGAATAGCCGAGCCCGAGCAGGAAGCCCTCGTCGCCGCGCGCCATCGCCTGAAGCCGGACGTCGCGATCGGCCGGAAAGGAGACCGGCTCGCGGGTCAGATCGAAGGGGCGCGGGTCGCCGTCGGGCGCGACCTCGGGCTCCATCAGACCCTCGGCGCCGAGGATGTCGGGCACGCGGGGCATATGGCTGTCGAGGGGGGCGGTCGTAGGCCGCGCCGGGCCGTCATGCTCGGGCTTGACCCGAGCATCTCGTGACGCGTGAGTGCCCGAGCCTTCCTGTCCTGAGATGGTCGGGTCAAGCCCGACCATGACGGAGGGCGTCCCCTCATCCATCAGCGCGAAATCAAACAGCCGGTGGGTATAGTCGTAGGTCGGCCCCAGCACCTGGCCGCCCGGCAAATCCTTGTAGGTCGCGGAGACCCGGCGGCGGATCGCCATTTGCGCGGTGTCGACCGGCTCGGAGGAACCGAAGCGCGGCAATGTCGTGCGGTAGGCGCGCATCAGGAAGGCGCCTTCGATGACATCGCCCTGCGCCTGCTTCAGCGCCAGCGCCGCGAGATCGGCATCGTAGAGCGAGCCCTCGTTCATGACACGGGCACAGGCGAGGCCCTGCTGCTCGCGAATCTGCGCGACCGAGATCTCCGGCACGCCCGCATCGCCGCGGCGGGCCTCTGCGACCAGATCATGCGTGGCGAGGATCGCGGCCTCGCCGCCCTTGACCGCGACATACATCAGCTGTTCTCCCCGATCCGTGTCGAGCGCGGCAGGCCGATGACCGCATCGCCATGGCTCAGCAGCAGGTCGATGCCGAGCGGATAGGCGTCATTGTTGGCGGCGACCTCGGCCCAGAAGCCGCTGCGCAGGCCGGCGGGTGCGATCACGCGGGATGCGGCGATGCCCGGCCCCGTCAGCGTGATCGCCTCTCCGGCGTCCAGCGCCGTGCATTGCACGATGAGCGTCGTCGAGCGGTCGGGGAACTGGTCATTGCCGGCATCGAAGGCGGCGAGCGCGGGTTCGAGCGAGCCGCCGTCGATGACGGCGAAGGCGGCCTTGCCGGGTTCCGCGACCAGCGCCGCGCCGCAATGGAAGCGCAGCCAGGCGCCGGCCGGGCCCTCGCGCAGCGCGGGGGGCAGCCAGATCGGAGTCTCGTAGTCGGCCAGCGTCAGCAGGGCGGTCGCGGTCGCGGCATGCAGGCCGTCTGGCGGCGTGATGCCTCCGGTGACGACCTGCCGCGTGCCGGGCTCGGCCAAAGCCGCCAGAAGTGCGCGGAAGGCGCCTTGCGACTGGAAGACCGGGTCGGAGAAGCCCGGGCCGATCAGCGTGTCCGTCGTCATCACGCGCCCCTGACCAGAGTGAAGAAATCGACCTTGGTGGCGGCGGCCTTGCGCGAGGCGAGCTCGCGGCTTTCGTCCTGCCGGGCCGCCAATTCGTCGATGGCGCGGTGGAGGTCGCCGCCCGGCGACTGCGCCTGCAATCTCGCGTCGAGGATTGCGGCGAGGCGGGCCTTGCGGGCGTCGCGGCCGAGCGCATAGGAGAAGCCCATCGCGCCATCGTCGAGCCTGACAATGCAGCGCGTCACGGTGGCCTCGCCCAGATTGAAGCGGCGGCCGGCGCCGCCGGCGCGGCCCTCGACCATCACGGTCCCGGTCTCCGGCGCCTTGAGGATGTCGTGTCGCGGGATCTCGGCGCCGACGAGGTCCGCGATCTCGGCCCGCGACGCACGGGCGAGGACCGCCAGCCAGCGTTGCCTCTGGGTTTTCCCTCTCGGGGGGGTCTCTGCGGTTTTCGCCGTCATCGTCTTTCGCCGTCTGGCTGTTCGCCAATGTCTAGACTATGATAGGTTGATTGCAAGGAAAGGTCTATACATTTTGCATGACACTTTGGTGACCGATGCGGGCGCGGCCGTCGATGCCGGCACGGTCGATGCGGGCACGGCCTGGCGCCGGATTGCCGACGAACTCGCCGGGGCGATCGGCAGGGGCGACTATGCAGCAGGCGACACGCTACCGGCGGCGACCGTACTGGCCGAGCGCTATGGCGTGCATCGCCATACAGTGCGGCAGGCCTTCCGGCATCTGGCCGAGCAGGGGCTCGTCACGGTTTCGCGCGGGCGCGGCACGCAGGTCAGCGCGCGGCGCGTGCCCTACCCGCTGGGCCGACGCGTCAGCATGCGGGCCAATCTCGGCCGGATCGGCATGGTTGGATCGAGCGAGATGCTGTCGGCCGAGGTCATCACGGGCGATGACGACCTCTGCGAGACGCTCGGGGAGGAGCCCGGGGCGCGCCTGTGGCATGTCGAGGGGCTGAGCCGCGCCGACGGCACGCCGATGGGCACGGGCACGCACTGGCTCTCCGTTGCGCGATTTCCCGGCTTCGACGATGCCTTTCGCGCGGCTGGGGCCTCGATGACGGCGGCGCTCAAGGCCTATGGCATCACCGATTACGTCAGGCTGTCGACCCGTTTGACCGCGCGGCTCGCCAGTGAGCGCGAGGCGCGGCTGTTGCACATCGAGCCCGGTGCCCCGGTGATGGTGTCGCGGGCGGTCGACGCCCTGCCGGATCTGACGCCGATCCACCTCGTCAGCAGCGTCTTCGCGGGCGAACGCATGGAGATGGTGGTCGAGCCGTTCGCGGAGTGATGCTCTTCGCCTGGACGCCGGGCATAGCCAGTCGAACTTGTCCCCGCGCCCTCCACCCATGCCTATTCTCCCCTCGCTCCGCCCGACCAAGGGGGCTGTCGCGAGGCATCGTGCGGCCGGGCGGAGTTGCGGGTTTCGTCGTCTGATGCCGTTGCGGGCTGAGGGCGGCGGAGGCGCAGATCGCCATCGCGCGGGTGAGTCAGGCTGCGCGACCTGTGACGCGGATAACCAGAAGGCGATCTGGCAGCATCAAACACCCGCGTGCGGGACGGGGCGGCGGCTTTTGGCGCTGCTTCGACACAGACATTCGACATCGACATCGGCACGCAGTCGTCGACTGCAGGCCATCTCGTCCCGCGCATCCCCTTGGATACGCTCAACGAAGACCCGAGAACCCCGCGGCGAACAGCCGGACGGGGCTCTCGGTGCGTCTTACACCGCCCGCTTGCCGATGATGGCGAAGCGCAGCTTGGCCGAGAGGAAGTCGATCGCGGTGACGGCGGCCAGGATCAGCAGGATCAGGAAGGAGACCTGCTGCCATTCGAGCGTGCGGATGGTCTCGGCCAGATAGAGCCCGATGCCGCCGGCGCCGACGATGCCGATGATCGTCGAGGAGCGGGTGTTGGATTCGATGTAGTACAGCACCTGGCTCGCGATCACCGGCAGCACCTGGGGGATCAGGCCGAACCGGATCTCATGCAGCTTGTTGCCGCCCATCGAGGTGACGCCCTCGACCGGCTTGCGGTCGGCGGATTCGATCGCTTCCGAATAGAGCTTGCCGAAGGCGCCGAGGTCGCTGGTCATGATGGCGAGCATGCCGGCGAAGGGGCCAAGGCCCACGACATTGATCCAGATCAGCGCCCAGATCAGCGCATCGACGCCGCGAACCGTGTCGAGCGAGCGGCGAGCGAGGAAATGCACGATCTTGTTGGCGACGACATTGCGCGCCGCGATGAAGCCGAGCGGGAAGGCAAGGATGGCGGCCAGGATCGTGCCGAGGAAGGCGATCGCGATGGTTTCGAACAGCGCCTTCACGAAGATGATGGCGCGGGCGAAGGAGCCTGGATCGGGCGGCAGCATCAGTACGACGAAGGTGCCGAGATTGCCGAAGCCTGACAGGATGCGCCAGATCGACACATCGAAGGTGCTGACGCCATAGACGAAGAGGCCGAGCATGGCCGCGACGACGGCGATCGTGGTCAGTTTCGTCTTCAGCGAGCCGTCGATGGCGGCCTGGTGGCGGGAGACGAGCGCGGCCTCATCGGCCGGGGAGAGGGCGAGGCTCACTTGCCGTGCTCCAGGCTGAGGAGGGAATGACGCAGCCGCTCGGTGCCGTAGTCGATCAGCATCACGGCGGCGATGATGAGCAGCAGGATGGCGCTGACATCGGTGAAGTAGAATTTGCGGATGGCCTCGATCAGGTCCTGGCCGATGCCGCCCGCCCCGACGAAGCCCATGATCGAGGCGCCCCGGACGTTGATCTCGAAGCGCAGCAGCGAATAGCTGGCGAAGTTGGAGAGCACCTGCGGCACGACAGCGAAGCGGATCACCTGCCACCAGCCGGCGCCGGTCGCGGTCAGGCCGTCGACCGGCTTCATGTCGATGTTCTCGACAACCTCCGAAAACAGCTTGCCCATGGCGCCGGTCGTGTGGATGGCGATCGCGAGCACGCCGGGCAGGGGCCCCAGGCCGAAGGCGATCACGAAGATCAATGCGAAGACGATTTCCGGAACCGTGCGGCAGAATTCAAGGTAGCGCTTGGTCACGAAGCGCAGCCAGCCGGAGCGTCCGAGATTGGCGGCGGCGACGAAGCAGAGCAGGAAGCCGCCGACCGCGCCGAGAATCGTGCCGGTATAGGCGATCAGGATGGTCTGCCAGAGCAGCTTGAGCCAACCCTTCCAGCCCCAGAACCATTCGGCCATGTCGGCGCCAAAGCTGTTCCAGCGCAGGACCGGCACGGTTTCGAGGATGTATTTCGGGAAGCGCCAGGCGTTCTCGATGAATTTTCCGGGGTCGACCTCGGAGCCGATGGCGGCGAGCCAGACAAGGGCGGCGAGCACGGCCGCACCGATCAGCGTCTGGCGGCGCTTGGTCACCATCGCGGCGGCATAGGTCGCGGCATGGGCGCGGATGGCGGGGTCGTCGCGGTCGATCGCGAGGGTCATGGACGCAGTCCGTTTACGAGGAAGGCGTCATTCTCGGGCCGCGCATGGCGCGGACCCGAGAAGCTCTTGGGAGAGATGCTCGGGTCAAGCCCGAGCATGACGTGCTGGATTTACGAGGACTTCTTCTTGCGGAGCGCGTCGACGAACTTGTTCAGCTCGATGATCGGCTCGTAGGCCTTGTTGTCGACCGCGACGAGCGGGCCCTGCTTGCCTTCATAGATCTTGTCGAAGGCGACCTTGTCCTTGGTGGCGAGGTTCAGCACCGCGTCCTTGATCTTCGCCTTCATGTCGGTGGGCAGGTCGGTGAGATAGGCCATCGGCGAGTTCACGATCTGCTCGGACTTGTAGATGATCCGGAAATCCTCGGCCTTGACCATGTTCTTGCGAGACATGCGCAGCAGGTTGGATTCCTGCTCGTCGTTCCACCAGTTGGCAGCGACATCGACGGTGCCCTGGCCGAGCGCGATGACCGCGTTCTCATGGCTGCCGGTGTAGACGACCTTGCCGAAATAGGTCTCGGGCTCGATCTTCATGCCGTCGAGCGCGAAGCGCGGGACGTTGTTGCCCGAGGTGGAGTTCGGATCGACCAGGCCGAGGTTCTTGCCCTTAAGGTCCTCGATCTTCTGATAGGGCGAGTCCTTCTTCACATAGAAGACCGAGTAGTAGCCCTTGGTACCGTCGAGGTTGGTCTCGATCGCGAAAGCGTCGATCTTGGCGCCGGTCATCAGCGCGCGGGCGAAGGCCGAGGGGCCATACATGCCGATATGGATGTTGCCGGCGCGCTGGCCTTCGATGATCGCGGCGTAGTCGTTGGCGATGCGCAAGGTGACCTTGGTGCCGAGTTCCTTAGCCAGGTAGTTGACGAAGGGGGTGTAGCGCTCGACGACGCCCGAGGCGTTCTCGGCGGGAATGATGCCGAAGATGATCTCGGGATATTTCGCCTTCCAGTCCTGGGCCGAGGCTTTCTGGGCGAAGCCGGGGGCGGCGAGCGAGGCGGCGAGGCCGGCAGCGGCGAGCGTCAGGGTATGACGACGGGTCAGCATGGTGTGCTCCTGGTGTTGTGATGTCGTGGGTGGTGTCGGATGCCCCCGGCGGACCGGGGGCGGGTTCAGGCGACGTTCTGCTTGGCGCGCTGGGCTTCTTCGCTGGCGATGGCGTCGAGCTGGTCGAGCGCCTCGGCGCCGGCATCCTTCGCCTCGATGCCGTAGAGCTTGGCCGCGACCTCGCTGGTGAGCTGGTGGGGCGGGCCGTCGAAGACGACCTTGCCGGCGGCCATGCCGATCAGCCGATCGCAGTATTTCGACGCGATATCGAGGTGATGCAGGTTCGAGATGACGGTGATGCCGTCCTCGCGGTTGATCCGGAACAGCGCGTCCATCACGACCTGGGTGTTGCGCGGGTCGAGCGAGGCGATCGGCTCGTCGGCGAGGATGATCTGCGGCTCCTGCACGAGGGCGCGGGCGATGGCGACGCGCTGCTGCTGGCCGCCGGACAGCGTCTCGGCGCGCTGGGCCAGGAGGTGGCCCATGTCGAGCCGTTCGAGCGCGGCGATGGCGCGGATCTTGTCGTCGCGGGAGAAGCTCTTGACCAGCGTCAGGGCGGCGGAGCGGTGGTTGAGCCGGCCGAGCAGCACGTTGGTGAGGACGTCGAGCCGGCCGACGAGGTTGAACTGCTGGAAGATCATCGCCGTGTCGCGACGCCAGCCACGCAGTGCCGCGCCCTTGAGAGCGGTGACGTTGCGGTCGCCCGAGACCATGCGGCCCTCGCTGGGATCGGTCAGGCGGTTGAGCATGCGCAGCAGCGTCGACTTGCCGGCGCCGGAGCGACCGATGATGCCGACCATCTCCCCCTTGGGGATGGAGAGCGTGACATCGTCGACGGCGGCATTTCCGCCGAAGCGCTTGGTCAGGCCTTCGATGCGCAACATGACGGCGTTCTCGCTTGCGGGACGAGCATGAATTTGGCCCGAGGCAGCAGGCTGCCGTCGGGTTCACGCTGCTTCATGCAGGAGAGCTAGCCAGTGCAGATGACAGGCGGGTGACAGGCGGAGCCAGTGAGCGCGGCCTCAGGCGCCACGCAGCAGGAGGTCGACACAGTCCCGGACATAGTCGCTGCGGCGGGCCACAGTCGCCGGCTTGATGCTCAGCAAGCCACGGACCTGGTGGAAGCCGCGCAGCATTCCGATGAACTGTTCGGCCAGTACCCGTGCCCGATCCTCGGTGATCGGCTCTTCGAGCCCATCACCGATTTGTGAACGTTGGACAAGCAGGGTGGAAAGGTCATGGATCATGCGCATGGCGCCCGCCTCATAGGCGACATGGCCGAGTTCCGGAAAGCGCACGGCTGCGGTCATGACGAGCCTGTGGAGGTCGAGCGAGGCGGGATGCAGCATCATCGCCAGCGCATCCTCCCCGAGGCGGGTCAGGGTGCTGCGCAGGTCTCCTTCCGAGGCCGATTTCCGCAGGGAATCGTAAGCCTTTCAGTGAGTTCCGTGCAGATCGCCTTGAACAGCGCCTCCTTGTCGGCAAAGTGGCTGTAGATGGTCTGCTTGGAGACGCCGGCGCGCTGCGCGATCTGGTCCAGCGTGACCCGGTCGAACCCTTCCGCGAGGAACATGTCCGATGCGGCCTGCGTGATCGCGTGATGCTTGTCTGGACGCGCCTTGTCCGACGGCAAGCGTCTTGCATCGGCCGCCTCGGTGGCCGAACCTCGCGACGCAGCCGTGACTGTCATGTTTCCGCCCATCGAGCCCTTTATCAAACTGGACCGTCCAGTCTAAGATAATCACGTCACACCGGAGCGTCCAGTTCTATGAAGCGGCTTGTCTATCTGCTCCTGATCATCGGCCTGGCGGGCGGGGGCTATTACGGCTTTCGCCACTTCAAGCAGGGCAGCGCTCCCACTCAGGCAGCTGCTCCCGCCGCGCGTAGCGCGGGCGTTCCCGTCGAGGTCACCAAGATCGAGCGGGCGACGGTCAACGAGGAGGTCGAGGCGCTCGGCACGCTCGCCGCCGACGAATCCGTCGTGATCGCTCCCGAGATCGCCGGCCGTGTCATCGCGCTCGGCTTCAAGGAGGGCGAGCGCGTCGCGAAGGGGCAGCTTCTGGTCAAGCTCGACACGGCCATACTCGATGCGGAGTTGAAGCAGTTCCAGGCCGATCTCAGCCTGGCGAAGGACACCTTCCAGCGTAACCAATCGCTGGTGCAGCGCGGCGCGGGAACGCAGGTCGCGCTCGAGCAGGCGACGGCGCAACTCGCATCGAACGAGGCGAAGGTGCAGCTCTCCCAGGCCAAGCTTGCGCAATCGGCGATGATGGCGCCCTTCCAAGGCGTGGTCGGTCTGCGTTCGGTCAGCGTCGGCGACTATGTTTCCGTCGGCAAGCAACTGATCACACTGACCAATATCGACCCGATCAAGGTCGATTTCCGGGTCCCGGAGATCTTCCTGTCCCAGGTCAAGCTCGGCCAGACGATCAGCCTCAAGATCGATGCGGTCCCGGGCCGGGATTTCCAGGGTCGGATCTTCGCCGTCGATCCGGTGGTCGATGTCAATGGCCGCGCGATCAGGCTGCGTGCGACCGTTCCCAATGCCGATCTCGTGCTGAAGCCCGGCCTGTTCGCCCGCATCACCATCGTCGTCGACCGGCGCGAGAACGCGATGCTCATTCCTGAATCGGCCGTGGTGCCCGACGGCATCGGCAAGATCGTCTACATCGTGGAGAACGGCAAGGCGAAGCGCCTCGCCGTTGAAATCGGCAAGAGGCTGCCGGGCAAGGTGGAGATCGTGAAGGGCCTGACGCCGCAGATGGTCGTCGTCAGCTCCGGTCAGATGCGGTTGCGCGACGGCGCGACGGTCTCGATCAAGAATACGCCGCCCCCGGTGCAGACGAGCGCCCTGCCGGGCACCTCGCCGAGCCCGCAGCAATGAGCCTGTTCGAACTCTTCGTCCGCCGGCCCGTCCTCTCGACGGTGCTGAGCCTGCTCGTCCTGCTGATCGGCGCGGTCTCCTACACCCGCCTGACGGTGCGCGAATACCCCAATATCGACGAGCCGATCGTCTCGGTGCGGACCGATTACACCGGCGCGAGCGCCGAGATCATCGAGACCCAGGTCACCCAGGTCCTGGAGAACTCGATCGCCGGCATCGAGGGCATCGAGATCATCTCCTCGACCAGCCGCCAGGAGCGCAGCTTCATCTCCGTGCGCTTTCGCCCCGATGTCGATCCCGACGTCGCGGCCTCCGACGTGCGCGACCGCGTCAGCCGCGTGCGCGGCCGTATGCCGACGGAGATCGAAGAGCCGATCATCGCCAAGGTCGAGGCCGACGCCCAGCCGATCCTGTTCCTCTCGCTGATCAGTTCGCGGCACACACCCCTCGAACTGACCGATTTCGCCGACCGCTTCATCACCGATCGCGTGCAGAACATCACCGGCGTGGCGGAGGTGCAGATTCGCGGGGAGAGGCGCTACGCGATGCGCGTCTGGCTCGATCGCGCCCGAATGTCTGCCTACAACATCACGGTGCAGGAGATCGAGGCGGCGGTTCGCGCCCAGAACGTCGAGATTCCGTCCGGACGTATCGAGAGCAACAACCGCGAATTCACAGTTCTCTCGCAGACCGGACTGACGACGCCCGAGCAGTTCCAGCAGATCGTCGTCAAGGACGTCAGCGGCTTCCCGGTGAAGCTGAGCGACATCGCCAAGGTCGAGCTCGGCGCGCTGGCCGAGCGCAATGCCGCCTGGTTCTCGGGCAAGTCCTCGGTCACGATCGGCATCGTCAAGCAGGCGACTGCCAACCCGCTCGACGTCTCGAATGGCGTTCGCGCGGCCTTGCCGGAGATCATCGAGGATCTGCCCGATGGCATGACGATCGCGACCTCCTACGACAGCTCGGTCTTCATCGACCGCTCGATCCAGGCCGTCTACACCACGATTCTGGAAGCCGTGGTGCTGGTCGTCCTGATCATCTTCATCTTCCTGCGCTCGGCGCGTGCCACGCTGATCCCGCTCGTCACCATTCCGGTTTCGCTCGTCGGCTCGTTTGCGCTGATGTATGCGCTCGGCTTCACCGTCAACACGCTGACGCTGCTCTCGATGGTGCTGGCGATCGGGCTCGTCGTCGACGACGCGATCGTCGTGCTCGAGAACGTCCACCGTCATATCGAGGACGGCATGGAGTCGAACGCGGCGGCGATCCGCGGCATCAACGAGATCGCCTTTGCCGTCATCGCGATGACGTTGACGCTGGTGGCGGTCTACGCGCCGATGGCGTTCTCGACCGGCCGGACGGGCAAGCTCTTCATCGAGTTCGCGCTGACATTGGCCGGCGCCGTCCTGGTGTCGGGCTTCGTGGCTCTGACGCTCACGCCGATGATGTGCGCCAAGCTGCTGAAGCACGAAAGCTCGCATAACTGGCTCTACAACGTGATGGAGCGCGGCTTCAACGCGATGTCGCGCGGTTACAGGGCTTCGCTGCGTGCGGCGCTCGCCGTGCGTCCCCTGATCGTGATCGTGGCGCTGTGCGTCGCCGGAGCCAGCTATTTCTTCTTCACGGGCCTGCGGTCCGAGCTCGCCCCCGTCGAGGATCGCGGCACGATCACGGCGATCGGCGTCGCTCCGGAGGGCGCGACGATCAGCTTCACGGCGGAGTATGCGCGCCGGGTCGAGGAGGTCGTCAGCAAGATACCCGAAGTCGAGACCTATCTCGTCATCGTCGGCTTTCCCGACGTGACCCGCGCCATCGCCTTCGCCCGGCTGAAGCCGTGGGAAACGCGAACCCGCAAGCAGCAGGACATCGTCGCGGAGATCAACCGCAGCCTGTCGCAGATTCCGGGCATCCGGCTGTTTGCGACCAATCCGCCCTCGCTCGGCCAGGGTGGCGCCAGCAGCAAGCCGGTCGAGTTCGTGCTGCGCTCGTCGGAGTCCTATGTGCAGATCAAGGACTATGTCGATGCGGTCATCGCCGAGGTCGCCGGCTCGCCGGTGCTGACGAACGTCGAATCGAACCTCATCCTCGACAAGCCGCAGATCAAGGTCTCGATCGACCGGCAGCGCGCCGCCGATCTCGGCGTGGGCGTCGATGTCATCGGCCGCACCATGGAGACGCTGCTCGGCGGCCGCCAGGTCACCCGCTTCAACATGAACGGCGAGCAGTACGACGTCGTCATCCAGGTCGCGGGCGAGGATCGCAATACGCCTCAGGCCCTGCAGTCGATCTATCTGATGGGGCGTGGCGGGGCCGTCGTGCAGTTGTCCAGCGTCGTCAGGATCGAGGAGGGTGTCGCGCCCAAGGAGTTGATCCGCTTCAACCAGTTGCGCTCGGCGTCGATCACCGCCGTGCCGGGGCCGGGCTATTCGCTCGGCGATGCGCTGGCGGTTTTGGAACAGGCCGCTGCGAAGGTGCTGCCCAAGACCGTGCAGATCGACTATGGCGGCCAGAGCCGCGAGTTCAAACAGTCGGGCGCCTCGATCGCGATCGTCTTCCTGCTCGCGCTCGGCTTCATCTATCTCGTGCTCGCCGCGCAGTTCGAGAGCTTCATCGACCCGGTGGTGATCATGGTCTCGGTGCCGCTGTCGCTGACGGGCGCGCTGGCGGCGCTGTATTTCACCGGCGGCACGATGAACGTCTACAGCCAGATCGGGCTGATCACGCTCGTCGGCCTGATCACCAAGCACGGCATCCTGATCCTGGAGTTCACCAACCAGCTCCGGGAAGAGGGCAAGGAGATGCTCGATGCGCTGGTCGAGGCCGCCGAGCTTCGCCTGCGGCCGATCCTGATGACGACGGGCGCCATGGTGCTCGGCGCGGTGCCGCTGGCGCTCGCAACGGGCGCAGGCGCCGAAAGCCGCTCGCAGATCGGCTGGGTCATCGTCGGCGGCATGAGCTTCGGCACGCTGCTGACGCTCTATGTGGTGCCGGTCGCCTATTCCTATCTGGCGAGCAAGAAGCGCTCGGTGCACGGGCATGCGGTTCATGCCGAGCCGGCCGCGCATCCGCAGCCGGCGGAGTAGCAAAACCGTCATTGCGAGCGTAGCGAAGCAATCCAGCGCCTCACGCCGACCTTTGGATTGCTTCGCTGCGCTCGCAATGACGGTTCATGCATCGTCAGGCGAGATCATCGTAGAGATCTTTCCACGTCGGATTCATGGCTTCGATCAAGGCCAATTTCTGGGCTCGTGATCCCCCTTTGAGCTGCTTCTCGCGTGCGATCGCTTCATCCATTCGCTCGTGGGCTTGTACCAGACGAGCGTCTTGCAGCCGTAGCGCTTCGTAAAGCCCGGCACGGCGCCGGTGCGATGCTGCCATGCGCGCTCGCCGAGATTCGCGGTGACGCCTGTGTAGAGTGTGCCGTTGCGGCGGCTTGCCATAATGTAGACGGTCGGTTCGCGCATCTGATCGGCCCCATCGTCATTGCGAGCGTAGCGAAGCAATCCAGGGGCCGTCGCGCGAAGCGCTGGATTGCTTCGCTACGCTCGCAATGACGGTGAGCTATTGCAGCCGCACCGAGACGCTCTCGCTGGCGCCGGTGCCGTCGATCACCGAAATCCGCATGAAGCCCTTGCCCGTCGGCTGCCAGATGGCCTCGCGCCGTCGCGTCGGGCTCAGCACCGGTGAGCCGTCGACCAGCCAGGTGTAGGGCGGCGCGCCGCCCGCGACCTTCAGGTTGAGCTGCGCCTGGCCGTCGCCGGCGGAGGCGGCGAGGTCGATCTTCGCGCCTTCGGGCGGGAAGGCCAGCCTGAGCGTCGGCGTCGTCATCGCGGCAACGGTCTTGGGCACGTCCTGGCGCAAATGGCGCAGCGGCGGCGGCAGATGGGCTGATGTCGCGACGATGGCATCGGGCGGTTGTGGGAAGGGGCGCGGATCTAGACCGAGCCGGGCGAAGGCATCGAACAGGATCGGCGCCGCGACGCTGCGTCCGACGAGCCCCGGCACGGCGCCGTTGTCGGCGCGGCCGACCCAGACGCCGATGGTGTGCTTTCGGTCGAAGCCCACGGCCCAGGCGTCGCGATAGCCATAGGACGTGCCGGTCTTGTAGGCGATGCGGCCAGGCACGGCATTGAGCGGCGGCGGGGCCCCGAGCAGCGTCTCAGTGACATACCAGGCGGCGACCGGTTCGACGAGGCGAGGCGATATCACGGCGCTGCTCCGGCCTTCCGTTTTCACCTTCAAGTCCGGCACCTCTCCCCCTCGTGCGAGCCCGACATAGAGCCGGGTCAAATCCTGCAGCGTGATGCCGAGCCCTCCGAGACCGACCGCGAGGCCGGGAGCGCCCCCCTCCTTGGGCATCGCTACAGCGACGCCGGCATCGCGCAGCCGCGAGAGGAAGCGCTGCGGACCGAGCGCGGCGAGCAACTCGACAGCCGGCACGTTCAATGAAAGCTGCAGCGCCTTGCGGGCGGAGACCATGCCCTGGAAGGTCATGTCGAAGTTCTCGGGGATATAGATGCCGTAGCGCGCAGGGCGGTCTTCCAGCATCGTCTCGGGATGGGCGATCCCGTTGTCGAAGGCGAGCGCGTAGATGAAGGGCTTCAGCGCCGAGCCCGGCGAGCGCAGGGCGCGCGTCAGGTCGAGCGAGCCGGCCCGCTCGGCGGCGAAGTAGTCGACGCCGCCAACCGAGGCCCTGACCTCGCCGGTCTCGTTGTCGACCGCAAGGATGGCGATCGAGATTTGGGGTGCGAGACCGAGGCTGCGCTCGCGGGCAAGGCCTTCAAGCCCGGCCTGAAGGCGAGCGTCGAGGCTCAGTTGGTGCCGGCGCGCGGCCGGCGCTTCCGCCACCACCTGCTCGGCGACATGGGGTGCGAGATTCGGGAAGGGCCGTCGGGCGCCCGGCAGCGGCTCCTCGCGCGCGGTCGCGACCTCGGCAGGCGTAGCGAGGCCGGCCTGTTCGACGCGCGTCAGCACACGGTCCCGGGCCTTGCGGGCAGCGTCAGTGAAGCGGTCGGGCCGACGGGTTTCGGGCGATTGCGGCAGAGCGACGAGCAGGGCGGCCTCTGCGGTCGACAGCCGCTTCGGCTCCTTGCCGAAATAAGCAAAGCTCGCGGCCCGCACACCTTCGAGATTGCCGCCGAAGGGGGCGAGGGTGAGATAGAGATCGAGGATCTGCGGCTTGCTGAAACGGCGCTCCAGTTCGATCGCGCGCACCGCCTGCCTGAGCTTGGCAGCCAGGTTACGCTCCTCGCGCGGCTCCAGCAGGCGCGCCACCTGCATGGTCAGCGTCGAGCCGCCGGAGACGATACGGCCGTTCAGCAGCATCTGGCCGGCGGCGCGGGCGAGCCCCAGCGCGTCGATGCCGGGATGGCTGTCGAAGCGTTTGTCCTCGAAAGCCTTGAGCATGGCGAGATAGCGCGGATCGACATCGTCGACGCCGACCGGCAGCTTCCAGCGTCCATCGGCCGTCAGGAAGGGGCGCAGCAGCCTGCCCTCGCGGTCGAGGACCACGGTCGAGCGGTCGGTGGCGGCGGCGAGATCGAGTGGAGGCAGGGAGCGGGCGTAGAGGACGAGAGCGGCTGCTGCGGCGGTCGCAAGCAAAGCACATGATGCCGCGGCGATCTTCAGCTTGCGATAGCGGCGGTGCGTGAACCCCTCCCTCTCGTGGGGAGGGGCAGGGGTGGGGGGCGAAAAGGCAGGCTCGTCGCCGTTCTCGTTCGTTCCATGCTGATCCAGTACGTCGTTTTCCGACCGCTCACCGAGCGGCATGCCCCCCACCCCCAGCCCCTCCCCACGAGGGGGAGGGGAGGAGCCCGTGCCGGAATCGTGCGAGATCACAGCCCGCCTCACCGCGCCGAGGCGATATCCACCGTGCCGAAACCCGTCCGTCCGAAGCGGTCAGGGCGGTACATGTCCTCGATCACGGCGGCCGGCGCGACATAGCGGCCCGGCGAGACGGCGCGCGCGATATAGGCGACCGTGTAAACGAGCTTTTGGCTGGAGCCGCCGAGCCGCTCGAAGGCCGCGACATAGCGATCGTCGCGCGCTTCGGTGTGGACCGGGTAGACCTCCTGCTTCAGCCAGTCGAGCCCCGCGACGGAAGCGCCCTCGGTGAGGTTGGCGTTCTCGATCTCAAGTCCCGCAGGGACGGGGTCGACCAGCAGCAGGCGGCCATAGCGGCTCGTCGGTTCGGTCACCGTCAGCGCCACGACATAGCGCTCGTTCTGGCGCAGGCGGGCGGGATCGGCCCGCTCGCCCTTCATCGTGTAGATCACGCGCTCCAGCCCGAAACCCTGGTTGAGCGCCGGTTCGGGGCTCGTCGGGATGCCGGACACGGTGATGACGGCCTGTGCGGTCGCTGCGCCGGGATTGGCCACGGTCAGCGATTTCGCTTCCAGCGCCTGGGCGGAGAGCGTGCGGTAGAGCGGGCCCTTGCGCTCGGCGCCATCGACGGTCAGCGTCATGCCCTCGGCGTCCTTGGCCATGGCCTGCGCTGCCAGCACCATCCACATCTGCTCCTGCGTCGAGGTGTAGCGCGCGCCGTTGCGGGCGCTGTCGAGGACGGCGGCGGCGCGGGTGATGTCGGCGCGCTCGCCGGAGGATTCGGCGATCAGGGCCAGAACAGCCGCGCCGTCGCGCAGGCGCGAGCCGTAATCGGGCCGCGACAGGCTGTCGTCGCCGCGCTCCTGCAGGCCGGCGAGCGCGCTGGTGAAGGCGGCCCGGCCGCGACCGCGATCGCCGAGCGCCGAGAGCGCCGCGCCGATCTGGGCGCGGGCGAGCGGGGTGCCGAAATCGGCGAGCTTGTTGTCGGCGAGGTAGCGCAGGTCACCCATCACGGGCCGGCCATTGCGGGCGAGCACATAGAGCGCATAGGCGATGCCGGCGGCCTCCTCCTTGGCGATCTCGCCGGTGTTGACGACCTGGTTGCGCAGGCGGTCGAGCGCGAGGTTGAAGGCGATCTGCGGCACCGCGAACTGGCGCTCGCGGGCACGCGTCAGGAAATCGGCGGTGAAGGCGTCGAGCCAGAGATCGTCGCCGCCGACGCTCCAGAGTCCGAAGGAGCCATTGGCCCCTTGCCGCCCCAGCACGCGCTCGATCGCGTTCTGCACCCGCTCGTCGGCGTTGGCGTCGAGCGCCAGATGCTCGAGCGAGGCCAGCCGGTTGACATGGAGCAGCGGCATGGCCCGGCTGACAGTCTGCTCGGTGCAGCCATAGGGGTAACGGTCGAGCGCCTTGAGCAGAGCGGGCACATCGAGCGAGGCGAGCGGCGAGACCGAGACGGAGACCTGCCCCGAATTGGGCACGAGATCAGCCATCAGGTCGGAGGAGACCGTAATCGCGCCGCCATTGCCGGGGATGGACCGCACGATCCGGCGGGCGATCGTATTGGCGGAGGGCTGAACCCGGACAGCGAGGTTTTGCACGGTTCCGACCCCGCCCGGACCGGTGATGCGGACGTCGAATTCGGCGCGGCCGAGGCCCGCGGCCGTGACCGGGATCGTCATCTGCGCCTTGGCGCCGGTCGTGAGCTGGATCGTGCGGCGGGTGGCGTCGGCCGCGACCAGGACCGGGCCGCGCACGTCGAGATCGACGACGTAGGGACCGGCCGGGCCCTCGACATTGTCGATGGCGAGATGGAAGCGCGACTGGTCGCCGATGGCCAGGAAGCGCGGCAGCGTCGCCTGCGCGACGATCTGGTCGCGCACGATGACCTCCGCGCTGGCCTGGCCGGTGCGCCCGGCCGACCAGGCGACCGCCATGACGCGCAGGGAGCCGTTGAAGGCGGGCAGCTCGAAATCGACCTTGGCGATGCCATCCGCGCCGACCTTGACCACGCCGGAATAGCGCGCGACCGGTTCCTGCGTCGGCTTCTCGCCTTCGAGCGCGGGCGCGGCGTCGCCGCCCGTGCGGATCGCGCCGCGCACGCCCTGCATGCCGTCGATCAGATAGCCGTAGAGGTCGCGCAGCTCATGGCCGATCTGGCGCTGGCCGAAGAAGAACTTGCTGGGATCGGGGCTCTCGAAACGGGTCAGGTTCAGGATGCCGACATCGACGGCCGCGACCGTGACATAGGCCTCCTCGCCGGCGCGGGCGCCGGTGACCTTGACCGGCAACGAGAGGGTTGTCAGGGGCCGCACGAAGGGCGGCGCCCCAAGATCGAGCGCCAGCGTGCGGCTGTCCTTGCCGATGGAGAACCAGGACAGGCCGATGGCGCGGCCCGGCAGGCGCTGGGCTGCCGTGTCCATCGGGCGGTGGGCGAGCACGACGAGATAGGCGCCGGCGCCCCATTCGGCCTTGACCGGGATGCTGGCGGTGGTGCCGCCCGGCTCGATGTCGATGGTGCGGATGTCGGTGACACGGTCGCTAATCACGGCGAGCGTGGCCTTGCCGGCGAAGCGGGGAGCGAGGCGGACCTGCAGGCTTTCGCCATCGGCGTAAGCCGCCTTGTCGATGATGACATCGAGCACGTCGGGCGTGTCGGCGGTCTTGTCGGCCTCGTAGCCGACGCTGAAGGAGACCGAGGTCTCGGTCGAATCGGGGCCGTCGGCGGCCACGTCGAGCCGGTAGTTGCCCCATTGCACGGGTGCGGCGATGCGGGCGGCCGTGCCTTCCGTGACCGCGATCTCGCCATCGGCGACGCGGCGGGTCGATTTGACGCCCTCGAAGTTCCAGCGGCCGTCCTGGAAGAACCACTGGTAGTTGCGGGTGACCTTGGACAGAGTCCATTTCACGCCCGGCCGCGCCAGCCGGCGGCCGTCGCCATTGGCCATGATCACGTCGAAGGTCGCGGTCTGGCCGTTACCGATTTCGCCCTCCTTGAACGCCTTCCTGACGCCGATAGCGGCGCCCTTGGGCACGATCGGCAGGGTCACGGAGCGGGCGATGGCGCGCCCGCCGGGCTCGCCGACGCGGATGGTGAACTCGGCTTCGAGCGGGCGGTTGGTTTCCGGCTGCGCGACCGGGTTGGTCACCGTGACCTTGCCGGCGGCGTCGGTCGTGGTGCTCTCCTCGAATTCGGACTGGACCGACTCAAAAGCCTCGTCGGTCAGGCCGACCTGATAGCCGGCGAAGCCGGGGATCGCCGATTGCCCGGCGGCACGGATCGTCATCGAACCGGTGACGTCGAGCGCGGAGCCCGGCGCGCCATACAGATAGCGCGCGGTCACGTCGATCTGCGCCGGCTCGCCGGCCTGAAGCACAGGGGTCTTGGGAGCGAGCGTCAATTCGAGCCGTTCGGGAACGTAATCCTCGACGAGGAAGGAGACTTCGCCGATCGCCGGGCCCTTGGGGTCGGCATAGGCCTGGACCCGCCAGGTGCCGGTCGCTGCGCCGGAGATCAGCGGGATGGAATGGGCCCGGCCGCCGGCGCCCTGGTCCTCGACCTGGCGGCGGCGGTATTCGACGCCGTCGGGGCGCTTCACGGAGAGCGTCAGGGGTAGCCCGGTGACGGCGGCGCCGCGTGCATCGCGCAGCAGGCTGGTCAGGTAGACGGTCTCGCCCGAGCGGTAGACGCCGCGCTCGGTATAGAGGAAGGCGTCGAGCCCGACGGGGGCGACGCGGCCCTTGACGCCGCGGTCGGAGAGATCGAAGGCCGTCTGCTTCAGGTCCAGGAATCCGTAATCCTCACCCAGCCCCGCTGTGACGAGGCCCGGCGCGAGGCCGCCCTGGCCCTTGGCGAGGCCGGCATCGAAGCGGGCATAGCCATTGGCGTCGGAACGGACGGTGGCCAGCACTTCGTTGTTTTTGGCGAGCAGGCGCAGTTCGGCGTTGGCGACGGGAGAGGCATCGGCGAGCGAGCGGACAAGGACATGCACGCCATCGGGGCCCGAAAAGGAGGTCAGGCCGAGATCGGAGACGACGAACCACTGCGTCGCCCGCGTGGTGCCGTCGTCATAGCTGTCGCCGTCGCCGTCTGAAGGAGCGGCTGCTTGCCCGCCGCTCGGCTTGGCGAACATCACATAGACGCCGGGCTTGAGCGCGCCGACCGCCTCGATCACCGGGAAGGCCGTGACGACGTCCTTGTTCAGCTCGGACTTCACCTCCATCGAGCCGGTCCAGACGCTCTGGCCCTTGTCGGCGGCGATCTGCTTGGACTGATAGGCGCCGAGCTGGCCGAGGAAATCGTCGGAATGAACCGAGTTGATCAGATTGCGGTCGCCGATGCGCATGACCTCGAGATCGAGCCGGTCGGCATTGACCGAGACCACCGGCACGCCCTGCTGGCCGGTGCGCGGCAGGACGTAGTTCTTGCCGGTGAAGCGCACCGATGGCGTGCGGTCGCGGACATAGACCTCGTAATCGGCGGATTTCAGCAGCTTCTCGTCAGGGATCGCCGAGGGCACGCCCTGGCGGATGACGAAGCCGTAGCGCTCGCCATGGCGCAGTCCATCGACGCAGATCTGCTTGTCCTCGGCGCTGACGGCAAAGTCGCCCTTGCCGCCGGAGATCGCGACGTAAGGCGCGAAATCGACCCGGCCGCGCGCCAGAGGCTCGGAGAACTCGAAGCAGGCGCGGGGCGAGGCCGCATCGGCATCGACCTTGTTGCCGGTCAGGCGGAAACCGCGCTGCGCGCGCAGGCCCTCATAGGCGGTGCGCAGCGAGGCGTTGTCGATCAGGTCGAGGCTGAGGCGATAGGTCGTCAGGGCCGGCCGCCAGAGTTCGTTCTTCTCGAAGAGGCGGGCAAGCACGCCCAGCGACGCGGCCTCGTCATTGCGACTGGGCGAGCGCTGATAGGCCAGATAGGCGGCGCTGATGGCGCGCTCGCGCAGTTCCCAGCGCTCGCGATAATCGCGCGGCTCGATGGCGTTGGCGGCGCGCGCCATCAGGCGCCAGCCGGCGGCGTTGGCGGGCTCGGCGACGACGGCGGCGTTGGCCTGGGGCAGCGCGGCGCGGGCATCGCCGCGGGCCAGCGCAGCCTCGCCGGCGCGGACCGCGTCTGCGGCGGAGCGGGCGCCGGCGGAGACCTCACGCTTCAGCCGTTCCTCCAGCCTCTGCCCGTCCGCAGCGAGATCGTTGCGGATATAGGCCTTCTGGGCGAGCGCCGGATGGGCGACGAGGGCGAGACCCAAAAGGAGCGCGAGACGGGGCAACAGGCGCATGGGCATTCTCTCCAGAGGACGTCCCGCAGTCCCATTGTGCGAAGGCAACGCCTGGATGACGGGTGTGGTCGCGGCGGCAGGCTATCACCGGCGCGTGGCGGCGCAATGCGAAAGAGAGCGAGGGTTGCAGAGCCTCGCGATCTGACGCTCAATGCCGGCCGTCTGGGTGGGAGACGGTCATGAGAACCCTGTCGGTGCGTCTGATGCGGTCCGCGGCTTTTGCGCTGCCCCTGTTTGCCGTGCTGTCGGCGGGGGCTCTGGCGCAGGCTCCGGCGGCGGCGCCCAATCCGCAGCTCGCGGCCGCCCAGGCGAGCTTCGAGAGCCTGCCGGAGGCGGAGCGCAAGGCGATCCAGACCGACCTGATCTGGACCGGGCATTTCAACGGCGCGGCCAGCGGCTCCTACGGTCCGCTGACCTTCCGGGCGATCAACGCACTGAAGGCTCCTTCGCGGGGGGCACCCGACGGGACGCTGAACCCGGCCGAGCGGCGTGCCCTGGCCCAGGCAGCGCAAGCGGCCCGGGATGCGGCGGGTTTCCGGCTCATCGCCGACGACAGGACCGGCGTGCGCATCGGCATTCCGGCGACGATCCTGTCGAAGCGCGACGTCTCGCCCACGGGCGGCCGCTGGCAGAGTGCCGACGGCAAGGTCACGCTCGACACCTCCACCACGCCGCCCGGCGAGACGCTGGAGGCCGTCTTCGAGAAGGCGACGGCGCCGACCCCGAACAATCCGGGCCGGAAGATCACCTACAAGCTGCTGCGGCCGGATTTCTTCGTCGTCACCGGCGAGACCCCGACGGGCAAGTTCTATCGCCGGCTGGCGGCGGGGCCGTCGGGCCTGCGCGGTTTCTCGATCGGCTACGACAAGGCGCTCTCGGGCACGATCGACAAGCTGGTGATCGCAATCGCGTCGAGCTTCGAGCCCTTCCCGACCGGGCCGCTGCCGGCCGCCTCGGCCGTCGCATCCGCTGCACCCGCGACCGGGTCGGCCGTGACGACCGTGCCGGTACGGGTCACCGAGCGCTATGGCGTCGGCCTCGCGGTTGCCGAGCGGGTCGCGGTGACGGCGGCTGCCGCCATCGAAGGTTGCCGGTCATTGCGCGTCGGCGGCCGCGTCGCCCGGTTGCGCGGATCGCCGGAAGCCGGGCTCGCCCTGCTCGATGTCGAGGGCGGTCCCGCCTTTTCGGTTGCGGCCCTGCGGACGGAGGCGCCTGACGAGCACGAGAGCCTCGTGCTTGTCGCCTTCGGCGAGGAGAGCGGCAAGCGCGCCGCCGTCGCGCTTCCGGGGCAGGGCGTCCGCATCGGCGCGGTGGCGGCCGTGTTCGCGCCGCTGCAGCCGGGGCAGGCAGGTGCGCCGGTGTTCGACCGCCAGGGACGGCCTGCGGGTCTCGTCATCACCAACCCGTCCGACAAGATCCTGATCGCCGGCATCGCGCCGCAGCGCGCCTATGCGGTGGCCGGCGGCGCGGCCTTGCAGGGCCTGATGAGCCGGGCCGGGCTGACATCCCCGGTCGCGGCCTCCGGTGCCGAACTCAGCACCGGGGCCATCGTCGACAAGGTGGCGCGCTCGGTGCTGCCGATCGTCTGCGGATTGTAGAAAAGACAACACCGCTATCGCGAGACAACGGTTGTCACCCGGCGTTCGATCGGGTCTGATGCGGTGTCAACGCAAAGGGAGCCCCCCAGCCGGGAGAGAAGCTCTCATCACTAAATCGATTTAGCGGAGGAAAATCTTCTATGTCTCTTATCACCAGACGCAGTGTCCTCAAGAGCGCCGCGGCCGTCGGCGCCGCTGGGCTTGTCACCAGCCCGGCCATCGGCCAGGCGAAGTGGCCGTCCCGTCCCGTCCAGATGATCTGCCCCTGGGGCGCCGGCGGCGGCACCGACGCTGTGGTCCGCATCGTCTCGGCCCTGCTCGAAAAGAGCCTCGGCCAACCGTTCAACGTCGTCAATCGCACAGGCGGATCGGGCGTCGTCGGCCATTCGGCGATCGCGACCGGCGCACCGGACGGGTACACACTCGGCATCATCACCTCCGAAATCGCGATGATGCATCATCAGGGCCTGACGCAGCTCAATCCGTCGAGCTACACCCCGCTCGCGCTGATGAACTCGGATCCGTCGGGCGTTCAGGTCAAGGGCGATTCGCCCTACAAGACGATCAAGGACCTCGCCGACGCCATCAAGGCGGCACCGGCCGGCAAGATGAAGGCCTCGGGCACCGGCCAGGGCGGCATCTGGCATCTCGCCCTGATCGGCTGGATGCTCGGCATGAAGCTGGCGCCCGACCATGTCGCCTGGGCCCCCTCGAATGGCGCAGCGCCTGCGATGCAGGATCTCGCGGCGGGTGGCATCGATTTCGTGACCTGTTCGGTGCCGGAGGCGCGCGCCATGCTGGATGCCGGCCGCGCCCGCTCGCTCGCGATCATGGCCGCCGAGCGCAACCCGCAGTTCAAGGACGTGCCGACGATGAAGGAGACGCTCGGCATCGACTTCCAGGTCGGTTCCTGGCGCGGCATCGCCGGCCCGCAGAAGCTGCCGGAGAACGTCGCCAAGATTATGAACGCCGAGCTCAAGACCATCTATGACTCCAAGGAATACAAGGAGTTCATGGACGCCCGCGGCTTCACGATGATCTATGCCGACGCTGCCGGCTTTGGCCAGTACATGGCCGAGAGCGACAAGCAGATGGGTGTTGCGCTCACCGCCGGTGGCCTCGCCAAGAAGCCCGCGTAACGGCAGCCGGGCGGCGGTCGCGCCCCGGCGCGACCGCCTCTTCGGGTCACAGCATGCCACGGGCGTGCTCGTCTTCCTGTGCATGAAAGTTCGCGTGATGCGCTTCAACGATGCCGTCCTCGGCACCGCATTCCTGCTGCTTGCGGGCGTGATGATTGCCATAACCTTCTCGTTCCCGGCCTTTCCAGGCCAGAACTACGGGCCCAACCTGTTCCCGCGCATCATCGGCGGCGGCATCGTCGGTTGTGCGTTGCTGCTGATTCTGCGTGAATGGCGCAGCGGAGCGCATCCTTTCGTCGTCCTCGACGACTGGGCGCGCCGCCCGGCGAGGCTCGCCTCCTTCGCCCTGATGCTGGCGTCGATGCTGTTTTATCTGGTCGCATCAGAACCGCTGGGCTTCATTCCGACAGCCTTCCTGATCCAGTTCGGCTTGTTCCTGTGGTTCGGCGTGCGCCCGCTGACGGCGCTGATCGTCGCCGTCGCGATGACGCTGACCGTGCAGTATTTCTTCGGAAGCCTGATGCGCGTGCCGCTGCCGCGCGGCATCCTCGACAGCATCCTTTGAGAAGGCCGTGACATGACAGCGATTTACACCGCTTTCGGGCTTGTCTTCGATCCGACGGTTCTTGCCGTCATCATGGGCTCGGCACTGTTTGGCATGTTCGTCGGCGCCATGCCCGGCCTGACCGCGACGATGGCGACGGCGCTGCTGGTCCCGGTGACGTTCTTCATGGCTCCCGTGCCGGCGCTGGGCGCGATCGTGACCGCGACGGCGATGGCGATCTTCGCTGGCGACATTCCGGCCGCCATGCTGCGGATGCCGGGCACGCCGGCTTCAGCGGCCTATGCCGATGAGAGCTACGAGATGACCAAGAAGGGTCAGCTCGATCTCTGCATGGGCGTCAACCTCGTCTTTTCGGTCCTCGGCGGCATCTTCGGCGTCCTCGTCCTGATTCTGCTGGCGCCCGTCCTGGCCGAGGTCGCCATCAACTTCTCGTCCTTCGAGTATTTCTGGCTGGCCTGCCTGGGCCTGACCTGCGCCATCTTCATCGGCACTGGCGATACGTTGAAGGGGCTGCTTTCGCTCTTGATCGGGCTGGCGATTGCCTGCGTCGGCATCGATCCCGCTGCCGGCCAGCCGCGCTTCACCTTCGGCAATGTCGATCTGATGTCGGGCATCAACTTCATCCCGACCTTGATCGGCATGTTTGCGGTCTCCGAACTGCTCCGGGGCGCCGTGACGATGGAAAAGGGCGGTCATGTGGTCGCTCAGGCGGTCGGCAGCCTGATGACCGGCGTCGGCGCCGTGTTCAAGAAGTACTGGTTCAACTTCCTGCGCGGCTCGATGATCGGCACCGTCATCGGCGCACTGCCGGGCGCGGGCGCCGACATTGCGGCCTGGGTGTCCTATGCGGTCTCGAAGAAGACCTCCAAGGAGCCCGAGAAGTTCGGTACGGGCCATATCGAAGGCATCGTCGATTCGACCTCGGCCAATAATTCGGCGCTGGGCGCCGCCTGGATTCCGGCGCTGGTCTTTGGCATTCCCGGCGATTCGATCACGGCCATCGTCATCGGCGTGCTCTACATGAAAGGCATGAACCCGGGGCCGACGGTGTTCCTGCAGACGCCGGAACTGATCTATGCCGTGTTCATCATCTTCATCATTGCCAATCTGCTGATGTTCCCGCTCGGCTGGGCCGCGATCAAATCGGCGAAGCAGATCCTGAGGGTTCCGCGCAACATCCTGCTGCCGATCATCCTGATCTTCTGCATCGTCGGCTCGTTTGCGATGACCAATTCGCTCTATGGCGTGGTCTTGATGGTGGTGATGGGCCTGTTCGGCTGGTTCCTGGAAGAGCATGGCGTGCCGGTCGCACCGCTGATCCTGGGTCTGGTTCTGGGCGAGATGCTGGAACAGAACTTCATGTCGTCCATGATCAAGGCCGACGGTTCGCTGTTTGGGTTCCTGTCGCGGCCGATCGCGGGCACCCTCGGCGTCGCCACCCTGGGCCTATGGGCCTTCATGGCCTGGCGGGCCGTGACGGGCCGGTCCCCGGCCGCTGTCGGCAATCCAGGCGGCGCTTGAATCTCACGCCCAATGCGGCCTGGCTCAGCGAAGCGCGACTGGCTCAGCGCTTCAGGAACGCCGCGAAGGCAGCCTGCGCTTCTTCTGAGCGCAGGCGCTCGCCGAAGTGGCGCGCTTCCGTCGCCAGGGTCTCGGCGACGCTCGCAGCCTGGCCGCGCTTCAGCAACATCTTGGTCAGCGCGACCGATTGCGGCGGCAGGGCGGCCAGCGCCTTCGCCTTGTCGAGCGCGGTCGTCAGCGCCGTGCCCTCCGCGACGACGGCATTGAGAAGGCCCGCGTCCAGCGCAACCTGCGGTCCGAAAGCCTCCGCCAGCATCAGCAGTTCGGCGGCCCGCTTCGAGCCCGCGACGAGCGGCAGCAGATAGCTCGAGGCGCCCTCCGGCGAGAGGCCGAGCGCCACGAAGGGCATGCGGAAGGTCGCACCGGCGCCGGCAAAAGCGAGGTCGCAATGCAGCAGCATCGTCGTGCCGATGCCGACGGCGAAACCCTCGACGGCGGCGACGACCGGCTTGGTCGCCGTCGAGATGGAGGCGAGGAAATCCATCGCGATGCGGGCGCCATCTCCGCCAGAGGCGGCGAAATCGCGGATGTCGTTGCCGCTGGTGAAGCAGCCGCCGCTTCCCGTCACCAGGATGGCGCGAATCTGCGGGTCGGCCTCGGCGGCGGCGAAAGCCTCGATCAGCCCGACATAGCTGGCGCGGTCGAGCGCGTTTTTCCGCTCCGGCCGGTTCATGGTGATCTGGGTGACGCCCGGCGCCACGTTTTCGGTCAGAACGGCGGCGGTCATCGGCAAATCCCCATTCCTGCGGTCTTGGCTGGTGACCGCGCGCGCGTCGTCGCGGCGCGGATCCCAAGGGCTCGACATCGTCTTGGCTCGTGACTGTCTTGCAGGGAGGCTTGGCATGGTCGTTCGCCGGGGGTCAAGCGGCGGCGTCGGCTTGACAAAAGCCCCCCGCAGGATGTCCTCCTTCGCCCTCGATTGGCTGGCCGGATGGGGTCGGCAAGGCTTGAGGATATGCGCTGATGGAGACCGTCCGGCTCGCTCGTCATGGCGAGATCGCGATCGCGACGATCGACAACCCGCCGGTCAACGCGCTCGGCCAGGCCCTGCGCGCCGACCTCGCTCGCGTCATCGCGGAAGCGAGCTCAGACCCAGGCGTGGTGGCGATCGTGATCGCGGCGTCCGGACGTGCCTTCATCGCCGGCGCCGACATCAGCGAATTCGGCAAGCCACCGGCCGCGCCGTTCCTGCCCGACCTGCTCGACGCCATCGAGGCTTCAGCGAAGCCGGTCGTGGCGGCGATCCAGGGCGTGGCGCTCGGCGGCGGGCTCGAGGTCGCGCTCGCCTGCCATGGCCGCGTGGCCTCGTCCGCGGCGATGCTCGGCCTGCCCGAGATCAAGCTCGGCCTGATTCCCGGTGCCGGCGGCACGCAGCGCCTGCCGCGCCTGATCGGCGCCGCCAAGGCGTTCCCGATGATGTTGTCGGGCGAGCCTGTTTCCGCCGGCAAGGCGCTGGAGATGGGCCTGCTCGATGAGGTGACCGGCGCCGACGTCGTCGCCGTGGCAGTGGCTCTTGCCCAGGAGCTGGCGACACGCGGCGCGCCGGAACGCGTGCGAGACGCGACCGGCCGCCTGACCATGACCGACCGCGAGGCATTCGAGGCGCTGGCGACCGAGGCCACGAAGACATCCCGCGACATGCCCAATGCGATGGCGCTGATCGAGGCGGTGCGCGCCGCGCTGACGCTGCCCTTCAACGAGGGGCTGACGGTCGAGCGAGCGCTGTTTGCGAAACTGCTGGCCGATCCGCGCTCGAAGGCGCTGCGTCATGTCTTCTTCGCCGAGCGCGAGGTCGCTCGCGTGCCGGGGATCGGCAGCGAGGTGAAGCCGCGCCCGATCGCGAAGGCGGCGGTGATCGGCGCCGGCACGATGGGCGGCGGCATCGCGATGTGCTTCGCCAATGCCGGCATCCCGGTGACGCTGATCGAGCAGGAACAGGCGCAGATCGACAACGGTATGAACCGGGTCGCCGCGATCTACGAGATGTCGGTGACGCGGGGTTCGCTGACGCCACAGAAGCGCGACGAGCGACTGGCGCTGATCACGCCCGCCGTGGGGCTTGGCGCTGCAGCCGAGGCGGACATCGTGATCGAAGCGGCTTTCGAGGAGATCGGCGTCAAGCAGCAGATCTTCGGTGCGCTCGATGCCATCGCCAAGCCCGGCGCGATCCTCGCCAGCAACACCTCCTATCTCGACATTCCTACCATCGCCGCCGCCACGAAGCGGCCGCAGGACGTGCTGGGCCTGCATTTCTTCAGCCCGGCCAATGTCATGAAGCTGCTCGAAGTGGTGCGGCCGCAGGGCGTGGCGGACGATACGGTGGTGACGGCGATGGCGCTGGGCCGCCGGATTGGCAAGGTGCCGGTCGTGGTCGGCAACGGCTTCGGCTTCGTCGGCAACCGCATGCTGGAGGCGCGCACCCGCGCCACCGAGCGCCTGCTCGTCTCAGGCGCGCTGCCCCACGAGGTCGATGCGGCGCTGACCGGGTTCGGCTTCAAGATGGGGCCTTGCGCGATGGCCGATCTCGCGGGCAACGACATCGGCTGGCGTTCGCGCAAGGCGCGCGGCAAGAGCGCGGCCGTGGCGGATGCGATCTGCGAGGCCGGCTGGTTCGGCCAGAAGACCGGGCGCGGCTATTTCCTCTATCCCGAGGGCTCCCGCAGCGGGCAACGCGACCCGGAGGTCGAGGCCCTGATCGCGCGGATTTCGGAGGAGAAAGGCGTGACGCGGCGCAGCTTCACCGCCGAGGAGATTCTCTCGCGCCTGCTCGACCCGATGGTCAACGAGGGCGCGCGGATTCTGGAAGAGGGCATCGCGGCGCGGCCGGGCGACATCGATGTGATCTGGCTCAACGGCTACAACTGGCCGGCCTGGCGCGGCGGCCCGATGCATTGGGCCGACAGTGTCGGGCTCGACGTCATCGTCGCGCGGCTGGAAGCGCTCGCCCAGGAGACGGGCGACAGGACGCTCGAACCGGCGTCGCTGCTGCGGACGCTCGCGGCCGAGGGCAAGAGCTTCGCCGATATGAAGAGCAAGGTCGCCTAACCTCTCCGTCGTCCCAAGGCGACCGCGGAAACAGAAACAGACCTCAAATCTGACAAAGGGATGAAGCGCCCATGACCGAAGCCGTCATCGTTTCCACCGCGCGTACACCGATCGGCAAGGCCCATCGTGGCGCCTTCAACCAGGTTCGCGGCGCCGACATGGCCGGACATGCGATTCGTCATGCGCTGGCGCGCGCCCATCTCGAACCCGATGCGGTCGAGGAGGTGGTGCTGGGCTGCGGCTATCCCGAAGCCGCGACCGGCGGCAACGTCGCGCGCCATGCGGCGCTCGTCGCCGGGCTGCCCGTCCAGTCCGCCGGCGTCACGGTCAGCCGCTTCTGCGCCTCCGGGCTGGAAGCGATCGCGCATGCGGCGCGGCGCGTCGTGATGGATGGCGTCCCGGTCGCGGTCGGCGGCGGCGTCGAGTCGATCAGCCTCGTCCAGCCGGTGGTGCGGCGCGACCTCACCCTGAACGACTGGCTTTTGGCAAACAAGCCGACGATCTACACCTCGATGATCGAGACCGCCGACATCGTCGCGCAGCGCTACGGCATCACGCGCGAGGCGCAGGATGCGTTCTCGCTGGAGAGCCAGCAGCGCACGGCGTCCGCTCAGCAGCGCCGGCTGTTCGACGACGAGATCGTGCCGATGAGCGCCGTCATGGCCGTCACCGACAAGGCGACCGGCGCGATCAGCCAGCAGGAGGTCATGCTGTCGAAGGATGAGGGAAACCGACCCGAGACCACGCTGGACGGCCTGCTCAAGCTCAAGCCCGTGCGCGGCGAGGACCAGTTCGTCACTGCCGGCAACGCCAGCCAGCTTTCGGATGGTGCTTCCGCCAGCGTCGTGATGTCGGCGGATGAGGCGGCGCGGCGTGGTCTGTCGCCGCTCGGCATCTTCCGGGGCTTCGCCTCGGCCGGCTGTGAGCCCGACGAGATGGGCATCGGCCCGGTCTTCGCGGTGCCGCGCCTGCTCGCGCGCAACGGCCTCAAGATCTCCGACATCGACCTGTGGGAGCTGAACGAGGCCTTCGCCTCGCAGTCGATCTATTGCCGCGATACGCTGGGCATCGATCCCGACAAGGTCAACGTCAATGGCGGCGCCATCGCGATCGGCCATCCCTTCGGCATGAGCGGGGCCCGCCTCGTCGGGCACGCGCTGCTGGAGGGCAGGCGCCGCAAGGCGCGCTATGCCGTGGTGACGATGTGCGTCGCCGGCGGCATGGGCTGTGCCGGGCTGTTCGAGATCAACCAGGGTTGAACCAAACCGGCGCTGCCGCGTCTTGTTGACGGGGTGGCCGCGGCGGATGATCTGCTGCGCCGCCCTTTATCATGGAGACGACACGTGGCTTCGGGATTGTTCGCGCTGCTCGACGACATCGCCGGGATCGCCAAGGTCGCGGCATCCTCCGTCGACGATGTCGTGGCGCAGGCGACCAAGGCCGGCACCAAGGCGGCCGGCATCGTCATCGACGATGCGGCCGTGACGCCGCGCTACGCGGTGGGTTTCGCGGCGGCGCGCGAATTGCCGATCATCTGGAAGATCGCGCTCGGCTCGCTGAAGAACAAGCTGCTCTTCCTGCTGCCGGGCGCGCTGATCCTGGCGCTCGTCGCGCCGTGGCTGATCACGCCGCTCTTGATGATGGGTGGCGTCTATCTTTGCTACGAGGGCGCCGAGAAGATCCTCGAACTCGTCGTGCCTCATGCGGCCGCGACGCCCGAAGAGGCCGGCAAGGCGGCGCTCGACCCCAAGCTGCTCGAAGAGCAGAAGATCGCGGGCGCGATCAAGACCGACTTCATCCTCTCGGCCGAGATCATGGCGATCACGCTCTCGACCGTCTCGACGGCGTCCTTCCAGATGCAGGCCATCGTGCTGGCCGTGGTCGGCATCGGCATCACCGTGCTGGTCTATGGGGTGGTGGCGCTGATCGTGAAGGCGGACGATGTCGGGCTGGCTCTGGCGCAGCGCCGCTTCGCACCGGTGCGCCTGCTCGGTCGTGCGCTGGTCGTCGGCATGCCGCATTTCCTGACCGCGCTCAGCGCGGTCGGCACGGCGGCGATGCTCTGGGTCGGCGGCGGCATCATCATTCATGGGCTGGAAGAGTTCGGCCTGACCGCGCTCGGCCATGCCAGCCATGGGCTGGCAGTCGCGGCCGGGGCGATGCTGCCGCTGGGTGGCATCCTGGAATGGCTGACGGGCGCCGTGTTTTCGGCTGTGTTCGGGCTGATCGTCGGCGGCATCGCGATCGTGGCGATGCATTATGGCGTCGGGCCGGTGCTGAAGGGCCTGCGCAAGACCGGCCAGCCCGCGTAAGGCTGCCCGCAGCCCTCAGTCGAGCCAGGTGGTAAAGCCCTCGACCGGCTCGCGCTCGGGCACGAGGCTGTTCTGGGGCGCATCGGGGTCGGCATGGCCGATGGCGATGCCGCAGACCACGACCTCGCTCTCGGGGATCGCCAGTTCACGCCTGACGATCGGATGGAAGCGCGCGAAGATCGCCTGCGGGCAGGATTGCAGGCCGTGCGCTTGCGCCGCGATCAGCAGGCTCTGGGCGAACATGCCGAGATCAAGCCAGGAGCCGATCTCGAGGTCGCGATCCACGGTCAGCATCAACGCGACCGGCGCGCCGAAGAAGCGGAGATTGGCGGCGCTCTGGCGCTTCATGCCGGCGGTGTCGCCCTTGGTCACGCCGAGCAGGCCGTACAGGTCCCAGCCGACCTTGCGGCGGCGCGACAGATAGGGCTCGCGGAAGGTCTGCGGGTAGTAGCGGTATTCCTCCTCCGCCGGCATCTCGCCGGAGTCCAGCGCGCCGATCAGCGCCGCCTCCAGCCGCTGGCGCGTTTGCGGGCCGATGACGCGCAGCTTCCAGGGCTGCATGTTGGTGCCGCTCGGCGCGCCCGCAGCGACCTCGATCAGGCGGTGGAGGAGGGCGCGATCGACGGGTGTCGGCAGGAAGGCGCGGATGGCGCGGCGCGAGGTGATGGCGTGCTCGACGGCTTGGGCGGGTGTTGTTATTCCGTTGAAATAATTCATGATAATTTCCAAACTACGCGTTGTGGGTGACGATTGAATGTCGTGTTGGTAGGAGTATGGCACGACCCTCAACCAGCCCAAATCGCAGCGGCTCCCATCATCGAGTGCGGAAAAATGAATTCATCGGTAGCTACGTAGGAGCTACAAATGGGATCAACCCTGGGGTTTCCGTTTTTGCGATGGCGAAGCCTGCTGAGGTGCATCGGCATAAGGCGCGTCAACGCCCTTAGGTTCGTCAGAGGCCGCAATCAAATCTGCGACCGTCACGCCAAGTGCGTTGGCAAGCTCGTAGAGCGATATGATCGTGGGATTGCGCCGTCCTCGTTCGAGGCTGCTGATGTACCATTGGCTGAAGCCTGAGCGCTCCTCGACCTGCTCCTGAGTCAGGCCGCGCTCCATCGGCAATCGCGCAAAGTTTTTCCCGACGAGCACACGCATGTCCATGCGCTCAGAGCTGGCAATTTCTCGCCGGTCCGATTACCAATTATAGTTGGTATTTTGGGACGGCGCTGGGGAGCGGCTGTCATGGAATTCATCGATCAGGCTATTTCTCAGCTCGACGCCAAAGTCGTGCTGTCGATGATCGGCATCAGTCTCGTGATCCTCATCGGCGTCGGGCGAGGCGACCGCAATCAGCGAAACCGGTAGGTTCTTGCGGGTGTCCAGCTGGAAGGTCAGCTTCCGACAGTTGCCCCCTCCTTGCGGCACATATCGCCGTGCCCGAATCGTAAAATATGGTCCTTCCGTTTGAGCCTTGTAGCTCCGGCATTGATCGCTAACGGAACCCCAGACTCCGTAGAAGGCCTCGATTTTGACGGCAGGTAATCCAATAACATTCGGCCGCTCGCTGTCAGAACCGCAAGCGTGCCAGCGCTTTTGATAGCCCGCCTCGTTTTTCCGGCCGTAGCACCAGTTTAGCTTTGCCAATTCTCCGCTATCGGCCCGACGGTACACCCTTACCCCAGATCGCCTTGCCGGTTTTCGGTGTCCGCCGTCAGCGCTTTTGAGACAGTTTAGGGGTTTTCGGGAAGGGAGGATTTCTGGATCATCGCAGCCATTCAGGAGCGCAGATGAGACAGAAATCCGGGCCGGAGAAAGCACCGGCAGAGCAGGTCGTGAAGGACATCCGCCGAGCGACGCGCCGGCAGTTCTCGGCCGAAGAGAAGATCCGCATCGTGCTGGAAGGCGTGCGCGGCGAGGAGAGCATCGCTGAGCTGTGCCGGCGCGAGGGGATCGCCTCGTCGATGTATTACGGCTGGT
>NNBV01000567.1_pt1 | contig 75842 bp, 69 predicted proteins | sample 1173771 | NCBI WGS metagenome assembly NNBV01 (sample SAMN07173938, study PRJNA388173) | plant metagenome | isolation source: symbiotic tissue sample KVS11 | place: Norway: Troms, Kvaloya island | reverse complement strand
CACAATGGCTGCTCGCGGACCGTGGTTATGACGCCGACTGGTTCAGGGATGCCCTTCAGGACAAAGGCATCAAACCATGCATTCCGGGACGGAAATCCCGTGCAGAGCCCATCAAATACGACAAGCGCCGATACAGAAGCCGCAACCGCATCGAGATCATGTTCGGCCGCCTCAAGGACTGGCGCCGCGTCGCCACCCGATACGACCGATGCCCAACGGTCTTCTTCTCCGCCATCGCACTCGCAGCCACCGTAATCTTCTGGCTCTGATCAACGAGTCCTGACCCTAGCAGACCATCTAAGCAGATAGGGGCCACCCGTTGAATGACACCTTAATGCTTGCCGTAAATGCTCGTCTCGCCGTCAACACCGACAAGCAGTGTATCGAATTTCTCCGGCGCGACGCCTGGAACTTCCATTCCTGGCGATCCGACCGGCATGTCCGGGACAGCGAGGCCAAGCGCCGCCGGCCTCTCCTTCAAAAGTCTGCGGATATCGGAGGCTGGCACATGGCCCTCGACGATGTAGCCCTCAACGACTGCTGTATGGCAGGATTCTACCTTGTCCGGCACGCGCAAGGCGCGCTTGCTCGCAGCCATGTCGCGGCTTTCGAAGATGCGGGGCGTGAAGCCGGCCTGTTCGAGATGCTTGACCCAAGCCTTGCAGCAGCCGCAAGTCGGGCTGAGATGGACATGAATATCCTGGGCTGCCGCTGGGAGGGCCGTGAGCGCCAGCGCCAGAGCGAGCACATGCGATGTCGTCATATTGTTCTCCATTGAGGACGATCAGATTTGTGCTGAGGCAGACCTTGACGGCGTCCTATCCGAAGAAGCGCCCCCGACGACGACTTGCGCCAATCGCTGATCGCCCTGATCGAGCCGCGGCAGGGAGATCGTCACGCGCAAGCCGCCTTCCGGACGGTTCGCCAGTGAGATGTCGCCGCCATGTGCCGAGATGACAGCGCGTGCGATGGTGAGGCCGAGGCCCGAGCCGCCAGTTTCGCGTCCTCGCGATTCCTCAAGGCGTATGAAGGGCTGGAAGACGCGCTCCATATCGCCGTCTGGGATGCCCGGACCGTCATCCTCGACCGTGATCACCAAGCCAGCCGGCGTCTCGGCGATCACGACGGAAACGTGTCCGCCATACTTCAACGCGTTCCCGATGATGTTCCAGAAGACGCGCTTCAGCGATAGGAGGCGTCCCAGCACCCGCCCATGGCCAACCCCGTTCAAGCTTACGGCCTGGCCCAGATCCGCATGGTCATCGACGATCGTCTCGATCACCGAGACGATGTCAATTGGCCTAATAGCCTCGCTCGAGAGGCCGCCACGCAGAAACTCCAGCGTCGAGTTGATCATGCTCTCCATCTCGGCGAGGTCAGCGTCGACGAGGTCGCGCGTTGCCGCGTCCTCCATCAGCTCAGACCGCAGGCGCAGCCGCGTGATCGGCGTCCGAAGGTCGTGGGACACCGCCGCAAGCGCCTGCGTGCGCTCGGAGACAAGGTGCTGGATGCGCTCGCGCATGGTGTTGAAGGCGCGCGCCGCGCGGCGCACTTCGGCGGGGCCCGTCTCACTGAGCGGTTGCGGCGTCTGGTCAAGGCTGAAGCGCTCGGCTGCGAGCGCAAGGTCGCGCAGCGGCCGCGTCGCCCAGCGCAGCAGCAGGACGGCGACGACGACGATGGCGACGCCGAAACAGATCGTAACAGCCATCACGCTCCAGTCCGCATGCTGGGCGGCGCGCACTGTCGTCGAGGAAAAGTTGATCCATGAGCCGTCGTCGAGCCTAACCGAGACCAGCATCATGTGGCGGTAGGCGTCGGCCTCTCCGGAGCCCAACGCGCCGTCATCGGCGAAGCCTAGGCGGAAGGATTCCGAGGCCAAGTCTGGGACGAGCTCCTTGAGCCTAGCCGCCATCGCCGCTGTGCGCTCCGTCACGGGAGCTGTACCGAGAACCAAGCTGACTTTGCTCCAGTGAACCTCCAAGCTGGCGCTTGACAGATCATGGGCTGCGCGGTCGCGCTCCGGCTCGTGCGGGATGCCGGCGATAGCGCGCTTGATCGAGACGATCCGCTCGGCCAGCCCCCGATCGCGCTGCGCCGTCGCCAGACTGTCGACGCCGACGCGGTAGGCCCAGTATCCAACGAGGTGTAGGGCGACCAGCGCTGCGACCAGGATGAGGATGGCCCTACTCGCCACTGTGTCGGGGAAGCCGCGCTTCAGAATGCGGGTCATGCCGATAGGCTTTCCTGCGTTTGGATCGATGGCGTGAACATGTACCCGGCTCCGCGAATCGTCTTGATCAACTGTCCGCCCAGGGCGTCAGCGTCGAGCTTGCGGCGCAGGCGGCTGATCTGGACATCGATCGTCCGGTCGAAGGGGTCGTCGCTGCTCCTGGTCTTGGCAAACTGCATCAAGGCCTCACGCGAAAGGACGCGATTGGCGTGCTCGACGAAGGCGACCAGCAGGTCGAACTCGCCGGTGGAAAGATCGACCAGCGTGCCCGAGGGGGAGGTCAGCTCGCGCCGACGGAGATCCAATCTCCAGCCGTCGAATGCGACGGCCTCGCTGGCTCGGCCAGCGCTGCCGCCACGCGTGACGCGAGATCTGCGCAGGACCGCCCGGACGCGGGCGAGCAATTCGCGGGGACTGAAAGGCTTCGTCACATAGTCGTCAGCCCCCGCCTCCAGCCCGATGACGCGGTCGCCCTCGTCGGTGCGCGCCGTCAGCATCATGATCGGGACCTGCGATGTCGCGCGAACCTCGCCGCAGAGGTCGAAGCCGGATCGCCCGGGCAGCATCAGGTCGAGAATGACGAGGTCGATCTCGGCCTGTTGCAGGACGTCGAGCATGACGCGCCCGTCTGGGGCGCCTGTCACCTTGTAGCCATGCCGCTGCAGGAAGCGGGCGACCAGGAGGCGGATCTGCGGGTCGTCGTCCACCACGAGCACATGGCCGTGGTCGTCAGCTGCCTGACTGGTTCGAATCTCGGTCACGTTCGTCCTTCTTCGCCACCTTGAGGCGGAATGCGCGGCGGGCCGACGGACAGGACAATAGCGCTCTCAAGCCAGTGATGCGCGGTCGCCTTCGCAACAATTTGTTACGGACGCCGGCGGCACGCCGTTGCTACCCAAGCTCATCGACGCCCTGGACCGACCGAATCGCGATGGCTGCAAACCTGTCTCTCACCGCTCTCATCGCGCTCGCGCTCGGCGCCTGCTCCGTGCCCCCTGTCCCGGTGCATCTGGCACGGCCGGCCGATCCGAGTGCGCGCGTCCCGTCCGTCGCCTATCAGAGCGTCACCGCCGGCGTCGCCTCGATGCGTCCGGCCGAACCGAAGAACTGGCGCGAGCTCAACCGCCGCGTGGGACCCCAGCAGTGAATATCGTAAACCCCCTCTCGCCTCCGTCCGCGCGGCCGCACGCGGCGTGGGCTCGCCGTTTCGCCCTCCTTATCGGCGTCGCCTTTCTCCTTGGTGGCTGCGCTTCCTTCTCTGCCGATGGAGGGGTAGGGACGGCTCAGACCATCGCGTACGCGGAGTTGAACAAGGACGTCGTAAAGATTGCCGACGATGCAGCGGCCGGCAGCGCCAGAGCTCGCGTCGACCAGTTGCTGAAGAAGCCTTTGACGGCTGAGAGCGCGGTCCAGATCGCGCTTCTCAGCAACCGTGGCCTACAGGCGGCTTTCAACGAGCTCGGCATCGCCGAAGCTCAAATGGTCGCGGCCAGCCTGCCGCCTAATCCGCGCTTCGGCATCTCCAAGCTGTCGGGTCGGTTCGAGGTCGAGATTGAGCGGCAGATCGTCGGCAGCCTGTTCGCGTTGGCAACATGGCCAGCGCGCGCCGACGTGGCCCGCGACCGCTTCCAGAACGCGCAGCTTCGCGCGGCGGAGGCAGTGCTGAAGCTCGCCGCCGACACGCGCAAGCAGTACTACCGATCCGTCGCAGCGAACGCCCAAGTCGGCTTTTACGAGCAGGCGAAGTCATCGACTGACGCGGCGACCCAACTTTTCAAGCGCCTTGGCGAATCCGGCGGGATCAACAAGCTCGATCAGGCGAGAGAGTTCGCCTTCGACGCCGAACTCGGCGCCCAGCTCGCTCAGGCGCGTCTCCAGCAGCACCAGGAGCGCGAACGGCTTGTCCGGCAGCTCGGTCTCTGGGGCGACGACCTCAAGTTCCGTATGCCGGCTTCGTTGCCCGCGCTGCCGCGCCTGCAGTCTGCCAAGGCGATCGAGGCGGAAGCGCTTCGCAAGCGCGTCGATATCCAGATCGCGCGGGGCGAGCTTGACCTGCTCGCCAAGTCGCTAGGCCTTACTCAGGCGACCCGGTTCGTGAACGACATCGATCTGCTGGGCCGGCGAACTTACGACCGTGGCCGCAGCGTCCTGCCCGACGGCGACGTCGAGCGTGAGACGAGCCGTAGCCGAACGCTTGAGCTGGAGATCGAGATCCCGATCTTCGATTTCGGGCAGAGCAAGGTGGCTCTGGCCGAACAGACTTACATGCTGGCTGCGAACCGTCTGGCCGAAAAGGCCGTGAACGTTCGGTCCGAGGCGCGAGAGGCCTATGTGAGCTATCGCGGCACCTACGACATCGCCCGACAGTATACGAACAACGTGCTGCCGCTGCGCAAGATCATCCAGGACGAAGCGCTGCTCCAGTACAGCGGCATGCTGATCGACGTCACCCAGCTCATCACCGACGCGCGCGGGCGCATCCTTTCCAACGTGGCCGCGATCAACGCTCGCCGCGACGCGTGGATCGCGCACACCGACTTCAAGCACGCTCTCATCGGCGGCGGCTCTGTCGGCGGCGGCGGAGGCACCGCCGTCGCGGTCGCTGGCGGCGGCGATGCGCCGGCCCATTGAACCTTTGAGGAGCAAGACGCCATGACGGATCTGTCACGTAGGGGTTTCATCGGAACGTCGGGGCTCGTGATCGCCGGCGCCACTGCGGTCTCGGGCCGCACCGCCTTTGCCGCGGTGCCCGAGGCACCGACGATGACGAGTGCGGCAACGCAGGCCCCGCTCGTGCCGACCTCGGGCCCCGACTATCAGCCCGTCGCGACGCTGAACGGCTGGACCCTGCCCTGGCGGATGAACGGCGACTGGAAGGAGTTCCACCTTGTCGCCGAGCCGGTCGAGCGCGAGATCGCTCCCGGCATGATCGCCTATCTCTGGGGCTATAACGGCCAGTCGCCGGGCCCGACCATCGAGGCGGTCGAAGGCGACAAGGTCCGCATCTACGTCACCAACAAGCTGCCGGAGAACACGACGATCCACTGGCATGGCCAGCGCCTGCCCAACGGCATGGACGGTGTGGGCGGCCTGAACCAGCCGCACATCCCGTCCGGCAAGACCTTTGTCTACGAGTTCCAGCTCAGGCGCTCGGGGACCTACATGTACCATCCCCATTCCGACGAGATGGTGCAGATGGCGATGGGCATGATGGGCATGTTCATCGTCCACCCCAAGGACCCGGCCTTCCGCCGCGTGGACCGCGACTTCGTCTTCCTGCTCAATGCCTTCGACATCGAGCCGGGCGCCTATGTGCCGAAGGTCAACACCATGCTCGATTTCAACATGTGGTGTTGGAACAGCCGGGCCTTTCCTGGCATCGACCCGTTCGTCGTGGGCAAGAACGACAAGGTCCGGATCCGCTTCGGCAACCTGACCATGACCAACCATCCGATCCACATGCACGGCTACGAGTTCAAGGTTTCCTGCACCGATGGCGGCTGGGTCGACCCCGCCAGCGCCTGGGACGAGGTCTCGATCGACTGCGCCGTCGGCCAGATGCGCGCCTTCGACTTCGTCGCCGACGAGCCCGGCGACTGGGCGATCCACTGCCATAAATCGCACCATACGATGAATGCCATGGGCCATTCGGTGAAGACCTATATCGGCGTCACCAAGAAGGACCTCGTCAGCCGCATCCGCAAGGCCGCGCCCGGCTACATGCCGATGGGCTCGAACGGCATGGGCGAGATGGGTTCGATGGAGATGGAGCTTCCCAGGAACACCCTGCCGATGATGACGGGCTACTCTCAGTTCGGCCCCGTCGAGATGGGCGGCATGTTCTCGGTGGTGAAGGTGCGCGAGGGTCTGGCGAAGAACGACTATGCCGACCCTGGCCACTACAAGAACCCGGAAGGCACGGTCGCCTTCGAGTACAAGGGCGCCAAGTTGAGCGAGGCGCCGCGCGTCGAGCCTCCGAAAGCCAAGCCCGACCTCGCCACCTGGCGCGTCAAGGACCCACGCAAGCCCGGGCTCGGCGCGGACGGCAAGCCGTTGCCCCGCACCAAGGCCGGCGGCCACTCCAACCACTGATTTCGCAATGGCACCAGGAGCAACTTCATGACGATCAGCGCGTCACGACTGACATTGGCCGCCTTGGCCGTTCTCCTATCGACCGGAATGGTCTCGGCCGCCCCCGGCGGCGCGGCGGGCCACAGCCATGGGTCCGACACCGCTTACGGCAAGCCGGGCGACCCGAAGAAGCCGGCGCGGATCGTTTCGATCGTGATGGCCGAGAGGGATGGCAAGATGGCCTTCATCCCCGACAGGATCGAGGTCCGCCGTGGCGAACAGGTGAAGTTCCAACTCCGCAACAACGGAGAGCTCGATCACGAGCTGGTGTTGGCCACGCTGGAGGAGAACCTCAAGCATGCCATCGAGATGCAGAAGAACCCCGACATGGAGCACGACGACCCGAACGCCAAGCGCCTTGCCTCGAAGAAGACCGGCGAGATCGTCTGGCAGTTCACCAAGGCTGGGGAATTCGACTTCTCCTGCCTGATTCCCGGCCACCGTGAAGCCGGGATGACCGGCAAGATCATCGTCAAGTAGGCGAAACGCCTACCAACCAAGGAGCTTTCCATGCTGAAAATCATCGCCACCATCGCTTTCGTCTCCCTTGCGCTGCCGGCGGTCGCTCAGGAGGTCAGCGGCACCGTCAAGAAGGTCGACGCGGCCCAGGGCAAGCTGACCATCGACCACGGCCCGATCAAGAAGCTCGACATGGAGGCCATGTCGATGGTCTTCCGCGCCGGTGATCCCGCCATGCTGAAGGGCCTGAAGTCCGGCGACAAGATCAAGTTCGATGCCGACCGGGTCAACGGCCAGATCACGGTGACGAAGCTGCAGAAGACGAAGTGAGTTCGGTGGTCACGAGCGAGCGAATGATACCCGCCCGCCTTGCGACTGGGTTCTTCGCCGGCCTCGTCGGCGCTTTCGGCGCCGATGTCAACCGACGCGCTGTCGTTGGCGGGCGATCAAGAGCGCTTATCATGGCGTGGCCGAGAGTGAACCACGATACGAGTCTGGAGACGATCAGAGCGAAATCGCCGTCGAGCGAGCCGCTATCGCAACGCGACTGGGCACACCGGATCTGACCAGCGTGGGTAAGTATTAATCAATTGTTTGACTGATCAGACACTGCCAGATTGATCTCATGGCGCACACGCGGCGCATCCTAAGGTTTTCACGAGGCTCCATGCCATGAAACCGGTTTGGTCAGTCCCAGAAGACAATCCCCCATCGGGGGTACGCGTACTACAAGACATTATGAAGCCAGCAATGCATGACTTAGAACTGACAAAAAAGAAGATCGTCTTCGTTGGGAATTGCCAGTTCATCAAATTGTCCACGCTTTACCGCAGCACGCTCGCGACCGGATTGCGCGGCGCCGCCTACCACATAAACCCTCAGCTGGAACTTACGAAGGCGGATCAGCAAGCTCTGGCGCAGGCAGACTGTGTGCTTTGGCAAATCGCTGATGTCACGAGCAAGGTCAACCGGTCGATCATTCCGAGCGCGACACAAGTCATCGACATCCCGTTGATTTCAGAGGTTTTCCTGTGGCCCTTTGCGGGCCGGCCTCATCCCAAAAACCAGAAACTACCGCATGCGCCTAACGGGCCGTTCGATCCCGAATTGGGCGACGCGTTCCTCAACGGCTTGATCGCGGAAGGTGTAGAACCTGACGAGGCCGTCAACCGCTATCTCACCCTGAATTTTTCGAAGCGCACCAACCTCGATCGGCTGTTCGAGCTCTGGTTTGAGGCGCAACGACGCCGCGACCAAGCGACCGGTTTTGAGATGGCCGATCTCATCAAGCGCCGTTTCCGCGAAGAGCAGCTCTTTCTCACGCCGCATCACCCGAACCTTTCGATCTTCAACGAACTGGCCCGGCAGGTCTTCCAGCGCATGGGATTTTCCAACCGTACGATCGATCGGGTGCTCGCTACCTTGCGGGCAAGTCCTTTCGCTTCCGACAGCCGGCCGGTTCACCCTTTTGTCGCCCGCCATTTCGGCCTCCGATGGGTTGCCGAGGACCAACGATACCCACTGCGTCACGAGGGCGAGTTCACATTCTCCGAGTTCGTACGCCGTTACGTGGCCTTCGAATGGAACGAGGCGCTGGCGGAGGGCATCTATCTCTCGCACGGGCAGAATCCGGCGCTTGCCCGCTCCCGGCTGGCAGAGGGCCTGCGGACGGCGCCAGGTTCGGCTACGGGCCATATATTTCTCTCCCATGTCTCGCTTCGGTGTGGCGATGCCGAAGGCGCACTGGCCGCGGCGAAAACAGCGGTCGCGTTGGAGCCCGCGAATTATCATGGCCATGCCGCACTGGGCGCCGGCCTGGCGCGGGCAGGAAATCCGGCTGAGGCCGAAGCAGCCTTTCGCCGCGCATTGGATTTGGGCCCTTCCGTCCCGCATACGAGCCTCGAGCTGGGGCGTTTGCTCGTTGACCAGAAGCGGTTCCCGGAGGCTTGTCAGGTCGTCCATGATGGCCTCGAGTGCTTCCCCTATGACCTTGCGCTGCTGCTGCTGGCTGCGAAGATTCACGTTGAACTGGGATTGCTGGACGAGGCGGAGCGCAGGTTGAGGGAGGCAATCGCGGTCAAGCCGACGGCAGCCGAACCGCACTGGCAACTGGCGGACGTCCTGACGCTGCAAGTGAGACGCGATGTCGTTGCGAACTATAAGGCCCTGGTGGACTCGAATCCGGGCGATGGGAATGCCCAGGCGGGGCTGGGCGTGCTGCGCATGCGTTTTGGATTGTATGCGGAGGCCGAGATGGCGTTTCGGTCGGCGGTCGAACTCTCTCCGAACGAAATCGGCTCCAAGATCCAGTTGGCCAATGCGATTGCGCGCCAGCAACGTGTGCAGGAGGCCTTGGCGCTCGCCAGGGGTCTTGCGCGCGACAACGCCTCCGACCCGTCGGTCAAGGCGCTGGTCGAGCGGCTGACGTCTCAGGCGACGAACAGACGCGACGTTTCCAATGGTGTCATGAAGTCGGGCGCCGTCCCAGACGCGATCGGCCAGGACCGAAAGTTGCGGAAGGTTCCTACGGCCCCCAACTTGGCGGCGGGGCGGACATGAGTGCTCCAGGCAGGTCTGGACTTCACTGGCTTCCCGAGCCTGTCGATTGGCGAGCGAGACTTGCTGCGATCAGCAGCGAACCGCTCGACGACAGCAGCTGGGATCGTCTTGCGGCGTTGGCCCGACAGAATCTCGACCTCGTTCAAACGATCCAACTGGATCGATTGATCCAGGCGCTTTCAGGCAAGGGCGGGCCGGAAAGGCGGGCGGGCGGGTCGCTGCGCCTGGCCATCCTCGGATCGTCGACGACGACGCATCTGCTCCCCGGCATCCGAGTGGCGGCGTTGCGGCGCAATTTTCGCGTCGAAACCTACGAACCCGATTTCGGGCAATATCGGCAAGAGTTGGCCCAAGAGGCGTCGGAGCTTTGGGCCTTCGCGCCGGACTTTGTTCTCCTGGCCCTCGATGCCCACCATGTCGTCCGCGGTCTGGACATTGCTGCGGGGCGGGGCGAGGCCGACATCCTTCTTGGCAACGCGATCGATGACTTGAGGGGGATTTGCCGAACCATCGGCAATCGCATGTCCTGTCGGATCATCGTGCAGACCGCGCTGCCGGTCTTTCCAGCCCGGCTCGGCAACAACGAGCATCGCCTGCCGGGCTCTCCTCGAGAGGCCACCGCGGACTGGAACAACAGGCTGCGGGATCTGGCGGAGGAAGAAGGTTTTGACCTGCTGGCTACTGACGCACGCGCTGCGGAGGATGGCTTGCATAGCTGGCATGACCCCGTGCTCTGGAACAAGGCGAAGCAGGAAATCAGCCCTCTGGCGGCGCCGATGTACGGCGACCTGGTTGCACGGCTTCTGGCCGCCCGTCATGGCCGTTCGTCCAAGTGCCTCGTGCTCGATCTGGACAACACGCTCTGGGGTGGCGTGATCGGGGACGACGGATTGGACGGTATCGTTCTGGGGCCGGGAAGCGCCATGGGGGAAGCGTTCCAGGCCATGCAGGGCTATGCGCGCGATCTCGGCCGCCGAGGGGTGATCCTGGCCGTCTGCTCCAAGAATGAAGATGCGGTTGCGGTGGCCGCTTTCGAACAGCACCCCGAGATGGTGTTGCGAATGGGCGATATCGCGGCCTTCTCCGCCAATTGGGAGGACAAGGCGACCAACATCCGGGCCATCGCCGATGAGCTCAACATCGGGTTGGACAGCATCGTCTTCGTTGATGACAATCCGGTCGAACGGGATTTCGTGCGTTCGAGATTGCCGATGATCTCGGTTCCCGAAATCCCTTCCGACCCCGCCCTGATCCCGCGCTGCCTGAGCGATGCCGGGTATTTCGAGGGCGTGATCGTGACGGAGGAGGACCGGCGCAAGACACAACAGTATCAAGCCAATCGCGCCCGGGCGCAATCAGCTTCGATGGCGGCCGATATGGAGGGCTATCTCCGCGATCTGGATATGAAGCTCGTCTGGGCGCCCTTCGACAAGGTCAACCTCCAGCGCGTCGTCCAGTTGATCAACAAGACCAACCAATTCAATCTGACGACCCTGCGCTGCTCGGAACAGGATGTCGCCCGGTACGCGGAGGATCGCGCGTGCCTCGGGCTCCATTTCCGTTTGGCCGACAAATTCGGCGACAGCGGCATCATTTCAGTCGTGATGGGGCGTGAATGTGAAGACGGCAAATTTGTTATTGAGAATTGGCTGATGAGTTGCCGGGTTCTGGGGCGTGGGGTCGAACGCGCGGTCCTCGAAGTGCTGGTCGGTGAGGCGCGTTTGCGCGGGCTTCCGACTCTTGTCGGTCGGTATCTGCCGACCGACAAGAACTGCATGGTCCGAGATCACTATTCCAAGCTGGGCTTCGCTCCTCGCCCAGATTGCGGCAGCGAGGCGACAAGCTGGTGCCTCGACGTGACCTCCTATGAGCAGAGTGCGGTGCCGATCGAGATTATTGGGAGGAAACGGGAATGGACGAGCGAACAGTTTACGATGGCCTGACCGACATCTTCCGCGACCTGTTCGGCGACCAGTCCATCGTGTTGGAGCCTCAAACCACGGCGGAAGACGTCAATGGCTGGGACTCCTTCAATAACATCAACATGATCGTCGCCGCGGAAAGCCGCTTTGGCGTGCAGCTCGGCAGCAACGAGATCGAGAATCTGTCGAACGTTGGAGATCTCGTTCGGGCGATCCACCAGAAATTGCCGAAGGCCTGAATCGGCGACGCACGAATTCCGTCCTCGCGTCGTCGGCGCATCCAGATCTGAAGGAGAGTCAAAATGCCGATGCAGAATGACGCTCTAGTCGGCACGTTTGCCCATCATCAAGACGCTGAGGCCGCAATCCGCAAACTGGACGCTGCCAGGCTCGATATGAAGCATTTCAGCATGGTCGGAAAAGACGATCATAAGGAGGAGAAAGCCGTCAGCTTTTATAATACTGGCGACTTGATACGGTTTTGGGGACAGCAAGGCACTATTTTGGGTGGCCTTTGGGGCGTGTTCTTCGGCGGCATGGTCGTCAATATTTCGGCAATCGGCCCCGTCATGGTCGTCGGCCATTTGACCAGCATAGTCTTCACAGCATTCGAAGGCGCAGCTGAGACGGGCAGACTCGGCGTGCTCGGCTCGGCATTCCATCGCATCGGTCTGCCACAGGCCAGCGACATCCGCTACGAGGATGCGCTGAAGGTCGACGCGTTCCTGATCGTGGCGCACGGACCTGCTGGCGAAATGGCCCTAGCAAAGACGATCGTCGAAACGACCAATCCGATCAATGTCGATCTGCACCCGGACGTGCCGGCGATGTCGACCGTTCCCGACGCTCCCTTTTAGTCAACAGCATGGCAATGCCGTTGGACAAGGGTTGCCCCCAATTGCATGCCAACGTGGTCGTTGAAGCTGAGGAAACAGCGGGCGAGTTCAGGTTGAAACCGGGTCGCTTCTCCGGTTCACGATCTGCATTGCGATTCCTCATCCCGTGGGTCGGAGCGCGCCAACCGCATCGAAATGAAATCGCGAAGTAAATTCACACTCAATCGACAACGTAACACATAATTACTGTCTCTTCTATAATTAAATTTCCATTCCTTAGAGAAATTGAAAAGGATCGGCTGAGACCACTGTCGAATACTATCTTCACAGAATTCCAATTGATGATGTAATTTCCACTGCTTTTCCACAGACCATCATAGTAGTAAGTTCCATCGATGCCGAATGAGAATTTGCTTCCAGCTTTCGACAAACAAGTCTTCCCTTTAATTGCCTTTGCGATTTCCGGGGGGCTGAGCGCCGACGCGATCGGGTGAGCCTGGATCGCTTCAGGCCAAAAAGCGACGGCCACCAGACAAGCGCTCGAAGCAGCAGCCAATCTCCTAAGCTTCATGGCTTCCTCCCGCTATCGACACCCAACCGGCGAAGGTTCGACGGAGGGGCGACCAATTCAAAGGGACTGCCTGACTTCGGAGTATCGCTCGGCTGCGGTCTCTTCGTGGGCCAACCGGCTACCGGATTGCCGCGGATCGAGCATGTGTCCGACAGTCTATCATGAACCTCTGGCACGCGAGGGTCAATGAAGCCATCGATAGGCCGGCCCGAGAGTGACAATGCCGGCAATCGCGCGCGCGACGACCGCTGATAGTTTTGCTAAAGGATTTTCGGCCACTGACGATGTCTTGAAGGCATCACACTTTCGCCAATGGACGGCCTATGGCATTTTCAACCTCATGAAGCTCCGGCTCTCCCTGCATGCCGTGATCCTGGCCCTGTTCCTGACGGCGGGCGTTCTTGCGGCCTATGTCAGCCCGGCGACTGCCGGCATGGCGCGGGACACCGTTGGCGTCGAGCAGACCATGGAAGCCGGCATGCCGTGCTGCCCGTCCGACCAGGACGGTCCCAAGGACTGCACGACGAACTGCCCGGCGCTGACCTTTTGCCTCGCCAAGTGCTTCACCAGCGGATCGGTCAAGTCCGTCCTGCTTCCTGCCCCTGTCATGGCCGTCGTCGGCCTTATGGGCGACGACGCCGAGCGCGAATCCCAAAGCTTCGCACCGCCCGCGAGACCTCCCCGAAGCTGAGGCATGACCGGCGCGTCAGCGCCGGCTCCGGCCGCACGGCGCTGTCCGAGCGGTCGGCAAGCCGTGGCTCAAGGCCACGCGATCGCCTCGCGTGAGCGCGGCAGCCTGATCCATTCGGGATAGCCAACATGTTTTCCGTAAATTTCGTGCGCGCGCTCGCCGCCGCGCTCCCGCTCGCCTTCACCGTGCCGGCGCAGGCGGACATCAAGGATTATGAATTCCAGCTCGCCCAGAAGGAGCTGAAGCAGGGCGACGGCGTCATCGTCACCGTCCGGCTCATCGACAGGCGCACCGGCAAGGCGGTGCCCGACGCCGTCATCTTCGCAAGCCGCATCGACATGGAACCCGACGGCATGGCGACCATGGCCTCGAAGCTCGAGCCGATGCCCGCGACCGAGCCGGGCAGTTACAGCTTCAGGACGAACCTCACCATGGAGGGCGGCTGGCGGCTCTCGCTCGGAGCCAAGGTGCAGGGCGAGGAGGGCACGCTAGAGAGCCGCCTCGTCCTGAAGGCGGCGCCATGAGCCGGATTTTGCTCACCACCCTTGCTCTCACCGCCCTAACGGCGGCGGGCGCGGCGGGCTATCTCGCGGGAACGCGCGGCCTCGTCCTACCCGGCCTCGACAGGCTCCACCATGCCTTCATAGCCAGATCGCCGGTCCCGCCCCAAGCCGGGCTGCCGGCCGCAGGGCCGATCGCCTATTACCGCCATCCCGACGGCGCGCCAGTCTATGCGCCCGAACCCCGCAAGATCGAGGACGGGCGCGATTTCCTGCCCGTGCGCGCTAGCGAGGAGATCAGCTTCGATCCGCCCCCGGCCAAGCCGGAGCAGACGGTCGCCGAGCCAGCCACGACCACCGGGGCAGAGCGAAAATTGCTCTACTACCGCAACCCGATGGGTCTGCCCGACACCTCCCCGGTCCCCAAGAAGGACTGGATGGGGATGGATTACCTGCCGGTCTATGCCGGCGAAGACGCCGATGACAAGGTGATCAAGCTCTCGCCCGGACGCATCCAGCGCAGCGGCGTGCGTTCCGAGCCGGTCGTCCGGCAGACGATCAGTCGGCCGATCCGGGTGCCCGGCACGGTTCAGCTCGACGAGCGCCGCGTCTCCGTCGTCGCGACGCGCTCGGACGCCTTCATCCAGGAGGTGGCGCCGATCACCACCGGCGACCGCGTCGCCAAGGGGGATCGTCTGGTCCGGATCTATTCGCCCGAGATCGCGGCGGCGGGCGCGCAGTTCGTGTCCGAACTCAACGCCTCCGGGCGAGGCGTGTCCGAAGGCGGCGCGCGCCAGCGGCTGGAGAACCTGGGCGTGCAGCCGGAAATCGTCGCCGAGATCGAGCGGAGCCGGAAGGTGCCGTTGACGATCGTCTGGTCGGCTCCGCGAGACGGCATCGTGCTGGAGCGCAACGTCGTCGATGGCATGAAGATGGCGTCCGGCGACAGCCTGTTCCGTCTCGCCGACATCTCGACGATCTGGATTTTGGCCGATGTTCCGGAGGGCGATCTGGCCGCGATCCGCATCGGCGCGCCCGCCACGATCCGCCTCCGCGGGCGGCCCGGGACGGAGTTCGCAGGCAAGGTCGGCCTGATCTATCCGCAGGTGGCCGAGGCGACACGCACCACGAAAGTCCGCATCGAGATCGACAACCGCGCCGGCATGCTGCTGCCCAACATGTATGCCGATGTCGAGATCGGCTCCGGCGAGGCCGGTCTGGTGCTGGCCGTCCCCGACAGTGCCGTGATCGACACCGGCACGCGCCGCGTCGTCATCCTCGACCTTGGCGAGGGCCGCTTCGAGCCGCGCGAGGTCCGGCTTGGCCAGCGCGGCGACGGCATGGTCGCGATCACCGAGGGTGTGAAGGAAGGCGATCGCGTCGTCGTCTCGGCCAACTTCCTGATCGACGCGGAGAGCAACCTTAAAGCTGCGCTGAGCGGGCTCGGCACGCCGGAGGCAAAGGGTGCTGAGACGACGCCTGCGGAACCAAAGCCATGATCGCCCGCCTGATCGCCTGGTCGGCCCGCAACCTCGTCCTCGTCTTCGTCGCCACGGCGTTCGCCGTCGCCGCCGGCGTCTATGCGGTCAGGACATTGCCGCTCGACGCCATCCCGGACCTCTCCGACGTCCAAGTCATCGTCTACACCGAATATCCCGGCCAGGCACCGCAGGTCATCGAGGATCAGGTCACCTATCCGCTGACGACCTCCATGCTGACGGTACCGAAGGCCCGCGTCGTGCGCGGCTTCTCCTTCTTCGGCGTCTCCTTCGTCTATGTCATCTTCGAGGACGGCACCGACCCGTACTGGGCGCGCTCGCGCGTGCTCGAATATCTCAACGCCGCTGCCCGCCGGCTTCCGGCTGGCGTCACGCCGACGCTGGGGCCAGACGCGACCGGCGTCGGCTGGGTCTACCAATATGCGGTCATGGCCAAGAATATGTCGCTGGCCGAGTTGCGCTCGATCCAGGACTGGTCGGTGCGCTTCGCCGCCTCGCGCGCCGAGGGCGTGGCCGAGGTCGCCAGCGTCGGCGGCTTCGTCAAGCAATATGCGATCGTGGTCGATCCGGTGCGGCTGCGGGCGCAAGGGGTTTCACTGGCGACCCTTCGCGAGGCGGTGCGCAACAGCAACATGGATGTCGGCGGACGCACCGTCGAACTCGCCGAGTTCGAGTTCGTGGTGCGCGGGCGCGGCTATCTGAAGTCGATCGCCGATATCGAGAACATCGTGCTCCGGACCGAGCGCGGCGCGCCGCTCAGGCTGGCCGATGTCGCCCGCGTCGAACTCGGACCCGACGAGCGGCGCGGCATCACCGAACTCAACGGTGAGGGCGAGGTCGCCAGCGGCATCGTGTTGCAGCGCTTCGGTGCGAATGCGCTGGGCGTCATCGAGCGCGCTAAGGCGCGGCTCGCCGAAATCGCCGCGCCCCTGCCCGGCGGAGCCGAGATCGTGCCGGTCTATGACCGCTCGCAGCTGATCGAGCGGGCGATCGAGACCTTGATGGTGACGCTGATCGAGGAGGCCGTCATCGTGGCGCTCGTCTGCATCGTATTCCTGCTGCATCTGCGCAGCGCGCTGGTGGCGATCCTGATGCTCCCCGTGGGCATCCTGATCGCATTCGCGGCGATGAAAGCGCTGGGGCTGGGCTCCAACATCATGAGCCTGGGGGGCATCGCCATCGCGGTCGGAGCGATGATCGACGCAGCTATCGTCATGATCGAGAACGCCCACAAGCATCTCGAGCGCGCGCCGCCGGGCAAGCCGCGCATCGAGATCATCGTCGAGGCGGCCAGCGAGGTCGGGCCGGCGCTGTTCTTCAGCCTGCTCGTGATTACCGTCTCCTTCCTGCCGATCTTCACGCTGGAGGGCGAGGAGGGCCGGCTGTTCGGGCCGCTCGCCTACACCAAGACCTTCGCCATGGCGGCGGCCGCCTTCCTGTCGGTGACTTTGGTGCCGGCGCTGATGGTCGTCTTCGTGAGGGGCCGGATCGTCGCGGAGCACAAAAATCCGATCAACCGGGCGCTGATCTGGCTTTACCGCCCGCTGATTAGAGGCATGCTCCGGGCGAAGGTGCTGACGATCCTGCTGGCGCTCGCCGTGCTGGGCGTCAGCGTCTGGCCGGCGCGCCAGCTCGGCTCGGAGTTCATGCCGACGCTGAACGAAGGCACGCTGATGTACATGCCCACGACCTTGCCGGGCATCTCCGTCACCAAGGCGGCCGAGCTGCTCCAGACCCAGAACCAGATCATCCGCTCCTTTCCGGAGGTCGCCTCCGTCTACGGCAAGGCCGGCCGGGCCCAGACCGCGACAGATCCTGCCCCGACGGAGATGTTCGAGACCATCATCAACCTGAAGCCGCAGGAGCAGTGGCGTACCGGGCTCACCGCCGACACGCTCAAGGCCGAGATGGACAAGGCGCTGCAGTTCCCCGGCGTCTCCAACGCCTGGACGCAGCCGATCCGCGCCCGCATCGACATGCTGGCGACCGGCATCCGTACGCCCGTAGGCGTCAAGGTGTTTGGCGACGATCTGACGAAGATGGAGGCCGTCTCGCGCCAGATCGAGACCGTTCTCAAGGCCGTTCCGGGAACCACCAGCGCCTATGCCGAGCGCGTCATCGGCGGCTATTTCCTCGACATCGTGCCCGACCGGATCGCGCTCGGGCGCTACGGGCTCTCGGTCGGCGACGTCCAGGGCGCGGTCACGATGGCGCTGGGCGGCGAGACCGTGACGACGACGGTCGAGGGCCGCGAGCGCTACGGCGTCACCATCCGCTATCCGCGCGATTTTCGCTCGGACCCGCAGTCGATCGCGCGCGAGGTCCAGGTCTCGATGCCGGGCGGCGGCTCGGTGCCGCTTGGAGAGGTCGCGAAAATCGAGCGCAAGCGCGGCGCGACCACGATCCGCACCGAGAACGGCCAGCTCGCGATCTACATCTTCGTCGACATCGCAGGCCGCGATCTCGGCGGCTATGTCCGCGAGGCGCAAGCCGCGATCGCGAAAGCCGTCCAGCTCCCGGCCGGCTACCGCGTCGCATGGAGCGGCCAGTTCGAATATCTCGAACGGGCCGAGGCGCGGCTGAAGATCGTCGTTCCCGTCACGCTGGCGATCATCTTCCTGCTGCTCTACCTCAATTTCCGCCGGCTGACCGAGACGTTCATCGTCATGCTGTCGCTGCCCTTCGCGCTGGTCGGCGGCGTCTGGCTGCTCTGGTGGCAGGGCTTCAACATGTCGGTGGCCGTCGCGGTCGGCTTCATCGCGCTGGCGGGCGTCGCGGCCGAGACCGGCGTGATCATGTTGATCTATCTCGACCAGGCGCTGAAGGAGGTCCGCGCGCGTTGCGCGGCCGAAGGCCGGGGGTTCACCCGCGCCGATCTCCAGGAAGCGATCATGCTCGGCGCTGTCGAGCGCCTGCGGCCCAAGATCATGACCGTGATCGCGATCATGGCCGGACTTCTGCCGATCTTGTGGAACACCGGCACGGGCTCGGAGGTGATGCAGCGCATCGCCACCCCGATGATCGGCGGCATGGTATCCTCGACCGTACTGACGCTGCTGGTGATCCCGGCGATCTACGGGCTGGTCAAGGGATGGGGGCTGCCGAATGCAGCGGCCAGCGGGGTCCGTAACCCGGCACAGGCAGCTGCGAATCCGAACCGGAAGATAGGTGAGCCCGTGGGGTGAAGATGCTATTCCAAGCCAGCCGCTCTTGCGGCGTCAGCCCAGACGCCGCGCGGCCGCGACGATGACGGCCAGCGCATCGACGGTGCCGTCGGCCTCGCCCTTCTCGAAATCGCCTTCCTGGCCCATCTGGTTGGTGACATGGGCGAAGCAGACGACGCGCTTGCCGCAGGCCTGCGCGAAGGCATAGAGCGCGGCGGCCTCCATCTCGACGGCGAGCAGGCCGCGTGCGGTCATGGCGGCGATGGCGCGCTCCGTCTCCCGGAAAGGCGCGTCGGTCGTCCAGGTCGCGCCGCGCAGCACCGGTTCGCGCAGCCCGTCGAAGGCGCCGTCGAGCGCGGCGACGAGGCCGGCGTCGGCCTGGGCGAAGTCCGACGGCGGCAGGTAATGGTAGCTCGTACCCTCGTCGCGCAGGGCCTGTTCGATCAGGATGAAATAAGGCGGCGGTCGCACCGGCTGCAGCTGCCCGGACGAGGTCATGCTGATCAGGAGCCTGCAGCCGGCGGCGAAGAGCTGCTCCGCCACCAGCACGGCATAGGAGGCGCCGACGACGCAACCGACGATGCCGAATTCGACGTCGCCTTCGACGAAGCGGTCGAGCTCGCTGTGATAGCAGGCCCACTCTCCGTCAGCCGTCGCGCGTCCGTCCCGGCGCAAGCGCCGGACGAGATCGCCGTCGGGGTCGAGCACGCAGATCGCCGGCACGTCGCGCACGGCCAGACCTTTCTGGCGGCGCGCTTCGCGCAGCAGGTTTCCCGGCTGGAACGCGGATTCTTCGGCGTAGTGCTTGTTGGCCAGAATGGGCGAAAATCTGTCGCAGTTTTCAGTCATGGTTCCGCTGCCGCCGATGTCGGCGTCTTCCTGAACAGGCACCAGATGAAGTCCTGATGGTTCCCGGCTGGCGTCACATGCGTCTGCGGCTGCTGATCGATCAGGTGATAGGCCGGTCCAAGCTCCGCCTGCAGCATGTCCGCCGAATAGCGCCTGACGGGGAGCCCGCTGCATCGTTCAGGGCCGCTGAGCGCAAAGGGTGCGAGGATGACGAAGCCGCCGGCCCTGACGCCTCGGTCAAGCGCGCGCCGATAGGACAGCCGGTCGGCTTCATCGACGAGGAAGTGGAACACGGCCCGGTCATGCCAGATCGTGAAGGCGTCCTGCGGCGGCTGCCAAGTGGTGACGTCCTGCGCGATCCAAGTCACGCGCCCGGTGCGCGCGCCCAGGCGCTTCTGTGCGACGGCGAGGCCGGTCTCGGCGATGTCGAGCACGGTCAGCTTCGAATGGCCGCGATCCACCAGCCGGTCGATCAGCACCGAGGCGCCGCCACCGATGTCGACGATGGGGTCGCCCGTGCCCAGACCGGTCTGCGCGATCATATCGAGCGACGGCGTCGGATCGTCCTGGAACCAGCTCACGGTGTCGGCCGGCTTGGTCGTGTAGACGTCGTCCCAGTGGCTGCGTCGTGGGCTGGTCATCGCCGGCACCTTTTTCTTGCGGAGACCATAGGACGGCCAGCCGGACAAATCGATCCGGCTGGCCGTTTCGCAAGCTGCCGTTAGCTCATGCGCTTGATCTCGGCATAGGTGCCCTTGGTCCGTAGGATGATGGTGACGGGCTTCGTGCCCCGGTTGCGCCAGAACCAGCCATGGCCGCCATCGAACTCGGCGGTGAGCACGCCCGTATCGCCGGCCACCGCGCGGCCGGTCTTGTAGCTCTTCTCCTTGGCGCCGGGGCCGGGCGTGCCATGCATGTCGTAGTTCACGACGCCGTCCTTGACGCTCCAGTCGAAGGTGACTTTCGCGCCCTTGACCATGGTGAGCTTGTATTCGGTCCCCTTGGTCGGATCGAGCGTGATCACGGTCTCGTCGCTCTTCTCGGACTGGGCAAGGTCGATCCGCTCGCCGGCCTGCGCCGGCGAGACGAGGAACCCGGCCAGCGTGGTCAGCAGGCCAGAGCGCTGGTCAGGGGCCGGTGTCGCTGGGGCCGGTTGCACCGGCGTCGTGGAGAGGTCCTTCAGCCGGTCGGCCTCGGCCTCGGCCGCAAGCTGGGTCTTGATCTCGCCCATCTCGGTCAGCCTGAGCATCCGGCCGACGCCTGTCGGGTCGATCGCGTATTCGGCCGGAAGGACGATGGTGACGAGGATGCCGGCGGCCGCCAGCATGGCGATGACGGTGGAGCGGACGAGCTGCGCCGAGGACGGCAGTTCGGCGCGGGTCGGAATGTCGGAGTTGTACATTGTGATTGCGTCCATCAGGTTTGGGGGAGGAAAAAGCCGGTGAGCTGATAGCCGATCAGCACGAACCCGGCGGTCATCATGACGGTGTTGGCGGTGTAGGCGTGGCGCAGGAAGCTGGGCGTGCGCCGCCAGAAGCCCATCGCGATCAGGATCGCGGCAAGCGCGAGGATCTGGCCGATCTCGACGCCGACATTGAACGCCAGCAGGTTCGGCACGAGGCCGTCGGCCGCGACGTTGTAGTCGAGGATCTTGGTCGAGAGGCCAAAGCCGTGGAACAAGCCGAAGATCAGCGTCGCGGCCCTGGTGTTCGGCTGAACGCCGAACCAGCGCTGATAGGCTCCCATGTTGTCGAGCGCCTTGTAGACCACCGAGAGCCCGATGATGGCGTCGATGATGTAGGCGTTCATGCCGATGTTGAAATAGACGCCGAGCAGCATCGTGGTGGAGTGCCCGAGCGCGAACAGGCTGACATAGATGGCGACGTGCTTCATCCGGTAGAGGAAGAAGACCACCCCGAAGAGGAACAGCAGGTGGTCGTAGCCCGTCATCATGTGCTTGGCGCCCAGATAGACGAAGGGCATCAGGTTGATGCCGCTGATCTCCTGGATGTAGCCCTTGTCGCCTTCGGCGACGCCATGGGCGATGGCGGGCGCGAGGCTTGCCAGCAGGAACAGAAGAAGCGATGCGTGCGAAGCTGCAAGACGCAGCCCGCACCGCCCTCCAAAGGAAGGTCTTTTCATGGAGTGTCCGATTTTTCGTCGATGATGGATGGCCGCCGCGGCGGCCGGGCTCATGCGGCGACGAAGGGTCTCGGGGGGCGCTCCAGGCCGTCGGGGTGACCAGGTTCGGCCATGACGGGATCATGTGCTGTGCTGGTACGGGCGAAGCCCGGCGTCACGAGCGCAGTCACGGTGAGCCGGTCGGCCGTTTCGTGAACGTGATCGGCTGCGTTGTGGCCGTGGACATGCCCCGGTAGCTGTTCGGGCGGCTCGCCCTCGTCATGCGCATGTTCATGCTCGGCGATCGTCGCGGCAAGCTCGGCGTGGCGGGCGGCTTCGGCCTGCGCGATCGCGTAGGCGTTGTGCCCGGCAGCCACGTGGACCGCCGAGAGCAGCACGCCGAACGCCATCGCGAAGGCGATGGTGAGGCTGAACCAGGCTCTGAAGCTGCGGCGTGACATGGGCGTCAGGTAAGGACCTCATTCTTAACGAAAGTTTGACGGCGGCGTACGAATCGTGAGGTGAACGCGCCGTTGACCTATCCTACCTGGGGGGATACGGAAAGTCATGTCCGCGACCCACATCCACGAGACCCATCCTGCCATCGTCAAGCGGTTGAAGCGGGCAGACGGCCATCTGCGCAAGGTCATCGAGATGATCGAAGCCGGTCGCCCCTGCCTCGACATCGCCCAGCAGCTGCAGGCGGTCGAGAGCGCGATCGGGCAGGCCAAGAAGACCCTGATTCAGGACCATCTCGACCACTGTCTTGACGAGGTCGTCGGCCCCTTGCCGCGCGAGCAGCGCGAGGTCGTCGATGCCTTCAAGGCGATCGCGAAATACCTTTAGCCGAACGGTCCAAGCCCCGGTCCGATCGCTCAGGAATAGAACGCTCATGCTGGCCATTCTCGCCAACCGGACCTATCGCCACCTCTTCCTCGCGCAGGTCATCGCACTGGTCGGCACGGGTCTGGCCACGGTCGCGCTCGGCCTGCTCGCCTACGACCTCGCGGGCGCAAACGCCGGCATCGTGCTGGGCACCGCCCTGGCGATCAAGATGATCGCCTATGTCGGCGTCGCGCCGATCGCCTCGGCCTTCGCGGAGCGCCTGCCGCGCCGGACCATGCTGGTTGCTCTCGATCTGATCCGCGCGGCGGTGGCCCTGCTGCTCCCTTTCGTCACGGAGATCTGGCAGGTCTATGTCCTGATCTTCGTGCTCCAGTCCGCCTCGGCCGCCTTCACGCCGACCTTCCAGGCGACGATCCCCGACATCCTGCCCGACGAGAAGGACTACACGCAGGCGCTCTCGCTCTCGCGGCTCGCCTATGATTTGGAGAGCCTTCTGAGCCCGGCGTTGGCGGCGCTCCTTCTGACCGTGATCAGCTTCCACAACCTCTTCGCCGGCACGGTCATCGGCTTCATCGTCTCGGCCGCGCTCGTCATGTCTGTCACGCTGCCGAGCCCGAAGCCCGTAGAACCGCGCGGCATCTATGACCGCACCACGCGCGGCTTGCGGATCTACCTTGCGACGCCGCGACTGCGCGGGCTGCTGGCGCTGAGCCTGGCCGTCTCGGCGGCGGGCTCCATGGTCATCGTCAACACGGTCGTTCTGGTTCAGGCGACCTACGGCCTGACGCAGCAGGCCACGGCGCTGGCTCTGTCTCTGTTCGGCGCAGGCTCGATGACGGCAGCCTTCGCACTGCCGCGCCTGCTTGACCGTCTCGACGACCGCCGGCTGATGCTGGCGGCCGGGGCAAGCCTTCCGGTCCTCCTGCTGCTGGGCACGCTCGTGCCGGGCTATGCCATCCTGCTACCGCTCTGGTTTGCCATCGGCTTCGCCTACAGCCTGGCCCAGACGCCAGCGGGCCGCCTGCTGCGGCGCTCGGCCCACGCGGAGGACCGGCCGGCGCTGTTCGCCGCCCAGTTCGCCCTCTCGCATGCCTGCTGGCTGATGACCTATCCGGCGGCCGGGTGGCTCGGCGCGACGGCGGGCCTGCCCGCGACCTTCGCGTTGATGGCCGCTATCGCCGGGCTCGCGTTGACGATCGCCTTGCGCGTCTGGCCGGCGGGCGATCCCGACGAGATCGAACACGAACATCCCGCGCTCGCGCTCGACCATCCGCATCTGGTAGGTGCGGGTCGGCGCCATCGGCATGCCTTCGTGATCGACCGGGATCATCAGGCCTGGCCGACTCGCGGTTGAGCGGTTTGGCATGGGCGCGCTAGTCGAAATCGTTCCCGTCATCCGGCGTCTTGCCGCGGGCGAAACGCTGTTTGCGGCCGGGGACGAGACGCGCGGCTTCTTCGGCGTGCGGGAGGGGCGCGTCAGGCTGGTGCGCTTCGGCGCAGATGGCCGCGAGACGACGCTGTTCATGGCCGGGCCGGGCGAGCGCTTTGCCGAGGCTTCGCTGTTTGCCGAGCGCTACAATTGCGATGCCATCGCCGTCAGCGACGCCGCGGTCGCGTGCTATCCCAAAGCCACCTGCCTCGCGCGGCTGAACGACGATGCGACCGCAAGGCTCGACCTGACGGCCGATCTCGCCCGGCAGGTAATGACGCTGCGCGCGCGGTTGACGCTGCGCGACATCCGTTCGGCGCGCGAGCGGGTGCTCGCTTTCCTCGTCTCGGAGGCCGGCGATGATGGACGCACGATCGCTCTCGACGGCTCGCTGCGGGACATCGCCGTCGCGATTGGCCTCACGCCCGAGGCCTTCTACCGGACGCTCGCGCAGCTTGAAGCCGAGGGCGCGATCGACCGCAAGCCAGGCCGGATCGTCCTGACATGATCTCGATCATGCCGGCGCCTCGAAGGCTATGGCAGGTTGGGCGTAAGGAAGGAGAACCGCCGATGACTCGCATCGCCATGATAAGCGCATTCGTCCTGGTCTCGGCAAGCCTTGGGCTAGCCGAGCTTGTATGGGGCCAAACGCCGAGCCCCTATGCCGGTGAGCAGAAACGGGTGATCAAGGCGCTGTCGATCAAAGACGTCGACGACCTCATGCAAGGCCGCGGCATGGGCCTCGCGAAGGCCGCCGAACTCAACCGCTATCCCGGACCGATGCATGCGCTCGAGCTGGCGGAACCGCTCAAGCTCTCGCGCGAACAGCAGGATGTGCTGAAGTCGACCATGGCGCGGATGAACAGCGAGGCGAAGGCGCTGGGCGCGGCTATAGTCGACCTGGAGCGCGAGCTCGATGCCGCCTTCGCCGCGCGCACGATCGACGATCCGCGTTTGAAGGAGCTGACGGAGCAGATCGGCGTCAAGCAGGGAGCCGTCAGGGCGATCCATTTGGCTGCTCATCTAGAGACGGCAGCGGCGCTTTCGAGTGAGCAGATCGCCCAGTACGATGTTCTGCGGGGTTATAGCGGCGTGGGTGCCGCGCCTGTTCCGGAACCGGTACATGGCGGCCATGGCAAGTCCAAGCACTGACCGTGCTGGGACTGAGCTCCGCGTCCTCCGCGCGCGCGCGCCGACAGGCGGCAGCGGTCGGGAGGGTCCACCAGCGCGCCACTTGGCTAGCGGTATCAGGTCGGTCGATCCGTTGCAGCTGGCGCCATCATGAAGCTGTCTACCTCGTCGGACGCGCAGTCCGGGTGAGCGTTGAACCCTCCGCGCTATTTCTCATGGGGCGGCTGGTCGTCTCCGGGGAGCGCCATATCGGCCAGGATCGGGCATTCCGGGCGGTCGTCGCCGTGGCAAGTCCGGGCGAGATGCCGCAGCGTGAGTGACATCGACTGAAGCTCTTCGATCTTAGTTTCGAGATCGCGCACGTGCTTCATCGCGAAGCGCTTCACGTCGGCGCTCGCCCGGCTCTTGTCGCGCCAGAGCGCCAGAAGTTGGCGTGCCTCCTCGATCGAGAAGCCGAGGGTGCGAGCTCGCTTGATGAAGCGAAGTTCGTGAATCTCTTCGGTCGCATAGATTCGGTACCCGGCCTCCGTGCGGATCGGCGGCTCGATAAGGCCGATGCTCTCGTAGTAGCGGATCATCTTCGCCGTCACGCCGGATGCCGTCGCCGCCTGTCCGATATTCATGTCGATGTCTCCTATGACCGTGGCGAGCTCATTCCGCAGCGGCCAGCTCTGTCGGCCTCGTCGGTTTCGGTTCCACCCCGGTCGGCCGGCCAAAGCGCTTGAGCCGCAGGGCGTTGGTGAGGACGCTGATGCTCGACAGGGCCATGGCGAGGCCCGCGAACATGGGCGACATCAGGACGCCGAAGGCTGGGAAGAGCGCACCGGCCGCGACGGGGATGAGCAAGACGTTGTATCCAAAGGCCCAGACGAGGTTCTGGCGGATGTTGGCGATCGTCGCCTGCGACAGGGCGATGGCCTTGGCGACTCCCTCCAGATCGCCCGACATCAGGACGACGTCGGCACTCTCGATCGCGATGTCTGTTCCCGTGCCGATCGCAATACCGACATCGGCCTGCGCCAGCGCCGGCGCGTCGTTGATCCCGTCCCCGACGAAGGCGACGCGGCCGCCTCCGGCCTGAAGCGACTTGACCACGTCGGCCTTGTCGGTAGGCAGGACTTCGGCGACGACCTCGTCGATACCGAGCCGGCGGGCGATGGCCTGCGCCGTGCGCGCGTTGTCGCCGGTGACCATAACGATGCGCAGGCCCAGCTGGTGCAGCGCGGCGATTGCGGCGGGCGTCGTCTCCTTCACGGGGTCTGCAACCGCTATAATGGCCGCGAGCCTGCCGTCGATCGCGGCGTAAAGCGGCGTCTTGCCCGCGTTGCCAAGTTGCGCGGCCTGCTCGGCGAACGCCGATAGATCGAGGCCCAGCCGCCGCATCAACCGGTCGGCGCCGACCTCGATGCGACGACCCTCGACACTTGCCGCGACCCCGAAACCGGGCTCGCTGGAGAAGTCCGCCGGCTCGGCCAGCCCCAGCCCGCGCTGCCGCGCGCCGGCGACGATCGCGTAGGCTACGGGATGCTCGGAGAGGGTTTCTACCGAGGCGACGAGGCGCAGCACCTCGTCTTCATTGAACCCTTGCGTCACGGCGATGTCGGTCAACTCCGGCCGGCCCTTGGTCAGCGTGCCCGTCTTATCGAGCGCGATGACCGTCGCATCCTTGAGGCTCTGCAGTGCCACGCCCTGCCGGAACAGGATGCCGAGTTCGGCGCCCTTGCCGGTGCCGACCATGATCGAGGTCGGCGTCGCCAGCCCCATCGCGCAGGGGCAGGCGATGATCAGCACGGCGACGGCGTTGACAAGCGCATAAGACAGCGCGGGACTGGGACCGAAGGCTAACCAGGCCGTGAAGGTCAGAAGAGCCAGTCCGATCACGGCTGGGACGAACCACATCGTCACCTTGTCGACGAGCGCCTGGATCGGCAGTTTCGAGCCCTGCGCAGCCTCGACCGTGCGCACGATCTGCGCCAGCAGCGTATCAGCCCCGACTCTCTCGGCGGTGAAGCGGAAAGCGCCCGCGCCGTTTATCGTCCCGCCCGTGACCGCAGACCCGGGTTGCTTGCGGGCCGGGATCGGCTCGCCGGTGATCATCGCCTCGTCGACATAGGATGATCCCGATACGACATCGCCATCGACGGGGATGCGTTCGCCCGGGCGCACGATCACGACGTCTCCCGCGACGACGGTCTCGATGGCGACATCGATCTCGTTGCCGTCTCGCAGCACGCGGGCCGACTTGGCCTGGAGCGACAGGAGGCGGCGGATGGCCTCGCTCGTCGAGCCCTTGGCGCGCGCTTCGAACCAACGCCCCATCAGGATCAGCGTGACGATCACCGCGCCGGCCTCGAAATAGGTGTAGACGGTGCCATCCGGCAGCAGACCGGGCATGAACGTTGCAACGCTGGAGTAGAGGAAGGCCGCGGTCGTGCCGAGCGCTACGAGGGAGTTCATGTCCGGCGCGCCGCGCAGCAGCGCAGGCCACCCTTTCCGGATAAAGCGCTGGCCAGGCACCGCCATGACGAAACCGGCAAGCAGGAACGAAAGGACCTGGATGTTGAACTCGCCGATCCACCCGGCAAGGAAATGATGCAACGTCTCGGACATGTGCATGCCCATCTCGAAGACGAGCAGCGGCAGGGTCGCGATCGCCGCGATCGTGACGTCGCGGCGCAGCTCCAATAGCTCGGCGTCGCGCGCCCGACGCTCGCGGTCGGAGGTGTCCACCGCGTCTCCGACCTGTTCGGCGTCGTAACCGGCGGCGGCAACCGCCTTGACGAGCTCTGATGTCATTTCCGAGCCGCCCAGCACGCGCACAGAGGCCCGTCCAGTCGCCAGATTGACCGTGGCTTCGAGGACGCCCGGCACCGCCTCGAGCGCGCGCTCGACCCGTCCGACGCAGGAGGCGCATGTCATGCCCGAGATACTCAGAACGACGATGGTCTCCGTCGGCTCGTAGCCTGCCTTGCGGATGGCCAAATCGATAGCCGCGGTATCGACTTTCCCCGAGCTGACGGCGACGTGAGCCCGCTGCGTCGCCAAGTTCACCGAAACGCTGTCAACGCCCTCCACCGCAATGATCGCCCGCTCGACGCGGCCCACGCATGAGGCACAGGTCATGCCTTCGACGGGAACGTTGAAATATGTGGGGGGCATAGTTGAGCTTCTAGCCATCGTTTCAGTCGACATATCGTATCTCCGAGCTGTGATGGCAGGCGGTATGGAGCTTCCTATCATGGTAAGGTCAAGCGCTATCGGCGATCGGCTCAAGATTTTTGGAGCTCCGGAAAGAGGTCAAGAAGCCTCTTGACCTTACCACTGTGGAAAGCTGCAGCCTCCTTTTTACCCGCACACCAACAGGAGGCTTCAGCCATGTGCTCTTGCCAAAAACATTCGAACGCCACTTCAGAGACCGCCCCAACCCCGTCGCAGCCCGGATTGCATTTTCGGGTCGACGACATGACCTGCGGGCACTGCGCCGACACGATCAAGAAGGCGATCGAGACGACCGTGCCCGGCACCACAGTCAACGCGGATCCCGCCTCCAAGCTCGTGAGCGTGACAGGCTTTGCAGACTTCGCTGCGCTCAGAGCGATCGTGACCAAAGCAGGTTATACGCCCAGCGCGTCTCTCGTCGCTGCCTGACCGAGCGCCAAGGGCAAGCGGCAGGGAAGATCAACATTCTGGCCACGCTTGTGCTATCGGGCGTGGCCAGTACCCCGACGGAGGGACTGGCCACGCGTAGCGGGATGCGCCCAGCCAGGTCTACAGGCGAATGGTCCGCAGCTTGATCGCGTTGGCGATGACGCCGACGGACGAGAGCGCCATGGCCGCTGCGGCGATGATCGGCGAGAGCAAGACGCCGAAGATTGGATAGAGAACGCCGGCTGCCATCGGATGCCCGCGGCGGTGTAGACGAAGGCGAAGGACCGCAATCTCGCAGAAGCTCGGCGCGAACCACGTCATCGACTTCTCAAAGGTCGATCCGGTGGACGAGATCATGCGGATAACCGACGGCCGCGGTGCGATGTTGCCATCGAGGCGCTGGGTACGTTGGTAACCTTCGAGGCAGCGCTTCGTGTCCTGCGGCTAGGTGGTTCGCTGTCGAGCCTCGGCTGTCCGAGCACCGCCCAGGCCGCAGGAGCGTGCATCGACGCGTCATGATCTGCCTCGTCAGATCGCATCGACGGCCTTCGCCAAAAGGTTCCGCACCTCACCCGCCAAAGACGTCAATTCGGCGTTCTCGATTGCCTGCATAGACGCCACCGGGTCGATGGCGCTGACCTCGACACCGCCCTCGACTTCCCGAAGGATGACGTTGCAGGGCAACATCGCACCAACTCGAGGCTCGATCCCGATCGCCTGGTACGCCATCTTGGGGTTGCAGGCGCCAAGGATGCGATAGGCCGGAATCTCGACTTCAAGTTTCTTTTTCATCGTCGCCTTGACGTCGATCTCGGTCAGGACGCCGAACCCGTGGATCGCGAGCGCCTTGCGGGTGCGGGCATCGACGTCGTTGATACCCGCGTCGGCAATCATTCGATTGATTGTATAAGCCATTGAGAAGTCCTTTTCTTATTTCCGAAGATGTTTGAACCGCGCTGCGGCAGGGAAGATCAACATTCTGGCTATGCTTGTGCTAACGTGCTTGGCCAGTATCCTACGGAGGACTGGACGCGCGGAGCAGCGTGCGCCCACCCAATTCTACAGGCGAATGGTCCGCAGCCTGATCGCGTTGACGATGACGCTGACGGACGACAGCGCCATGGCCGCCGCTGCGATGATCGGCGAGAGCAGGACGCCGAAGATCGGATAGAGAACGCCGGCTGCGATCGGGATGCCGGCGGCGTTGTACACGAAGGCGAAGAACAGGTTCTGGCGGATATTGCTCATCGTCGCCTGCGACAGGCGCCTGGCCCGCACGATCCCGTTCAGATCGCCCTTCAGCAGCGTCAGGCCCGCACTCTCGATGGCCACGTCGGTGCCCGAGCCCATGGCGATCCCGACATCGGCCGCCGCCAGCGCAGGCGCGTCGTTGACGCCATCGCCGGCCATCGCGACGACCCGCCCCTCGTGCTTGAACTTTTCCACGACGGCGCTCTTCTGCTCCGGCAGGACATCAGCTTCGATCTCGGCGATGCCGAGCCGCCGCGCCACGGCTTCCGCCGTGGTCCTGTTGTCACCGGTCAGCATGACGACCCGGATGCCTTCTTTCTTCAGCGCCGCCAGGGCCGAAGGAGTCGATTCCTTGACCGGATCGGCGATGGCGATCGTGCCTGCGACTTGCCCGTCGATGCCGACGAAGATCGCGGTCGCACCTTCGCGCCGCAGGTCGTCGGCGGCTGTCGCGAGGGGCGCGGCATCGACGCCGTGCTCGGCCATGAACGCCGCGTTGCCAAGAACCACTTTGCGGCCATCGACCGTACCCAGCGCGCCTTTGCCAGTGGGTGAGTCGAACTCCGTGACCACGGAGGTTTCGATATTGCGGGTGGCGGCTGCCGCCACGATCGCGACCGCCAGCGGATGTTCGCTGGCCTTCTCGACGCTGGCGGCCAGCCTGAGGATCTCTGTCTCTTCGAAGCCCTCGGAGGCGACGATCGCGGTAACAGCCGGTTTGCCCTCGGTCAGCGTGCCCGTCTTATCGACCACGAGGGTATCGACCTTCTCCATGCGCTCAAGCGCTTCGGCGTTCTTGATGAGGACGCCGACTTCGGCGCCGCGCCCCACGCCGACCATGATCGACATCGGCGTTGCCAGCCCCAGTGCGCAGGGGCAGGCGATGATGAGCACCGAGACGGCCGCGACGAGCCCGAAGGCCAGGCGTGGCTCGGGGCCCCAGATCGCCCAGGCTCCAAAAGCGAGTAAAGCCATAGCGATGACGACGGGCACGAAGTAGCCCGCGACCTGATCGGCGAGGCGCTGGATCGGTGCGCGGCTGCGCTGCGCCTTGGCGACGAGCTGGACGATCTGCGCCAGCATGCTGTCATGACCGACGCGCTTCGCCAGGATTATCAGGCTGCCCGACTGGTTCATCGTCCCGCCGATGACCTGATCGCCGATGGTTTTCGTAGTCGGCATCGACTCGCCGGTGACCATCGATTCATCGATGGAGCTTCGTCCTTCGACGACCTCGCCATCGACCGGGACTTTCTCGCCGGGCCGGACACGCAGGCGGTGCCCGACCGCGACGGCATCAAGCGTGACTTCCTCCTCGCCGCCATCCTCGAGAATGCGGCGAGCCGTCTTCGGGGCGAGGTCGAGCAGAGCCCGGATGGCGCCGCTGGTGCTCTCGCGGGCACGCAGTTCCAGAACCTGCCCCAGCAGGACGAGCACGGTGATCACGGCAGCGGCCTCGAAATAGACCGCGACCGAGCCATCCATGTTTCTGAACGCCGGCGGGAATATCGCAGGGGCAAGCGTGGCGACCACGCTGTAGATCCAGGCTACGCCGGTGCCCATCGCGATCAGCGTGAACATGTTAAGGTTGCGGGTCAGGAGCGACTGCCAGCCGCGCTCGAAGAACGGCCACCCCGCCCAGAGCACGACCGGCGTCGCCAGAGCGAACTGGATCCAATTGGAAAGATTGCGCGGTATCAGATGATCGAGCCCGGTGAGGTGTCCCCCCATCTCGATAGCAAAGACAGGCGCTGTAAGAACCAGCCCGATCCAGAACCGGCGCGTCATGTCGATCAGCTCGACGTTGGGCTTGACCTCGGTGCTGACGACAACTGGCTCGAGCGCCATGCCGCAGATCGGGCATGCACCTGGGCCGGTCTGCCGAATTTGGGGATGCATCGGGCAGGTGTAGATGTCGGCTTTCGAAGCCGCCTGCGTCGCCTTGGTTGTTTCCGTGGCTAGGTATTTCATGGGTTCCGCGACGAATTTCGTCCGGCATCCCGAAGAGCAGAAGTGGTAAGGCTTTCCTTCGAACTCGGCGTGATGAGACGTGGTTTCCGGATCGACGGACATTCCGCAGACCGGATCTTTCTCATCGGCTGATGGATTTAGGCTTTCGATGCCGGGCCCGCGCCTTTCCGCCGTCGCGCCATGCGAAAGTTCCGAAGAGGTCGTCTTCTGAGCCCCTTGGGGAGCGACGTGCTTGGCATTCATGATGGGCCTCTATTCGGTTGTACCGCTGATTGGCCGCAAGGTCGGATCAAGGCTGTCCCAGGGCCTCGGCCCCGGTCGCGATCGGTCGGCGCAAGTCTAAATGCGCGGCCAGCAGGATACCTCACTTGAGATACCCTGCTGGTGATGTGGCAGAATGATCACCTTGACGGCGAGATCGACCCCTGGATCACTTCCCCTTGGACTTCAGCCACTTGTCGATCATCGCGATTTCCTTTTCCTGAGCCGCGACGATCTCAGTCGCGAGCTTCTTGGCTTCGGGATCCTTGCCGTGAGCGAGTTCGACCTGCGCCATGGCGACCGCGCCCTGATGGTGACCTTTCATCTTCGTCATGAAGTCGATGTCGGCGTCGCCGGTAAACGTCATCGGCATCGACTCCATCATGCCCATCATCGATTCCTTGTAGCCCTTGGTCGAGGCGGAATCCGATGCGGTAGGCTGCATCATTTTCATGCGCATGCCGGGATCCATGGCCGGCTTGGTGGCCGGCTGGGCAACAGCGGCTGTGATAGCGAGTGCGGATGAAAGCGAAATCAGTGTCAGGCGTATCATGGTCGGAAATCCTTTAATTGACTGAGAAATCTGGAGACGGCACCTGGGGGGTCGGACGCGTCAATTACGCTGCCACCTCATGGCGGCGTTTAACGTGGGCTTGAGACAAGCCCACACGTCCTACACGGGCAATTCGCTCGCGCGATCGGGAATGGATCGGGACAAGCGGGTACGGATGCGGATGGGTGTGGCCGTGTCTTGCGACGTCTCCCGACGCTCCAGATTATTCTGGTACGCATACAAGAGACGCACCTCCGGCATCGACGTTCCGCACGGATACAATTCGTAATAAACGGGTACGGACACTGAGCCCTCGACCGGAAGATCCTCGAGACCGTCCTGCGCGTCCCCCGGCCGATAGCGCGAAGGTCGCGCTGGCCGCTGGCCGGCGACAGACGACGGCACGGACGGTCTGTCACGCAGCCCGATCTCGGTGGGCGCTGTCAGCCCATACCGGCGAAGAACCAGTCCGTCTCCGTCACCGCCATGTCGATGAAGGCGCGGACCTTGGCTGAGAGCAGGCGCGATGTCGGGTAGACGATCTGGATCGGCAGGGGCGGACCCTCATATTCGCCGAGGACGATCCCGAGCGCGCCGGAGCGGATGGCCTCGGCCGCCTGATAGGCCAGCACCATGGTCAGCCCGCCGCCGCCGACGGCATGCTGGATGGCCGTGTCGGCACTGTTGGTGACGAAGGATGCGTCGACCGTGATCCGCGTCTTTGCCCCATTCTGCTCAAACTCCCAGTCGCTCCCGGGAGCAAAGCCGGAGAAATGGATGCAGCGATGCGTGCGGATGTCCACCGGATCGCAGGGTACGCCCATGCGCGCGAGGTAGCCGGACGAGGCGACTACGACGCGCCTCGTCTCGCCGACGCGGCGCGATCTCAGGCTCGAATCCGCCAAATGGCCGATCCGGACAGCTGCATCGATACCCTCGTCGATCAGGTTGATCATCCGGTCCGAGAGGATGAGTTCGCCATTTACTGCGGGATAGCGCGCGAGATAGGCCGAGAACAGCGGGCCGACATGCAAGCGGCCGAAGACAAGCGGCGCCGAGACCGTGAACCGGCCTGACGGCGCCGCCCGCGTGGCCTGCAGGGAAGCGTCGGCCTCGTCGAGTTCCGCGAGAATCCGGCGCGCCTGAAGCAGATAGCGCTCGCCTTCGTCGGTCGGCGTCACCAGCCGTGTCGTGCGCTGCAGCAGGCGCACGCCGAGGTGCTCTTCCAGCGCCGCCACGAGCCGCGTCACGGCAGACGGGGAGAGGCCGAGCCTGCGCGCCGCGGGCGCGAAGCCGCGCAGTTCCGCGACCTTGACGAAGGCTGCGAGCATCGCGAACCGGTCCATGATGATTGCTCCGCTGAACGCAACAGTGTGATGATAATTGAAGTTATTATCGTCATGAGACGCAGGTGTCATCTCTTCGGTCGTGAAGGCGCCGGTTCCGAGGCGCCGCCCCGGAGAAGAAACCATGTCCCCGATTCATACCCCTGGCTCGATCGCCGAAGCCCCCGAGGGCGCTCGCGCCGCCCTGTCCGCCGTCGAGAAGCAGCTCGGCTCGGTGCCGAACCTGTTTCGCGTCATCGCCAATTCGCCCGCCGCGCTCGAAGGTTATCTCGGCCTCAACGGCGCCTTGGCGAAAGGCAGGCTCGACGCCCGCACCCGCGAGCGGATCGCGCTCGCCGTGGCGCAGGTCAATGGCTGCGGCTATTGCCTGGCGGCGCACAGCTATCTCGGCAAGAACCTCGCCAGGCTCGACGACTCCGAGATCCTGGCCAACCGCCACGGCCGTTCCAGCGACGCCAAGGCGCAGGCCGCCATCGCCTTCGCCGTGAGCATCGTGCGCGAGCGCGGCCATGTCGGTCCGGACGCCGTCGCGGCCGTCAAGGGCGCGGGCTATGACGACGCGCAGATCATCGAGATCGTCGCCCATGTCGCGCTGAACACGCTGACGAACTACGTCAACGAGGTCGCCGGAACGGTGGTCGACTTCCCCCCGGTCGACCTGCGCCTCGCCCCCTGAGCGCCGGCGCCCCCGCCCTTCTCGCAAGAGCCGGCGACACCGAGACATCGCCGGCTCGGGAGCATACCGATGTCAGAGGCTGAATTTGCAAGGACCGAATTTGCAAGCGACATCGCATTCACGCCGGCGGTGAAAGCCGTGCAGAGCCGCAAGGGCTCGCGCAGCGGCTATCGCAAGATGGAAGAGCGTGGCGGCTGGCAGACGACCGTCACGCCCGATCTCGCGGCCTTCATCGCGGCGCGCGACAGCATCTTCGTTGCGACCGCGAGCGCCGACGGTCAGCCCTATATCCAGCATCGCGGCGGGCCGCCCGGCTTCCTGCGTGTGCTCGACGAGCGGACGCTGGGCTTCGCCGATTTTCGCGGCAACCGGCAATACGTCACGACGGGAAATCTTTCGGAGAATCCGAAGGCCTATCTCTTCCTGATCGACCATGCGCGCCGGCAGCGCATCAAGATTTGGGGCAGGGCCCGTGTCGTCGAGGGCGATCCTGCCCTCATCGAAACCCTGCTGGTGCCGGGCTATGCCGGAGTGCCGGAGCAGGCGATCCTGTTCGACATCTCCGCCTGGGACGCCAACTGCCCACAGCATATCCCGCAGCTTCTTCCGGCCGAAGCCGTCGCCGCCGCGCTCAACGAGCGGGACCGGCGCATCGCGACGCTGGAGGCCGAGATCGCCAGTCTGAAGGAGGGCAGATTCGGATCGTCGATAGGTTAGAGCAGTTCGGGAAGACGTTTCAGCTCGTCTCCGTCGAGATCGGAAACGGCCGTGTGGGCGACGCCGCCGCGCGTCCAGCTCAGCAGATTGTAGCCGTTGCGTACCGTCAGCGCAGGGTGGGTCGGGAGCATTCGCGGCCCAGGCGAAGACATTGATCACGTTGACACCATGGCTCTTGCAATGTCTCGACCCTACGCTACCAAGCAGGGTTCTTACTACCTGAACGTGAAGGTGCCACTGGCCCTTCGCCCGCTCGCCAAAGGGCAGCGGGTCTGCCTGCCCGTGGCCGGCGAACACTACACCGTCGTCGTTGGCGAGAAGGTTGTCCTGTCCCTGCGGACGAAGGAGGCCAAGATCGCCAAGGAGCGCTTTCCCCTCGCGCTGAACGCCCTCAACGCCTTCTTCGAGACCTTAGGCCAGCCGCCCCAAGCCCTGAGCAGGGTTCAGGCGCGGGCTCTTGCCGGCGAGCTCTACAAGGAGGCCGTGAGCGACATCGATCACGACGATGCCCTCGCCGATGAGGTCGAGGCGTATCGTGATGAGTTTCAGGCCGCCGCGGATCACTACCAAGGCCAGGGAGCGGGCGAGAAGCTCGCCGAACTTGAAGCCGCCATCGAGATGCATGACGAGCGCGCCTTGCTGGCCTGGGGGCTGAAGCACGGTGATCCCCTCCTATCTCGAGAGGAACTGCTTGAGGGCTATTTCGGCCCGATGCTGGACCAGAAGCTGGCGCAGCATCACCTTAAGATCGATACTGGGTCTCGCCAGAAGCTGCTGAATGCCGCGGAGGGTCTCGGCCAGGAGTTCATCGCCACGGCGGAGCGCCGCCTCAAGGCCAACGACTTTCGTGACCCCGTCAACGCCACGCTGCCGACGTTTACGCCGCCGCCTCGGCAGGCGCCGCTGTCCCCGCGCCCTATTTCGGATCGCTCCAAGAGACTCACCGTCGAAGGGCTTTTCGAGCTTTGGAAGAAAGCTCATGAGAAGAAGCGCGCGCCCTCGACCTTCAGGCGCTATGGACCGTCTCTGGCCTCCCTCCATGCATTTTGGGGAGAAAGAGCCGTCGGCTTGATGATCGAAGACGACATCTGGGCATGGGCGCTTGCCCGTGAGAAGGAAGCCGGGATCAGCGCGGCGACGATCAACAAGAAAGAGCTGGCTCGGTTTGTCTGAACAGTTATCGGTCTGTCGTTAGGTGGATTTCGGCCCGTGTTATGCCGCAACCGGGATTGGCTGCAGCGCGTTGAAGTAGGCCTGATCGGGCGTCTGCCGCCCCAGGCTTTGGTGAGGTCTCCGGCCGTTGTAGAAGGCGATATATCGGCCGATCGAGGCGCGCGCATCGGACACACTGGCGTAGGCGCGCAGGTAAACCTCCTCGTATTTCACCGATTTCCAGATGCGCTCGACGAAGACGTTGTCGCGCCAGGCGCCCTTGCCGTCCATGCTGATCCTGATGCCCGCGCCGTTCAGCAGGGCGGTGAACTCGCGGCTGGTGAACTGCGAGCCCTGATCCGTATTGAAGATCTCCGGCTTGCCGAAGCGGGCCATAGCCTCCTCGACGGCCTCGATGCAGAAGGCGACGTCCATCGTGATCGAGAGCCGCCAGGCCAGGACCTTGCGGCTGAACCAGTCGACGACCGCCGTTAGATTGACGAAGCCCCGCGCCATCGGGATGTAGGTGATGTCCATCGCCCAGACCTGATTGGGTCGCGTCACCGGCAGCTTGCGCAAGAGATAGGGGAAGATCTTGTGCCCCGGCGCCGGCTTCGAGGTGTTCGGCCGGCGATAGAGCGCCTCGATTCCCATGCGCTTCATCAGCGTGCCGATGTGAAGACGTCCAGCCTTATGGCCATCGGCGCCGAGAAGCCCCTGCAACATGCGGCTGCCAGCGAAGGGGTATTCCAGATGCAGCGCGTCGATTGCCCGCATCAGCGCCAGATCGGCTGCAGGAACCGCGCGGGGCAGATAATAGACGCTGCCCCGGCTGATCCCGAGCACCTTCGCCTGCCGGTTCAGGGGCAGATCGTGAGCGCGGTCGATCATCGCTTTGCGCTCAGAAGGCCGGCCTTGCCGAGCGCGCCGGACAAAAAATCATTCTCCAGCGCAAGCTCCCCGATCTCTGCGCAAACGCAGTTTGTCGCTCGCATGCAGCGTCTTCACGTCGATCACGGGGGCGGTGGCTTCCGGCTTCGCCTCGGACCCGAAGACGCCGGCAGCCCCGTCAAGAAGCTGGCTACGCCACTGCGTGATCTGGTTGGGGTGGACGTCGAACTGCTGCGCCAGGTCGGCCAGCGTCTTCTCGCCCTTGATCGCCGCCAATGCGACCTTCGCCTTGAAAGCCGGGCTGTGGTTCCGGCGCACACGTCTCGTCATATCCGCTCCTGTTCACGACAATCATGCCGCGTTCAGGCCGAAAATCCACCTACGCCCGCTGTTCAGATTCCCCGAGCCAGCTCTGTTGGCGATGATAACGGCCAGCCTCAGCTTCTCGGACTCATCCGTCCCAGGCAGCACGAGCCCGCTTGTCTTGATATCAGCCCAGGCACTCTCCAGCGCGGCGTGGCACCGGGCGACATCAACAGGTTCGGAAAAATTGCGAAATGGCATGGTCTCCTCCCTCGCGCCCGATTTCGTTGGGGACCGCTGCAGAGTCTCGCGGCCAGGCAAACGTCGAACCTTTTTGAAGCTCAGCAAACTCCTGGCCCAAGCTGCATATTAGGCTGGGCTCATTTGCGGGCTCATGCAAGAACCCGCGCCAAATCCCCTGCACCATAAGGCTTGGGCAGAAGTCTGGTGCGGCTGTCCATTTCGACTTCCAGAACCTCGTGGCGCCCCGTCGCGAAGACCACAGGAAGTTGAGGATGCAGTTCGCGAACCCGCCTTGCCAATTCCATGCCGTCCATGTCCGGGAGACCTATGTCGGTGACCAGTCGGTCAATCGCCCGCGTCCTGGCGATCCCGATCGCCTCGCCGGCCGTCGCTGCCTCCACGACGACGAACCCCAGCGACTCGATCAGTGACGCGGTGTCCATTCTGATCAGGGCATCGTCTTCCACCAGCAACACCGTTTCCGGGGCGCGCCTATTTTCAACTTCGGGCGAGGTCACCTCGGGCAGGACGTGCCGGATTTTGCGCGCCAGGGCTTCCCGCGTGTACGGCTTCGACAACAGGTTGACGCCGTCGTCCAACCTGCCGCCGTGGACAATCGAGTTCTCGGTATAGCCTGAGGTGAACAGGACCGTGAGTTGGGGCAGGCGCAGCTTCGCCTGCCTCGCAAGGTCCGCACTCTTCAGGGGGCCCGGCATCACAACGTCGGTGAAAAGCAAGTCGATCGCGACCCCGCTTTCGACGATGCTTAGCGCGCTTTGGGCATCGGAAGCCTTGAGCACGTTGTATCCGAGTTCGGACAGGAGGCCGATGACGGTTTCGCGGACGGCGTCGTCGTCCTCGACGACGAGCACGGTCTCGTTTCCGCCGATGATCGGGCGCACGTCATCGGGCGTAGTGTTTTCCTCTGCGCTCATCGACCGAGGGAGGTAGATCTTGATGGTCGTGCCCAAACCGATTTCGCTGTAGATCTTCACATGGCCGCCAGACTGCTTGACGAAGCCGTAGACCATCGAGAGCCCGAGTCCTGTTCCCTTGCCCATCGGCTTCGTCGAGAAGAACGGCTCGAAGACCTTCGACATGACGTCGGGTGCCATGCCCGAGCCCGTGTCGGTCACGCTCACGACGACATATTGACCGGCTGTCACATCTGTATGGCGCGCAACATAGGCGTCATCGAGGACTGCATTACCCGCCTCGATCGTCAAACGGCCCGAGCCCTCCATGGCATCGCGCGCGTTGATGGCCAGATTGAGAATGCTGTTCTCCACATTCGTCGGATCGGCGAACGTGTTCCAGAGGCCTCCGGCGATGACGGTCTCGACTTCGATGGCCTCGCCGATCGAGCGACGCAACAGGTCATCCATGCCGCGGATAAGCCGCCCGACATTGATCGGCTTGGGTGCGAGCGCCTGACGGCGTCCGAACGCCAACAACTGACTGGCAAGTTGCGAGCCCCGCGCGACGCCTGACATTGCATTGGCAAGCCGTCCCCTCCCCTTCTCGCTGAGGTCCACCTCACGGCCGAGCAATTCGAGGTTGCCGCTGACGACCTGCAGGAGGTTGTTGAAGTCATGGGCGACGCCGCCGGTGAGGTTTCCGACGGCCTCCATCTTCTGTGACTGCGCCAACATGGATTCGACGCGCAGGCGTTCCTCGCCCTCCTGCTTGAGGCGTTCGTTGGCCCGTTCCAGCTCCGCTGTGCGCGCCTGGATCCTGCCCTCTAGCTCCGCACTGTTGGCACTGAGCTTGGATGACGCCTCAGACATCGCGTCCCTCAAGGCGACGAACTCGCGCAGCCGCGTCGGCGCGGCGATGGGGGGCGAGAACTGCCCGAGCTTCGAACTGGCTGCCGTCAGCGCCTTGAGCGGCGTTTCGATCAGGCGCCACAACAGAAGGGCAAGGGCAGAGGCGACCAGAAGCGCCATCGCGCCCCCTGCCACGAGCGCCTGGAGGGCGTCGCGCAGTGGTCGCTCTATCACGCTTTGCCGGATATTGGCGGCGATCAGCCAGTCTGACAGCTCGGAGCGGGCGTAGCCGACGAGAACGTCTTCGCCGAGCGCGCTCTGGCCGACGAAGGTGCCCTCCCTGCCGACAGCCTTCTCCAGGAAGGCCGGCACGCCGGGGCGGCCGGTGAACGCCTCGTGCTGTTCGGATCGGGTCACGTAAACGCCGGCCCGGTCCCCGACCGCGACGAACCAGCCTGGGGGCGTGACCGTGCGGATGACGTCGTAGAACAGTTTGGTCTCGGCGCTGACATGCAGCAGATAGCGCGGCACGCCCTCGATCGAGACCGGAACCACGACCGCGACCAAGGGCGCATTGGCAATAGCTCCGGTGAAGACATCCGCTACGTAGGGCTTCTGCGACGAGATGATCTGCCGGTCGACCTCCATGGGGGTCAAAGGCAGTGGCCTGCCGAAGACCTGACGCGAATTGACGAGTTGCTGGCCGTCGAGGTCACGCAGGCCGATATCGGCGCCGATGAACGTCTTCACGGCCAGCGCCTGACGATAGAACGCTTCGAGGTTGCCGCTTCTGAGATGCTCCGAAGTGCCCAGGGTCTGGAGTGTCGCCTGCCACCCGCGTATGTGCTGGTCCACCACGGAGGCGGCCGTGCTCGCGACCTCCCTGGCCTCCTGCTGAAACCGGCTGCGCTCGGCTTGCACGAAGCGTGACATAAGCACGCTTGCGAAGATGGTGCCGGGCAGGACGATCACGGCGAAGAACGCGATGATGACGACCCTTGTCGGGAGGCCGGTTGCGACGGACCGCAGCATCAATTCTCGTTCCTGCAGCGACTTTGGGGGCGCAGTTCACATGGTTTGGTCACCTGACACAAGGCAACCGATCAGGAGGCGCATCTCGTGCGTGCCAGAGAACTCTGTATATTGGAAACCGGCACTCCTCATCATGGCTGCGGTGGCTTGACGATAACGAATGAGGCCGATTGAGTGCGACCTGATGATCGTTCTGCAAGCCTTGGAGTCGTTCGCGTGACGGATGCCGTCGTCTCCAGCGCAGGCGAAGGATCGGGTCCTGTCGTCCAGGCCCTGCGGGACAGCGAGGCGCGCTACAGAGCCGCATTGCAGGCTGGTGGCTTGGGGAGTTGGGAAACGGATTTCGGACAAGGCTGCAGGCGTTGGACGGATGAGGGCCTGGCACTCTTTGGGCTGACACTGCCCGGTAATATCGGTCAGGTGGGTGTCGATGCCGATGAATGGCTCGCGGCGATCCACCCTGACGATCGCGCGGCCGCACTGCGATTGCGGCGCCAGGCCGAAACGCTCGATTCATTTCCGGCCGAGTACCGCATCATTCGGCCCGATGGCCAGATCGTCTGGCTGTCGGGCCGGGGGCAGGTCGCTGAGCGGGACGGCAGGGGGCGGCCCTTGCGGCTCGTCAGCATCATGGCCGACATCTCGGAACGGCGCCGTGCTGAAGCGGCCATGCTCGACAGCGAAGCGCGGTTCAGGAGCATCTTTGAAAACGTGGCCGTCGGCATGGCCTACACCGACACTGCCGGCTGCTGGATCGAAGTGAACGAACGCGTGTGCAGCATCCTCGGCTATCCCCGCGCTGCCTTGATGGCATTGCCACTCGACCGGCTGACGGCTCCCGAGGACCGCGGGCGCGACCTTGATGAGATGGGCCGCTTGCTATCGGGCGAAGCGGAGCACAGCGCTTTCGAGGCCCGTTACCTCAAGGCCAATGGTTCCGAGATCTGGGTCGGACGGACGATTTCGCTCGTCCGTGACACGGCCGGAGTGCCGCAGCATTTCATCTCGGTCTTCAGGGATATTTCCGAGCGCAAGACGGCACAGGAGCACCAGCGTTTCCTGCTCTCGGAGCTGGCCCATCGATCCAAGAACCTGCTGGCGGTGATCCAGGCTCTGGCGAGCCAGACGATCCGTTCGGTCGATAGCTTGTCGGGCTTCCGCGAGCGCTTCATGAACCGGCTTCAAGGCTTGGCAAGGACCCAGGACATCTTGGTCAATCAGGCCTGGGTGCAGGGAGACCTCGCCCAACTTGCGGCGGGCCAGCTGGATCTCTTCAACGCCTTCGGCGATGGCCGCATCGAAATCGACGGGCCGCCCGTGTCGCTGCCGGCGGACGCGGCACAGGCCGTCGGGCTGGCCCTGCACGAACTTGCCACCAACGCGATCAAGTACGGAGCGTTGTCAGGGCCGCGGGGTACCGTGGCATTGCGCTGGCAGATTGTGGTCGAAGACGGCTCTTCGCTTCGCCTGTCATGGAGCGAGCGCGGCGGTCCTCCCGTTACCCCTCCTAGCAGGACCGGTTTTGGCAGCGTTGTGGTGGAGCGGATGGTGTCGTCTGCTGTTTCAGGACGAGTGACGATGGACTTCTCTCCCGAGGGACTGGTTTGGGTGCTCGACATCCCACGAGAGAATTTCCAAGCGCGCTGAGACCGGTTTCAGTCTCAAAGAAGCTCGCAGCTAGCGCGCTATAAGGCGGCAGACAGCCACATGTCATCAGGCCGCAATCGCCCTAACGAAGGAACGAACGCTTCCCACACCCGTTGCCGGTCTGACCCCAATCGAATTCCGCCAGCCCGCGTCGATCCCTGCGGTCATTTGGCGACGCTCGCAAGATTCGTTGCGGTCGCACAAGCCGGCTGCGCACCTGGAGGCTGCCCCTTTGGGCGCGGGCCTGAGAGAAGATCTGGATCATCGCGCACTGCATGTCTGCGTCGACATGCAGAGGCTCTTCGCACGCGGAGCGCCTTGGCATGTCCCCAGGACGACAGACGTTTTGCCGGCCGTCACCGACATCGCGCGTCGGCATGCAGCCCGCACGCTTTTCCCGCGCTTCATACCGGCGCGAAGGATGGGAGGCGGCCCCGGCATGTGGCGCAAATATTACGAGAAGTGGCCCCAGGTGACGCTGGAGCGTGAAGGCGCGGCGCTGGTCGAGCTGCATCCCGCACTGGCTGAACTGGTCCCTCCAGCCCAGGTGCTGGACAAGCACGTCTATTCGCCCTGGACGGAGGGCGGGATGGACCGGCTCCTTGGCGGTACCGGAATTGACACGCTGATCGTCACTGGCGGCGAGACCTCGACATGCGGCGCTCGCCCTTCTCCTGGGGCGATCGGCGCGAAATCCCCGACCTCGTCCAGGGGACGCGCATCGGGATCAGCAAGGCGCGGGACCGGTCCTGGCGGTTTGGCTTGCGGCATTCGCGTCATCTCAGTCGGCCCTTCCCCATGAATTAGAGGTTTCGGGACGGCGGCATCGCTTCGGCACCCGCCAGCCGCGCCGGCCATGCGGGGGAACCTTGCCGGGGCGGGGGTGTTCTGCTCGCACGTCGCTGGCGGGGGCCATCATGAAAATCGCTGTGCATCCGCTCGTCATCGCCATCCTGTCAGCGGCGGCTGGCGTCGCCGCCTGGCTGATCGTCGCCAACCTGATGCCGGAGCGGCGGGATCTGCAGCACCCGCTGCCGCACCATCTGGCATCCTCCGAGGAGCAGTTCAGAAACTCGATGGGAGCCCTGTTCGGCTCCCATGCGATCCCCGGCAACAAGGTCGAGACGCTGACCAACGGGAATGAAATCTTCCCATCGATGCTGCAGGCCATCCGGGGCGCCGGGAAAACGATCACGTTCGAGACCTACATCTACTGGCGTGGCGCGATCGCCGATCAGTTCGCGGACGTCTTGTCGCAAAAGGCGCGCGAAGGCGTCAGCGTGAAGGTCTTGCTCGACTGGGTGGGAAGCATCCCGATGGAGGAGACGCTGGTCGAGCGGATGCGATCGGCGGGCGTGGAGGTCGTCCGGTTCCGACCCGTGAAATGGAGCACGATCGACCGGGTCAACAACCGAACGCATCGGAAGCTCCTGATCGTCGATGGGCGCATCGGCTTCACCGGCGGCGTCGGCATCGGCGACGAATGGAATGGCGACGCCAGGACGGCTGCAGAGTGGCGCGACAATCACTACCGGCTCGAAGGTCCTGCCGTCGCTGAACTGCAGGCCGCCTTCGCCGAGCACTGGATCGAGGCCACCGGCGAACTGCTGATGGGAGACCGGTTCTTCCCGGCGCTGGAACCCGATGGCGAGCAGGATGCACAGATCGTCGTCAGCTCGACGCATCAGCGCAACGTGATGCATCTCATGCTGATGACCGCCCTCGCGGCTGCGGAGAAAAACATCCGCATTGCCACACCCTATTTCGTTCCCGATTCCATCACCCGGAGGCAACTGCTGGAGGCACGAAGACGCGGCGTCGACATCGCGATCATCGTTCCCGGCGAGAAAACCGATGCACGGCTCGTTCAGAAGGCGTCCCGGCACTTCTGGGGAGAATTGCTCGAAGCCGGCATCCGGATCCATGAATTCGAGCCGACGATGTATCACTGCAAACTCGTCGTCGTGGATGAGGCCTGGACCTCGGTTGGATCGACGAACATTGACGAGCGCGCCCTGCGATTGAACGACGAAGCCAATATCAATTTCTATCAACCGCAGTTCGCGCGGGAGCAAATCAAGATTTTCGAAGCCGACTTGAAACGGTCGCCCCGCTACACGATCGACAAGTGGCGGCAGCGCTCCACGGGGGAACGACTGTCAGATTGGATGGCGGGCCTGCTGCGTTCTCAGATTTAGCTACGGGGCTGGTCGCCTTCCCAAAGCGCTTCGCGTAGGGCCTGCCCGACACTCTGGTAGGGTGACATCAAACACAGCTTACCCAGAGCGAGAGCGCAACTGCGAGTCAGGCCGGAACCCTTTCAAAACTGGCAATCAGAGTTCCTGTCGAGAGGGGCTCGTGGTACTGTCCATCGTCCTGCGCCACCGGGGTTCTCCCGAATCCAAGCCGGTCGCGGCCCGCGACGAAGAGACCGGCGCTTGAGCCTGTGAGTGACACGGCCTGACGGCGGCTGCCTTGATATTCGCGAAAGGCAAGCGATGGCCGAAACCCTCGATTGCCTAATCGTAGGTGGAGGCCCTGCCGAATTCACGGCAGCGATCTATCTGGCTCGGTTCCATCTCAGGTTCACGGAAGCCGACGACGGAAACAGCCGTGCGCTGCCAATTCCATTGACCCAAAACCACGCGGGCTTTGGAGAGGGGATTTCCAGAACGATCTGCTGCGCCGTATGCGTGCTCAGGCGCTGAAGTACGGTCAACCAAACCTCCATGCCCGAGCCGCTTCGTAGCAACGGAGCGCAACAGCAAACATTCATGGAACGATCACGCTGTGGCGTCGTTTTCGGAGCGGGGTGAACTGAACGCCCCGCCTCGAGCCGTCCCGCAGACCTGGAAGCTTCGCTTGGCGAGATCGATCGCCAGAACATAAACGTCGGACATGCGCTCCTCCCTCGATCGCGCCCCGATGGCGCTCACTGGCACCTTACGATGCCGGACGGAGGGGGCATCCACCCCATCAGTTCAATGACGCTGCGGATCGTATGCGTGAGGGGACGGGTGGAACAGTTGCAGCCGCACTGAGTTCAGACCGAACCCGATCCGCAGCCCTCTGATATAGGTGCATTATGACCAACGCCAGTGCTTCAACCGATGCTGCCGAAGTGGGCTTCATCCGCATGTCCCATTATGCCGACGCGCTCGACGGGCCTGACAGCGATGGCGAGGTCGACGCGCGAGATAATGACGGCCCGTCGCAGGTATCAGAGTTTCAAAGCCTGATTCTGGACGAAATCCGGGCCCGGCCGCTGCGCGCGGTAGGATGGGCGGCGGTCGCGGGTCTGGCGCTTGGTCTCTGGGCGGCGCGCTGAGCCATGGGCGGTCTCGTCGCCTATCTGGCTCTGCAGATTTCCGCGAGCCTCAAGCGGATCACCATTATCTATGGGCTGATGGCCTTCGGGGGGCTCGTCACCATTTTCGCTGCGGGATACGCGCTGGATGCCGTCCGAACAAAACTCATGTTCCAGTATGGCGGGGTGCTGGCGAGCCTGATCGTTGCCGGTGGCCTGATCGTCCTTGCCGGATGCGTGGCTGGCACGGCCATTGCCATCATGAACCGCGCGCCAGCTTTAACCCGCAAAACCGCATCCCCCGCTCGCTCCCTGCCCTATCCGAAGTCCTCCGCACCATCCTCTTTGACGGCGGCGGCAGCGGCGGCCGCTGGCGCGCTCACGGCGGCCATCATCATCGCCCGATCGCGGGCGGTGCGCGCGTTCATGGCGAAACATCCCGGACCATAGTGATCCGAGTCACAACCACGGCGGCACCGGGCGGCGGGTGAAATGAAGGACGCAGGCACTGTGGCAGACCACGCGCGATCACTCGGCTCGAAATTGTCACTCGCTTCGCCGCATCGCCGACCCATCGCTGAACCTCCAAGTGGCCTTGGGAGTGTTGCGACAGGAGCCCTGATCATCGCCGCGCTCTACATGGGGCGCGAGGTGTTCGTGCCGGTCGCTCTCGCGATCCTATTCAGCTTCGTTCTGGCACCTCTGGTGAAGCTGCTCCAGAAGATCAGGCTACCCAGATCTATCGCGGTCATTGCTGTGGTCCTCTGTGCGTTTGCGATTATCGCTGGCCTGGCGATGGCGATGGTCGGCCAAGCGACGCAACTGGCCGGGGATTTGCCGACTTATCAGAGCACGATGCGAGAAAAGATCGCATCGCTGAAGGGGGCTGGTCCGGGGGCCGGCGTCCTCTCGCGTGCCGCGGACGTCCTCCAGGAACTCGGCAAAGAGCTCGACAGGCCGGAGGCGACACCTCCAGCGCAGCTGCCCTCGGCGGCTCCGGAAAGAAGGCCGATTCCTGTCGAGGTCCACCAGCCGCGCCCTGGCGCCCTTGAGACGTTGCGGGCTTTTTTGACGCCGCTGATTCAGCCGCTGACCACCACCGGCATCGTGCTGATCTTCGTCGTGTTCATCCTGGTGAAACGCGAGGATCTTCGAAACCGCTTCATCCGGCTGACGGGCACTCACGACCTGCAAAAAACCACGGCGGCCTTCGATGACGCCGCCAAGCGCCTGAGCCGACTTTTCCTCACCCAACTCCTTTTGAATTCAGGCTTTGGACTTCTGATCGGGCTGGGCTTGTGGGCGATCGGCGTCCCCAGCGCTCTGCTCTGGGGCATCCTCTCCGCCATTCTGAGGTTTGTGCCCTATGTCGGCGCGCTTCTTTCGGCGATCTTTCCAATGGTAATCGCCGCAGCGGTCGATCCCGGCTGGACCATGCTGGCCTGGACGGCCGCTCTCTTCCTCATCGCGGAACCTCTCGCCGGCCATGTCGTCGAACCGCTCGTCTATGGTCGATCGACGGGGCTCTCTCCGGTCGCCATCATCGTTGCGGCGACATTCTGGACCTGGCTGTGGGGGCCCATCGGATTGGTGCTGGCGACGCCGTTGACGGTTTGCCTCGTGGTGCTCGGACGCCATGTCGACCGGTTAGAATTCCTTGACGTGCTGTTGGGAGATCGCCCTCCGTTGTCGGCACCGGAGATCTTTTACCAGCGCGTGCTGGCCGGAGATCCCGCCGAGACCGCCGACAAGGCTGAAGAAGTTCTCAAGGAGCGATCCTTGTCTGCGTATTACGACGAAGTTGCGTTGGAGGGTCTGCGTTTGGCGGCAGCCGACGTGGCTCGGGGCGTCCTTGATATCGACCGGCAGACGCAGATCCTCGACACGGTTCGCGAGGTGCTGGACGATCTTTCCGATCATGAGGACCGCAAGCCCAGCTCGGGCGAGATCACCCACGATGCCGAAGCCGGCGCGGCAGTGGACGAGACCGATGAGGCCGAGGGTGCTGCAGATCTTCCAACCCTGACAGAAGACAAGATGAAGGAGGCTTTCCGCGGTGAGGGGCGTGTCGTCCTAATTGCGGCTCAGTCTAGCCTCGACGAGGCAGCGACGCTCATGTTGTCGCAGATCCTCGGGAAGCACGGCTTGCCCACACGCGTGCTGGCACCCGACGCATTGTCGAGCGCGAATTTGTCAGCGCTGGTGCAATCGGAGCCGGCCCTGGTCTGTCTTTGCTATCTTGGAAAGCAGAGCGGTGCTCATATGCGATATACCATCAAGCGCTTGCGTCGGCGGATGCCATCGACCGCCATCATCGTGGCGTCCTTCGCGACCGAGCATAGTACGGCCGAGGCGGCAGATACCTCACTCGCCGATCAGGCCGAGACGACGCTGCGCGGCGCGAGCAAGGCTTGCATTGATCGGGCTGCCCTCACCCCCGTGCAATAGAGCCGCCTTGCCGCCATCGATCAGTCGCAGGACTTGGCCGATAGGCTTGCCCCTGCGCCAGATCGCCATGATGAACGCGTCGGTGACGAGCTGCGCCGTCATCTCCGGCTTGATCGACCAGTCGACCACACGGCGGGAGAACAGGTCGATGACGGCAGTGACGTAAAGCCAGCCCTCGGCCGTCCAGACGTAAGTGAAGTCGGCGATCCAGCGCTGGTTCGGTTGCTCGGCATGGAACTCCCGGTCGAGCGTGTTCGGCGCAATGGTCGAGCGCTGCCCGTCATCCTTCGGCAATCCACGCCGGCGCGGTCTTGCACGGAGAGCCTGCGCCTTCCTCAGCCGCTCGATAGATGCAGGCCGCAATCGAGGCCTTCCGCCAGCACATCGCGCCAGACGCGACGGGCGCCGTAGGTGCGATCGGAGCCAGTAAGCTCGCCCACACCTTTGCGCAAATGGTCCCGTCGTCCCGCGTGCGCTTGCTGGGCACGCGATGGAGCCAGGCATGGGAAGCCCAACCGCGACACATCCAGCGCTTCGCAGAGCCATGCCACCGGCCAGATGTTCCGGTACTTCGCCACGAACGCGAACCTCATGTCACGTCCCTCGCGAAGTAGGCTGCGGCCTTTCTTTAATGTCACGCTCCGCCTTGAACTTAACGATGTCCCGCCGCAGCTTGACGATATCAAGCTGTTCCACTTGGCCGTGGCCTGGGAAGGCATGCCCCGGATCGACTGCGACATAGCAGTACTGCGCGCCGACCCTCGATCTGCTGAGAAACGGCTTGGCGTAAGCCACCGGGTTTTGAAAGGCGGGCCGGCACACGTCTCTAAACGTGTCAGGTATGCCGGTAAATCGTCCGGCCTGCGCGTTTATTGCGATACATCGCGTGATCGGCAGATCGCATGGCTTCTTCGGCGAGGCCGATTCCAATCATCGAGTGACCCACGCTGATTGTCAGCCCAAGTTTTCCGGTAGCTGTATCTGTTTGCGTCGCGGCGACTCGCTCTCGCATATCGGTTATCTTCAACTGCACGGACGTCTCGTCGATATGGTGCAAAACAGCGGCGAACTCGTCGCCGCCGATCCGCGCCAGCACGTCGGACGACCGGATCGAGGATTTAAGCACCTGAGCGATCGCGACCAGAGCGATGTCACCGACGGCGTGGCCGTGCCGATCGTTGATCGTCTTGAGGTTGTCGACGTCGATCATCACGATCGCCGCTTCGCCACCATACCGCTGGGCCATGTCCGTCGCGCGCCGCAACTCGTCATTGAATGCGCGGCGGTTGTAGATGCCGCATAGTTCGTCATGGTAGGCCAGCGACCGCAGCGATTGCAGCTGCCGTTCGGCTTGCTGGAGCGAACGCTCCAGCAGCCTTTCGCGTACTGATTTCAGGGCTAGACCAGCCGTGCTGCGCTTGACACGCAACGCCGCCGAAACCTTGGTCGGGCCGCGCCAATGATGCTTCGGATCGGTCGGATACCAGCGGGTCATCGCAGGGCTCCTGGCACTCGGCTCAATTGTACCACCAGCGATGCGGATTACCGCGCGTCTGAATCTCGACGAGAAACTCGCCATGCTCGGTGGATTTGTTCGGCTTGATCGTCTTGAGTTTGGCGAATATCTCGCCGGCGGCCTTGTAGTTGGTCGCGTTGTAGTGCGCCCAGGCGCGCAACTCCTGCATGCCCACCGGCATCGACCTTTGATGGCTGTCGAGCAGCGCGGCAGCTTCTTGGAACTTGCCGGCCTCATAGAGCTTCATACCCTGGCGCATCACGCCGGACTGCGCGCCTCCGGCGACCCGACGCGCAGAGCGCGGCGATGTCGGATCCTTGTCGCCGAGACGATCGAGGGAGGCGACCGCCGGATATTGCTGCTTGTAGGTGCTGACGAGCGCGAGCGCGGCAGCCCTGTCATTCAGCTTGCGGGAGGCGACGACGAGGCCGACGACCGCTTCCTCGGAAGGAGCCCAGGCAACGGAACGCTCGAACCAGCCGCGAGCCGGCCCTGAATGCTGGGCATTGTAGAGGCTCCAGCCCAGCGCCTGCGCGCCCAGCGCGGATTTGTCCCTGATGATGATCTCCTCGAGCCGCGTCTGGCGCTCGGAGGTCAGCTGCCTGGCGGTCGGGCCGGTGATGTCGGAAGCGACGATCTCGACATAGGCCTTGCGGATCAGTGCGTCGGCGTCGCGATGGCGATAGGCCAGTGCCTCCGCCTGCTCCACTTCTCCTGAGTTGCGCAGGGCCAGGATATGCCCCTCGATGAATTTCGGTTTGGCGGCCATTTTCACCGCCAGCCCGAACCATTCTTTCGCGGCGTCGTATTCCTTGCGGCCGAAATGGTACCAGCCGAGCAGAGCGGCGTCGTCGGCTGTGCCGCGCCGGGCCGAGGTCTCGATCAGCTTGAGCTCGCGCGCATTGGGCAGCTCGGTGGCTTCACCGCTGGACGCCTCCCCCACCTTGCGGCGGATCAGATCGAGCCCGACAGCATCGAACTCCGCACTGGCGCCGCGCCGCTTGCCCAATGCGATCAGTTCCTGGACGGTCGGCGCCGGCAGGATCGCGGAAGCCTTCTGTACGGTGGCGAGCCGCTCGCGGCTGTTGTCGCAGTTGGTCAGGATGTAGCGATAGACCTCGATGGCTCGGGACGGCTCATCGACGCCCGAGAAGGCCTCGGCGACGCGCCAGAGCAGGTCGATCTCGCGGCAGACCAGCAGATCCTCGGCTCCTGTCGCGAGCTCGATCACACGCGGCCAGTCCCTGCCATCCGCGGCGATGACGATCGCCTCGCGCTGCTCGGCTTGCACGAGCTTGCTGGCGAGGTCCGCCGACGGCACGAAATCGGGCCGCTCGGCCTGCAAGGCGGCGATACGCTCGCGCAGCTCTTCATAGCGCTTGGCGGTAAAAAGAGCCCAGAGCGGCTGCTCGTCGATGGTCGAGCCGCTGACGCTGAAGAGATCCTCGGGCGGTTGCCAGTTGGAGTGAAGCGTCTTCAGGCGGCGGATTTCGGCGGCGACGCGGGCCGTGTCGCCCTGGCCGGCATAGAACCGCAGGGCGCTTTCATCGACGGCCTTGACCGGGGCTGCGGCCTGGGGGGCGCGGGTTTCGCCGCCCGGCCGGGGCAGCTTGAACCCGACATCCTTGGCTGCCCTCGGCTGCTGCGCCGGCGTCGGCACATCGATCCTGAAGGCGTTCTGCGCCTGGGCGGGGCCGAGCAGGGCTGCGGCGGCGACGGAGGAAATCACGAGCGATTTCAAAGACATTTTGGCCTCCTTTCACTGATCGCGAGCGTGCTTAGCAAAGCGAGCGTTGCGGGGTAGTAGAGTTCGTTCCTGGCCGTCGCCAGTGCCGCCGGAACGGGTCGGCCAGCGGCGATGCACTGCGCCAATGCGAAGATCAGGCGATAGCCGGCCCCGTCGAGTTTGCCGCTCGCCATTCCGTCGTCGATATCGAGGATGAAAGGGCCGATGTTCTCCGTCGGGTTCCACATCGCCACGAAGGGTCTCAGATGCTCCGGCGGGACGCGGTTCGACCAGGCGAGGTAGAGTGGAATGCGGATGGCGTTGTAGCTGAACCGCCGCTCGAACTGGGCTGCCGGCGCGCTTCGCTCGGGCCCGAGCGCAAGCCATTCCGGCGGAATGCGCAAGGGGCCAAAGCGCCCTTCGCTGAGGAGCGTCAGACCCGAACGCCGGAGCCCGGCCCAGTCATGCTCCGGCGCCAGAACCTCGAGCCGGTCGATGGCCGGAAAGACCCAGTAGGACAGATTGACGACGGGGCCGTCCGGCTGCGATTTCGCATCGAAGCCGACAGCGCCCGGCAGCAGCACCGGGCCGACCCGCGACTTGATGACGTTGTGCTTGAAGATCGCCGCCGCGATGCGCTTCATCCTCTGGGTGTATTCAGGCACGTCCCACCGGGCTCCGGCTTCGCCGAGAGCCCATGCGATCAGCAGGTCGCCATCACTCGCATTGTTGCGATCGGTGACGTTGGGCGTGCTGCCCGGGTCCCAGCGCCAGGCCGCCAGGCCATCGTCGCGAATGTAGAGTTCGCGCGCGGTCCAGCGCCAGATCAGGTCGAACGCTTCGCGATCCTGTGTGGCGACCGCGAGCACCAGCGCGTAACCTTGTCCCTCCGAATGGCTGATGTTGCCGTTGCCATTGTCGACGACGCGGCCTTCCGGCTTGACGAAGGCGGCCCGGTACGAAGGCCAGTTCTTTGCCAGCAGCATCGCTCCTTGCGGCCCTTGCGGCGCGGGCGCGGCCTGATCGACGGCGGCTCGGGCGCGCAACTGTGGCGCGGCGACGCTGGCGCTGCTCCCGGCAGCCAATGCGGCGGCCAGCGCCGCGCTGGCCAGGCTGGAACTGCGGGTCATCACGTCCGCCGCCCCTTCAGCACGAGCGCCGTGGTAAGCGCCAGCAGCATCGACAGCATGATCAGTCCGCCGAGATAGTAGCTCGGGTTCAGCGAGAACCAGCCGGCGATGGAGAGTCTGAGATTGGCTGGCGACGGCAGCGCGGTAGGGAGGTAATGCCGCTCCTGCGCGGCGCGGTTCTCCGGCGCCCAGCTCTCCCGGCGAAGCAGTGCGCCTTCGCCATTGAAGCGGGTCCAGGTATGGGTGGTGGTCGCCTTGGCGATCAGTTCATCGAGTGTCTCCGGGCTCGCGGCCAGGACCATCGTCTTGATGTTCGGCGCAGGCTGCCGCTCGAAGATGCTGCGCCAGCTCTGGGGCGGCATCGTGCCGACTTCCTGCAGGATCGTCAGCCCGTCGGCCGCCAGCAGCGACGCGCCGGCGGAAGTCTCGCGCGCATTGCGCTCGAGCAGGCCGAAATCCTCGAGCCAGGTGGCGACGGGACCGAGATCGCCACGCGACAGGCTGCCGATGACTCTGGCCGCGGCGCCGGCGCGGAGGCGCTCCGCGAACGACTGCGTTCTCCCCTCGGCCAGTGAGGCGACGGCGGTATCGGCGGCTGCAGCGGCGTTCGAGATCTCCGCGTCGCGTACGATCGTCTCGGCCGTGCTGGCATCCTCGACCGCCGACACGGAACGCGCCAATGTCTGTGAGGCCTCTCCCGGCGGTCCGAAGAACAGACCGGCTGTATCGGGATCGTCGAGTGGACCGAAGCGGAAGTTCACCGGCATGGACGTGTGCGCCGCAGCGCTCATCCGGCCGACCCAGGTCATTGCCGCGTTGAGATAGGCCGGGCTGGCCGACGAGACGGCAACCGTCGTCGGCTCTTCGCGGCCGAGATAGGGATAGCCATGGGCCAGGGTTGCCGAGAGGCTCGGCAGCACCGTGACGCGCGCGAGCGAGCCGAAGCTCATGCGACTCGTCCCGGCGATGAGCAGCCTCGGATTGGACGGGCGGGAGACGGTCGCGTCGCAGGCGCGGTCGGAACCGGCCATGTCGGCCTCGACGGTGACGATGTTGGCGCCGGCCTTGAACATCTGGATCGGCAGGTCGACGCGGCGCTGTTCGATCTGGGACGAACTGCCCTGGTTGACCGGCACGACCGCGGCGATCTGGTCGTTGATGCGGATATTCACGCGCCGGCCAACGGCCGCGGCGCCGAGGAAGGCGGAGTCGAGTTCCAGCCGCGCCGCGCCATAGGGAGCGGCGAAGAAGTCGCTGGGCATGTTCAGTCGCATCGACGACTGGAGGAAGTTGCCGTCGAAGGCCCTGCTTTCGAAGCCGAGTTCGCTGAAGCTCAGCTGGGAGCCATCGCGCACCTGGCGCCCGGCGGTGTTGGCGAGCGCGCGCCGTCCCGGCTCGGAGCCGGCGCGATTCGGCGCGTTCGCGAGTTCGATCAGGCGCTGCAGGGTGCGTTCGCCCTCCTGCCCCGGCCGTAGCGTGAGCGTGGTGCGGCCTTCGGCAGCATCGTGCAGATAAAGGAGGCCCATTTCGCCGTCGAGCGGGGCCGAACCGGCCGGCGCCTCGCTCCCGACGATCAGGTCAATGCCCGGACCTTCTCCCTGCTCCTCGGCCACGTCGATGATGGGGCGCTGGATGCCGGCCGCGAGCACGATCGCGTTCGCCGCCCGCATGGCGATGTCGAGCATCGCCGTGTCGGGGGTCCTGCCGAGACGCACGCGGATCGGCGTGCGTTCGGCGCCGCTTGCTGCGAGAGCGGGCAGGTCCATGATCCGGCGCAAGGCCGGTGTGGTCTGCAGGCCGACGAAGCCGCTGCGGCTCAGCGAGATCGCGCTCCACAGCTCATAGGTGGCCCTGACGCTGCAATCGACCCGGTGGCGCTGGCTGGCGACAAGCCGAACTGAATTATAGCCGGGCACGACGACTCCCGGCGGAATCGTCAGGATTGCGGTGGCCTCGGCGACATTCGCATCCAGCCGCACTTCGCCGATCGTCTGGTCGTTGATGCGCACCATCAGGCGCGAGGTGTCGGGCAGATTCGAGACGGCGTTGAGGTAGGAGACGCGGAACGCCGTTGCACGCAGCGCCTCAGCCTGCGTCAGGAAGATCGCCCGCTCGTCCGTGCCCTGCTCGCCATTCAGGCGCAGGACGTCATCCATCGCGGAGAGCGGGCGGAAGCTCGCTTCCGAGATGGGGCGCGGCGAGAGCCGCGCCTGCAGGGGGGGCTCTAGATTCAGGCGCGGCGGGGCCGGCTGGGCTTGGGCGGCGATCGTCAGTGCGGTCGTCGCGAGTAGGAAAGCGATGCTGGGCAGCGCACGCATGGCAGATGCTCCGGTGATCATTGCGATAAGGCGCTTCAGGCGGTCGTGGCTGGCGCGAACTCGGCCAGACCGGCCGCTTCCGGCAGGCGTGCGCTGCGTGCCGGCGGGGCCGCGGGCTGCGAAGCCGGGACGGCGGCGATGCTGGCCGGCTCGGTCTGCGCAACCATGTCGGCGGACGATGTGCCGGCGAGCGGCAAAGCGGTCTGGCCCGCCATATTGGCCGGGACGTTGCGACGGAAGAGCAGGAAGAATATCCCGCGGATCGCCTCGCGCGCCGACCAGACAAGGGTGCGGGCTGTGCCGATCACCAGGCTCTGGCGGTTCTGGCGGGCGGCTCGCATGTCGCGCATTGTCGAGAGATCCGCATAGGCTACATCGGCGATGATGCGATAGCGATCGGCGCTGTTGCCGACGAAACGCAGTCCGAGCATGCGGCTGTCGTCGGCGCTCGTCGCGGAGGTGATCGCGACTTGAGCCATCAGCGGCGCTCGCGTCTCGCTGTTGATCCGGATGGTCGCCCGGTAGCGGCCGGGCGCCAGAAGCTGGCCGAACTGGCGACCATCGCCGCCGCCGAGCTGCACCTTGAGGCCGCCGACGGATGCGTCCTTGACGACGACCGGAAGCTCCAGATCGCCGATCAGCAGGCTGGCGTGGCGGCTGGCGTCCAGGCGCTGGATCTTGCGCCGCTCGCGGCGTTCGGACACGACGCCCAGCGCCAGGCCGGCCATGACGGTGTTGAAGACGTTCCAGGCGCCGATGACCACGAGCAGGTCGCGGGCGGCCGGCTCGCTCACATAGCGATACCCGGTGTAGGCCAGCGTCGCGAGCAGGAAGCCGAAGATAGCGTAGAACGGCCAGGCCAGCGGCGACAACTCGTCCTCGGCCAGCGAGTTGCCCTTCTGCGTGACGTTGAACTTCGGCGCGCGGGGATTTGCAATGACGCTCATGACGGCGCGGAGCAGATAGACGCTCTGGATGTACTCGTAGAGCTCCGAGATCCAGGGCCAGCGCAGACTGCCATAGAGGTAGTGCTGGATCAGGATGACGGCCACGATATAGGTCATCGTGTAGGCGACGAAGCTCTGGGGCGACGCGTTGTAGATCTGCAGGTTGAAAAGGATGAAGAACAGCGGCGACACCATGAAGATCAGGCGCGACAGCGGGAACAGCCAGAACAGGTTGCTCGAGGCGTAGCAGAGGCGCTGCGGCAGGCTCAGGCCGGTGTTGAACAACGGGTTCTTCAGCATGAAGATCTGCAGCATGCCGCGGCACCAGCGGGAGCGCTGTCCGATGAACGACTCGAAGGTCTCGGGCTGCAGGCCGGCGATCAGCGGCTTATCGACGTAAAGGCTCTTCCAGCCGCGCGAATGCAACTCCAGCGCGGATTCGCAATCCTCGGTGATGGTGACGCCGGCGAAGCCGCCGACCTCGTCCAGCGCCGCGCGGCGCAGCACGGCCGCCGAGCCGCAGAAGAAGGCTGCGTTCCAGCTGTCCAGCCCCTTCTGGATCGCGCCATAGAACATCTCGTTCTCGGACGGCATCGACTTGAAGGTCTGGAGATTGCGCTCTAGCGGATCAGCGTTGATGAAGAAGTGCGGGGTCTGGACGAGGAACAGCTTCGGATCCGTCGAGAAATGCCCGACGGTTTCGCGAAGGAACTCGCGAGCCGGCACATGGTCGGCATCGAAGACGACGACCAGATCGCCGGCGGAATGCGCCAGGCCATTATTGAGGTTTCCGGCCTTGGCGTGGACATTGCGTTCACGCGTCAAATACGTGACTTCGAGTTCGACGCAGAGCTGCTGCAGATCGGCCCGGCGGGCACGTGCCGCTGAGGCAACAGCGTGATCGAAGGCATAGAACTTCTCGTCTGTCCCGCCGTCGTCGAGGAGGAAGACCTTGAGTTTGTGTGTCGGGTAATCGAGAGCCTTCGCTGCGGCCAATGTCGTGGCGACGAGGTCGCGCTCTTCATTATAGGATGGCACGAAAACATCGACAGACGGCAGATCTTCGTCTTTCAGACGGGGGGCAGGAGGGCGCGTGATGGGCTGAGCATTTACGAAAAGGCCGAGGCCGAGCATCGTGATACAAAATAGATCGGCGGTCAGCAGCAACATACCCGGAACAAAATCCGCGACCTGACTTGGATCCGGGATCGTTTCCGAAATACGCCAGTACAGATATCGAATGACAATAATCGATCCGAGCGCGAGAAACACATGGCGAAATATGCCGCCAAGTCGGAGCCATGAAATCGCAATCATGGCTCCGATCGAAACAATGGAGAAGGCAAAGTGGAGCTTAATCCCGATCGGCTGGGTCACAAACAGCACGAAAGAGACGGCAGTCAAAATCCAAGCTGCCCGTATGAGTTTGTTAAAAATCATAGCCGCCTCACATAACGCTACAGGATATGCGAGTTTGTATTTGGTATTTGATCGACTAAAAAGTATAAAATTTGATCACATTGACGTATCGTGAACGTGAATAGTTAATCCCCCTATCGTAAAGTATTATGTCTATTTCACGCGGCTCCATTCGCCAAAAATAGATAGGCAATTATACATCTTATGTAATATAAATTTATAAATTAATGCAATATTAATATTCAAATGGCGAGAACTTTGAGCATGGACGATTAATAACTAAAATAAACAAAACAGATGCAAAATTATGCAGTGAAATACTAAAAACTATCATATTGTACGAATATATTCTTATGTTAAGAGAAGGAGGCCCTAGCTAGCTTTAGGGCAGTCGGACAGTGATTGATTAACGGTTAAGCAAGGCAGGCTTCCTCGTAGGCACAACACGACCTCACCAACGGGCTAGGCGGATGCCAGACCGGTGATCGCCACTCAGCTTGTGACAGCGGATTATCGCGCGCGGAATGACCATCGATGGGCCCATACTTGGGGTATCGCCTTCCTGAAGATGAGCGGTGACCTATAACGCCGTGCTTGTCGTTGACGTGCCCACCGTTTTCATCCAGCGCTGAGTTCGTTTCCGGCGGTTGCGCAGCCGGTTTCTGGGATCATCCAAGGGGCGCGGCAGAGGGAGAGCCGTCAGTGCCACCGCCGCCCAAGCTGGACGTCGGCCGCAGCGGATGGGCTATGGCGGCTCAAGCGCGCTCCGGTCATGAGGCCGTCTGCGCCACAACCTCGACGATCCGCCCATCGCGCAGATGGACCATGCGGTCGAGGCGCGAGAAGATTTTCTCGTCATGCGTCACGACGATGACCGCAGCGTCTCGCTGGATCGCGACCTGCTTCATCAGATCGATGACGATGGCCGCTCGCTCTGAGTCGAGCGCCGCGGTCGGCTCGTCAGCGAGGATGATCCGGGGCTCATTGGCGAGCGCGCGTGCGATCGCGACGCGCTGGGCTTCGCCGCCCGACAGCTTGGATGGCAGCGCGTCAGCACGGTGGTCGACCTGCAGATAACCGAGCAGTTCCATGGCGCGCGCCTTGGCCCGCTCGGTGCTCTCGCCCATCAGGGTGCGAACGATAGCCACGTTCTCCCAGGCCGAGAGGAACGGCAGCAGATTGTGGAACTGGAAGATGAACCCGATCGTTTCGAGCCTGAGCCGCCTGAGATCGCCGACCAACCATTTGCCATCAAAGATCGCGCGGCCGTCGAGACGGATCTTGCCTGAATCGGGTTCCGTGATGCAGCCGATGCAGTTGAGCAGCGTGCTCTTGCCGGATCCGGAGGGACCGATCAGGCCGACGACCTCGCCGGTCCCGACCGTCAGATCGATATCGATCAAGGCTGGGACCTTCGTCGCGCCGGCGCCGAAGGTCTTCGACAGGCGCGAGATTTCGACGACGGGTCTGGGCGCGACGACGGGTTCTGGCGTTGCCGTCATGTCAGCCTCCGAGCGCCGAGGCCGGATCGATCTTCAGCGCCGAGCGCACCCCGAAGATGCTGGCGATGAGGCAGACCAGGATGATGATGCCGAGCAGGATCGCCGTGTCGGAGGTCTCCAGCACCACGCGCCGCGGGAAGTAATCCTTGGCCAGGCGGATCAGGGTTGCGCCGATGGCGAAGCCCACCAGGCCCATCGCCAGTGCCTGCTGCAGGATCAGCGAGACGATGACGCGGTCCGGCGCGCCGATGAGCTTGAGCGTCGCGATCGCCTTCTTCTTGTCCATCGTCATGGTGTAGACGATCAGACCGATCACCACCGTCGAGACGACCAGCAGGATTACCGCGAACAGGCCCAGCTGCCGTCGGGCGCGCTCGATCACCGAGCGCGTCAGGATTTCCTCCTGCTGAGCCGCCGTCATCGCGGTCAGGTGTTTCCAGCGCGCGATCGAACCGATCACGCCCTCGGGCGACGCATCGAGGCGCATGCGCACGATGATGGCGCTGACCAGATCGCCCGAACCGCCGGCCGGCGCGTCACGGGCCGTCTCCCGCCTGACTGCCGAGGGATCGAATTGCCACTGGACGATCTGGGCATCGCGCAACGTCATCATCAGGACCGGATCGCCTCCCGAGCTGGTGGCGTTCACGGTCAGGCCGACGACGGTGAAGTCGTCGCGGCCGATGCGGATGCGCTCGCCCAGCGCCAGTCCCGCCTTGCGATCGGCCACCACTTCGGAGCGCGACTTCACGATGGTGCGGCCTTCCTCGACCCTGACCTCGCTGCCGGGTCGTCCGATCTGGGCTCCGACGATGAAGACGCGCAGGTTCGTTCCGCGATAGGGTATCTCGACAGTCTGGTAGACGACCGCGCCAGCCGCCGCCACGCCCGCATGGACGGCGACGGCGTCGCGCGTGTCGCGCGGCAGGCGCGAACTCTCGGCGAAGGGCCCCCTCTTGCCCGCTTCGACTACCCAGGCATCGGCCCCGGCGCTGCGGACCAGGCCGAGCGCCTCGGCGACCAGCCCGCGATAGATGCCGACCATGCCCATGACGACGCCCAGCAGCAGGCTGAGGCCGACGCAGGTCAGGATGAACCGTCCGAGTCCGTGCTGGACATCGCGCCAGGCGAGGTTCATCGGGAGTCGCTCGCGGAAACCACCGCGGGACGCCCGATCTTGAAGCCGTCATCGGGCATGGAGACCACCACGCGCGCGCCGGAGGGCACGCCGGAGACGATCAGCACGCGACCGTCGAGCAGCCGATCTCCGAGCGCAACGAGACGCCGATCGAGCTTGCCGTCCTCGACTGTCCAGATCGTGCCCGCACGACCATCGAAGCCGCTCACCGCACGCAGCGGAACGAACAGGCCCTCCGGGACGACCCGCTTGATGATCTCGATTTCGGCCTGCTCGCCGAGATAACGCGCTTGATGTTCCGGCTCGCAGGTCAGGCAGCGCACATAGACCCGGCGCTCCTCCGTGACCCTGTCGTTCTCCTGGTCGATCCGGACGATCTGCGCCTCGACGACGGTGTTCATCTCGGATCGCAGCCGCACCAGCGCCTTCTGCCCGATCGCGAGACCGCCCGACACGGCCTCGTCGATGAAGGCGCGCACCCAGACCGAGTTCGGTTCGATCAGCGTGAAGACCACCTCACCGACACCGGCAATGGCGCCGGTTTCCTTCAGACGCGACAGGATGCGCGCGCGAAAGGGCGCGACGAGGCGGTGCTGGTCGAGCAGGACCTGTTCGATGGTCAGCGCGGCCGCGACGTCGTCACGGGCTGCCTCGGCCACCCGGACCTCCGCCTTGGCGACGGCGAGATCGGCCTGCGCGAGCGTCTCGTTGGTCTGCGCTTCGTCGGCCTGCTCGCGCGAGACGCTGCCGCGGTCGACGAGCGACTGGCGACGCTGGTTCACGAGCACCCGTTGCTGGAGATTGGCCTCCGACCGCTGCAACAACGCCTGCGCCTTGGCGAGAGCCGCCTGAGCCTGGAGCTTCGCCACCTCCGCCTTGGCGACACGAGCGCGCTGCGAACTGTCCTCTAGCGTGGCCAGCACGGTGCCCGCCGGGACGATCTCGCCCTGGTCGGCCGAGAGCTGCACAATCCGGCCCGCGACCTGAAAGCCGACCCGCGACAGCACCTGCGCCTCGACGCTGCCCAGCCCGAAGACGCGGATTGCGACGTTACCCTCGACCTCGGCGATCTCGACCGTGACGGGGCTCAGCTTGCGGACATAGATGAAACCAGCCGCCGCCATCGAGATGACGATCAGAACGGCCGGCAGCGCGATGCGCTTGGACATGGACAGATCCGATCTCGAAGGGCGCGGCGATCCGCGAGGCCTCGTTAAGCCAGCTTCCATCACTGCAGCCTCACCTGCATTGCGCAGCGTCAATGACCGGTCGGACAGAAGCGCGTTCGTTCTGATCGTCAGTGACGCGTCGAAATCGCCAGAGGCGTCTTAGCCGCAGGCTCACGCGCCACGCCTGAGCGAAGGTCAAGGCCTAGCGCCTCGTACAAGCTGGCCCCATCGGCCGTGAGTTGATCCAGGTTGACCTCTCGCGCCATCGCGCCGGCGAACAGGCGCCAGCTCTCGATGTTGCGCCAGGGTACGGCGATCAGAAGCGGCAGGCCGGCCTCGATCGCTTCGGCGATCAGGGGGCGGAACCCCGCGCCCTCCGCTTCGGTCTTGCCGAACTTGTTGAGGATGACAAGGTCCGGCCCCGTGTCGAGTGCCGCGCGCACGATCTGCATCGCGCCCAGCAGTTGACCTACATCCAGAGCGCAGCCGCGCGCCAGCGGACCGCGATCTTGTGAAATGCCGATCAACTCGCCACTTGCGAGCTCCTCGAGGACCATGTCGCAGCGCGATCGTCCCGGGCGGGCCGTGTTGTGCTGGACCAATCCGGCAAGCCTGAAGCCCCGCTCCATCAGGGTCATGGCGACATCGCGCAAAGCGCGGTCCGCCGCATCGCTGTCGGTATAGATCAGGGCCGTGATGGTGATGATGTCCGGCATCGGGTCGCTCTTTTTTCGGGTTCAGCCATGACCGGGAGAGTGGAGACCGGCCGTCCTGCAGCAGGGCGAATCCGCGTTCTCGATCTCGGCGAGGTTTTCGAAGGCATCGAGAGCCTGGCGCCTCAGCGCGCTCACGGCCTCGACGGGATGAAGGACGCGATGATCGATCGAGGGCAGCGCGTCGCGTTGCTCGACCGACGACAAATGCGGGCCGAGGTCGCGCAGCAGGCCGTCCTCGATCGCATAGATCCAGCCATGGAGGTTCAGCTCCTGCCCGCGCGCCCAGGCGTTCTCGACGATCGGTGTCTGTGCGAGCCGGCGGACCTGCATCTCGACGTTGATCTCGCACATCCGGTCTAGGCGGCATGCCTCATCCGGGATGAGCGCGAAGGTCTCGCGGTGCTTGCGGTGGAGCATCGAGATCGGCTGGAGCCAGTGGTCCAGCATCGCACCGCGTTCCGTTACCAGCGCCCGCTGCACGCCGCCGCAGCCGTAATGGCCGCAGACGATGATGTGTTCGACCCTCAACTGCTCGACGGCATACTCGATCACCGAGAGGATATTCATGTCGCTGGTGTGGACGACATTGGCGATATTGCGGTGGACGAAGACCTCGCCGGGATCGAGACCAAGGACATCGTTGGCCGTGATGCGGCTGTCCGAGCAGCCGATCCAGAGATAGCGGGGGGTCTGCTGCTCGGCCATGCGCCGGAAGAAATGGGGATCGGCCCGGGTCTTGGACTGAGCCCAGGTGACATTGCGATCGAAGAGATGATCGAGCGTGCGCGACATCAGGCGCCCACCCCATGTCGACCCTTCATGGTCGCGCTGATCGCCGTGAGATCCCCCCGCGTCAGCCGAACGCGCGCAATCGCCAGCACGATCCCGTTCTCGACGGCCAGGTGATGATGTTCGCTGGCCGCGTAGGCGAGCAGGAGCTTGCGTGCGGCGGGTCCCAGTCTGATGGGCCCCGGGCCGGCCCGCTTGGCCAGAACGGCGATGATCGCCTCGATCATCGTCCGTGACTGGCGATGGTTCGCGACGAGCCGCGCCAGCGTCGCTTCCAGATCGTCTTCCGGCGGCACGCGGCGAAGCAGGGACGGGAACAGGTCCTCCTCCTCGTCCCGGTAGTGCAGGTCGACATCGTGACGAAGGTAGGTCACGACCGCGTCGGCTTCGGCGCGATCGACATATCCCTGCCGGGTGAAGCGGCGAAACGCGGCGCAAAGGCTGCGCTGCCTGACATGATCGACGAGGATGAATTCCAGCGGCGCATCGAGAAGCGCTGCGGGGATCGGGGCGGCGAAGGTCCTGCTCGCGCCCTCTCCGCCGGCGGCAGCCGCTTCATCGATGGTCATCGCAGCCCCCGGCCCCGCATGAGCAGCCGCCGCCGGGAGCCTGGGCGGGAGCCGCATCGCGGTCCAGCGCCCAGCGCAGCATCTTGCCGAGGACAACCCGGGCGGGGTCGTCGGCGCGCTCGATGGCGGTCATCAGCGCCAGCCAGTCCTCGTCGCCGGCCTGCGCCGCGTAGCGGCGCGAGGCGTTGGCTACGTATTCGCCCGGCGTCTCGTCATGCTGCTCGCCCATCTCCTGGATCTGCGCGAGCAGCACGACGTCGCCCAGGGCATCGAGCGCAACGGCCGCGTCGTTTTCGTCCGACAGCCGGGTCAGAAGGGCTCCGAGCTGCATGGCAGGCTCCTATTGTACGAGGGGGGATGGGCTCGAAGCGATTTCGACGCCGGTGATCTCGGCGCGTCCGGCGAGGATCGTGATGTATTGCTGGATCGCCATGCGGCGGACCTTTTCGTCGAGCCAGGCGGCGATGCGCGGCCGCACGGCGTCGAAGGGTAGCGGCTGGCCGGCGATGCGGCGCTCGATCCAGACGATGTGGAAGCCGTAGCGGGTTTCGACGGGATCCTCGCCGACGGAGCCGATCGGAAGTCGGCCCAGCGCGGTTTCGAATTCCGGCACGGTCTGGCCCGGGCCGATCTGTCCGAGATGGCCGCCGGTCTGACCGGATGGACAAGCCGAGACCGCCGCCGCCAGTGCGGCGAAGCAAGCGGGATCCTGCTGGATCTGCAGGATCAGCAGCGAGGCCTGGCGGCTCGCCTCCATCCGCGCCGGCGCGTCGCCGGGCGCGGCCGGCAGCAGGATATGACGCGCCTCAATGATCGCCGGCGACTGGAAGCGGATCCGGTTGGCATCGAAATACCGTCGGCAGCTGGCCTCGTCGGCCTCGGGGGTGACCACCTCGTCTTCGACGAGCTGGCGGATCAGCGCCTCATCCTCGGTCTCGCGCCGGCCCTCGTTATCGGTGGCCGGCGCTGCGGGAAACCCGATCCGTCGCGCCTCCTGCAGCAGCAATTCGCGCACGACCAGGGCATGGGCGGCGGCCTGCCAGGCCTCGATCGGCTTTGCGGCCGGATGGTTCTGCGTCTCCTGCGCGATCGCGGCGCGGGCGATGGCGACGCCATTGACGCTGACGGTCTTCGGCTTGTGCGAAACGGCCGGTTTGACGGCGCAGGCGGAGGCTGTGGGGTCGGTCATGATCTCACTCCGCCGGCTGGTTGGGGGACCGGGCCGACGGTCCGGCCGTTAGCACGCGGCGTGTCCGGACGACCTGGTAGCCCTTGCGGCCGAGATACCAGACCGGCGCGGACCAGATGTGGACCAGCCGCGAGAACGGGAAGATCAGGAAGATCGTCATGCCCAGCACGAGATGGGCGAGATAGGGCCAGTCCAGCCCGTGCAGCGTCTTCGCGTCGACCGGTTGAAGCGTCAGGATGCCCTGGGCCCAGTGCGACAACACCAGCATCGCAGTGCCGTCCGAATGCGTCAGCGAATAGGGCAGCGTGATCAGCCCGATGCTGAGCTGGACCCAGAGGATGCCGAGGATGGTGAGGTCCATGATGGTCGATGTCTGCCGCACGCGGCTGTCGAACAGGCGCCGGTGCAGCAGCAGGCTCAGCCCGATGAAGCAGATCGTCCCGGCGATGCCGCCAGCGACGATGGCAATGAACTGCTTCTGCGGCACCGTCAGCACGAGGGTGTAGACTGCGGTCGGCGTCAGCAGCCCGACCGTATGGCCGAGCAGCAGGAACAGGATGCCGAAGTGGAACAGGTTGGAGCCCCACCAGAGCTGGCGCTTGCGCAGGATCTGACTGGAGCCCGCTTTCCAGGTGTACTGCTCGCGGTCGAACCGGATCAGGCTGCCGATCAGGAAGGTCGTCAGGCAAAAATAGGGATACCAGACGAAGAGGATGTGAAAGAGCGTATTGTCGCGCATTGTCTTCAGGCTCCCCTGCGGGTCGCAATGCCGGAATGGGTGACGGTCATACGCGGGCCGGCGCCCGGAACGGGTTCGAGCCCCGGCGCAGGCCGGCGCGCCTGGCGCAGCTTCGCCGACAGCGTGTCCTTGCCGCAGTCATCGGCGGCGGCGCCGGGGCCGAACAGAACCTCCTCCTCGGCCCAGGCCGCATCGAGTGCCTCGAGATCGTCGGGCTCCGGATCAGGCTCGGCCAACAGCCTTTCGATCATCGCCGCGTCAGGCCGCGCCTGGCTCAGCCGTGCCAGCGCGGCAAACACCGCCTCATAGGGCGAGCTGCGCTTGCGCAGGCGCTCGCGCAGCGCCGCGAAGACATGACCCGGCTGTCCGATCAGTTCGATGGCCTCGGCGGCCGTTCGGGTCGCGGCGAATTCGAGGAAGAGCGGCAGGAAATCCGGGAGTTCGGTCACCGTCGGCGTGTAGCCGCCATCCTCATAGACCTTGATCAGGTCGACCATGGCCTGGCCGCGGTCGCGGCTCTCGCCATGGACATGCTCGAAGAGATGCAGCGACAGCGCCCGCGTCCGATCGAACAGCAGGATATAGCGCTCCTGCATGTCCATCAGGTCGCCGGCCGCGATATCGTCGATCAGCAGCGCGAGCGCACGGCGCTCCGCTCGTGGCAGCACGGCCTCGCGCTCGAGCACGCCGATCAGCTCGTCGCGGGCGGCGAGCAGTTCCTCGGTCGGGTAGGACAGGAGGGCGGAGAGGACCTTCAGCGTCTTCATCTCAGAGCGCTCCCATCTTGGGCTTGTCGTTCTTGAGCTTGATGCCGCCGAACAGGTTGACCTTGTCGTCGCTCGGCAGGCAGCCATCGCCGAAGGAGAAGCCGCAACTGCCACGCAATTCGTAGGCGTCCTGCGTCACCTCGCGATGGGTCGTCGGGATGACGAAACGGTCCTCGTAATTGGCGATCGCCATGATGTGGTACATCTGCTCGATCTGCGCGCCGGTGAGGCCGACGCGCCGGGCGATGGCCTCGTCGAGGACGCCGTCGACCGTCTTGGCGCGCATGTAGGCGCGCATCGCCAGCATCCGCTCCAGCCCCGTCGCGATCGGGGCCTCGTCGCCTGCCGTCAGCAGATTGGCGAGGTATTTGAGCGGAATGCGCAGCGACTTGACGTCTGGCATACCGCCGTCGATGCCCATCTTGCCGGCTTCCGCAGCAGCGGTGATCGGCGACAGCGGCGGTACGTACCAGACCATCGGCAGGGTGCGGTATTCCGGGTGCAGCGGGAAGGCGACCTTCCATTCCATCGCCATCTTCCAGATCGGCGACTGGCGCGCCGCCTCAAGCCAAGACTCCGAGATGCCGTCGGCACGCGCTTGGGCGATCACGGCGGGATCGTTGGGATCCATGAATATCTTGAGCTGCGCCTCGTAGAGGTCCTGCTCGGAGGCGGTCGAGGCCGCCTCTTCGATGCGGTCGGCATCATAGAGCATCACGCCGAGATAGCGGATGCGACCGACGCAGGTTTCCGAGCAGACCGTCGGCTGTCCCGCTTCGATGCGCGGATAGCAGAAGATGCACTTCTCGGACTTGCCGGACGACCAGTTGAAATAGATCTTCTTGTAGGGGCAGCCGGACACGCACATGCGCCAGCCACGGCACTTGTCCTGGTCGATCAGGACGATGCCGTCCTCCTCGCGCTTGTAGATCGCGCCCGAGGGGCAGGCGGCGGCGCAGGTCGGGTTGAGGCAGTGCTCGCACAGCCTCGGCAGGTACATCATAAAGGTGTTTTCGAACTGGCCGTACATCTCCTTCTGGATGCCCTCGAAATTGGCGTCCTTGGAGCGTTTGGCGAATTCGCCGCCGAGGATCTCCTCCCAGTTCGGCCCCCATTCGATCTTCTCCATGCGCTCGCCGGTGATCAGCGAACGCGGGCGCGCCGTCGGAAAAGCCTCGAGCTCGGGCGCCTTCTGGAGATGCTCGTAATCGAAGGTGAAGGGTTCGTAGTAGTCGTCGATCTCGGGCATGTTGGGGTTGGCGAAGATGTTCGCCAGGATCCGCCATTTGCCGCCGATCTTGGGTTCGATCTTGCCGTTGCCCTTGCGGCGCCAGCCGCCCTTCCACTTGTCCTGGTTCTCCCAATCCTTGGGGTAGCCGATGCCGGGCTTGGTCTCGACATTGTTGAACCAGGCGTATTCCATGCCCTCGCGGTTCGTCCAAACGTTCTTGCAGGTCACCGAGCAGGTGTGGCAGCCGATGCACTTGTCGAGATTCAGCACCATGCCGATCTGAGCGCGGATTTTCATCGTCGTGATCCTTTTCACTCGGCGGCTTGGGCGGGGACGGGAGCGCGCAACGCGTCGGCATGGGGCCGTTCGAGCCAGTCGACGGTCTTGAGCTTGCGGATCACCACGAACTCGTCGCGGTTGGTGCCGATCGTGCCGTAGTAGTTGAAGTCGTAGGCGAGCTGCGCGTAGCCGCCGATCATGTGCGTGGGGTTGATGACGATGCGCGTCACCGAGTTGTGGATGCCGCCGCGATTGCCGGTCATCTCCGAGCCCGGCACGTTCACGATCTTTTCCTGCGCGTGGTACATGAAGAGCGTGCCGTCCTTCATGCGCTGGGAGACCACGGCGCGGGCGACGAGCGCGCCGTTGCTGTTGAAGGCCTCCACCCAGTCGTTGTCGACGATGCCGGCACGTTTCGCGTCGGTTTCGCTGAGCCAGACGATCGGTCCGCCGCGCGACAGCGTCAGCATCATCAGGTTGTCGGTGTAGGTGGAGTGGATGCCCCATTTCTGGTGCGGCGTGATGAAGTTGAGGACGATCTGCTTCTCGCCATTGGGCTTCTGGTCGATCACCGGTGCGACGGCGCGCAGGTCGAGCGGCGGGCGGTAGACGCATAAGCCAGCGCCGAAGGCGCGCATCCAGAGATGGTCCTGATAGAGCTGCTGGCGGCCGGTCAGGGTGCGCCACGGGATCAGCTCGTGGACGTTCGTGTAGCCGGCATTGTAGCAGACCTTCTCGCTCTCCAGCCCCGACCAGGTCGGCGCCGAGATGATCTTGCGCGGCTGGGCGACGACGTCGCGGAAGCGGATTTTCTCGTCTTCCTTGGGCAGTGCCAGATGGGTGTGTTCGCGGCCGGTCGCCTTGCCGAGAGCGGCCCAGGCCTTGACCGCGACCTCGCCATTGGTCTCCGGCGCCAGCATCAAGATCATTTCGGCGGCGTCGATGTCGGTGACGATCCTGGCGAGCCCCTTGTTGGCCCCCTCCAGATGGACGCCATTCAGCGCCTTGAGGTGTTCGACCTCATGGCCGGTCTTCCAGGCCATGCCCTTGATGCCGTTGCCGATCGTGTCCATCAGCGGACCGAGCGCGGTGAAGCGGGCATAGAGGTTGGGGTAGTCGCGCTCGACCACCGTCACCACCGGCATGGTCTTGCCGGGGATGGGTTCGCACTCGCCCTTCTTCCAATCCTTGGGGTCGAAAGCCTGGGCGATCTCGTTGGGGCTGTCGTGCTTGATAGGCGTCAGGACGACATCCTGCTCGACGCCGAGCACTTCGGAGGCCACCTTCGAGAAGGCCTTGGCGAGGCCCTTGTAGATCTCCCAGTCGGAGCGCGCCTCCCAGGCCGGGTCCACCGCGCTCGTCAGCGGATGGATGAAGGGATGCATGTCGGAGGTGTTGAGGTCGTTCTTCTCGTACCAGGTCGCCGTCGGCAGGACGATGTCGGAGTAGACGCAGGTCGTCGACATCCTGAAGTCGAGCGTGACCAGCAGGTCAAGCTTTCCCTCCGGCGCCTGCTCGTGCCAGACGGCCTCGGTCGAGCGCGCCCGCCCCTCGGGGCCGAGATCCTTACCAAGCACGCCATGGGTGGTCCCGAGCAGGTGCTTGAGGAAATATTCGTGGCCCTTGCCCGACGAGCCCAGCAGGTTGGAGCGCCAGACGAACAGGTTGCGCGGCCAGTTGACCGGGTTGTCAGGGTCCTCGCAGGACAGCTTCAGCGAGCCGTCCTTCAGCGATTTCGCGACATAGTCCTTGGCCTCCATGCCGGCCGCCGCGGCGTCCCTGGCGACCTGCAGGGGATTGGTTTCGAGCTGCGGCGCCGACGGCAGCCAGCCCATCCGCTCGGCCCGGATGTTGTAGTCGATCAGCGTGCCGTCCCAGGGGCCTGCGGGCGCCGTCGGCGATACGAGATCGGCGATGCGCACGGTCTCGTAGCGCCACTGGTCCGTATGGGCGTAGAAGGCCGAGGTCGAGTTCTGCTGCCGCGGCGGACGGCCCCAATCGAGCGCGAAGGCGAGCGGCGCCCAGCCGGCTTGGGGGCGCAGCTTCTCCTGCCCGACATAATGCGCCCAGCCGCCGCCCGACTGTCCGACGCAGCCGCACATCACCAGCATGTTGATGACGCCGCGGTAGTTCATGTCGGCGTGGTACCAGTGGTTCATCGCCGCCCCGATGATGATCATCGAGCGGCCCTTGGTCTTTTCGGCATTGGTCGCGAATTCGCGGGCGACCTGGATGATCTTGTCGCGCGAGACGCCCGTGATCTTTTCGGCCCAGGCCGGGGTGTAGGGCGTGTCGTCATCCAGCGATGACGCGACATTGTCGCCGCCATAGCCGCAGTCGACGCCGTAGTTGGCGAGGAAGAGGTCGTGGACGGAAGCGACAAGCGTCTCGCCCTCCGCGAGCGCCAGGCGCTTCACCGGGACCAGACGCTTCAGCACGCTGCCATGGTCGGTCGAGACGAAGTGCTCATGCTCGATATTGCCGAAATACGGGAACGCGACCTCGGCGAGCTCATCCCTGATCTCGGCCAGCGACAGACGCAGCTTCGTCGGGATGCCGGCGGCGTCCTTCTCCTCGAGGTTCCATTTGCCGCTCTCGCCCCAGCGGAAGCCGATCGTGCCGCCGGGCGCGACGATCTTGCCGGTGGTCTCGTCGAAGGCGACGGTCTTCCATTCGGGGTTGTTGGCCTCGCCGAGGCCGGCATCGAAATCCGACGCCCGGATGAAGCGGTCGGGGACGAGGTTGTCGCCCTGCTGCACCAGCTTCACCAGCATCGGCATGTCGCTGTACTGGCGGACATAGTCCCGGAAATACGGCACCTGCCGGTCGATATGGTATTCCTTCAGGATGACGTGGCCCATGGCCATCGCCAGCGCCGAGTCCGTTCCCTGCTTCACGCTCAGCCAAATGTCGCCAAACTTGGCGGCCTCCGAGTAGTCGGGGCAGATCACCGCGCTCTTCATGCCCTTGTAGCGGGCCTCGGTATAGAAATGCGCGTCGGGCGTCCGGGTCTGGGGGACGTTGGAGCCCCACAGGATGATGAAGCCGGCATTGTACCAGTCGGCCGATTCCGGAACGTCGGTCTGCTCGCCCCAGGTCTGCGGCGAGGCCGGCGGCAGGTCGCAGTACCAGTCGTAGAAGGACATGCAGACGCCGCCCATCAGCGACAGGTAGCGCGAGCCCGCGGCATAGGAGACCATGGACATGGCCGGGATCGGCGAGAAGCCGAACACCCGGTCGGGGCCGTAGGTCTTGGCCGTGTAGGCGTTGGCGGTGGCGATGATCTCGGTCGCCTCGTCCCAGCCCGCCCGCACAAAGCCACCATGGCCGCGCTTGCTGGTATAGGCCGCACGCTTCTCCGGGTTCTCGACGATGCTCTTCCAGGCCGCGACCGGCGTCAGCGTCGCCCGGGCCTCGCGCCAGAGCTTGAGCAGCCGGGCCCTGATCAGCGGGTATTTCACCCGGTTGCCGGAGTAGAGGTACCAGCTATAGGACGCCCCGCGTGAGCAACCGCGCGGCTCATGGTTGGGCAGGTCAGGCCGGGTGCGCGGATAGTCTGTCTGCTGCGTCTCCCAGGTGACGATGCCGCCCTTGACGTAGATCTTCCAGGAGCAGGAGCCGGTGCAGTTGGCGCCGTGGGTGGAGCGCACGATCTTGTCGTGCTGCCAGCGCTTCCGGTAGCCGTCCTCCCAGCTCCGGTCCTCGCTCGTCATGACGCCGTGGCCATTGGAGAACGGCTCGGAAACCTTGTTGAAGAAGGTCAGTCGGTCGAGAAAATGGCTCATTGCGGTCCCCTCGAGGGAAATCGGAATCGGAGGGCGAAGATCATTCAGCCGGTGTCGGAAGAGGGCTGGCGGGCGAGGCCGGCACGCCATGCTCGGTGTCGAAGAGGAGGCCGCCGCGGCGGGTGTAGAACCACCAGGTGATTGCGATGCAGCTGAGGTAGAAGCCGAGGAAGCCGTAGAGCGCGGCCCCTGCCCCTCCCGTCATTGCGATCGAGGTGCCGAAGCTCTTCGGGATGAAGAAGGCGCCGTAGGCGGCGATCGCCGAGGTGAAGCCGATGATCGCGGCGGCTTCCTTGTCGGACTGCTTGACGCGCTCGAGCTGGCTCAGCTGGGGTTCGAGACGCGCCACCTCGAGCCGCATGATCGCCGGGATCATCTGGAAGGTGGAGGCGTTGCCGACCCCGGTCGCGGCGAACAGGAACAGGAAGCTCGCGAAGAAGACCGGAAAGGCACTGGGATCGCCCTTCATGCCGATGGCGTAGAGCACGCCGCCGACGCCGAGACTCATCGCGATGAACACCCAGAAGGTGATCCGGCCGCCGCCGATCCGGTCGCAGGCCTTGCCGGAGACTGCGCGCGACACGGCGCCGACCAGAGGACCGAGGAAGGCGTATTGCAGCACGTTCACATCGGGGAAGAGGATCTTCGCCAGCAGCGGGAAGGCGGCCGAGAAACCGATGAAGGAGCCGAAGGTGCCGGTATAGAGCCAGCACATGATCCAGTTATGGGTGCGCCGGAAGATCACCGCCTGATCGGCGAAGGAGGCCTTCATCGTCGCGATGTCGTTCATCCCGAACCAGGCCGAGAAGGCCGAGGCGACGATGAAGGGCACGAAGACGAAGCCGGCGTTCTGCAGCCAGAGCGTCGAGGTGACGCCGGCGACTGTCGCCGTCTGCGGCGCGCCACCGAATGCACCGAAGACGCCGGCGGTGATCGCGAGCGGCACGACGAACTGGACCACGCTGACGCCGAGATTGCCGAGACCCGCATTGATGGCGAGCGCATTGCCCTTCTCCGCCTTGGGGAAGAAGAACGAGATGTTGGCCATCGATGAGGCGAAGTTGCCGCCACCGAAACCGCAGAGCAGCGCCAGGCCGAGGAAGATCCAGTAGGGCGTCTCCGGATTCTGGACGGCGAACCCCATGCCGAGCGCCGGGATCAGCAGCGACCAGGTCGCCAGCGTCGTCCAGAGCCGGCCGCCGAAGATCGCGGGCATGAAGCTGTAGAAAATGCGCAGTGTGGCCCCCGACAGCCCCGGCAGCGAGGCGAGCCAGAAGAGCTGCTCGTTGGTGAAGGCGAAGCCGACGCTCGGCAGTTTGGCAACGACGACCGACCAGACCATCCAGACCGCGAAGGACAAAAGCAGGCAGGGGACCGAGATCCAGAGATTGCGCCGGGCGATGGCCTTGCCCGTCTGGTCCCAGAAGCCCTTGTCCTCCGGCCGCCAGTCCTGGATCGCGCCCTTGGCGGAGAGCGCCCCCTTCTGGGCCGCACCATGGATCGGCTGCATTTCCGGCAGTTCAGGCAGGTTCTGAACCGGCACGCCCGCTACGGCGGCCGCGCGCTCCATCTGGCGGACGGCCAGATGCATCCAGATCAGCGAGACTGCGGCGATCACGAACAGCAGCCAGAAGCAGCTCTGCCAGACGCCCGTGAGGTCGTTCAGCGCGCCAAAGGCGATCGGCATGACGAAGCCGCCCAGGCCGCCGACGAGGCCGACGACGCCGCCGACCGCACCGACGCGATCAGGATAATAGACCGGGATGTGCTTGTAGACCGCGGCCTTGCCCAGGCTCATGAAGAAGCCGAGTACGAAGGCGACCACCATGAAACCCACCAGGCTCATGCGCGTTGAGAACGCGATCGGCCCCCGGATGCCCTCAATGACATATTGCGTCGGCGGATAGGCGAGGATGAAGGTGCAGACGACCGCGACCAGGAAGGTCCAGTACATGACCGTCCGCGCACCGTATTTGTCAGAGAGATGCCCGCCATAGGCGCGGAAGATCGAGGCCGGGATCGAGTACATTGCGCCAACCATGCCGGCTGCGGCGATGTCGAGGCCGTAGACGCCGATCAGGTAGCGCGGCAGCCACAGGGCCAGCGCGACGAAGCCGCCGAAGACGAAGAAATAGTAGAGCGAGAAACGCCAGACCTGGATGTTCTTCAGCGGCTCCATCATGGCCGAGAGCGGCTCGGGCTTTTGGCCGGAAGCACGGCGCCGGGCGAGGTCGGGATCGTCCTTGGTGAAGAGGAAGAAGACCACGGCGGTAATCGCCAGCGCGATGGCCCAGACCAGCGCCACTGTCTTCCAGCCATAGGCGATCATGATGACGGGGGCGGCAAACTTGGTGACGGCCGCGCCGACATTGCCGGCTCCGAAGATGCCGAGCGCCGTGCCCTGCTTCTCTTTGGGATACCACTTCACTACATAGGCGACGCCGACCGAGAAGGATCCGCCAGCGATGCCGACGCCGAGCGCCGCGATCAGGAACGTCGTGTAGTCATAAGCAAAGGTCAAAAGACCGGTCATCACCGCTGCCGACAGCATGGTAATCGTGTAAACGACACGCCCGCCGTACTGGTCCGACCAGATGCCCAGCAGCAGCCGGATCAGCGAGCCGGTCAGGATCGGCGTACCAACCAACAGGCCGAACTGGGTCTCGGAGAGCCCGAGGTCCTTTTTGATCTGGATGCCAATGATCGCGAAGATCGTCCAGACCGCGAAGCAGACTGTGAAAGCGATGGTCGAAAGCCAGAGCGCCCTGCCCTGTTCCGATGGTGAGACCGCTGCACCGACCATGTCTGCCCCCGTGTTCAATCAAGACGGGGCAGGTGTCCTTCTCACGGAGTCTTTTCTCTTTGATGCAAATCAAGCATGTAGCCGGTCTATAGTCTTTCAAGATCGTCATATGTTTTAATCATGGGCAATGTAACGATCCTCAATAACTTCGAGTGCATCTTCCGGTATTTCTCTTGATATAAATCAAGAAAACAATTGCATCTGCGGCTAGAAAGTGCGCGCAAGGGGGGACCATGCGTCACGACGAAATCGAGGAAATGCGAACCCTGCCGCTGTTCGTCAGCGTCGCCTCGACACATGTCGAAGCGATGCTCCGCGCTTCGTTTCTGCAGCGTTTTCCCGCGCATGTTGAACTGGCGCGGGAAGGCGATCCAGCCGATTTCCTGCACGTCATCATCGATGGCCAGATCGAGATGTACTCGGCCTACCGTGATCGCGAGACGACGATCTCGGTGATCGGACCCGGCCACAGCTTCATCGTGGCCGCCGTCATCCTCGATCGCATCTATCTGAAATCGGCCCGCGCGCTGCTGCCGTCGCGGGTCCTGCTGATCCCGGCTGAAGCGGTGCGACGATCTTTCGGCGAGGACGCCGCCTTTTCGCGTGCGCTTGCGCTCGAACTGGCGGGCGCCTATCGCGGCGTCGTCAGGGAGCTGAAGAACCAGAAACTGCGCTCAAGCCTCGAGCGGCTCGCGAATTGGATCCTGACGCATGATCTCGAGACTGGCGGAACGGGCCGCTTCGAACTGCCTTTCGACAAGAGGGTCCTGGCCTCGCGCCTGGGGATGGCGCCCGAGGTTCTGTCCCGCTCGATCGCGGCCCTGGTCCCCTACGGCGTGAAGGTCTCGGGGCGGGTCGTCGAGATTGGCGACATGGGTGCTTTGAACGGTCTCGCTCATCCATCCCCCACCATCGACGGCACGTCCGGCTGATGCCCAGCCTCGATCCGGGTTAGCTCGCCTTCAGCCGCCGGTGACGCTCATATGGCGGCCGACGGCGGGCTTGTTGCCACGCCTGTCGATGACGAAGTCATGCCCCTTGGGCTTGCGCGAGATCGCCTCGTCCATGGCGCGATGCAGCGCGGCGTCGTCGGCCGAGGCCCGGATCGGAGCGCGCAGGTCGGCCGCGTCCTCCTGGCCCAGGCACATATAAAGCGTGCCGGTGCAGGTCAGGCGCACGCGGTTGCAGCTTTCGCAGAAATTATGCGTCATCGGCGTGATGAAGCCGACCAGCCCGCCGGTCTCCTTGACGCGGACATAGCGCGCCGGTCCGCCGGTCCGGTAGGGGTCCTCGACGAGGTTGTATCTGTCCATCAGCCGCGCCCGCACGACCGATAGCGGCAGGAACTGGTCGATCCGGCCGGGCTCGATCTCGCCCAGCGGCATCACCTCGATCAGGGTCAAATCCATGCCGAGACCATGCGCCCAGGTCATCAGGCTCTCGATCTCGTCCTCGTTGACGCCCTTCAGCGCGACGGCATTGATCTTGACGCGCATCCCGGCCTTGCGCGCCGCCTCGATGCCGCCGAGCACCTTGCCGAGATCGCCCCAGCGCGTGATCTTGCGGAACTTGTCGGGGTCGAGCGTGTCGAGCGAGACATTGATCCGGCGCACGCCGTAATCGGCCATTTCCTGGGCGTAGCGGTCGAGCAGCGAGCCATTGGTCGTCAGCGTCAGCTCTTCCAGCGCGCCGGAAGTGAGATGGCGCGAGAGCGAGCGGAACAGGCTCATCACGTCGCGCCGCACCAGCGGCTCGCCGCCGGCGAGACGCAGCTTGCGTGTGCCGCGCCCGACGAAGGCCGAGGCGACGCGGTCGATCTCCTCCAGCGTCAGCAGGTCGCGCGTGGGCAGGAAGGTCATGGCCTCGGACATGCAGTAGACGCAGCGTAGATACTGTCTCTTATAGAGAACTCGGAGCCCACGAGGCTCCTGAGCATCCCGTACGCCGACTTCTGCCGGAT
>NNBV01000890.1_pt1 | contig 77580 bp, 62 predicted proteins | sample 1173771 | NCBI WGS metagenome assembly NNBV01 (sample SAMN07173938, study PRJNA388173) | plant metagenome | isolation source: symbiotic tissue sample KVS11 | place: Norway: Troms, Kvaloya island | reverse complement strand
GCCCAGCACCGGCGGGCGGTGCGCGCCCCAGCCGCAGGCCTGGTCATACGCATGCCCGAGCCGCAGCACCTCCAGGTCCGCATGGATCGGCCCCGCAAGCTGCAACCCCATCGGCAGCCCGCCTTCACCGAACCCCGCGCGCACATTCAGCGTCGGCAGCCCCGCCAGCGTGAACGGCGTGACGATCTCCATCCAGCGGTGGTATGTGTCGCTCTTCACGCCGCCCACCTCCGCCGGCCAGTGCAGATCGGCATCGAACGGGAACACCTGCGCCGTGGGCGCCACCACGAAGTCGAAGCGCTCGAACAGCTTCAGGAACGCGCGGTACACGTTCGAGCGGTACAGCGACGCCTGGTACAGCGAGGCCGCGTCGAGGTGCCGGCTCTGCTCGATTTCCCATTGCGCCTCGGGCTTGAGCTGCGCAAAGAGCTTGGGGTCGCTCATGTAGGCGCCCAGCTTGCCGCCCACCAGCAACTGCCGCAGCCGCAGCCATGCGCTCCAGTTGTGCTCGCGCGGCACGTCGAGCGTGCAGGGCTCGACTTCGCAACCGATGGTGCGGAAGGTGCCGAGCGCCTTCTCGCCGAGCTCGCGCACGCCGGGCGCCAGCGGCAAGTCGGGCCAGATGCTGCCGAGCCAGCCGATGCGCAGGCCCTGGCCGTCGCCGTCCAGTTGCAGCGCGTCGGGCGAGGGCAGGGCGTGGGGCGAAGAAAGCGGCACGCGCGCATCGAAGCCCGACTGCACCGCCAGCAGCCGCGCCGCGTCTTCGACGGTGCGCGCCATCGGGCCGTCGGTGCCGAGTTGCTGAAAGAACAGCTCGTCGTCGGGGTTGCCCGGCACACGCCCGCGCGAGGGCCGCATGCCGATCACGTTGTTGAAGGCGGCCGGGTTGCGCAGCGACCCCATCATGTCGCTGCCGTCCGCCACGGGCAGCATGCCCAGGGCCAGCGCCACCGCCGCGCCGCCGCTGCTGCCGCCCGCGCTGCGCTCGGGCGCATAGGCGTTGCGGGTGATGCCGAACACCGGGTTGTAGGTGTGCGAGCCCAGCCCGAACTCCGGCGTGTTGGTCTTGCCGATGACCACCGCGCCGGCCGCGCGGGCGCGCGCCACGTGCAGGCTGTCGGTGCGCGCCGGCGAGCGCGGCGACAGCGGCGAGCCCATCGAGGTCGGCAGGCCCGCGGCGTGGCTCAGGTCTTTCACCGCCAGCGGAAAGCCGTGCATCCAGCCGCGCCGCTCGCCGCGCGCCAGCTCGGCGTCGCGCTCGGTGGCTTCGGCCAGCAACTGCGCGGGCTCGCGCAGCGACACGATGGCGTTGAAGCGCGGGTTCAGCGCCTCGATGCGGGCCAGCGAGGCCTGCATCACTTCGTGGCAGGACACGTCGCGCGAGGCGATGCGGCGGGAAAGCTCGGTGGCGCCGAGGGCGAGCAGGTCGTCGGCGAGGGGGGTGGAAAGCGGCGTGGCAAGTGGCATGGCGAGCGCAGCGAATGCGGGAAAAGACGGGGGCGCCCAGTATGGCGCGGCGCTCGCATAATCGCCGCGTATGGAAACAAAGTGGCTCGAAGACTTCATCAGCCTGGCGGAAACGCGCAGCTTCAGCCGCTCGGCCCAGTTGAGGCATGTGACCCAGCCGGCGTTCTCGCGGCGCATCCAGGCGCTCGAAGGCTGGGCCGGCACCGACCTGGTCGACCGCAGCTCGTACCCCACGCGGCTCACGCCCGCGGGGCAGACGCTCTACAGCCAGGCCATCGAGATGCTGCAGTCGCTGCAGAGCACGCGCGCCATGCTGCGCGGCCACTCGGCCGCCGGGCAGGACGTGATCGAGATCGCGGTGCCGCACACCCTGGCCTTCACCTTCTTCCCCTCCTGGGTGACCAGCCTGCGCGAGCACTTCGGGCCGATCAAGAGCCGGCTCATCGCGCTCAATGTGCACGACGCGGTGCTGCGGCTGGTCGAAGGCAGCTGCGACCTGCTCATTGCCTACCACCACCCCTCGCAGCCCCTGCAGCTGGACGCCAACAAGTACGAGATGGTCAGCCTCGGCGAGGAAACCGTGGCCCCCTGGGTCAAGGCCGATGCTGACGGTGCGCCGCGTTTTCGGCTGCCGGGCCGCCCGGGCCAGCCGCTGCCCTACCTGGGCTATGCGCCGGGCGCCTACCTGGGCCGCGTGGTCGACCAGCTGCTGAAGGAGTCGGGCACCGCCATTCACCTCGACCGGGTCTACGAGACCGACATGGCCGAGGGCCTGAAGGTGATGGCGCTCGAAGGCCACGGCATCGCCTTCTTGCCGCAGAGCGCGGTGCGCAACGAAATCAAGTCGCGCAAGCTGGTGAGCGCGCTGCCGCCGGAAATCGACAGCCTGGAGGCGACGATGGAAATCCGCGCCTACCGCGAACGCCCGAGCGCGCCGGTGCCCGTGAAGACCGGCACCGGCCGCGCCGCCAAGACCGCCGCCGCCGATGCGTCTCCGCAGCCCAAGCGCACCGCCGATGCGCTGTGGTCCTACCTGGTGGGCACCCAGCCGCCGGGCTGACGACCCCGCTGCCGGCCCCGGTGAGCCCGCTCTTTTTTTGTGCACCGCACAATCTATACATGCCGCGCATGAACCTCCCCGCATACGGCATTGGCGCCCTGGGCCGGGCGCCTCTACAGTCGCGGCTGCTTTTGAGCCGCTGTCACAAGCACATGTCCGGCACGCGTCCTTCGCGTGCTTTTTTTTAAGCCGAGGAACCTGTATGAGCACCAATTTCAGGACAGAGCACGACTTCCTCGGCGAGAAGCAGATTCCTGCCGCCGCCTATTGGGGCGTGCACACGGCGCGGGCCGTGGAGAACTTCGCCATCTCCGGTACCCGCATCTCGGCCATGCCCGACCTGGTGCGCGCGCTGGCCTACGTGAAGAAGGCGGCCACCCGCGCCAATGCCGACCTGGGCGCCATCGACCGCGACCGTGCGGCGGCCATCATCCTGGCCTGCGAGGACCTGGTGGACGGCAAGCTGCTCGACGAGTTCGTGGTCGACGTCATCCAGGGCGGTGCGGGCACCTCCACCAACATGAACGCCAACGAGGTCATCTGCAACCTCGCGCTGGAAAAGCTCGGGCACGAGAAGGGGCGCTACGACGTGCTGCACCCCAACGACCACGTCAACGCCTCGCAGAGCACCAACGACGTGTACCCCACCGCGGTGCGGCTGGCGCTGTGGTTCGCCATCGGGCGGCTGCTGGAGGCCATGGCCTCGCTGCGCCGCGCCTTCGAGGCCAAGGCGCTGGAGTTCAAGGACGTTCTGAAGATCGGGCGCACCCAACTGCAGGACGCCGTGCCCATGACGCTGGGCCAGGAGTTTCTGACCTACGCCATCATGATCGGCGAGGACGAATTGCGGCTGGCCGAGGCCCGCGCGCTCATCGAGGAAATCAACCTCGGCGCCACCGCCATCGGCACCGGCATCAACGCCCCGCACGGCTATGCCAACCTGGCCTGCCAGTACCTTGCCGAGCAGACCGGCGTGCCGCTCAAGCAGGCCGCCAACCTGATCGAGGCGACGCAGGACACGGGCGCCTTCGTGCAGCTGTCGGGCGTGCTCAAGCGCGTGGCCACCAAGCTCAGCAAGACCTGCAACGACCTGCGCCTGCTGTCCAGCGGCCCGCAGGCCGGCTTCGGCGAAATTCGTTTGCCGGCGCGCCAGGCGGGCTCGTCGATCATGCCGGGCAAGGTCAACCCGGTGATCCCGGAAGTGATGAACCAGGTGGCCTTCGAGGTCATCGGCAACGACATCACCGTGACCATGGCCTCCGAGGCGGGGCAACTGCAGCTCAATGCCTTCGAGCCGATCATGGGCTGGAGCCTGTTCAAGAGCATCAAGCACCTGGCCAACGCCTGCGACACGCTGCAGAAGAACTGCGTGGAAGGCATCGAGGCCAACCGCGAGTTCCTTGCCAAGCGGGTGCGCGAGTCGGTCACGCTGGTCACCGCGCTGAACCCGCTCATCGGCTATGAAAAGGCCGCGCTCATCGCCAAGACCGCGCTGGCCACCGGCGGGCCGATCGACCTGGTGGCCGAGTCGCTGGGCATCATGACGCGCGCCCAGATGGAGGCGCTGCTCGTGCCGGAAAACCTCACCCAGCCCGTGCGCCTGACAGCGGCGCCGGTTCCGCCGGCGGCAGAACCTTCTGGCACCTCGCCGGATGGGCCGCCGGGCACCTCGCCGGGCACAAAGGCTGCTTAGTGAAAGTCAGACAATGCCAGGAGGCAGGATCGCACCATGCTGACACGCGTATGCGCTTGCATGGTGCAGAGTGAGCGTCGGTGCACCGGGTTGGTCCGGGTATCACGCAAAATGTGAGTGTCTAGAATTTCGTTGTATCTGTTTACGTCACCCTCAGGAGTTTTACCGTATGAAAAAACAAGTATTGGCATTGGCAATCGCGGCACTGGCCGCCGGCGGCGCAATGGCTCAGGCCAATGACACCCTTGCCAAGATCAAGGCCTCGGGCGTCATCACCGAGGGTGTGCGTGAATCCTCCGGCCTCTCCTACACGCTGGGCAATGGCCAGTACACGGGCTTTCACTACGACGTCTGCGCCAACATCATCAAGGACCTCGAGAAGGCCGCCGGCAAGAAGCTCGAAGTCAAGTACCAGCCCGTGACCTCGCAGAACCGCATTCCGCTCGTGCAGAACGGCACCGTGGACATCGAGTGCGGCTCGACCACCAACAACGCCACCCGCCAGAAGGACGTGGCTTTCGGCGTGACCACCTACGTCGAAGAAACCAAGATCATCGTCAAGGCCAACTCGGGCATCAACTCGCTGGCCGACCTGAAGGACAAGACGGTTGCCACCACCACCGGCACCACCCCGCTGCAGACCGTGCGCAAGCAAAAGCGTGCTGAAAACCTGACCTTCAAGGAGGTCTACGGCAAGGACCACTCCGACAGCTTCCTGCTGCTTGAAACCGGCCGCGCCGACGCCTTCGTGATGGACGGCTCGATCCTGGCTTCGCTGGCCGCCAAGTCCAAGGCGCCCAAGGACTACAAGATCCTGTCCGACGTGCTGGCCGTCGAGCCCATTGCCATCATGATCCGCAAGGACGACCCCGCCTTCAAGAAGGCCGTGGACGACAGCATCAAGGCACAGGCCAAGTCGGGCGAGCTGAACAAGCTGTACGACAAGTGGTTCCTCAAGCCGATTCCGCCCGCTGGCGTGACCATCAACCTGCCGCTGGGCGAAGCCACCAAGAACGCTTGGGCCAACCCGAACGACAAGCCGGCTGAAGAGTACGTCACCAAGGAATAAGCGTCGCATTGCTGCGTGAATGACGCCCACCTTTCATGGTGGGCGTTTCTTTTCAAGGGACTGGTTTTCTAAGTGCTGAAGGAGTGAATGAACATGGGCAACTGGGATTGGCAGGTCTTCCTGCAAGACCCCGGCGGGGACTACCCGACTTACCTGCAATGGATGCTGTCGGCCTGGGGCTGGACGGTGTCGGTTGCATTGCTGGCGCTGATCGTTGCGCTGGTGCTCGGCTCGCTGGTCGGCATCATCCGCACGCTGCCCGACAGCCCGTGGCTGGTGCGTTTCGGCAATGCCTGGGTGGAGCTGTTCCGCAACATTCCGTTGCTGGTGCAGATCTTCCTCTGGTACCACGTGATTCCGGCGCTCGTTCCGGTCATGAAGGGCGTGCCGAGCTTCATCCTCGTGGTGCTGGCGCTGGGCTTCTTCACTTCGGCGCGTATCGCGGAGCAGGTGCGCTCGGGCATTCAGGCGCTGCCCAAGGGCCAGCGCTACGCGGGCATGGCGGTGGGGTTCACCACGCCGCAGTACTACCGCTACGTGATCCTGCCGATGGCGTACCGCATCATCCTGCCGCCGCTCACGAGCGAGACGATGAACATCTTCAAGAACTCGTCCGTCGCCTTCGCGGTGTCGGTCACCGAGCTCACCATGTTCGCCATGCAGGCGCAGGAAGAAACCTCGCGCGGCATCGAGGTCTACCTGGCGGTGACCGCGTGCTACGTGGTGTCGGCCCTGATCATCAACCGGCTCATGGCCTACATCGAGAAGAAGACCCGCGTGCCGGGTTTCATCGTCTCGGCCAGCGCCGGCGGCGGAGGACACTGACATGAATCTCGACCTGTCCTTCTACAACTGGGACGTCATCAGCAACTTCGTCGTCAAGGGGTTCTACTTCAGCATCATGCTGACGGTGGTGGCCACCATTGGCGGCGTGATCTTCGGCACCCTGCTGGCGCTCATGCGCCTGTCGGGCAAGAAGTGGCTGGACGCACCCGCGGCCCTGTACGTCAACGGCATGCGAAGCATCCCGCTGGTGATGGTGATCCTGTGGTTCTTCCTGCTGGTGCCGGCGTCGTTCTATTCGATGTTCGGCTCGCTGGGCTCCAATTACCGCTCCGAAATCTCCGCCGTGATCACCTTCGTGGCGTTCGAGGCGGCCTACTTCAGCGAGATCATGCGTGCGGGCATCCAGTCGATCCCGCGCGGCCAGGTCAACGCCGGGCAGGCCGTGGGCATGACCTACGGGCAGAACATGCGCCTGGTGGTGCTGCCGCAGGCGTTCCGCAACATGCTGCCGGTGCTGCTCACGCAGACCATCATCCTGTTCCAGGACACCTCGCTGGTCTACGCCATCGGTGCCTACGACATGCTCAAGGGCTTCGAGACGGCCGGCAAGAACTTCGGCCGCCCCATCGAGGCGTACCTGCTGGCAGCCGTCGTCTACTTCATCATGTGTTATGCCTTGTCGTGGCTGGTGAAGCGCCTGCACAAGAAAATCGCCATCATTCGCTGACCCGCGTGCTGAACCGGAGAGAAAGAAATGTCCGAAAAAATGATTGAAATCAAGAACGTATCGAAGTGGTACGGCCCGGTGCAGGTGCTCAACGATTGTTCGGTGAGCATCTCCAAGGGCGACGTGGTGGTGGTGTGCGGGCCTTCGGGCTCGGGCAAGTCCACCCTCATCAAGACCGTGAACGCGCTCGAGCCCTTCCAGAAGGGCGAGATCACCGTCAACGGCATTCCGCTGCACGACCCCAAGACCAACCTGCCCAAGCTGCGCTCCAAGGTCGGCATGGTGTTTCAGCACTTCGAGCTGTTTCCGCACCTGTCGGTGACCGAGAACCTCACGATTGCGCAGATCAAGGTGCTGGGCCGCTCGGCGGACGAAGCCAAGACCCGCGGCATGAAGATGCTCGACCGCGTGGGCCTGATGGCGCACAAGGACAAGTTTCCGGGCCAGCTGTCGGGCGGCCAGCAGCAGCGCGTGGCCATTGCCCGTGCGCTGTCGATGGACCCGATGGTGATGCTGTTCGACGAACCCACCTCCGCGCTCGACCCCGAAATGGTCGGCGAAGTGCTCGACGTGATGGTGGCCCTGGCCAAGGAAGGCATGACCATGATGGTGGTCACGCACGAAATGGCCTTCGCCCGCAAGGTGGCCAGCCGCGTGATCTTCATCGACGTGGGCGGCAAGATCCTGGAAGACTGCCCGAAGGACGAGTTCTTCAACCATCCGGAAAATCGCCAGCCCCGCACGAAGGACTTCTTGAACAAGATCCTGCAGCACTGATGCGCTGCTAGAGCACAGACAGCGCCGCAGGCGCAAAGACAAAAGCCACGCTGTTTTGCAGCGTGGCTTTTTTCATGGCGGCGGCGCCGGCGTCAGGGCAGCCTGGCGATGTGCTCTGTCAGCAGGTCGAAGAACCCTTGCGCGTCGCCATCGACGATCCAGTTGACGTTGGGCGCGCGGTGCAGGCTGTCGTGCCAGTCGGCCACCGTCTGGCCGAAGCCCATGCCCTCGCGGCTGTCGATCTCCACGTGGATGCGCCGGCCCTTGAACAGCGAAGGCTGCAGCAGGTAGGCCGTGACGGTGGCGTCGTGCACCGGGCCGCCGGCCATGCCGTAGTGCTTCATCTCCTGCGGCGCATAGGCGTCGAGGATGTCCGCGACGATCGTGCCGGCCCTGTTGCCGATGCCCCGCAGCCGCGCGATGCGTGCGTCGCTCGTGAGGATCTTGTGCGTCACGTCCAGCGGCAGCATGGTGATGGGCACGCCGCTTTTCAGCAGCACCGCCTCGGCCGCATGCGGGTCGGCGAACACGTTGAACTCCGCCACCGGCGTGATGTTGCCGCCGTTGAAATGCGCGCCAGCCATCAGCACCAGCTCGCGCAGGCCGCGCACGATGTCGGGGGCTTGCTCGAGCGCCAGCGCCAGGTTGGTCTGCGGGCCGAGCATGGCGAGCGTCACGCTTTTCTCGGGCGCCGCGCGCAGGGTGCGAACCAGGTAGTCGACCGCGTGGCCGTCGGCCAGCGGCGCGGCGGGCTCGTACACGTCGACGCCCGTGAGGCCTTCCTGGCCGTGGATGTTGGCTGCGTAGATCGGTGTGCGATGCAGGGGCCGTTCGGCGCCTGCATAGACGGGGATGTCGGGCCGCCCGGCCCATTCGCAGGCCAGCCGCGCGTTGCGCGAGGTCTTGGCCAGCGGCACATTGCCAGCAACCGTGGTCAGCGCCTGGAGCTTCAGTTGCTCCGGCGCCGCCATGGCAAACAGCAGCGCGATCATGTCGTCCGCGCCGGGGTCCGTGTCGATGATCAGGGTGTGCATGGCGCCATTGTCGTAGCCCATCGCGGCCCACCCCGGTCCTCGGGCTCTCGGGCTGTTGTGCTGCCTGCTACTTCTTGCGCGCGGCAATGGCCTGCTCGGCCTTGGCCACCAGGTCCGCGCCCACGGTCGGCTTCCACTTGTCGTACACCGGCCGCGTTGCCTTCACGAAGGCGTCGCGCTCGGCCGGCGTGAGGCTGGTGACGGTGACGCCCATGCCCGCGATGTCTTTCAGCACGGGCTTGTCGGCTTCCACCAGGCCTTTGCGTGCGATGGCGATTTCTTCCTTGCCTGCATCGACGGCGGCCTGGCGCACGATGGCCTGGTCGGCCGGCGTCCACGAGGCCCAGATTTCCTTGTTCACCACGAACACCAGCGGGTCGGCCACGTAGCCCCAGGTGGTGACGAACTTCTGGCCCACGTTCTGCATCTTCAGCACGGTGAACAAGAACAGCGGGTTCTCCTGGCCGTCGACCGCGCCGCTGGCGAGCGCGGGCTGTGCGTCGGCCCAGCTCATTTGCGTGGGGTTGGCGCCCAGCGCGGTGAACATGTCGGAGTAGATGGGCGAGCCGACCACGCGGATCTTCATGCCCTTGACGTCGGCCGGCGACTTGATCGGCCGCTTGGAGTTGGTGATTTCGCGGAAGCCGTTTTCGCCCCATGCAAGCGGCACCACGCCGGCCTTGTCGAGTGTCTTGAACATGTCCTTGCCGACTTCGCCTTGCGTGAGCGCATCGATGGCGGCGTAGTCGGGCATCAGGAAGGGCATGGAGAACAGGTTGAGCTGTTTGACCTGTGGCGACCAGTTGATGGTGGAGCCCACGGCCATGTCGATGACACCTTGGCGCAGCGCGCTGAACTCGCGGGTTTGGTCGCCCTGGATGAGCGACACGCCGGGGTAGAGCTTGATGTTGATGCGGCCCTGGGTACGTTCCTTCACAAGGTCGGCCCAGATTTTTCCGGCCTGGCCCCAGGGGGTGGGCGGGCCTAACACCAGCGACATCTTGTATTCGGGCTTGTAGGCGGCCTGCGCCATGGCGCCGGTCGAGAACAGGCCGAGGGCGGTCGCTGCGGCGGCGAGGCCGAGCAGGGTGCGGCGGAATTTCATGAGAGGTCTCCTTGTTTTCTTGAACACAACGGGCACTGGAATCTTTTAGCTAGCGGGGCGAGGGGCTTTGGTCGGGGCTCTTGTTCAGGGCTCTTGTTCAGGGCGCGTGCACAGGCCGCCGGGTACTCCCCTCCGCGAATGTCCCCCGGGGCTGCGCCCCTCCTCCTTTATTTCGCTGCGGGGAGCACCCGACGCCCTGTGCACCAGGGCACGCTCGTTGTGATCGCGCGATCAACGACTGCTCTGAATAACGCTCGTGAGGGTGGGGTGCCTTGCGTAGCGAAATAAAGGAGGAGGGCGAAGCCCGGGGGACATTCGCGGAGCAAGGTACCCCGCCCTCGCGAGCGCGCCCTGAACAACAGCGGCGCTCAAGCAACGGCAACGGCAAAGACATCACCTCAGTACCCCAGCTTGCGCGGCAGCCACAAAGCCAACTCGGGGAAGGCGATGACCAGCACCATCACCAAGAACATCGAGAACAGAAGCCAGCCGACCCAGCGCACCGTCTCCTCCATGCGCACGCCCGCAATGCGGCAGGACACCATCAGGTTCACCGCCAACGGTGGCGTGAACTGCCCCAGCGCCACCTTCAACGTAAGGATCACACCGAACCACACCGGGTCCCATTTGTAGAACTGCACGATCGGCCACAGCAACGGCACGAAGATCAAGAAGATCGACACACCGTCCAGGAACATGCCCACCGTGATGAGCAGCAGAATCAGCAACGCCAGCACCCCGTACTCGCCCAGCCCCGAATGCGTGATCGCATTGGCCACCGGATCGATCACGCCCAGCGTAGACAGCGAATACGCAAAGATGCCCGCAAGCGACACCACGATCAAGATCACCGCCGACAACTCACCCGACTCGCGCAAGATCACGAACAGGTCGCGCACCTTGATCGTTCGGTGCACCACCATGCCCACGAACAGGCCGTAGAACACCGCCACCACGGCCGCCTCGGTGGGCGTGAACCAGCCCAGCCGCATGCCGCCCAGAATGAGCACCGGCGCCGCCAGGCCCCAGATCGCTTCGCGAAAGCTCTTCCAGAACAGCGGGCGCGGCAGGCTGGCTTCGAGCGCGCCCATCTTGTGCTTGCGCGCCAGCCACACGGCCGGAACCATCAACGCGAAGCCGGCCAGAATGCCCGGGATCATGCCGGCCGCAAACAGCGCCGGCACCGAGGCATTGGGCACCAGCACGGAATAGACGATGAAGGCCACAGAGGGCGGAATCAGAATGTCGGTGGCCGCTGCGGCGCCCACCACGCTGGCCGCGAAGGGCTTCGGGTAGCCAGCGCGCGCCATGGCCGCGATCATCACGCCGCCCACCGCGGCGGCGGTGGCCGGGCCCGAGCCCGAGATGCCGCCCATGAACATCGCCACCGCAATCGTCACCAGCGGCAGCATGCCGGGGCCGCGCCCCACGATGGCAATGGCAAAGTTCACCAGCCGAAGCGCCACGCCCGAGCGGTCGAAGATGGAGCCGACCAGCACGAACATCGGAATGGCCAGCAGCGGGTACTTGCCCAGGCCGGCGTAGAAGTTCTGCGGCACGGCCAGCAGGCCGAACCACTGGGCGTCGCCGTTGGCCAGTGCAATGCAGGCCGCGCCCGCCAGGCCCAGTGCGGCGCCAATGGGCACGCCCACCAGCATCATCACGACGAAGGCAACGAAGAGCAGGGTGGCGATCACTTGGTGGCGCCTTTGCTGTCCGAGGCGTAGTTGGTCTTGCGGCCGCGGCGCACCATGAGGCCCACGGCGCGCAGCGCGATGGCATAGGACACGATCGGCAGCCAGATCGAATACCACCAAGCCGGCAGTCCGATGCCGGGCGTTGTTTCCTCGAAGCGGTAGTCGTCCCACACCATGCGCAGGCTGAGCGTGCCGATCAGCGTGAAGAGCAGGGCGATCATGAGCGCGCCAAACTGCGCGAGGCGTTTGCGCCGCGCCATGGAGCCGCTCTCGGAGAAGTACTCGATGCGGATGTGCCGGTCGCGTGCCACCGCGCCGCAGCCCGCGACCATGGCCAGCATGATCATGAGGAACACCGAGAACTCTTCGGTCCACGCGAAGGAAGAATCGGTGAAGTAGCGCACCAGCACGTTGGCGAAGGTGATGAGCGCCAGGGCGCCCATGATGAGAACGGTGAGCCAGTCCTCGATGGCAAGGGGAACCTTGGTGGGTTCGTCGGCGGCTGGGATGTCGGGGGGGAGGGGGCTTGCGGCGTCCAGCGTGGGGCCGGACTCGGGTGGAGTTGTCATCGCGAAAAGGGGCAGTGAGGCAAGGCGCCGTGTCACCGGGCGGACGCCGGGACGCGTTCCGTACACCTCGACAGGGGAAAACTGCCACAGATGCTAGGGGGTCGATGACCGCTCATGTATCGGGGGTTTCCTTAGGCGCTGTTGCTGCGGGGTGCACTGTTGGCGCCGTTGTTCAGGGCGCGTGCACAGGCCGCCGGGTGCTCCCCTCCGCGAATGTCCCCCGCTTCGCGCTACCGCCTCTCCTCCTTTGTTTCGCTGCGGGGAGCACCCGACGCCCTGTGCTCGATGAGCGCGGCTGTGGCGTTGGTGGTTCGACCCCTGCGGCGGATTGCGGCTGGACGTCCGGGGGGCGCCCCACTGAGCTTGTGCTAGCGACGGGCGGTGGATAAGCAGAAGTCCGAAGGCTGGTGTTGGCCGTGTTCGACTTTGGTATGACTGCGTTCAATGTTCGCGTCAGACTGAAAGCAGCCCGTCGCACACTGTCAAGACTTTCGAAGTGGATGGGCCGGCGGCATCAGCGTCAAGACCTCGATCACACTTGAGTCGACGAGTTGCGCCAGTCTGGTCGCGTAGCGACGACTTTTCCGGAGGACTCCCACCTCAAGCGGATGCTTACGTGGGAACTGCGCTGTACGCTCCGGCGGTCCGCCGTCGCCAGTCTTCAGACTTGATCTGACCCTGCCGCGCCCGGCGTATCCGACTCCGCACCATTCAAAGACAGAACACCTCGAATCAGAAAATCACTGAGTAGCTTTGCCGCCTTGATGTTGACCCTAAACATGGGAAGCGATCTGCCCTCGACGTGTTCGAAGTAGGCCTTGGCCCGTTGTGCGTCAACCGTTCCCCGCAGATCGTCAAATCGTCCGTACTCATTCAGGTTGACCTCGGTGACATGTGACTCCATCAGGGCAGTGAGCTTCACAGGATTGCAGCCAAGCGTCGCGACGACGGTCTCAAACTCCTTGTTCTTCGCCCGAACTTTGTAGTCAACAAGGTAGTCACGGAAGGTTTGTTCGGGATCGATTTGCACATCGCCACGCTGAATGTCATGCAGAAAGATTTCGGCAAATCTTTGGTCTTCCTGTGAGAGCGATGTGAAAGACCGGTGCAACTCGGCTAGGGTCGCCTCTTTGGCCGGTCCGTCGCCGCTTTGCAGGACCTTGAGGTACTTCTCGAAGCGCGAGTTCATGTAGTCGGCGTCGATCTTGCCGGTGTCAATCTCGGTGATGTGGCTGTCGATGTCGAAGGGAATGCTCTCGCCATTACTTCCGCCCCCCACACCCAGTTCCTTGTAGCGCTGCAACAGCGTCAGATAGTGATGCTGGGTGATGTCGAGCTGAACTCGAATTTCCGGTTCCTCGCCGAATTCATGCGATGCGTTATCCCAGGTGAACCCCTGAATCTTCGCGGCCTCGAAGATGGCGCTGAACTGGTTGAACTGCTTGGCGAAGGCCGCGCGCGCGGCCAAGTCGTCCGGCAGCTTCACAAAGTCAGCGATGCCCACTGCGCTGAAGATGGCGCTGATCTCGGCAAAGCAGGCATTCATCCGCGTCAGATTCAGCGGCAACTGGTCTGCAAAGAGGCCAATGGGCTTGTCGCCGGAATAGAGCTTCACCGCAGCGGTCACATTGCGCTTCATCGTATGCGGCTTGCGGTAGTAGCGAATGGTGCCAAACGGCTTGTCCGGCCCGTACAGGCGGTTGGTGCGTGAAAACGCCTGGATGATGTTTTCGTATTCCAACAGCTTGTCGACGTAGAGCGTGTTGATCCATTTCGAGTCAAAGCCCGTCAGCATCTGGTTCACCACGATCAGCAGATCGAGCCGCCTGTCTGGCTCGGCCTCAATGCGGATGTAGGGCGTCTTGTGGGCAAGGCGCGCGGCCAGGTCTTTCTTGAAATTCGCGTGTGTGCCCAGATCGAACTTCTGTCCGTAGGCCGTGTTGTAGTCCTTGATGATCTCTTCGATACCAGTCGCCTTGAAGGCCGGGTCGTCGCCACCGTCTTCATCGCTGATGTGAGGATCGAACAACGCCGTGATCTTCAACGCCGGGCATCGCACCTTCATCAGGCGGTAATACGTGATGGCCTCCGGGATGCTGTTGGTGGCGAAGATGGCGTGGAACTTCCCGCCCTGGCTTAGCACCTCCCAGTTGTCGGCAATGTCCTTCAACACCGCGTTGCGGTGCTCCTCGCGGTCGTACTGAGTGTGGGGCAGGTGGTCTTCAATACCCGGTTGGTACATGCCAGCGGCATCCCGCTGCCCCGCCATCGGCACGTCGACCATGTAGCGGTTGAAGACCCTCTTCTTCGCCGCGTCGGCCAGCGCTTCCGCCACTGACGTAGCCTTGGCCTTCTCAAGTGCCACCGCTTGCCGCAAATCGCGGTCGCGGTAGGTCAGTATTTGGTAGGGGTCGAAGCCCAAGACGTTCTTGTCGCGGATGCCGTCGGCAATGCTGTAGCGGTGCAACTCGTCCCCAAAGACATCGGTGGTGGTGTTGTCCTTGCGAACGTTCTCTTTGTGAATGGGGGTGCCGCTGAAACCGAAGAAGACTGCGCCCGGGAAGCTCGCTTTGATATCGATGATCATGTCGCCGAAGGTCGAGCGGTGGCACTCGTCGACGATGAACACAATGCGCTTCGCACGCATGGTCTCCAGGTCATGCGCCTTCAGCCCCTCGGCGTCATCCGTGAGCCGGCTCATCTTCTGGATCGACGAGACGATCAGGGTATCGGCAGGGTCAGTGCTCTTCAACTTCATGACGAGCACGCCCGTGTGTTCGGTGGCCTGCACCTGGTTGCTGTCGCCGGCGAAGTCCCGGTAGGCCTTCAGCGTTTGCGTGCCCAGTTCGACGCGATCCAGCAGGAACACCACCTTGTCTGCATCCTTGGAGTTGGCGATGAGTTGGGCCGACTTGAAGCTCGTCATTGTCTTGCCCGAGCCGGTTGTGTGCCAGATGTAGCCGCCCAGGCGGTTTGGGTTCTTCCAGTCCGTCTTGGCCACTTTGTCCGAGATGGCGTGCGCGGCGTAGTACTGGTAGCTCCGCATCACCTTCAGCACGCCGTCAGCCTCATCGGCCACCGTGTAAAAGCCAATCAGCTGATGCGCCATCGGGATGGACAGCAGGCTGGACGTGAAGTTCCTCCAATCGTTGATCGGCTCGTTGTTGAAGTCGGCCCAGTGGAAGGCGTAGTCCTTGTTGAACTTGCCGTCCGGCCCGGGGTTGGCAAAGTACAGCGCCTCGTCGGGCTCCATGGCGACGAAGATCTGCACAAGCGATAACAGTCCGCTGAAAGCGCCTTCACGTGCGTACTTCTGGATCTGGTTGTAGGCTTGGCTCACTGGCACACCGCTCTTCTTGACCTCGATATGGATCACCGGCATGCCGTTGATGAGCAGTAGCAAATCGCCCCGCCGGTCGTTCAGCAACTCCGAGGCGCGGGCGTAACGCGGCTGCTGTGCGATCTGGTAGCGGCTTTGCCCAGCAGCGATCTCGTGGCGGTCGTAGACCTTCAGGCTCACCTCTTTGCCGAAGTGCAGCGTGTCAGCCGGGTTGTCGCGCGTGATGGCCACCGTCTTGCCATTGATGAAGCCATTGAGCCTGAGTGGCGTGCGCAGCGCGTTGATCTGCTCCATCACCTGCTGCATCTCGCTGTCGGTCAGCTGCACCTCGTTGAGCCGGTCCTTGCTGCGGTTGTTCTCGAAGAGGATCTGCTTCCAGTTCGCCAGCAAGTCCGCCTCGCTCGGGCATTTGATGACATCCAGCTCACCCCAGCCGCGCTGGCGCAGTTCGTGGATTACGGCCGCTTCAAATTGGGATTCTTTGGCAAAGGTAGGCATGGATGATGGGCGCGTCGCTCAGACAAAAACTTTTTCAAGGCAGGCGGATTTGATTTGCTGGAGCTTCAGGATTTGGGTGGCATGCTGAGAAATTAGAGCGTTCAGAGTGCGAAAATAAATACCAATTTTTCTCTGCTCGCTTTGGCTTTTTGGGTATGCAATGATTGATTTTTTGACTGCTGATTTTGAGAGCGAAAGAACTTTGGTGCCTTGCATGAACGGAAGCAGCTGGTCGTGAAAGGCATTCGAATTAAGATAGTAGCCAAGATAGAAAGGCGCAAAATCGAGTAGCGGCCGCAAGGCGATTGTGTGTAAACCCGCCAGAACAATTTGATTTTCTGCGTTGTGCACTTCTGTGCATTTACCCACGGCTTCGTCTTCTGCCGCATCGGCCATCACGATGTCACCGTTCTCCAGCTTTGATGACTTCAATTTGGTTGCAAGCGCTTCGTCCGAGACAAAGGGCGCACCATCATTTTGAAGATCCAGAATCTCTCCGAATTTAATTAACACGTCACCGTAGTGAATATTTATTGCATGGCCGAAATAAGGGTTTAGGCAGGCTCTTGACAGGGTATTGCTGCCGATATTTGATGTTAGATCTCCCAACTTCTGCTTTGCCCAACTTCCCGAAAACTCCTTGAATCGTACTTCCGGTGTGGTTGCGCCCGGTTGCGGGAACATCCTTTGAAGCATTACCTTTTTCAGTGCCAATAGCTTGTCATGCTTGCGTTGATGCAGCCTGACCAACTGATCCAGCTCCCGGAAAAAGGTGCTAATGCGGGTTTGTTCGGCAACGGAAGGAATCGTGACGCTTCGCTTCTTCCAGTCCTCAGCGTCGAAAAAAAGCTTCTCGATGTCCACGCCGTACGAGCTCAGAAAGAACTTCCTGCGCATAGCGGGCAGGCCCGCGACGATGGTGAGGAATTCCGTCAAGAGCCTGTCGCTGTCGACAGCGGTCAGATACTCGTTTGAAACGATGGCGCCATCCAACGCTGGCGGGACCATGCCGGTGGCCCCATGGACCACCTGGCGTTTGGAAATGACGAAGTCACCCGTCTGGAGCTGGGCGTAGTTCTTCACCAGGATGTCCCGTCCCAACAGATGGCCACGAGAGACGATGCCTTCGTTGCGCCGCTTGACGGTGACGAGTTCGTAGCGCTGCTGGTCGTTCAGGATGATGGGGCGCCTCTTCTCAGCTAGGACGTTGCCAATCTCTTCGTCCTTCCAACCCGCATCAAATGCTTTGAAGCGAATCGGCGGCACTTTGCGCGCGGTCTGATTTGCCATCTCAGTCCCCTGCCAGCAAAGCTTTCAGCTCCGCAAGGCCTTTGAGGTCGAACTCGCTGCCGTCCAGCTCCTCCAGCATGCTCGCCAACGAGTTCTCGGCCTGCCGGATATCGCGGGCGTTGTCGGCGTAGGTGATGCGATATTTGGCCGTCAGAGCTTCGAGCTTCCCGATCAGGCTGTCCACCACCACGCCGGGCAGGCGGTGTAGTTCGTCCACCAACGGTGTAGTCCACTTGATCTCCAGCAGCGCATGCACCTGCGCGTCATTCAGCTTTTCAAGCGTGGCCTTGGTCTTGAGGTGCAGGGCTGCAGAGTCCGTCTTGATCGCCGCTTTCAGGGCTTTCTCTTTGGCCAGCTCCTCGGCTGCCTTGATGATCTTGGCCTCATAGGACTCGGGATCGAAAGCCCTCGATGCTTCGGCTTCGGCGAGCAACTGCTTCGCCTCCGCGGCCACGGCCGAAGCCGCTAACTTATCGCCCGCGTCGTTGAAGGTGTCGTTGGCCTTGTCTTCTTCGCTGAAGCTTTCCAGCAGTTCGTCCAGCGTCGCGGCGACGTCGCTCAGGCGGGCCTCTTTCTCGCGCAGCGCGTCCAGTTCTTTATTGTGGTGTCCCAGCTGTACCAGCTCGAAGGGCAGGATGCGGCCCTTCCAGCCGTCTTGTACCTCCACGTCTTTGCCGTCTTTCTTCTTGGTGACGTAGTTAGGGTCCACCGCGCGGGCGGCATCGAAACCTTCGGTCTGGAGGATTTCCAGATCGATGGCGATGGGCTGCCAGTGGTCGTCGAGGACCTGGTAGGCCCAGTACTTGTCGATGAGCAGCACCGTACCGACTTTGGCCAACCTGGTAAACAACTCTTCGCAGATCAGCGCCTCTTGGCGCGACACCTTCAGGGTAAGCATCTTGCTGATCAGCGCGTCGTGTAGCCAGGGCTTGAAGCCGGCAAAGGCATTGGTGAAGGCTTGGCTGAACCGCGTCACCTCAGGGTGATGGCGGGTGACCTGAGCAAGGTCATCGGCCTTGGGGTGGGCGTAGGGCGTGCCGTCTAGGGTGAACAGGGCAGCGCGCAGGCTGGGAAAGGCCTGCCACGCATCCGCCAGGGAGTCCAGCTCGCTTAGGGGGACGCCTCCAAACATGGAGGCATACAGATCCCAGCTCTCAGCGGGCTCCGATGAGTCGACGTAGCGCGAGATGTTGAGGTTGTACTCGTTGGCTTGGCTCTGCAGTTCGGTCTTGAGCACTAGGCGGCTGAAGCCCGGCACGGTTGCGCGGGCGACCACGGCGTCGGTGATCTTCTTGATGTCGCAGGCGCGCAGCTTGTTGTTCTTGCCCTCTTTGGCGAAGCCTTTGGAGGCATCGACAAAAAGCACATTACTGCTCCCTCGCTTTTGCCTAAGCACCAAGATCACGGTGGGAATGCCGGTGCCGAAGAAGATGTTGGGTGGCAGACCGATGACGGTTTCGAGGTGATCGTTCTCGATCAGGGCTTTGCGGATGGTGCCTTCCTCACCGCCTCGGAACAGCACGCCATGGGGTAAGACGATGGCCATGATGCCGCCCGGCTTCAGGTGGTACAGGTCGTGCAGCAGAAACGCGTAGTCGGCTTTGGACTTGGGCGCCAAGCCGAAGCGGGCATAGCGGGGATCAGCTTCCTTGTGCTGTGGGTCCCACTTTTGCGAATAGGGTGGGTTCGAGACCACCGCGTCCAGGTACAGTGGGTTGTAGCTGTTGACCGGGTCTTGATCGTCAAAGTACGGCCAGTCGTCTTCCAGCGTGTCGGCGTTGCGGGTGACGATATTGCCGGGCAAGATGCCGCGCATGACCAGGTTCATGCGAGTGAGGTTGTAAGTGTTCTCCTTCAGCTCTTGGGCGTAGTACTTGATATTGCCCTTGTCGCCCATGTGCTTGGCAATGGCTTGGCCAATGTTGAGTAGCAGTGAGCCGGAACCGCTGGTGGAGTCGTAGATCTGGATAGTGTCGCGGTCGTTCAGGTGGTGCGCGATGACTTCAGACATGAGGACCGATACCTCGTGGGGCGTATAAAACTCGCCCGCCTTTTTCCCCGCGTTGGCGGCAAACATGCTGATGAGGTATTCATAGATGAAGCCGAGCACGTCGTAGCTCTGCTTGCCATCCATGGGGATGTCTTTGATGAGCTGGATGAGCTCGCTGATCGCCTTGGTCTGCTTTGCAGCGGTGTCGCCGAGCTTGCTCAGGCCGGTTTCCAGGGTCTTGAAGATGCCCTCGAACAGGCGCTTGTGGTTCGGGTGAATCAGGCGGCTGAAGGCCGACAGAGCATCGCGGACATGCGAGACATCGAAATCGCTCTTGGCGTCGATCCAAGTGGAAAACAGGTGCTGGTAGGCGATGAAGTAGCCGATGCTGCCTCTGATGTGCTCAACCGTCTCCGCGTCCTCTTCCGACAGGGCTTTGATTTCTTCGTCGGTGAAGTCCTCGTCTTTGGCGAAGCGCACTTGTTTGTCCGAGAGGTATTTGTAGAAGATGAATCCGAGGATGTAGTCCTTGTATTCGTTGGCCTCGATCTTGGAGCGCATCTGGTTGGCGGATTCCCAGATCTTGGAGGCGAGCTGCTGCTTGTTCACGTTTGGGTAATGTCTAGTGATTGATGGTTGCGGGGGGTGTAAGGCGGTCGATCTGTGAGCGGCAAGCCGCCCCATCGAACTGCCACCGCATGACTAGGGGCCGCCGTGCGCCGCTGGAATTTTGATCATCAGCTTTCCCCGGCAGGAGAGCGCTCAAAGGCGACGGCTGCTGGAACTTCTTCATCTGGAACGTATGTCGCGACATCGTCAACACCGCAGCCGAAGAACTTGCACAGCGCATCAATGTTTGAGAGCGTGGCGTTGTAGCCGCGGACGTTGACCATCTTTGAAAGCGTTGTGCGGTGGATGCCAGTGGTCTGCGCCACCTCCAGCAATTCGACACGACGTCCTCGGCGGAAGGACGCATCAGCGAGTAATTCGGTCAAATGGAGCCTGATCACACTCTTCCCCTTTTGAGATCGAATGCATTCTATAAGTTGCGTACGTTGCGTTAACGCTACACAAGATGGCGGAGGAAAAATCTATCGACCCGAGATAGATGTGTTCGAAGTCTCGAGCAGTTGGGCTTGGATCTGTATCTCGACGTGCCTGCCCAGGATCTCGCGCACCCCCTGCGCGAGCAGCGCTTCCCCGCAGCCGCGGAGGTTGCAGTTCGCCAGCCTGGAGGGTGCAACTGCGTTCCACTAGTACGCTGCGCGCCGCCGATCGGCAGCCTAAGTCCGGTATGACTGCGAGAGTGTTCGCCGTCGACCGTTTGGGTGTTTATTTCGCTGCAAAGCGGAAGCCCGCACTGTCTGCCGACGATCAGCATGGAGCACAGAGTTGCCACCGACGCGGATCCCACAAACCTCAACCGAACCGAACTCCCTTCACCACAAAGGCTTCAGGCGGGCTGCAAAACTCGCAGCCCGCAGACCAGCCGCTAACCGCCAGTCTCAGGCGCTCTGTGTCGCGCCTTCTCGCTCTCCTGAAACAGCTCCCCAGCCTTGCGAGCCAATTCAGCCGCAAGCCAAAGCAGGTTGTCCAGTTGTCGAGGCCCGTCACCGCTGCACCAGTCGATGTCTTCCCCGTGGCAGACCCACAGTAGAGCTTCGAGTTGCGAGAGGGTGTTTTCGAGACGATCCGCCGGGTCTTGGGCGTTGTCTTCGGAAGCTACCGGCGTGCGAGGCCGGGCTATAGTCTTGGTAGCCATTTTTGTGCGTCCCTTTCAAGGTAGTTGCACGAACTTGGTTAGACGGTCGGGGTGCTTGTAACGCCCTGGCCGTCGCCTTTTGATACCTCGCATTCGCATCGCTGCTTTCGCACCGACGACCTGCCGCGAGGCATGCAGCCTTCAAACATTTCAGTGGCTTGGTGTGTTGCGCCTTTCTTCTTCCCTTGGTGGGATTTCGAGTGACAGGGGCATCCACTTTAGAGAAGAGCGCTGGCGCAGTAGCTGTTTCATGCCGCACGAAGTCCCGGCAATCGCCAACAAATGCAGCTTCCGCAATGCGACGCACGCATGCCTCATGGGCCGTGCCGTGTCAGTGCACGACTGCGCTGAACGCTCAGGCCGATGGGGTGCCTTGCGCAGCGAAATAAAGGGGGAGGCCGCAGGCCGGAGGACATTCGCGGAGCAAGGTACCCCGTCGGCCTGAGCGCACCCCGGATGTGAGCAGCAGCGCTCAGTTCATCCAGCTTCGCGCCCGATCCAGATGCTCGCGGCACTCGCGCACCATGCGCTCGAGCAGTTCGGCGCAAGTAGGAATGTCGTCGATCAACCCGATGCACTGACCGGCCGACACCACGCCGTCCTGCACGTGGCCAGACTCCAGCGCCGCACGCCCGCGCGCACCGGCCACCAACGGTCGCACCTCTTCGAACTCGCAGCCACCCGGGCGGTTTTCCGTGGCCACCACTTCTTCTGAGATGGCATTGCGGAACACGCGCGCGGTGTTGCGCATGGTGCGAAACATCAGCTTGGTGTCGCGCTCGGTCGCGTCGACCAACGCCTGCTTGATGTTCTGGTGAATCGGCGCCTCCTGTGTCACGCAGAAGCGCGTGCCCATGTTGATGCCCTCGGCACCCAACGCCAGCGCGGCGGCCATGCCGCGCCCGTCGGCAATGCCGCCCGACGCGATGATCGGAATGCGCAGCTTGCGCGCCGCAATCGGCAGCAAGATCAGGCCGGGCACGTCGTCCTCGCCCGGATGGCCGGCGCACTCGAAGCCGTCGACCGACACGGCATCGACACCATTGCGTTCGGCCGACAGCGCATGGCGCACCGACGTGCACTTGTGCACGATCTTCACGTCATGGCGCTTCAGCGCCTCGATGAAGTCCTTCGGGCTGTTGCCCGCGGTCTCCACGATCTTCACGCCGCTGTCGATGATGGCCTGCACGTACTCGGCATACGGCGGCGGCTTCACCGACGGCAATATCGTGAGGTTCACGCCAAAGGGCCTGGCGGTCATCGTGCGCATGCGCGCAATTTCCTGGCGCAGGTCGTCGGGCGTGGGCTGCGTCAGCGCCGTGAGCACGCCAAGGCCCCCGGCGTTCGACACGGCCGAAGCCAGCTTGGCACGGCCCACCCATTGCATGCCGCCCTGAATGATCGGGTAGCGAATGCCCAGCAGTTCGGTGATGCGGGTCTTCATGAGCCGACGCCGCTTACAGGGCCTTCACCAGCTCGGGCACGGCCACGAACAGGTCGGCGACCAGGCCGTAGTCGGCCACGCTGAAGATCGGTGCTTCTTCGTCCTTGTTGATCGCGACGATGACCTTCGAGTCCTTCATGCCGGCCAGATGCTGGATGGCGCCCGAAATGCCGGCTGCGATGTACAGCTGAGGCGCGACGATCTTGCCCGTCTGGCCCACTTGCCAGTCGTTCGGGGCGTAGCCTGCGTCGACGGCGGCGCGGCTGGCGCCAAGGCCGGCGTTCAGCTTGTCGGCCAGGGGCGCCATGACTTCCTGGAACTTCTCTGCGCTGCCCAGGGCACGGCCACCGGACACGATGATCTTGGCGGCGGTGAGTTCAGGGCGTTCGCTCTTCGTGACTTCGCGGCTCACGAACGTGCTCTTGCCGCTGTCGGCGACACCTTCAGCGGTTTCGACGGTTGCAGTGCCGCCCGTGGCTGCTGCTGCATCGAAGCCGGTCGTGCGGACGGTGATCACCTTGGTGGCGTCGCTGCTCTGCACGGTGGCAATGGCGTTGCCGGCGTAGATGGGGCGCTCGAACGTGTCGGGGCTGACAACCAAAGTGATGTCGCTGATCTGCGCCACGTCCAGCTTGGCGGCCACGCGGGGGGCGACGTTCTTGCCGTTGGCGGTCGAGGGGAACAGGATGTGGCTGTAGTTCGCGGCGATGGCCAGCACTTGGGCTGCGACGTTCTCTGCGAGGTTTTCAGCGAGGCTCGGGCTGTCTGCTGCGATGACCTTGGTCACGCCCACGATCTGTGCTGCGGCCTTGGCGGCTTCGGCTGCATTGGCGCCAGCCACCAGCACGTGCACTTCACCACCGCATGCCAGTGCAGCGGTCACGGTATTGAGTGTGGCCGGCTTGATGCTGGCGTGGTCGTGTTCGGCAATAACTAGTGCGGTCATGTTCAGATCACCTTCGCTTCGTTCTTCAGTTTGTCCACCAGCGCTGCAACGTCGGGCACCTTGATGCCGGCACCGCGCTTCGGTGGCTCGGCAACCTTCAGCGTCTTCAGGCGGGGCTTCACATCCACACCCAGGTCTTCGGGCTTGAAGATGTCGAGCGTCTTCTTCTTGGCCTTCATGATGTTGGGCAACGTCACGTAGCGCGGCTCGTTCAGGCGCAGGTCGGTCGTGATGACCGCGGGCAGCGTGAGCGTGAGCGTTTCCATGCCGCCGTCCACTTCGCGCGACACGGTGGCCTTGCCGTCGGCCACTTCGACCTTGGAGGCGAAGGTGGCTTGGGGCAGATCGGCAAGGGCCGCCAGCATCTGGCCCGTTTGGTTTGCGTCGTCATCGATGGCTTGCTTGCCCAGGATGATGAGTTGCGGTTGTTCCTTGTCGACCAGCGCCTTGAGCAGCTTGGCCACGGCCAGGGGCTGCAGCTCTTCGGTGGTTTCGACCAGGATGCCGCGGTCGGCGCCGATGGCCATCGCGGTGCGCAGGGTTTCCTGGCACTTCGTATCGCCGCAAGAGACGGCGATCACTTCAGTGACCACGCCCTTTTCCTTCAAGCGCACAGCCTCTTCGACCGCGATCTCGTCGAACGGGTTCATGCTCATCTTCACGTTGGCAATGTCCACGCCGGTGCCGTCGCTCTTCACGCGCACCTTCACGTTGTAGTCGACGACCCGCTTCACGGGCACAAGAATCTTCATGGTTGCTCCTTCGGATATCGGATGAGGTTCACTCGAGCTTGGCGCCCGATTGCTTGATCAGGCGCTCCCACACCGGGCGCTCTTGCTTCCAGGCGGCGGCAAAGAGTTCGGGTGAGCTGTCCTTGATTTCGAAACCCATGGCCGCGATGCGCTCGCGCACTTCGGGCTGTTGCGAGGCCTTGCGCACCTCGTCGGCGATGCGGTCCACGATGGCCTTGGGCGTCTTGGCGGGCACGGCGAAGGCGAGCCAGCCGGTCACGCTGTATGCCTCGTCCTTCAGGCCTTGCTCGGCCAGGGTGGGTATGTTGGGCAGCGCGGCCATGCGGCGCTCGCCGCTCACGCCGATGGCCCTGACCTTGCCCGATTCGATGTGCGGCTTGGCCACCAGCGCGCTGGCATAGGCCATCTGGATCTGGCCGCCGATCAGGTCCTGCATCATCGGCGCCTCGCCCTTGTAGGCGACGTGGTTCATGTCGGCCTGCTGCGTGAGGCTCATGTGCGCGCCGGCCAGGTGCGGGTAGGCGCCCACGCCGTACGAGCCGTAGGCGACCTTGCCCTTGTTCGCGGCCACGTATTTCAGGAGTTCGGGCGCGGTCTTCACCGGCACGCTCGGATGCACCACCAGCACCAGCGGTCCCATGGCGACCTGGTAGACCAGCGTGAGGTCGCGCTGCGTGTCGTAGGGCAGCTTGTCGTAGAGGAACTCGTTGGTCAGCAGCGAGTTGCTGAGCGAGAAGACGACGGTGTAGCCGTCGGGTGCCGACTTGGCGACCGCGTCGGTGCCGATGATGCCGGCCGCACCCGGCTTGTTGTCGATGAGCACGGGCTGGCCCAGGCCGGCCGACATCTTCTGGCCCAGCACGCGCGCCAGCACGTCGGTCGCGCCGCCTGCCTGGTAGGGAACCACCAGGCGGATCGGCTTGTTCGGATAGGGCGCCTGCGCGTGGGCGGGCGCCCACGCGAAGAGCGCGGCGGCCGACGAGGCGGCGCAAAGCAGGGCCCTGCGGTTGGGGCGTTGTGCAGTCATGGCTTGTCTCCAGTCTCTGGTTATGAAAAAAGTCACTTCAGCGCGATGCGCGTCTTGAAGGGCAACGGCGCCAGCGCCTGGTGCAGCCGCTCTTGCAGCGGCGTGGCCAGCGCATCCGCCGCCGCGGCGTCGATCTGCACATGCACCAGAGCTTCACCCTGCGTGGTCACCAGCGGCCGTGCCGCATCGCCGACGCCCAGCGCGGCGCAGATGTCGCCGACCGTCGCGGCCACCACCTGGCGCGCGGCCATGGCGCGCAGCTCGGGCTTGTAGATCTTTCCGACGTTGGTCATCGGCAGGGCGTCGATCACCGACACCCACTTGGGCCGGGCCGGTGCCTCGTCGACGCGCGCGGCGGTGAAGGCCAGCAGCTCTTCTTCGGTGGCCGAGGCGCCGGGCACCAGCGTCGCGAAGATCACCGGCAGCTCGCCCGCATAGGCGTCGGGTGCGCCCACGGCGGCGCACAGCTGCACGGCCGGGTGCGCGCCCAGCGCGTCCTCGATGGTCTTGGGATCGATGTTGTGGCCGCTGCGGATGATCAGGTCCTTCGAGCGGCCCGTGAGGTTGAGCCGCTGCTCGCTGTCGATCCAGCCCAGGTCGCCGGTGGCCAGCCAGCCGTCGGCGGTGAAGGCCTTGGCGTTGTCGGCCGGGTCCACGAAGCCCGAGAACACGTTGGGCGACTTGAACAGCACCATGCCCTGTTCACCGGCGGGCATGTCGCGCTCGGTCGCGTTGCCGTTCTCGTCGAGGGCCACCACGCGCATCTGCATGTACGGCAGGCGAAAGCCGACGCAGCCCGCGGGCCCGTCCACGCCCGGCGGCGTGATGGTCGAGATGCCGGCCATCTCGGTCATGCCCAGGCTCTCGTGCACATGCAGGCCGAACAGGCGCTCGAAGCGCGCGGCCAGCTCGGGCGAGAGCACGGCGGCGCCGGTGCGGCAGTAGGTAATCGAAGAGATGTCCGCGCCGTCCAGCGGCACATTGGCCAATGCCGCGAGCACGGTGGGCACCGCCGACAGCGAGGTCGGCCGGTACTTCGCCACCAGCTTCCAGTAGTTGGCCAGCACCTCCTTGTTGCGCAGCAGCGATGGCGTGGGAATGATCACCTCCATGCCCGCCGACAGCGCCGACAGCGAGGCCGGCAGCACGCCCGCCACATGGAACAGCGGGTAGCCGTTGATGGAGATGCCGTGCTCGTTCATGCCCGCGACCTGCACGCTGGCCCAGGCGGTGAACACCTGCGCCCCATGGCTGTGGCGCGCGAGCTTGGGCGCACCCGTGGTGCCGCCGGTGTGAAAGTAAGCTGCGATGTCGGTGGGCGCGATGTCGCGCCCGCTCACCAGCCGGTCGTCGGGTTGCGCGGCGCGCAGCAGGTCGAACGCCGCCACGCCTTCAGGCAGCGTGCCTGCCGCGCCGGGTGCTTCGTCGTGCGGCGCCACGCGCAGCACGGTGGTCAGCGTGGGCACCTGGCCGCGCAGGCGCATCGCCTTCGACCACATGCCCGATTCGCTGTCCGAGCCGTAGGCAATCAGCACCTTGGCGCGGGCCGCGGTCATCAGCGCCACCAGCTTCTCGTCGCTGAGCAGCGGGTTCAGCGGCTGCACGATGCCGGCCGCCTCGCCGCCCCAGAGCGCAAGGTGGTATTCGAGGCAACCGGGCAGCAGCACGGCCACCGCGTCGCCCGGCCCCACGCCCAGCGTGTGCAGCATGTTCGCGGTCTGGTGCAGCCGCGCGAGCAGCTCTGCATACGACCAGCGAATGGGCTCGTCGGCCGGGTTGCCGGTGCGCAGAAAGGTCAGCGCGGTCTTGTCGCCGAAGGCATGGCCTGCGTTGCGAAAAATCTCGTAGGTGCTGCGCACGGTGAGCGCCTGTTCCAGCGGCGTTGCTTCAAGCCGGTGGATGTCCGCCAGGCTGGTGACGGGGAACGCGGGGCGAAACGGCGCACCGACCGGGGTCTTGTAGTTGTTGTCTTGTTTGTCTGTCATGTCTGTCTCCTTGATGCCGGTTGTGCGTGGCCGAGCCGCCTGCGGTTTTACTGGTTCGTGATGTGGTTGTCGCGAATGACCTTGCCCCAGCGGTCGAAGTCCTGGCGCATGCGCGTCGCCGTTTGCTCGGGCGTGCGGTAGGCGGCAAAGGAGCCGACGCTTTCGAGCTTGTCCTGCACTTCCTTGTCGGCCAGTGCGTTCTTCAGCTCGGCGCTCATGCGCGCCACGATGTCCTTGGGCGTGCCGGCCGGTGCCAGCAGGCCGCCCCACGAGGTGGCGTCGAAGCCGGGAAAGCCCTGCTCGGCCACCGTCTTCACGTCGGGCAGCAGGCTCACGCGCTTGGCCGAGCCCACCGCAATGGCGGTCAGCTTGCCCGCGCGGATGTGCGGAATCACGGCCACCAGGTCGGAGAACATGGCGGGCACCTGGCCGCCGATCAGGTCGGTCACGGCCGGCGCGCTGCCGCGGTAGGGCACGTGCTGCATGTCGAACTTGCCGATGGTCTTCAACTGCTCGGTGGTGAGGTGGCCGAAGCTGCCGGCACCGGCGGTGGTGTAGTTGAGCTTGCCGCCTTCGGCCTTGGCCTTGGCGATCAGGCCCTGCAGGCTCGTGACTTCAGGCAGCGACTTGGGGTTGACCACCAGCACGATCGGCAGGTCGTACACCGAGCCCACCGGCGTGAAGCTCTTGAAGATGTCGTAGCCGCCCGTGGGGCCGTACAGGTGCGAGGCCAGCAGCGTGGGCGTGGCCAGCATCACGAAGGTGTAGCCGTCGGCCGGCGCGCGCGCGGCGGTGGCGGCGCCCACGGTGCCCGAGGCACCGCTGCGGTTGTCGATGACGATGTTCTGCTTGAGCGCCAAGGACATCTTCTGCGCCACGATGCGCGAGGCCACGTCGGTCGGGCCGCCGGGCGGGAAGGGCACGACCAGCGTGATCGGCTTGCTGGGCCAGGCTTGCGCGAAGGCGGCACCGGCCACCAGAGGAAGGGCCAGGGCAAGGAGTGCACGGCGAACGGGATTGCGGAGGGAACGGAAAGCGAGGGAGGCCATGGACTTCTACTTCAGGGATGCACAGGGATGCACGGGGGCGAACGGGAGAACGAGAAAACGGGGGGAACGTGAGAGCGCAGCGTGTCTTCTTCAGACCACGCCACTCGATTTGAGCGCGGCCAGCTTGTCATCCGACAGGCCGAGCAGGGACTGCAGCACGTCGTGCGTGCCTTCGCCCAGGGTGGGCGGCGCGCTGCGCACCGGCAGGCGCTCGCCATCGAAACGGTAGGGCGGTGCCAGCACATTGACCGTGCCGGCCACCGGGTGCGGCTGCGTGGTCACAAGGCCGGCGTCTGTCGCGCGCTTCGATTGCAGCGCCTCCAGCAGGCCCAGCACCTCGCCGCACGGAATGCCCGAGGCGGTGAGCTTCTCCAGCAGGCTGTCGCGCGGGCGCTTGGCCAGCTCGGCGTGCAGCTCGGGCAGCAGCACCGCGCGGTTGGCCGAACGCAAGATGTTGGTCTTGAAGCGCTCGTCGGCCGCCAGGTCGGGCCGCTCGATCACCTCGGTGCAGAAGCGTGCGAACTGCGCGTTGTTGCCCACGGTGATCACCAGCGGGCCGTCGGCCGCGTCGAACACGCCGTACGGCACGATCGACGGATGCGAGTTGCCGTAGCGCGGCGGGTCTTCGCCCATCAGCAGCGCCTCCAGGCCGTAGTAGGCGGTGATCATCAGGCCGCAGTCGAACAGCGCCATCTCCACATGCCGGCCCTTGCCGGTCTTCTCGCGCTGGTACAGCGCCGCCAGGATGGCCTGCGCCGAATACATGCCGGTGAACAAATCGACCACGGCCACGCCGAACTTCAGCGGCGGCTGGTTGGCCTCGCCGTTCAGCGCCATCAGGCCCGCTTCGCCCTGCACCACCAGGTCGTAGCCGGGGCGCGCGGCTTCGGGGCCGGTGCGGTCGTAGCCCGAAATCGAGCAGTAGATGAGGCCGGGCTGTTCCTTGCTCAGTTGCTCGTAGCCCAGGCCCAGCTTGTCGATGCCGCCGAACTTGAAGTTCTGGATCACCACGTCGCACTGTTTGGCCAGGTCGCGCGCGAGCTGCTGGCCTTCGGGCGTCTGCAGGTCGAGCGTGACGGAGCGCTTGTTGCGGTTCACGCTGTTGAAGTAGGCGGTCTCGGTCTTGCCTACGCGCAGGCCCCAGTCGCGCGTGTCGTCGCCGCGGCCCGGGTGCTCGACCTTGATCACCTCGGCGCCCATGTCGGCCAGCACCATGCCGCACCAGGGGCCCGCCAGGATGCGGGACAGATCGAGAACGCGCACGCCGGCAAGCGGCAGCGATGAATTCAGCAGAGGCATGGCGGCTCCAGGAAGGCGTGAAACCGGGCTGGGTTCGAAACAACAGATACGTTCACGCTGGGCTTTGAAGGATCCGTTCACGCTGAGCTTGTTGAAGCGCTGCGCGAGGCTTCGACAAGCTCAGCCCGAACGGTTGGGGTTCGGAGAAGCAGGGGTTTGGGTTCGGAGAAGCAGGTATACGCAGGGTCGTCACAACGCGTCTTGTCGGCGCTGCCGCAGCGTGGCGAAGTCCGCCTTGCGCTTGCCCAGGAACGCGCCGATGCCTTCGGCCGCTTCGTCGTCGCCCTGCGACTCGACCATGAACACGGCCTCGGCGTCGAGCTGCTCTTCCAGCGTGGCGTGGTGCGCCTGGCGGCACAGCGTCTTGATGCGCGTGATGGCGCGTTGCGGGCCGGCCGCGACCTTGGCCGCGAGCGCCACGGCCTCGGCCAGCGCCGCGCCCTTGTCGGTCAGGCGGTTCACGGCGCCCAGCTGGTTCAGGCGCTCGGCCGTCATGCGGTCGCCGGTGAGGCACAGCTCGGTCAGCACCTGGCGCGAGACAAACTCCGCCAGGAAGGCGGTGGCGCCGCCGTCGGGCGTGAGGCCCACCTTGACATAGGCCACGGTGAAGAACGCGTCGCGCGCCGACACCAGCATGTCGCAGGCCAGCGCCATCGACAGGCCCGCGCCGGCCGCGCCGCCTTCCACGGCCGCAATCACCGGCTTGCTGCAATCGCGCAGCGCGCGAATCAGGTTGTTGAGGCCTTCCAGAATCTGGCGGCGCTCGGCCACGGGCAGCTCGCGCCGCTTGGCCAGCAGGTTCAGGTCGCCGCCGGAGCAGAAGAAGTCGCCCGCGCCGGTGAAGACGATGGCGCCCACTTCGCTGTCTTGCTCCGCGTCGGCCAGCGCGGCGCTCAGCTCCGCATACAGCGTGGGCGTGATCGCGTTGCGCGCGCCGGGGTTGCTGTTGGTCAGGATGCGCACGGCGCCTTGCTGCGAGATCAGCACGGTCTTGTTCATGGTGTCGTTCATGTCGCTCATGCCGCCAGCTCCTTGCCGAGCGCGATGTAGCGCTGCAGGTGGTGGTCTTCGTCGCCCAGCTGATGGTCGATCATCACCAGGCGCTTGGCGTAGTGCGGCAGCGGCAGCTCCCACGTCATGCCGATGCCGCCGTGCATCTGGATGCTTTCTTCGGCCACCAGCGCACCGATGCGCCCGATGCTGAACTTGGCGGCCGACAGCGCGCGCTCGCGCGCCACACGGTCCGTGCCGTCGATGGCGGCCGCGGCGTTGATCACGGCCGAGCGGGCCTGTTCGATCTCCAGCAGCAGGTCGGCCATGCGGTGCTGCAGCGCCTGGAAGCTGCCGATCAGCAGACCGAACTGCTTGCGCGTGCGCAGGTACTCCAGCGTGGCGGCCTTGGCGGCTTCCATCGCGCCCAGCGCCTCGGCGCATAACGCAAGCACGCCGCGGCCGATGGCACGCTCCAGCGTGGCGTGGCCCTGGCCTTCTGTGCCCAGCAGCGCGTCGGCGCCCAGCTTCACGCCGTCGAACGCCAATTCAGCGACACGGCCGCCGTCGATGGACGGGCAACCGCGCACCGTGAGGCCCGCGGTCTTGGCGGGCACCAGAAACAGCGAGATGCCGGCCTCGTCGTCCACGTTGCCGGAGGTGCGCGCCGAGACCAGGAACAGGTCGGCCTGCTCGCCCTGCGGCACCACGGCCTTGGCGCCGTGCAGCGCCCAGCCATCGCCGTTGCGCTCTGCCTTTGTCGAAACGCGCGTGCGTTCGTAATGCGCGTCGGCTTCGTCGTGTGCAAAGGCCACCACGCTCACGCCGTTGATGATGTCCGCGAGCTTGTCTTTCTGCGCCGCGTTGCCGGCCACGCTGATGGCCTCACCGACCATCACCGCGCCCAGCAGCGGCTCGATCACCAGGCCGCGGCCCAGTGCCTCGAAGACCACGGCCACGTCGAAGCCGCCGCCGCCAAAGCCGCCATCGGCCTCGCTGAACAGCGCGCCAATGACGCCCAGCTCGGCGAACTGCTGAAAGATGTCCTTGCTGAACCCGTGCTCTGACTTCGCGATGCGGTCGCGCGCGCCGAACGCGTACTGCTCGCTGATGAAGCGGTTCAGGCTGTCGGCGAGCATGCGCCGGTCTTCGGTGTGTTCGAAGTTCACTGCATGTCTCCTTACAGGCCCAGGATCATCTTGCTGATGATGTTCTTCTGGATTTCATTGGAGCCGCCGAAGATCGACAGCTTGCGGTTGTTGAAGTAGCGCGCCGCTGCGGCCGATGCATAGGCCGGGCCGAAGGTCTCGCCGTCGAAGCCGTCGTGCAGCGCTTGTTCGACGAAGGGCCGGCCGTACACGCCCATCGCGCGGCGGGCGAGCGAAGAAATCTCCTGGCGAATTTCGGTGCCGCGAATCTTCAGCATCGAGCTCTCCGCACCCGGCACGCCGCCGCCGGCCACGGCAGCGATCACGCGAAGGTTGGTGGTCTTCATGTTCTCGAGATCGATCTCGACGCGCGCCAGGCGCGCAGCGAATGCCGGGTCGTCGGCGAGCGGCCTGCCGTTTTTCTTCTGCGTGGCCGCAATGCCCTTGAGCTGCTCCAGAGCGGCCACCGAGAACCCCACGCCCGCGATGTTGGTGCGCTCGTAGGTCAGCAGAAACTTGGCGCAGGTCCAGCCCTTGTTCTCTTCGCCCACCAGGTTGTCGGCGGGCACGCGCACGTCGGAGAAGAACACCTCGTTCACCTCGTGCTCGCCGTCGAGCGTGATGATCGGGCGCACTTCCACGCCGGGCGAATGCATGTCGATCAGCAGAAAGCTGATGCCCTCCTGCTTCTTGGCCTCGCGGTTGGTGCGCACCAGGCAGAAGATCATGTTGGCGTGCTGGCCCAGCGTGGTCCAGGTCTTCTGGCCGTTCACGATGTAGTGGTCGCCCTGCGCGTCGATGCCGCGCACGGCCGAGGTTTTCACCGCCGCCAGGTCGGAGCCCGCGCCGGGTTCCGAGTAGCCCTGGCACCACCAGTCGCTGCCGTCCAGGATGCGCGGCAGCCAGTGGCTCTTTTGCGCCTCGTTGCCGTACTTGATGAGCACCGGCCCCAGCATGTTCACGCCAAAGGGCACGATGCGCGGCGCAAAGGCCAGCGCGCATTCGTGTTCGAAGATGAACTTCTCGACCGCCGTCCAGCCCGGTCCGCCGTACTGCTCGGGCCAGTGGTTGGCCAGCCAGCCGCGCGCGTTCAGCACGGCATGCCACTCCTGCATGTCGGCCTTCTCCAGGATCTTGCCGCCGCGCACTTTCTCGGACAGCCGCACCGGCAGCTTGTCCGCCAGGAAGGCGCGCACTTCGCTGCGGAAGGCTTCTTCTTCGGTCGTGAAGTTCAGGTCCATTGCGCGCTCCTCAATAGATTTCGAACAGGCCGGCAGCGCCCATGCCGCCGGCAATGCACATGGTGACCACGGCGTACTTGGCGCCGCGGCGCTTGCCTTCGATGAGCACGTGGCCCGTGAGGCGCGCGCCGGTCATGCCGAAGGGGTGGCCGATGGAGATGGCGCCGCCGTTCACGTTCAGGCGTTCCGACGGAATGCCCAGCTTGTGCTGGCAGTAGATCGACTGCGAGGCAAAGGCTTCGTTGAGTTCCCACAGGTCGATGTCGTCCACCGTCAGGCCGTGGCGCGCGAGCAGCTTGGGCACGGCAAAGACCGGGCCGATGCCCATCTCGTCGGGCTCGCAGCCGGCCAGCGCCAGGCCGCGGAACACGCCCAGCGGCCGCAGGTTGGCGCGCTCGGCGTCCTTGGCTTCCATCATCACGCAGGCCGATGCGCCGTCTGACAGTTGCGAGGCGTTGCCGGCGGTCACGAACTTGTCTTCGCCCATCACCGGCTTGAGCTTGGCAAGCGCCTCGTAGGTGGTGCCGCGGCGGTTGCAGTTGTCTTCGGTGGCGGTCACTTCGCGGTGGGTGACTTCCTTCGTTTCCTTGTCGGTCACGGCCATGGTGGTGGTGCAGGCGACGATCTCGTCCTTGTAGCGCCCGGCGATCTGCGCCTCTTCGGTCTTGCGCTGGCTGTCGGCGGAGAAGCGGTCCTGCGCCTCGCGGCTGATGTTGTAGCGCTTGGCCACGATGTCGGCCGTGTCGATCATGGCCATGTACAGGTCGGGCTTGTGCTCGACGATCCACGGGTCCAGGCTCAGGTCGCCACCGCCACCGTCGCCGGGGCTGCGGCCGCGAATCTGCGAGATGCTTTCCACGCCGCCGGCAATCATGGCCGGCGCGCCGTCCACGATGATGCGGCCCGCCGCCATGGCAATGGCCTGCAGGCCCGAGGCGCAGAAGCGGTTCACCGTGGTGCCGGCGATGCTGATGGGCAGGCCCGCGCGAATGATGCTCTGGCGCGCGATGTTGCGACCGGTGGTGCCTTCGGGGTAGCCGCAGCCGAGGATCGCGTCCTCGATCAGCGCCGGGTCCAGGCCCGAGCGCTCCACGGCCGCCTTCACGGCAAAGGCGGCCAGCGTGGCGCCGGGGGTGATGTTGAATTCGCCGCGGTGCGCTTTGGTGAGCGGGGTGCGGGCGGTGGAAACGATGACGGCTTCACGCATGGGGATGCTCCTGGGTTCTTTATTCGGATTGATTGAGGCTGGAGAAATCTGCACCGCGCTCGACCAGCTCGACCAGCAGCGGCGACGCCTTCCAGAAGATCGGGTCTTCCTTGGCGAACTCGCGAATGTCGGCCAGCACCTTCGGCAGGCCCACGGTGTCGGCGTACTTCATGGGGCCGCCGCGGAAACGCGGAAAGCCGTAGCCGTACAGAAAGGTCACGTCCACGTCGAGCGGGCGCAGCGCAATGCGTTGCAGCACCACGTTGGCGCCTTCGTTGACCATGGCGGCCATGTAGCGGCGCATGATTTCTTCTTCGGTGAAGCTGCGCGGCGTGATGCCGGCGCGTGTGCGCTCGGCGTCGATGATGGCCAGCACCTCGGGGTCGGGCACGCCGGTGCGCGCGCCTTCGGGGTACAGGTAGTAGCCGCGCTGCGTCTTCTGGCCGAACCAGCCGCGCTCGCAGATGCGGTCGGCAATCTGCACGTAGCGCGCCTGCGGGTCGCGCGTGGCGGCCTTGCGCTTGCGCGTGGCCCAGCCGATGTCGCCGCCGGCCAGGTCGGACACCTGGAACGGGCCCATCGGGTAGCCGAAGTTGCGCACGGCCGCGTCGATCTCGTACGGCGATGCGCCGTCTTCCATCATGTGGTCGGCCGCCTGGCGGTACACGGCCAGGATGCGGTTGCCGATGAAGCCGTCGCACACGCCGGCACGCACCGGCACCTTCCTGAGCTTCTTCGCAAGCTCGAAGCCGGTGGCCACCACGTCGGCGCTCACCTTGGCGGGCACCACGATTTCCAGCAGCTTCATGATGTTGGCCGGCGAGAAGAAGTGCAGGCCCACCACGTCCTGCGGGCGCGAGACGCTGGCCGCGATTTCGTCGATGTCCAGGTACGAGGTGTTGGTGGCCAGCACCGCGCCACGCTTGCACACGCGGTCGAGCTCGGCGAACACCGCCTTCTTCACGCCCATTTCTTCGAACACGGCCTCGACCACGATGTCGACGTTGGCCAGCGCGTCGTAAGACGTGGAGCCGTTGAAGCGCGCCATCACGGCGGCCTTGGCATCGGGCGTCATGCGGCCCTTGGCGATGAGGCCGTCGTACACCTTCTCGACATGTTGGCGCCCGCGCGCCAGGCTGGGCTCGTCGCGCTCGATCATGGTCACGGGCATGCCCGCGTCCAGCATGGCCACGGCAATGCCCGCGCCCATGGTGCCGCCGCCGACGATGCCGGCCGACTCCAGCGCGCGCGGCTTGGCGGACTTGGTTTCGGGCGCCTTCAGCACTTCGCGCTCGGCGAAGAACGCGTGGATCAGGCCGGCGCGCTGCGGGCTGTCGATGCACTGCAGAAACAGCTTGCGTTCCAGCGCCATGCCTTCGTCGAAGGGCAGCGTGAGCGCGCCTTCAACGGCTTCGATGATCTTCATCGGCGAGAACAGGCCGCGGCTTTTCTTGGCGGTGTCGGTGCGCGCGGCTTCCAGGGCGGCGCGGCTGGCGTCGGCGTCGGCCAGGCCGGTGGCTTCGCGGGTGCGGCGCACCGGGGCGTTGGCCGCGATCAGCTCCTGTGCGTAGGCCAGGCCTTCGGCGCGCGCGTCGGCGTCGGTGCCCAGGCGGTCGACCAGGCCGAGCGACAGTGCTTCCTTGGCGAGCACATGGCGCCCGCTGAGCATGAGTTCGAGCGCGGGCTTCACGCCGATCAGGCGCGGCGTGCGCTGCGTGCCGCCCGAGCCGGGCAGCAGGCCGAGCGCCACTTCGGGCAGGCCCAGCTTGGCGGTGGGCGAGGCCAGGCGGTAGTGCGCCGACAGCGCCACTTCGAGCCCGCCGCCGAGCGCGGCGCCGTGGATGGCGGCCACCACCGGCTTGGTGCAGTTCTCGATCTTCAGGCAGGCCTCTGGCAGCGACGGCGGCTGCGGCGTCTTGCCGAACTCGCGGATGTCCGCGCCGGCAATGAAGTTGCGGCCGGCGCCCACGATCAGCACCGCCTTGGCGGCGCTGTCGGCTTCGGCGGCGTCGATGGCCGCGACAAGGCCGCGGCGCACGTCCACGCCCAGGGCGTTGACGGGCGGGTTGTCGATGGTCACCACGAACACGTCGCCATGGCGCGCGAAGGTGACGGGACCGGAGTTCGAGGACGTGGAAGGGCTGGGAGTTGTGGTGGCCATGTGCTTGTCTCTTGCGTGGCGGGCCCCGCAATGCAGGTGCAAGGCGAGGGACCCGGAGGCTCTGGGGGTGAACCCCTCATTCTTTGCCCGTATCCCGGCTTTGACAATTGCATAGACGGTTGACAGACTGTCAAAGAATTTTTGACACAATCGGGCGCATGGACCTGCAATCGCTCACCCTGCTGGTGGAAATACTGGACGCGGGCAACCTGAGCGCGGCGGCCCGCCGCCTCAAGATGACCCGCGCCAACGTCAGCTACCACCTGAACCAGCTGGAGCGCTCGGTGGGCGCGCAGCTGGTGCGCCGCACCACGCGGCGCTCCGAGCCGACCGAAATCGGCCTGCGGCTTTATCAGCACGGCGTGGCCATTCAGGGCGAGCTGCTGGCCGCGCGCGAGTCGGTCACCGAGCTGGGCCAGGGCCTGCAGGGCCGCGTGCGGCTGAGCGTGCCCAGCGGCTACGGGCAACTGGTCATGGCCGACTGGCTGCTCGACTTCAAGCGCCAGTTCCCCGGCATCGTGCTGGACGTGGTGTTCGAGAACCGCATCGAAGACCTGCTGCGCGACGAGGTCGACATTGCCATCCGCGTGATTCCGGAGCCGCCGCAGAACCTGGTGGCGCGCGAGATGGGCCCGGTGCGCTATGTGGCTTGCGCGTCGACCGACTACGCGGCCCGGCACCCGCTGCCCACGCAGCTGGACGCGCTGCAGGGCGCGCCGGTGGTCACCGCCGCCGTCATCGGCCGGCAGCTGCGCGTGTCGGCCTACCAGGGGGAGACCCGGCGCGAGGTGATCCTGGAGCCGACGCTGATTTCAGAAAACTTCTTGTTCCTGCGCCAGGCCATCCTCGCGGGCCTGGGCATCGGGCTGGTGCCCGACTACGTGGTGCAGGAAGACGTGCGCCGTGGCGACGTGGTGACCACGCTGGACGACTGGCGCCTGAGCATCTTCGGCACGCAGATGTTCATGCTGTACATGCCCAACCGCCAGCACACGCGGGCGATTCGCACCTTCATCGACTTTGTGCTGGAGCGGGTGAAAGGAGAGAAGGAGAGGGCGGGGCCGAACGAGGCGTCATAGCGCCTGGGCTGCGCCCTTGGCGCCCCCCTCGACTGGCTACGCGCGCCGGTCGATCCCCGTCGTCTCGTAGTGCCGCGTCTTGTCTTCGTACATCGCGCGGTCCGCGCGCTGCAGTGCCGACTCCAGCGACTCCCCCGCATGGCAGGTGGCCAGCCCGATCGCCAGGCTCAGCGCATGGCCGCTCTGGCCCGCGTGGAACTGGTTGTTCAGCTCCACCAGCGCGAGGATGCGCTCGCGCATGGCCTCGGCGCCGCGCTCGTCGGTCATCGGCAGCAGCACCGCAAACTCGTCGCCGCCGATGCGCGCGGGCCAGGCCGGCGGGTCGACGGCCTTGTCGAGCACCTCGCCCATGCGGCGCAGAAGCGAGTCGCCGGCGGCGTGGCCTTCCTGGTCGTTGAGCTGCTTCAGGCCGTTCAGGTCGATGGCCACGATCGACACCGGCCACGGGCCCTTGCGCGACAGGCGGTTGAGCTCCTCGGAGTAGTAGGTGCGGTTGCACAGCTGCGTGAGCACGTCGTGCTTGCCCAGGTATTCGAGGTAGGCCTCGGCCTTCTTGCGCGCGGTGATGTCCACCAGCGACACCAGCACCAGGTCCCAGGTGTCGAGCCGGTCGTCCTGCACCGCAAACTGCATGTGGATGTTCAGCACCTCGCCCGACAGCGCGTAGTTGAGCACCTCGCGGTGCTGCACGGTCTTGCCGTTCCACAGGTCCTGCAGCTGCTCGGCGAACGACTCGCGCATTTCGTCGCGGAAGATGCGCGACAGATTGCCCAGCAGGCCCTGCAGATCGGGCGCGCCGAACATGCGCAGGGTTTCCTGGTTCACGTCGATCACGCGAATCTCCTGCATGCAGCGCGTGACGAACTCCGGGTGCACCTTGATGAAGGTGGCGAAGTCGGTGATGCCGCGCGCGCGGATGTTCTGCATCAGCGTGCGCACGGCGCTGAAGTCTTCCACCCACAGCGACACCGGCGAGCGGTCGAACAGGCTGCGCGCGTAGGCGGTGCTTTCGTCGCGCAGGCGCTGTGCGGCCACGCGCTCGGTGATGTCGTCCAGCGACACCAGCACGCGGTCCCAGCTGTGCTCGTGGCCGGGCAGCACGCGGGCACGCACGCGCACGTCGAGCCGGCGGCCGTCCAGCGCGTAGTTGACGGTTTCGCTCTCGAAGGTGAGCTCGCCGCGCCACAGCCGGTCGAGCTCGTGCACCACGGTGGCCGACATGTCGCCGCGGAACACGCGGTCGAGTGCGCCGAGCAGGGTCTGCTGGCTGTCGGCGGCAAATAGCTTCAGCGTGTGCTGGTTGACCCGCAGCACCTTCAGCAGCGCCATGCAGTCGCTCACGCGCAGGGGGTCTTCGCCCAAGTAGGCGACCAGATCGGTGACGCCATCGGCGCGCCAGCCGTCGAGCTTGTGCTTGAGGTCGCTGTAGTCCTCCAGCCAGAGGGAGACGGGCGCCAGGTCGAACATGGCGTCGAGGTCGCCTGCCGTGTAGGGGCCCGGAGTGGGCGTGGAGCCCGGGGCGGTGTCGGGCGCGGCTGCGGGCAAAACCATCGGTGAAGCTTTCGAAGAAGCGGCTGCAGCCATGGCTGACCCACGCCGGCGAACTGGATGCTTAATTATTACTCGCGCGTTTACATTTTGTGATGCTCTGGCGCCACGTTCCGGGCGCCAGGCCGCGCAAGTGTCAGCGACTGTAAAGGCCAACCACGCTTTGGCCGCCCAGCGCATGGCCCTTGAGCGCGGCCAGCAGCGGGTCGCGCGCCAGGCCGGCGGGCAGCGCGCCCGGAGCCAGGTCCAGCGCCACCACGGTCAGCACGTAGTGGTGCGGCCGGTCGCCCACCGGGGGGCACATGCCGCGGTAGGCCGGCGCGCCGGCCACGTTCGGGCCCATGGTGAAGTTGAAATTGGAGCCCGCCTGGCCTTCGCCCGCCTTGAGCTCGCCGCGCTCGGCCGCGATGTTGTAGGCCACCCAGTGCGACACGCCCAGGCCGGCCCCGCCGTCCGGGTCGAACATCAGCACCGCGACCGACCTGGTCTTGGCCGGCAGGTTGCTCCACGCCACCGGCAGCGACACGTTCTTGCCGCCGCATTCGCCGGCGCCGGCGTGGTCGGCCGGAATCACGCTGTTGTCGGTGAATGCGCTGGAGCTCACGCGCATGCCCGTGTAGGCCTTGCCGCCCGGGCTGGTGCCGCTCGGCATGCCGGTGCAGCCCGCCATGAGGCCTGCGAGGGCCAGCGCCGCGGCTGGCAGGGAGAGGGAGTGAAAGAGGGAGCGAGGCTTGTTGCGCATGGAATCTCCTTGAAAGGGTGTCTTCAGTCGGCTTGGCCCAGCCACACGCTGCCGTCGGCCTGCGCATGCACTGCCAGCGGCGTGAGGTGCGCGCCGCGGCAGGGGCCGCCCACGCAGCGCCCGGTGTCGGGCTCGAAGATGGCGCCGTGCCGCGCGCACATCAAAAAGCGGCCCGAACTCTCGAGCACCTGGCCCTCGAAGTCGAGCGGACCGCCCGCATGCGGGCACTGGTTGAGGTACGCGTACACGCCCCCTTGCCAGCGCACCGCAAAAGCGGGCACACCGTGGGGGGTGGTGAACTTGCTTGCGAGGCCATCGTCGCTGAGCGTGGCGCAAACCGGGCCGGCTGTGGGTGCCGGGGCGGCGTGATCGGTCGTAGGGGCGGGTGCTTTGGAATCGTCGGACATCTGCCGGGGAGCGTAGCCCAAGGGCCGCAGGCTGCGCAACGTGCCGGCGGTGTGTCTTTTCATGTTCCCTGACCTTTGTGGAAAACTGTATATTCATACAGCTTTTCGCCCAAGGACACCCGTGGACATCCAGCGCAAACTCGCCATCCTGGCCGACGCCGCCAAGTACGACGCCTCCTGCGCGTCCAGCGGCTCGCAACCGCGCGACTCGCGGGGCGGGCGCGGCATCGGCTCCACCGAAGGGGCCGGCATCTGCCACAGCTACGCGCCCGACGGGCGCTGCATCTCGCTGCTGAAGGTGCTGCTCACCAACCACTGCCAGTACGACTGCCTGTATTGCGTGAACCGCGCGTCGAGCAACGTGCCGCGCGCGCGCTTTCGGGTCGACGAGGTGGTGCAGCTCACGCTGGACTTCTACCGCCGCAATTGCATCGAGGGCCTGTTCCTGTCCAGCGGCATCATCAAGTCGCCCGACCACACCATGGAGCAGGTGGTGGAGGTGGCGCGCGTGCTGCGCGAGGTGCACGACTTTCGCGGCTACATCCACCTGAAGACCATTCCCGACGCCAGCGACGAGCTGCTGGCGCGTGCCGGGCGCTATGCCGACCGGCTCAGCATCAACGTGGAGATGCCCACCGCCGAAGGCCTGCAGGCGCTGGCGCCGGAGAAGAACGAAAGCGCCATTCGCCGCTCCATGGCGCGGCTGCGCCTGCGCATCGACGACCGGCGCGAGGAGGCGCGCCGCGTGGTGCCCATCCGCGCGCTGCCCGGCGCCTCGGCCACCGCCGCCAAGCCGCCGCCGTTCGCGCCCGCGGGCCAGAGCACGCAGATGATCGTGGGCGCCGACGCCACCGACGACCGCCGCATCCTGGCCTCCAGCGCCACGCTGTACGGCGCCTACAAGCTCAAGCGCGTGTACTACTCGGCCTTCAGCCCCATCCCCGACGCCGCCCGCGCGCTGCCGCTGGCGGCGCCGCCGCTGATGCGCGAGCACCGGCTCTACCAGGCCGACTGGCTCATGCGCTTCTACGGCTTCGAGCACCAGGAAATTGTTGCTGCGCCCGACGGCCTGCTGCGGCTGGACGTCGACCCCAAGCTGGCCTGGGCGCTGGCCCATGCCGAGCGCTTTCCGGTCGACCTGAACCATGCGCCGCGCGAGATGCTGCTGCGCGTGCCGGGCCTGGGCGTGAAGGCGGTCGAGCGGCTGCTGCAGGCGCGGCGCGTGCGCCGGGTGCGCGCCGACGACCTGCGGCGGCTGCATGTGCCGGCGCGCAAGGTGCTGCCGTTCGTGGTGGCCGACGGGCACCGGCCGGCGCCGGGCGCCATGGCCGCCACGGCGCCGGTGGCGCGCCCGTCACTGGATGTGCAGGCCGCGCAGGCCTCGCTGTTCTGAGCAGCACGGCCATGCGCATCCGGCTCGGCAACCCGATCGACCTCGACGCCTTCCGCCGCCATGCGCGGCAGTTGCTGGCCAGCGGCGTGCCGCCCGACCATGTCGAATGGAGCGAGGGGCCCGCGGGCGACGGGGCGGGCGATCTGTTCGGCGATGCCGATGACATGGGCGGCACCGGCGGCACCGGCGGCACCGACGACAGCATGCCGACGCCCGTGCCCAGCGCCGCGCGCCATCCCGTGCCCGCGTCCTTCGTCGCGCTGTGCGCCGACGTGATCCTGCACCGCGACGCGCAACGCTTCACGCTGCTGTACCGGCTGCTCTGGCGCCTGGCCCACGAGCCCGCCCTGCGCCACGACCCGATCGATGCCGACATGCTGCAGGCGCAGTTGATGGCCAAGGCCGTGCACCGGGACATCCACAAGATGCGCGCCTTCGTGCGTTTCACGCGGGTGGGGGATGGGGAGGATGCGGGAGAGGGAGGGGCGGGCGATGGGGCGGGCAATGGGGCGGAGGGCGGCGCCAGCGGCGAACGCCACGTCGCCTGGTTCGAGCCCGACCACCACATCGTCGAGGCCAATGCGCCGTTCTTCGTGCGCCGCTTCGCGCAGATGCGCTGGGCCATCCTCACGCCGGAGCGATGCGTCGAATGGGACGGGCAGGCGCTGTCTTTCCGCGCGGGGGCCGACCGCCGCGAGAAGCCGCCGCCCGACGCGGGCGAGCAACTCTGGCTGACCTACTACGAGCACATCTTCAACCCCGCGCGCCTGAAGCTCGCGATGATGCGGCGCGAGATGCCGCGCCGCTACTGGCACAACCTGCCGGAGGCCGCGCTCATTCAGCCGCTGGCCGATGCGGCGCAGGCGCGCAGCCAGTCGATGATCGACGCCCCCGCCACGCCCGCGCGCCGCATTCGCGCACCGCTGCTGCTGCACCCGGTGCAGCCCGAAGGCGTGGCGCCCGCCGACCTGGGTGCGTTGCGCGCCGCCGCCCACGCCTGCCGCGCCTGCCCCATCGGCGCGCTGGCCACGCAGGCCGTGTGCGGCGAAGGGCCGGTGGGCGCGGGCCACATGCTGGTGGGCGAACAACCAGGCGACCAGGAAGACCTGACCGGCCGCCCCTTCGTCGGCCCGGCCGGCCAGCTGCTCGACCGCGCGATGACGCAACTGGGCTGGGCGCGCGAGAGCGTGTACCTGGCCAACGCCGTCAAGCATTTCAAGTACGAGCTGCGCGGCAAGCGCCGCATCCACAAGACGGCCGGCCAGCGCGAGGCCGAGGCGTGCGCGCATTGGCTCGACAGCGAAATTGCGCTGGTGCGGCCGCAGGCGCTGGTGGCACTGGGCGCGACGGCCGCGCGCGCTTTGCTCGGGCGTGCCGTGGCGGTGCAGGCCGAGCGCGGCGCCTGGCTGCACGAGCGCGCCGATGGATTGCCGGTGTTCGTCACGCTGCATCCGTCGGCGCTGCTGCGCCTGCCCGACAGCGACCGCGCCGCGGCCTATGCGCAATGGCTGGGCGACCTGGCGCGTGCGCGCGGCACGGTTTCTGCTGCGAGTGCGGAATGAATGACGATGCGCTGTCAGCCGGCACCATCCCGCACCACACCTCGCGTAACACCTCGCACAACACCTCGCACATGACCCCGCTTCTCGCCCAGCCCCTCACACCCGAAGCCTTCGCGCCGTTCGGCACCGTGATCGCCGTGCCCGCCGGCGAGGGCCGTGCCATCAACGGCGGCAATGCACGGCGTTTCGATCTGCTCGGCGACCTGCAGCTGGGCGCCGACGGCGGCCGGCCCGCGCTCGCGCTGTTTCGCGCGCAGGCGCGGCGCTTTCCGCACACCTTCACCGAGATGGAACGGCACGCGCTGGGCAGCCAGACCTTCGTGCCGCTGGGCGAGCGCCGCTTCGTCATCGTGGTGGCGTGCGCCGGCCAGGCACCCGTGTCGGCTGGCGAGCTGTCGGCCTTCGTCACCGACGGGCATCAGGGCGTGGTGCTCGCGCCGGGTACGTGGCACCACGCGCTGCTGGCGGTCGATGCGGGCGATTTCGTGGTGATCGAGCGCGCCGCGCAGGCGGTCGATTGCGACGTCTGCCACTTGCAGGCGTCCGCTGTGGTGGCGCCCGGCGAGGCGCTGTAGCCCCAAAGGCAGGCGCGTACCTTCAGCCGCGAATCTGCAGCGCGCTAGGCCGCGATGCGCTCCGCCAACGCAATCAACGACCGGTCCGACCCCGCCGGCCCCAGCAGCGAGATGCCCAGCGGCGCGCCGTCGCGCATCGCCAGCGGCATCGACAGTTGCGGAAAGCCCGCCAGCCCCGCGATGCACAGCAGCCGGATCGCGCGGTTGCGGTAGTCCTCCAGCGAGGCCTCGCTGTCGCTGCGCAGCGGCGCGATGTCGGGCATGGTGGGCATCAGCAGCACGCCGTCGTCGCCCAGCAGGGCCGCCAGGTGCGCGCGGAATGCGGTGCGGAAAGTGCGCGCGGCTGCCACCTGCGCGTCGGTCACTTCGCGCGACCAGGCAAAGCGCTCGGCCACGCCCGGGCCCAGCGGCGGCGCGTAGCGCTCGATCAGCGGCCCGTCGGTGAGCCAGGCCTCACGCGACTGCAGGTAGCGAAAGTTCCAGTACATCGCGTCGAAGGATTCAAGCGCGACGGTGGTGGTCTGCGTGGGACCGAAGAGCGCTTGCACGCGCTCGGCCGCGCCCTGGAGCGCGTCGGCGGCCGCGGGCACGGCCAGCGCCCACACATCGTCGGGCCGCAGCAGGCGCACGCGTGCGGGCAGCGGCGCGGTGTCGGCGCCCAGCAGCACGTCGGCCACGCGCGCGAAGGTGCCGATGTCGCGCGCGAACCAGCCGCAGGTGTCGAAGCTGGGCGCCAGGTCGAGCGCGCCCTCCAGGCTCACGCGGCCGTGCGTGGGGCGCAGGCCGTACAGGCCGCAGTGGTTGGCCGGCGCGCGCACCGAGCCGCCAGTGTCTGTGCCCAGCGCAAAGTCGCACAGGGCCGACGACACGGCCGATGCCGAGCCAGAAGAACTGCCGCCCGTGATGCGGTCCTTGGCCGCGCCATTCACCGGCGCGCCGAAGTGCGCGTTGTTGCCGTTCATCGAGAACGCGAGCTCGTCGGTCACGGTCTTGCCCGCAAAGCGCGCGCCCGCGTCGAGCAGCTTCTGCACCGTGGGCGCGGTCCGCGTCTTGATGCCCGACATCGCCAGCACGATCGGGTTGCCGCCGCCCGTGGGGTAGCCCGCCACGTCGAACAGGTCCTTGGCGGCAAAGCTCAGGTCGGCCAGCGGGCCGGTGGCCGCGCGCGGCACCGGTGCGTCGGGGTAGGGAACGAAGGCGTGGGCGGGGTCGTGCAGGGGCATGGCGATGAAGAGGTGGTGGAGCCGCAAGCGTAAGGGGTCGAGCGGCGTGTTCAGGCGACGAGCACAGGCGCCATGGCGGCGGCCGCGTCGGTGTGGATGCAGCGCACGCGGTGCTTTGGCGCCAGCTCCACCAGCGGCGGCTGGGCCGCGCGGCAGGCGTCGGTGGCGAGCGCGCAGCGTTCGGCAAATGCGCAGCCGGGCGGCAGCGCGGACAGGTCGGGCGGCGCGCCGCCGATGGTCTCCAGCCGCGTGCCGCGCGCCAGTGCGCCGTGCGCGCGGCTCTTCAGCAGGGCGATGGTGTACGGATGGCGCGGCGAGCGAATCAGCTCGCGCGCCGTGCCTTCCTCCACGATGCGGCCGGCGTACATCACCGCGATGCGGTCGGCCACTTCCACGGCCGCGCCAATGTCGTGCGTGACGAAGATCACCGACAGCCCCAGGTCGCGCTGCAGCTCGCGCAGCAGCAGCAATATCTGGATCTGCACCGTGGCGTCGAGCGCGGTTGTGGGCTCGTCGGCCAGCAGCAGCTGGGGCTTGCAGGCCAGTGCCAGCGCGATCATGGCGCGCTGGCGCATGCCGCCCGACATCTCGTGCGGGTAGGCCTGCAGCCGCCGCTCGGGGCTGGGAATGCGTACGCGCTCGAACAGCGCCAGCGCGCGCTGCTGCGCCTCGGCCCGGCTCACGGGCTCGTGCCGGCGGATCGATTCGACGATTTGCGCGCCCACCGTGTACACCGGGTCGAGGGCCAGCAGCGGCTCCTGAAAGATCATCGAGGCGACCTTGCCGCGAAAGTCGGCCAGCTCGCGCTGCGACATCGCAAGCACGTCGCGCCCGGCCACCTGTACCGTGCCGCCCATGCGGGTGCGGCGCTCGGGGTGCAGGCGCAGCAGGGTGCGCATGGTCACGCTCTTGCCCGAGCCCGATTCGCCGATCAGCGCAACCACCTCGCCGCGCTGCACCTCCAGGCTCACGCCGCTCACCGCGTGCACCGGCTTGCGCCCGCCGCTGAAGGTGACGCTCAGGTCGCGCAGGTGAACCATGGGGTCGGTGCTCATTGAAAAACCTCCATGGCTTGCGTTGCGTTGCGCGCTTGCTGGGTGCGCCTTGGTGCGGCGTTCATGCGGCCTGCCTGCGCGGCGGCGAAGCCATCGGGTGGCCGCTGCCGGGCTCCAGCACCAGGCAGCTTGCCGCATGCTGCGCGCCGGTGGCGATGCGCTCTGGCACGACCCGGCTGCACACGGGGGCGGCCAGGGCGCAGCGCGGGTGAAAGCGGCAGCCCGAGGGCGGGTTGATGGGGTTGGGCGGGTCGCCCGCGAGCGCGGCTTCTTCGGTGCGGTTGTCGGGGTCCATCGACGGCATGGAGGACAGCAGTGCGCGGGTGTAGGGGTGCGCGGGCGCTTCGTACAGCGCGTCGGCCGGGCCAATTTCGGCCACCTGCCCCAGGTACATGACCATGACGCGGTCGCTCACGTAGCGCACCACGTTCAGGTCGTGGCTGATGAACACGTAGGTGAGGCCAAACTCGCTTTTCAGGTCGAGCAGCAGGTTGATGACCTGGGCCTCCACGGATTTGTCGAGCGCGGAAACGGCCTCGTCGAGGATGACCATGCGCGGCTGCAGTGCGAGCGCCCGTGCGATGTTGACGCGCTGGCGTTGGCCGCCGGACAGTTCATGCGGATAGCGTTCGGCAAACCGTTCGGGTGCCAGCCCCACGCGTGCCAGCAGGTCGCGCGCCCGCGCCACGGATTCGCGTCGCGGCACGCCGTGCACTTGGGGGCCGAAGGCGATGGAGTCTTCGATGGTGAGGCGTGGGTTGAGGGAGGCGTAGCTGTCCTGGAACACCATCTGTACCTGGCGGCGAAACTCTTTGAGCGGCAGGTCGCGGCTGCCGACTTCGCGTCCGTCGAACACGACTTCGCCGCGTGTGGGTGCGACGAGTTGCATGAGCAGGCGCGCGGTGGTCGACTTGCCGCAGCCCGATTCGCCGACGACGCCGAGTGTTTCGCCTTTGAGCACTTCGAAGTCGACGCCGTCCACCGCCCGCACCACGCCGCCGCCCCGTCCCAGGGGGTCTTTTTTCAGCGGGAAGTGTTTGACCAGGCCGGTGACTGTGAGCAGGGGCTGGGCGGGGCCGCCTATGTCTTGCAGTGTGTCCATGTGTGGGGGCTTTTGTTCTTGGCGTTGTTGTTTGGGGCGTTGTTGTTCAGGGCGTGTGCACAGGCCGCCGGGTACTCCCCTCCGCGAATGTCCCCCGGGGCTTCGCCCCTCCTCCTTTATTTCGCTGCGGGGAGCACCCGACGCCCTGTGCACCTGGGCACGCTGCTGGTGTTCCGCTGAACAACGACCGCTCCGAACAACGCTCAGGAGGGTGGGGTGCCTTGCGCAGCGAAATAAAGGAGGAGGCCGCAGGCCGGGGGACATTCGCGGAGCAAGGTACCCCGCCCTCCTGAGCGCGCCCCGAACAGCAACGCTCGACAGCAACCCCAGCACCCTTCGATCGAAAGAACAGGGCACCCAATTTCATCCCTTGTTGTCCATCGCAGAACGCAACCCGTCCGACAGGATGTTGAACGAAATCGACGTGATGAAAATCATCGCCCCCGGCAACGCCGCCACCCAGGGCTGCACGTAGATCGCGGTGCGCAACGTGTTCAGCATCAGGCCCCACTCCGGCTCGGGCGGCTTCACGCCCAGGCCCAGAAACGACAGACCCGATGCCAGGATCATCGACACCGCAATCAGGCTGGTCGCGTACACGAAGATCGGGCCCAGCACATTGCCCAGCACATGCACCCGCACGATGGTGAACGGGCCGGCACCCGAGGCGCGCGCCGCCTCCACATAGTCACGCGTGCGCACCTGCGTGGTCACGCTCTCGGCCACACGCGCAATCTGCGGAATGAACACGATGGTCAAAGAGATCAACGAATTGACCACGCCCGCGCCCAACGTGCCCGACAACGCAATGGCCAGCAGCACCGACGGAAAGGCGTAGAACACGTCGATGGTGCGCATGATCAACGTGTTGACGATGCCGCCCGCATAGCCCGCGACGATGCCGATCACCGTGCCGAAAACGAAGGCGCACAGCACCGGCGTGATGCCGATGAACAACGACAGCCGCGCCCCCACGATCAGCCGCGACAGCATGTCCCGGCCCAGCTCGTCGCTGCCCAGGGGCAAGCCCGGAGTGCCGATGGGCTTCAGGCGCTTGAGCATCGACGCCTGGTAGGGGTCGGACGGCGCGATCCACGGGCCGAACAGGGCCAGCGCGATCAGCACCAGCACCACCACGGCGGCGCCCACGGCCACCGGGTCGCGGCGCAAGCGCAACCACACCGAGGCCCAGTAGCCGCGCGAGCGATGCAAGGGCTGTGGCGTTGTGCCGGGGGGAGTGGCGTCGGTAGAGGACGCGAGCACGGTGGACACAGTGGACATGGTGGACATGAGGGGTGCCTTGTTCTTTTTGTTTTTCGTGTTCTTCTTTTCAGGCTCGCGCAATGCGCGGGTCCAGCAGCGTCTGCAGCACATCGACCAGCAGGTTGAGCAGCACGAAGAACAAGGCCAGCACCAGAATCGTTCCCTGCAGCAGCGGCAGGTCGCGCTGGAAGATGGCGGAGTTCAGCAAGAAGCCGGTGCCGGGCCAGGAGAACACGGTCTCGATCAGGATCGAGCCGCCCAGCAGGTAGCCCAACTGCAGCCCCATCACCGCCAGCGCGGTGGGCGCGGCGTTCTTCACCATGTGGCGGAACACGCCCAGGTGCGTGAGGCCCTTGGCGCGCAGGCCCACGATGAACTCCTGGTCGAGGATGTCGGCAACCAGCGCACGCACCGTGCGCGCGATGATGCCCATGGGAATCACCGACATGGTGAGCGCGGGCAACAAGAGGAACTGCAGGTGCTCCCAGTTCCAGGCCCAGTCGCCCGAGCCGCTGGGGCCCGCGCCCGTGGCGGGCAGCCACATGAGCTGCGACGAGAACACGATGACCATCACCATGCCCAGCCAGTAGTGCGGCACGCTCACGCCCAGCACCGAGAACATCGATGCAAAGCGGTCGACCCACGAGCCGCGAAAGTAGCCCGCCACAAAACCGAACAGGCAGCCCAGCACAAAGCCGATGAAGGTGGCCACCACGGCCAGTCGCAGCGTGTTGCCCACGGCGGTGAACACCTCGCCGGCCACCGCGCGGTTGCTTGCGATGGACGTGCCCAGGTCGCCGTGCAGCGCCCGCCACAGCCACATGGCGAACTGCTCGGGCAGCGAGCGGTTGAAGCCGTAGAGCTCGCGCAACTGCGCCTGCAGCTCGGCCGACGCGTCGGGCGGCAGGATCGACACCAGCGGGTCGCCCGGCGCAATGTGCACGAGCAAGAAGCACACGAGCGCCACGCCGATCATGATCGGAACGGCGTAGATCACGCGGCGCAAAAGGTAGGCGAGCATAGGCGGTTCCTGTTTTCCCTTCACCGTTCGCCCCAACCGCTCGCCCTGAGCTTGTCGAAGGGCCGTTGACGCAGGGCACCTGGCTTCGACAAGCTCAGCCCGAACGGCGTTCAGGTTGAAACGGCGTTCAGGTTGAAGCGGCTTTCAGGGTGAAACGGCTTTCAGGGCAAACGGCTTTCAGGGCAAACGGTTTTCAGGGTGAACGGTTCCGGGGCGGCTTTCTCAGTCCATCGTCATGGTCGCGATGTCGATGAACCAGCTCTTGGGCTGCACCACGTTCTTCACCTTGGCCGACAGCGCGCGCGGGCCCACGTCGTGGGCAATCCAAACGAACGGCGCGTCGTCCACGATGTACGAATGCAGCCTGGCCAGCGCCACGTCGCGCGCCTTGTCGTCGAAGCTGGTGCGCGCGTCGGCCACCAGTTTGTCGACCTCGGGGTTGCCGTAGTAGCCCCAGTTGTTCGACACCGGCGGAAAGGCCTTGGTGCTCACGAAGCGCACCATGGCAAAGAACGGGTCCATCGCCGCGAAGCTGATGTTGACCGCGTTGGCGCCGTTGGCCGACGGGTCCTTCGCGCCCTTGCGCCAGTTGGTGAACAGCGTGTTCCATTCGATCACGTCGAACTGCACGTCGAAGAAGCATTGCTTGAGCGACTGCTGCGCAAACTCGTTCATCGGCAGCGGCTGCATCTGGCCCGAGCCCGAGGCCGAAATCTGCACCTTCACCTTGATGGGCTTGGCCGCCGAATAGCCGGCCTGCGTCATGAGCGCCTGCGCGGCCTTCACGTCGTAGCGAATGTCGAAGGTCGGCTTGCCGAACCACGGGTGGCCCGGCGGCACGGTGCCCTTGGGCTCGGCCATCATGCCGCCCAGCAGCTGCTTCATGCCGCCACGGTCGATGCACAGGTTGGCCGCCTGGCGCACGCGCTTGTCCAGCCAGGGCGAGCCCTCCACGAACGACAACTGCCACGGCCACACATGCGGCTGCGCGTTCGAATAGATCTTGAAGCCGCGCTGCGTGATCTGCGCCATGGCGTCGGGCGAGGGCGCCTCGATCCAGTCGACCTGCCCGCCCAGCAGCGCGGCGGTGCGCGCGTTGGCCTCCGGCATGGGGATCATCACGACCTTGTCGATCTTCGGCACGCGCTTGGGGTCCCAGTAGGCCTTGTTGGCGGCCAGCTCCAGCCGCTCGCGCGCCACGAAGCGCGTGACCTTGAACGGACCCGAGCCCGACGGGTCGGCCGCAAAGGCGGTCCAGGCGGCCTTGGCCTTGTCGGCGGGCGCGGCGCCGGCGGCGGCGTCGAACTTCTTCTGCCAATGCGCGGGCGACGCCATGAACAGGTTCGACAGGTTGATCGGCAGGAAGGCATCGGGCTCGCTGGTGACCAGCTCCACCGTCATGTCGTCGATCTTGCGCGCCGAGCGCAGCGTGGGCATGCGCGAGGCGGTCACGCCGACCTGGCTGGGGTCGAACTGCGGGGCGTCCTTGTCGAGCACCTTCTGCACGTTCCACACCACGGCGTCGGCGTTGAAGGCCGAGCCGTCGTGAAACTTGACGCCGGGGCGCAGCTTGAAGACCCATTTGGTCTTGTCTTTCGCGTCCACCGCCCAGGCGGTGGCCACGCCGGGAATCAGCACGCTGGGCGCGTCGGCCTTGGACAGGTCCCACTGCGTGAGCGAGTCGTAGATGGGAATGCCGGTGAAGCGGTTGCCCTCGAAGCCCTGGTCGGGCTGGCCCAGCGTGCGCGGAATGTCGGCCGCCGTCATGGCGATGCGCAGTGTTTTCTCCTGCGCCATGGCGCAGGGGGCGGCCAGCATCAGGGTGGCGAGCGCCGCGCAGGCGGCCAGGGGTTTCAGGAACAGGGCGGGGGCGGCACGCTTCACATGGAACTCCGTTGGATGGCGGGAGAAAAGGCTCCGAGCCACCGCTGACGCACGATATGTGCCAGCGGCTGAAACCGTTGGCCTGGCCGCCACGTACAACTTCCGGCTGCTACGCCATCCGGCGAATAGACGCCCCGCCACGGGGTTTTGACAATGCAGAGGCTCGTATTCCACAAGCCGCGATTGATGCGCAAGAAGAAAGCACGCCGATGATCACGATGAAACAGGGTTGGCGCGGAGCCGACGTTCGCCGCCTGCAGGAGGCGCTGAACCGCAAGCTGTCGCCCAGCCCCGCGTTGCTTGCCGACGGCGACTACGGTCCGCGCACCCGCGCCGCCGTGCTGCGCCTGCAGGCCGCGCACTGGCTGGTGGAAGACGGCGAGGCCGGCCCCTGCACGCAGAACGTGGCGTTCGACGGCGAGCGCGAAGCGCCCATCCTGCACCCCGTGGCGCTGATTCCGCCGCCCGAGGCCGCGCTGTGCTGGGCCGCCGGCACCGCGATGATGACGCGCTCCACCGTGCCGGCGGTGCTGGCGCGCACGCCCGACGACCTGCTCGCCACCGACGGCGCGCTGCAGCCCTTCGGCGACACCCATGGCGACAGCAACCCCATGCAAGGCGGCGAGCGCTTTGCGCAGGCGCACGGGCTGAAGGTGCGCGCACCTTCGCCGTGGTCGCTCGAGTCCCTGCGCGCCGCGCTGCAGGAAGGGCCGGTCATGCTCGACATGCTGTGGGGCCCCAAGGGCTATGCGCAAGGGGCGGGGCGGCCGGGCCACACGGTGGTGCTCGCCGGCATCCGCGGCGACTGCGACCCGAGCGGGCGCGGCACCACCGTGCGCGTGTTCGACCCCTGGCCGCCGAAAAAGGGTGCGCGCCGCTCGGTCAATTTCCACAAGTGGGTGCAGGCCGCGAGCTCGCGCACCTGCCGCGTGTTCCTCGGCTGAGCGGCACCGGCGCACACCGAGCACACGCGGCGCACACACCGCGCACGCACCGTGCGCCGCAGGGCCGATGCGACAATCGCCCCCGCCATGACAGACACCCTCACGATCACCCGCCCCGACGACTGGCACCTGCACGTGCGCGATGGCGCCGCCCTCGAAGCCGTCGTTCCCCACAGCGCGCGCCAGTTCGGCCGCGCGCTGATCATGCCCAACCTGCGTCCCCCCGTGACCACCGCCGCGCAAGCGCTGGCCTACCGCGACCGCATCCTCGCCGCCGTGCCCGAAGGCGTGTCCTTCGAGCCCGTGATGTCGCTGTACCTCACCGACAAGCTGCCGCCCGAAGAAATTGCGCTGGCCGCCCAGGCCGGCGTGCGCGCACTCAAGCTCTACCCGGCCGGCGCCACCACCAACAGCGATGCCGGCGTGACCGACATCCGCAACACCTACAAGACGCTCGAGGCCATGCAGAAGCACGGCCTGCTGCTGCTGGTGCACGGCGAGGTGACCGACCCCGCCATCGACCTGTTCGACCGCGAAGCGGTGTTCGTCGACCGCGTGATGATTCCGCTGCGCCGCGACTTCCCCGAACTGAAGGTGGTGTTCGAGCACCTCACCACCCAGGAAGGCGCCCACTACGTGCGCGATGCCGGCCGCTTCACTGCCGCCACCATCACGGCGCACCACCTGCTGTACAACCGCAACGCCATCTTCACCGGCGGCATTCGCCCGCACTACTACTGCCTGCCCGTGCTCAAGCGCGAGACGCACCGCGTGGCGCTGGTGGAGGCGGCCACCAGCGGCAGCGACCGCTTCTTCCTGGGCACCGACAGCGCGCCGCACCCGGCGCACCTGAAGGAACACGCACTGGGCTGCGCCGGCTGCTACACCGCGCTCACCGCCATCGAGCTGTATGCGGAAGCCTTCGACAGCGTGAACGCGCTCGACAAGCTCGAAGGCTTCGCAAGCTTTCACGGCCCCGACTTCTACAGCCTGCCGCGCCACACCGACACCGTCACGCTCAAGCGCGAAAGCTGGACCGTGCCCGAAACCGTGCCGTATGGAGAAGCCACGCTCAAGCCCTTGCGCGGCGGCGAAACGATGAACTGGAAACTCGCATGAACCCCACGCCGCGCGTGATGCTGCTGATCGACGCCGACAACGTCTCGGCCGACGTGATCGAGCAGGCCGTGCAGCGCACGATGGACGACTACGGCGCCATCCACGTGCGCCGCGCCTACTGCAACGCCGAGATGGCGGTGAACCGGCAGGCCATGTTCAAGCGGCTGTCGGTGCGCCCCATGGTGAACCTGTCGACCGGCAAGAACAGCACCGACATCGCGCTGGCCGTGGACGCCATCGACCTGGTGATCGACGAGCGGCCCGACGTGGTGGTGCTGGTGTCGTCCGACTCCGACTTCGCACCGCTGGTGATCCGCCTGCGCGAAAAGGGCTGCCGCGTGTGCGGCATCGGCCAGCAGGGCAAGACGGGCGAGGAAACGATCGGCATCTACGACGCGTTCATCGACCTCGAACACCATGGCGTGAAGCCCGCGGTGCGCACTGCAGCCGCCAAGAAGACCGCCACCGGGACCGCCACGAGGACCGACACGAAGGCCGACACCAAGACGGTGGCCGCCAAGACACCGCGCACCAGGCGCGCGGCGGCGGAACCTGCCGCGGCACCGGCCGCGAGGAAGACCGCCACCAAGACCCCCGCCCGCAAGACGACGGCGCGCACCACCAAGGCCGCGCAAGCGCCGCAGGCACCGCAGAAGCCGCCACCCTCCGAAGCGGCCGAATTCATCCTGCAGGCCGCGCCCGCCCTGCGCGGCGGCAACGACGTGCCGCTCAACGACGTGGCCAAGGCGCTGCGCACCGCCGGGCTGCTCGGCAAGCACGGCAGCTCGCTCAAGCTGTTCGACAAGCTCACGGCGGAGTTCGTGGTGATGCAGCACCCCGACCGCATCCGCTGGACGGGCGCCTCCTCGCCTTGATTCTGTCTTGACTCTGCCTTGACTCTGCCTTGACCCTGCCGGCGATCGACTGGGCGCAGCCCTGGCTGGCGCCCTATCGCACCCCGGGCGAGGCGGCGGCGCAGGCCGCGCGCCACGCCTCGGTGGCCGCCGCGCTGCAAGGCGTGAAGCCGGCCGCCGCGCCCGACTTCGTGCGCCAGGGCGCGCTGCCCGCAGGGCAGGGCAGCGAAGCCTTCGAGGCTTTCGAAGCCTACGAATCGCACATCTTCCACACCCGCACCGTGCCCACGCGCGACAACCTGCACGACTTCTTCAACGGGCTCGTGTGGCTGGCCTTTCCGCAGGCCAAGCGCCACCTCAATGAACTGCAGGCGAGCGAGATCGCGCGCAGCGGTGTCGGGGCCGTGCGCGGGCCGCTGCGCGACGCGATCACCCTGTTCGACGAGAACGGCGCGCTGCTCGATGCACCGCCCGCGCTGTGGCGGGCGCTGGTGGCGCGCGACTGGCACGCGCTGTTCGTCACGCAGCGCGGCCTGTGGCGCGAGGCGCGGCTGGTGCTGTTCGGCCACGCGCTGCTCGAAAAACTGGTGACGCCGCGCAAGCCGATCACGGCGCACGTGCTGCTGCCGCATGACCTCAGCGCGCCGCCGGCCTTCGACGACGCGGCAGTGGCAAAGAATTTCGATGCGGACCGGCTGCGAACGAAGCCTTTCGTACCGCTTCCGGTGCTCGGCGTGCCGGGTTGGTGCGCTGAAAATACGGCGGCATCTTTCTACGCCGACGCGGGGGTCTTTCGGCCCTTGCCGAAGAACGCCTTGCCGGCGTAGGTTTCTCGGGCTCGGGGGGGCCTGGCGCAGCGCGTGCACCGCACGCGGACTGCCATTCAATTTCAGAGGAGCTCACACAACAACATGGACACCGTCATTCTTCTGCTCAAGGTCGGGCTGATTCTTTACGCGATCTACAGCTTCATCGTCTATGCCTCGCGCCGCTCCGGCAACCGCGGCGCGCTGAAGCACTTTCGCGGCACGCCGGTGCTGCGCCGCATCACCGACGAGGAAAAATCCGCGCTGCAGCCCTTCCTGATCGGCCAGGGCCTCACCGCGGAGGACGACGTGCGCGAACTCAGCGGCGCCTTCGTGCGCCACGGGCTGCAGTCGCAGGGCGCGTCGACCGAGCACGACACCATCGGCGACGTCGATGTGCTGCTGCCCTACGACGCCTTCGACTACATCGAGTCGCACAACCAGGCGCTGGTGGTGCTGAGCAAGAAGTGCGCGGTGGTCATTCGCGTGAACGGCTTCGACCTGCTCGAAGGCCGCCAGCGCGCGCAGCGCCAGCAGGCACAGGACAAGCAATGGAAGCGCGGCGAAGTGGGCGCGCTGCCCAACATCGACGAAATTGCGCTGGGCGCCGACACGCCGGTGCCTGCGCCCGCCGCCGCATCGCTCGCGAGCGACGCCACCGCCCGTTTCCAGCGCGGCGAGGTCGACATCCTGGCCCAGCGCACCGAAACGCCCGAGGAAGTGGCCGACCGCATCGGGCGCGGCGGTGCCTGGGTGTCGGCGCTGGCCTGGCTGGCCGCGTTCCTGCTGCTGTGGGCCGCCACCTGGGACGCCTCGCGCGACCTGCATGCGTACCTGCTGGCAGCAGGCCTGTGCTTCGGCCTGCTGGCCGTGTGGCTCTTCGTGCGCAAGCCCTCGGCCACGTCGGCGGTGCGCGTGCCGCAGCCGGTCAACCGGGTGCGCGGCATGCTCAACCAGATTGCCGTGGTGAACGCGAGCAACGCGGCGGTGCAGCGGGTGGGCGTGTTCATCGGCGACAAGCTCAGCCTGACGCTGCCTTCGCACTGGAACAACGAACAGACGGTGCCCTACGGCGAAGTGATCGAGGCCGAGCTGCGCACCGGCGACTTCACCGCGGTGAGCTTCGGCGAGCGCTGGTCGGTGGCCGACGAATGGCGGCGCTTCAGGCCGGTGTACTGGGGGCGCCATGTGCTGCACCTGCTCATCGGGCTGCTCGCCATCGGCGCACTCACAGTGTCCGCGCCTGATTTGCGCGGCGACGCGGCGCTGATCGCGCAATGGTTCACGCACGACAAAAGCCCCGCCTACAGCGACGCCAACCCGCTGACAGACAACCCACCCCCATGGGGCAGCATCGCCAGCATGGAGGGCCAGGCGCGCTGCGAGATCGACATGGGCGCCCACACCAGCGGCCACGCCATCCCCGCCATCGACTGCACCACGGTGCGCTGGGCAGGCAAGGCGCCGGTGGTGCCCGCGCTGGACATTGCGCCCAGCGTGCTCGCGCTGGCCGAGCCCGACTTCATCCGGGGCTCGGAGAACAGCATGGCCGCCAGCCTGATCGCGATGCTGCGCATGCAGATGGGCCAGGCGGCCGACCCGCTCGCGGCCTACCGTGCGCGCGAGAACACGCCGCTGATCGTGCGCAACTTCGACCAGTCGGTGGCGGCGATAGAGGCAGCTTGCAAGGACGAGGGCGGCCTGTCGCCCGAGGCTTGCGGCCACCTGCAGCGCGAGCTGGTGCGCACCGTCGATGCCACGGTGCAGAAGGACGGCAACGACACGCCCGCGGGCACCTGGGCGGCGCTGGCCGCCAGCGCCAGGCCGGGCCAGGAGAACGCCGACATCGTGCTGTCACGCACCCAGCTGGCCGCGGTGCAGCGCGCGGTGCGCCGTGCGGTCGACGCCGTGGTGGCCGAGAAGATTGCGGCGGCGATGCCGTCCATCGTGCCGGCCTCGGGCGGTGTGCTGCTCGCGTCGAGCACGCGCATCGGCGATGCCCCGCGCAAGACGCTCAAGACGCGCGAGGCAAGCCAATCGGCAGAGGCCGAGAGCGAAGCCACTGATGCCACCGATGCCACCGAAGCCGAAGCGGAGCCCGACAACTCCCTGCTGGGCCGCTGGGCCCGCCTGCAGCGCCATGCCACGGCCGACGGGCTGCGGCACTTCGTGCTGGAGGGCCTGGTCACCGAGGTGGGCCAGGACGCCGCTGGCACGACGCGGGTGCGTGTGGAGCCGAGCCTGGACGCCACGCGCACGGCCGCGGCCGGCGCGCACGCGCTGTGGTGGCTGTTCGCGGCCCTGCTGGTGCTGGTGAACGGCGTGCTGTTCGCGCTGCGCCTGACGCAGAGCATGCGCCGCGGCAAGCGCCTGCAGGCGGACATCGCCAGCCGCCCGGCGCCGGGCGCCACGGGGCTTTTCTGAGCGGGCCGACAGGCCTTTGCCGCGGCGGGGAATACCCAGGCGGCCCGGCTTTTGCTCCTATCATGGTTGCGCCGGGTGCCGCCTGGCGCAGCCTGCAGGCGCCCGTACAACACACAACAACACCCAGGGCCTTGCTGCAGCGCACGGCTTGAAGAGGGCCCCGGGGCCCTCATCTGGGTGGCAGGTTTCCCCACGGAGAATTCAACTTGAAACGTATCCTTCTTTTCGTCCTGACCAATGTGATGGTCGTCGCCGTGCTGGGCGTGGTTGCCAGCCTGCTGGGCGTCAACCGCTTCCTGACGGCCAACGGGCTCAACCTGGGCGCGCTGCTGGGCTTCGCGCTGATCATGGGTTTCGGCGGCGCGTTCATCTCGCTGCTCATCAGCAAGCCGATGGCCAAGTGGACCTCGGGCCTGCGCATGATCGACAACCCCCAGACGCCCGACGAGGCCTGGATCGTCGGCACCGTGCGCAAGTTCGCCGACAAGGCCGGCATCGGCATGCCCGAGGTCGGCATCTTCGAGGGCGAGCCCAACGCCTTTGCGACCGGCGCGTTCAAGAACTCGTCGCTGGTGGCGGTGTCCACCGGCCTGCTGCAGGGCATGACGCGCGAAGAGGTCGAGGCCGTCATCGGCCACGAGGTGGCGCACATCGCCAACGGCGACATGGTGACCATGACGCTCATCCAGGGCGTGATGAACACCTTCGTGGTGTTCCTGTCGCGCGTGATCGGCTATGCGGTGGACAGCTTTCTGCGCCGCGGCGACGACCGCTCGTCGGGCCCGGGCATCGGCTACTACGTGAGCACCATCGTGCTGGACATCGTGCTGGGCTTTGCCGCCGCGATGGTGGTGGCGTGGTTCTCGCGCCACCGCGAGTTTCGCGCCGACGCCGGTGCCGCCGCGCTCATGGGCCAGAAGCAGCCGATGATCAACGCCCTGGCGCGCCTGGGTGGCCTGCCCGCCGGCGAGCTGCCCAAGGCGGTGGAGGCCATGGGCATCACCGGCAAGATGGGCAAGCTGTTTGCCACGCACCCGCCCATCGAAGAGCGCATTGCAGCGCTGCAGAACGCACAACGCTGAGCTTGGGCTGCTGATCGCTCATGCCAAACCGGCACCTGGAGGTGCCGGTTTTTTTATGTCTTTCGATTGGCTCTGGATGCCTGCATTGCCGCCATGAAGCTTCTCGGACTCTGGGCCTTGCTGTCTTGCGGCGCGCTGCTGGTCGGCGCGCTGACCACGCCGTGGTGGATCGCGAGCTACTTTCACGCGACGCTGGCCGCCTACGGTGCAGAGCACCTCGCGGCGGCAGCGGCGGCCGAATTTCTGGCGAAGGAAGCGTGGTCCATGGCCGCCACCTGCGTGCTGGCGGCAGCGGGCGCCGTGACCGGTTTCTTCATGTGGCGCGAGGGTCGCAAGAGCCTGCGCGCCTGGCGCGGGGTGTGCGCCCTGGCGCTGCTCGACATCGCCGTGCGCTGGGCTTGGTTCGACGCCGAGCCCACCTTTGCGGTGGGCTGGGTCGTCTACTGGTGCGCCATGGGCCTGTGGGGCGAGCTTTGCGCGCGCCGCACCGCGGCCTCAGGCGTTGCTTGAAGGCGCGGGCGCCGCGGCGTCGGCTGCGGCGTCGGGCGTCGCTTCAGGCGCGGTGTCCGCTTCAGCGTCGGACGCGGCTTGCGGTGCCGTGTCCGCCGAAGCCGACGGTGAGGGCGCGAGAGCAGCAGCGGCCTCTGCCTCCGCTGCCTCCACCGCAGCAGCTTCGGCAGCCGCAGCCGCCACCACCGCGGCAGCCTGATCGCGGCGCACGCGTTGCAGCGTGCGTGTCACTTCGGCCTGTTCCATGCCGTACATGTCCGCAAACTCCTGCTCGCTGCGCCCGCTGGCCTCGAAGGCGCGCAGCAGCGCTTCGCGCTTGGCGGCCTGCTGGGCCAGCTCGGCCAGGGCTTCGTCGAGCACGGCGTTGTTGTTCGCGTCGCGCGAGCGCACCAGCACCGCATAGGCTTCGCGCTCGAGGCCCGAGGCTTCGACCGCGCGGGCCAGGCGGGCCACCAGTTGCGGGCGCAGGTCTTCACCGGTGCGCTGCGAACGGCGGCGGTGCAGCTCAAGGATGGCGTGGTGCACATGCTCTGGCGCCACCGGCTCGGCCACGTTGCCGTCGAGGTCGTGGCGCGGATGGCCGGCGGCCACGCTCTCCAGGTAGCGGGTGGAGCGCGCATGCAGGCCCATGGCCACCTTGAGGTCTTCGGCCTTGAAGTCTTCGGGGTGGCGGGCCAGCAGCTCTTCGTACACGCCCAGCTTCAGCGGCAGAAAGCGCGCGCCGAACAGGTGGGGGTAGAGCGCGAACAGGCGCTCGAGCGCCGGGTGCACCTTGCGCTGCGGGCGGGCGGGCTGTGCCTGGGCCTGCGCCTTGTCCTTGTGTGGCTGCTGCGGCTGCTGCTGGCGGGGCTGCTGCCCGCCACGCTGGCCGCGACCGCCGGGGTTCTTCTGCCGCGGCGGGCGCGAGCCCTCGTGCGGCTGCCCTGGCTGCGCCTGGTGTTCCGCGGGCTGCGCGGTCGCGTCGGCGCCCGTGTCAGCGCCTGCGTCGGCACCGGACTGCAGCTGCTTCAGCTGATCGGCCATGTCCAGTTGCGGGCGCCGGGGCTGGCGTGCGTTCGTTTTCGGGGTGGCGGTGGAAGCGTCGGTCATGCGGGGGCGCAGTGGGATGAAATGGAAGAAAAGAAGCCGGCGGGGCGCGTTCAGCGCGGCCGGAACATCTTGAAGAGATTGTCGGGGCTGACTTCGAAGTAGTCGGCCGGGCCGCCGCCGCGCAAGATCGGCTGCGCCGCGGCGGTGTCGTAGATGCCGTCTTTCAGCAGGTGGCGCGCAATGTGCACGCCCACCACTTCGCCCAGCACCAGCCAGGTTTGCACGGGCACGCCGTCCACGCCTTCGAGCTGCAATATCTGCGTGAGCCGGCATTCGAAGGACACGGGGCTTTCGGCCACGCGCGGCACCGCGATGGTCCGCGAGGCGGCCGTGGTGAGGCCGGCCAGCTCGAACTCGTTCACCTCGGGCGGCACGGCCGCGCAGGAGCGGTTCATCTGCTCGGCCAGCGGCCGGGTGGCCAGGTTCCAGCCGAACTCCCGCGTCTGGCGGATGTTGTGCAGGCTGTCCTTGGCGCCGATGCTGGCAAAGCCGACGATGGGCGGCGTGTAGTTGAAGGCGTTGAAGAAGCTGTAGGGCGCGAGGTTGAGCACGCCGTTCGCGTCCTGCGACGATATCCAGCCGATGGGGCGCGGCCCGACCATCGCATTGAACGGGTCGTGCGGCAGGCCGTGACCCTTGGCGGGTTCGTAGAAATGGAAGTCGTCAGTGGCCATGAGGGTGTCGTGGGTTCGGTGGCGGGGTCGCTATCGGTGTCTGGCTGGTGCCGGGTCAGTGGCCGAGGGCCGAAGCCCGCGCGCCCTGCCGCCCGATCAGCAGCCGGAACGGCAGCAGCATCAGCACGCCCACGGCCAGCTTCACCGCAAGGTCGCCGAGCGCCCAGGTGAGCCAGGGACCGTCGGTGCCCGCAAAGGCGATGCCCCAGAACACGATGCTGTCGAGCACGGCCGCGATCACCGTGGCCACCAGCGGCGCGCGCCACCAGAGGCCGCGGCGCAGCCGGTCGAACACGCCGATGTCGAGCAGTTGCGAGGCGATGAAGGCCAGGCCCGAGGCGGCCGCGATGCGCGCCGGCGCAAGCAGCAGCGACACGCCCACGGCCACCGCAAAGCCCACCCACGCCACGCGCCGCGCCGTGCCGGGACCGAAGCGCCGGTTGACCAGGTCGCTCACCAGGTAGGCCACCGGGTAGGTGAAGGCGCCCCAGGTCAGCCAGTCGTTCAGCGCGTACTGCACCAGGATGTTGGACGCGAGCACCACGGCCGCCATGGCCAGCGTGGCCGCGGTCAGCTGGCCGAAGGTGGGGCGCTCGAAAGATGTTGTGGACAGGGCCATGGCTCAGACGCTCGCCGTGCGTTCTTGTTCGCACGCGGTGCGCACGCTGTGCGCCACGGCCTCCGCCACCTTGATGCCGTCCACGCCGGCCGACAGAATGCCGCCCGCATAACTCGCGCCTTCGCCGGCGGGGTACAGGCCGCGCACGTTGAGGCTCTGGAAGTCGTCGCCGCGCGTGATGCGAATGGGCGACGAGGTGCGTGTTTCCACACCGGTGAGCACGGCGTCGTGCGTGTCGAAGCCCTTGATCTTGCGACCGAACGCGGGAAAGGCTTCGCGCATCGCCTCGATGGCGTAGGCCGGCAGCGCCTGGTGCAGGTCGGTGGGCGTCACGCCGGGCTTGTACGAAGGCGTGATGCTGCCGAGCGCGGTCGAGGGCTTGCCGGCCACGAAGTCGCCGACCAGTTGGCCGGGCGCGTGGTAGTTGCTGCCGCCGAGCACATAGGCGTTGGATTCGAGTTCGCGCTGCAGCACGATGCCCGCCAGCGCATCGCCCGGGGCCTCGGGCGTCCAGCCGGGAAAGTCTCTCGGGTCGATGCCCACCACGATGCCCGCGTTGGCGTTGCGCTCGTTGCGCGAGTACTGGCTCATGCCGTTGGTGACCACGCGGCCCGGCTCGCTGGTGGCCGCGACCACGGTGCCGCCGGGGCACATGCAGAAGCTGTAGACCGAGCGGCCGTTGCTCGCGTGGTGCACCAGCTTGTAGTCGGCCGCGCCCAGCAGCGGGTGGCCCGCGTGGCGGCCCCAGCGCGCGCGGTCGATCAGGCCCTGCGGGTGCTCCACCCGAAAGCCGATGGAGAAGGGTTTGGCATCGATGTGCACACCGCGCGCATGCAGCATCTCGAAGGTGTCGCGCGAGCTGTGGCCCAGCGCCATCACCACATGGTCGGCGCGCAGCGTGCTGCTGTGGCCGGTGGTCTGGTCGAGCACGGTGAGACCGCGCAGATGTTTGCCGCCCGGCCCGTCTTCGATGTGCACGTCGGTCACGCGCTGCTCGAAGCGAATCTCACCGCCCAGCGCCACGATCTGCTCGCGAATGTTCTCCACCACCTTCACCAGCTTGAAGGTGCCGATGTGCGGATGCGCGACGTAGAGAATTTCAGGCGGCGCGCCGGCCTTCACGAACTCTTCCATCACCTTGCGGCCCAGGAAGCGCGGGTCCTTGATCTGGCTGTAGAGCTTGCCGTCGGAGAAGGTGCCGGCACCGCCTTCGCCGAACTGCACGTTCGACTCCGGGTTGAGCACGCTCTTGCGCCACAGGCCCCAGGTGTCGCGGGTGCGCTGGCGCACGGTCTTGCCGCGTTCGAGCACGATGGGCTTGAAGCCCATCTTCGCGAGCATCAGCGCCGCGAAGATGCCGCAGGGGCCGAAGCCGATCACCACCGGGCGGCTCGCGCCTTCGGGCGCATCGGCCGGCGGCCTGTAGACCATGTCGGGCGCGCCCTGGATGTGCGGATGGCCCGCGTGTTTGGCGAGCAGGCTCGCCTCCAGCGTGGCGTCGTTCAGCTGCACGTCGCAGATGTAGACCGTGAGCAGGTCGACCTTGCGCGCGTCGAAGCTGCGCTTGTAGACGGTGTGGGAGTCGATCGCGTCGAGCGGAACGTCGAGCGTTCTGGCGATCAGTGTGACCAGCGCGTCGGGCGCGTGGTCGAGCGGGAGTTTGAGTTCGGAGATTCTCAGCATGACTGGCGTGGGGCTTGTGGTTATCAAGCAGACCGCGCATTTTAAGCGCCGGGGGCGCTATGAAAGGCATAGCTGATGGCCGGCGCTGTAACCGCAGGTCAGGCTGGCAGGAAGCCTTCGACGGAGAGATAGCGCTCGCCGGTGTCGTAGTTGAAACCCAGCACCACCGCATCGGGTGCCAGCGAGGGCAGCTTCTGCGCAATGGCCGCGAGCGTGGCGCCCGACGAAATGCCCACCAGCATGCCTTCCTCGACCGCGCAGCGCCGGGCCATTTCGCGCGCCGGCTCGGCGTCGACCTGCAGCACGCCGTCGAGCAGCGAGGTGTCCAGGTTCTTCGGGATGAAGCCCGCGCCAATGCCCTGAATGGGGTGCGGCGCCGGCGCGCCGCCGGAGATCACCGGCGAGGCCACCGGCTCCACCGCGAACACCTGCAGCCTGGGCCACTTCTTCTTCAGCACCTTCGCCACGCCCGTGATGTGGCCGCCCGTGCCCACGCCGGTGATGAGCACGTCGATGCCGTCGGGAAAGTCGGCCGCGATTTCCTCGGCCGTGGTGCGCACATGCACGTCGACGTTGGCGGGGTTGTTGAACTGCTGCGGCATCCACGCGCCGGGCGTACCGGCCACGATTTCTTCGGCGCGTGCAATGGAGGCCTTCATGCCGCCGGCGCGCGGCGTCAGGTCGAAGCTGGCGCCGTAGGCCAGCATCAGGCGGCGCCGCTCCACGGACATGCTGTCGGGCATCACCAGAATGAGCTTGTAGCCCTTCACCGCCGCCACCATGGCCAGGCCGATGCCGGTGTTGCCGGAGGTCGGCTCCACGATGGTGCCGCCGGGCTGGAGCGCGCCGCTCTTCTCCGCGTCTTCCACCATCGCCAGCGCGATGCGGTCCTTGATGGAGCCGCCCGGGTTGGCGCGCTCCGACTTGATCCACACCTGCTGCTTCGCGTTGCCGAACAGGCGGTTGATGCGAATGTGCGGCGTGTTGCCGATGGTCTGGAGGATGTTCTGGGCCTTCATGGGTCGGGTCTCCTGTGGATGCAATGCGTGAGTCGAACGAACAGCGCGCATTGTGAGACCAGGCCAAGACGCTTTCAGCGTGAGGGTGTTGCCGCGGGCAGCAGCCGGCCTTGAAGCAGCAGCGCCAGCGTCTTGAGCACCAGCAGGCCGATGAGGATGTTGGCGGCCCCGAACAGCCATGGCGCCAGCCATTCGACGGGCCCGGTCGCGCCGCTGGCGAGCAGGCGCATGGCCAGTGCCGGCAGCGCGGCCACGCCGAAGCTGAAGGCCCAGTACGACGGCGCGAAAGGCTGCCTGGCAATCCACGGCAGCAGCCGCACGAGCAGCAGCGCCTGGTACAGCCCGTAGCCCAGCAGGATCTGCGCGAACAGGTCGGGCACGCCGCCGTTGAGGCTCATGTAGGCCACGCCACCGACCACCGCCGGTGCCAGCTGAATCCCCAGCACCGGGCGCAGCGCCTCCGGCAGCGGCGCCTGCAGGGCCGCGCGGCTCAGCACCATGGACTCGATGGCCAGCCACGAGAACAGCCCCGCGCCGAAGAACAACATGCCCAGGTGCGGCCAGCCGAAGGCGGCGGCGGTGGTGCCCGACACAAAGTTCTGCGCCACCGCCGGCAGGTAGAGGGCCGGCGTCACCAGCTCCGGCTGGCGCCCGCCTTGCCACATGCGCCCGTAGAGCCAGAGGCCGAGCACCAGCTGCGCGGCAAGCGCCAGGGCGGCAACGGCCAGCGCCAGCGGCCGCGCCACGGGCAGCAGTGCCGTGGCCGCCAGCATGCTGGCCACCGGCACCAGTGCCGCGAAAGACGACTGCACCGGGTGGTTCATTTCGGCGCGCGCCTCGGCGCCATGGCGCAGCCACTTGTGTGCATACAGCGCCAGCAGCACGAGCCACACCGCGATGCCGCCGAAGGTCACAAGCTCGGCGATCTGCGGCGGCAGGTGCCACAGCCGCACGGCCAGGTGCCAGGCATTGCCCAGCGCCAGCACGCCCACGGCAATGCCGAAGAAGGAGACCGGAAGGGGCGCGTGCGTTGAAGAAGTCATGAAGGTCACCTCGTCGAAATCGGATGAACCCACTTTAGGCCTGCGTGCTAGCATTTTGAATGCTGAAAAGTCTCTGAAACTTGCTCAGGCGTCTCACCTTATGGACCCCTTGAGCCAACTCGTCGGCTGGCTCGACCCGCGCGCCCGCATGGACCTGCGCTGCCTGTTCGGCCAGGACTGGGCCGCGCCGCATGCGCCCATCGGGCCGTGGCGTGCGCCGTTCCACATCCTGCTGCGCGGACGCTGCGAACTGTGGCTGCCCGACAGCGGCACGCTGGTGCCGCTGGAAGAGGGCAGCCTCGTGGTGCTGCCGCGCGGCTCGGCGCATGTGCTGCGTACCGCCGGGCTGCAGGAAGGGCGGGGCCGCGCGATTCGGCTGCGGCCGGGCGAACTGCTCGACCTGAAGACCAACATGGCGCGCCCGGAGCGGGCAGACACCGACATCCTGTGCGGTGAGTTCGAGTTTCCCGGGCGCCGCCGCAGCATGCTGCTGGAGGCCTTGCCCGAGTCGATGGTGATCGCCTTCGCGGGCCAGCCCGAGTACGCGTGGCTCGAAGGGCTGGTGCGGCTCATGGCGCATGAAATCGCGCAGCAGCGCCCCGGTGCGGCGGCCATCGTGGCGCAGCTGTCGGGCACGCTTTTCACGCTGGCGGTGCGCGCGCATCTGCATGCGCGCCCGGGCGTGTCCGGGTCATCCGACCTGGCCGGCGTGCTCGGCCTCATGGCCAGCCCGCGCCTGGCGCCCGCCCTGCAGGCCATGCTGGAAGAACCACAGGTGCCCTGGACAGTGGCCGCGCTGGCCGAGCGCAGCCATCTTTCGCGCGCCACCTTCGCGCGCGAGTTCACGCGGCGCGCGGGCACGGGGCCGCTGGCGTTGCTGACCGGGCTGCGCATGGAGCTCGCGTCGCGGCTGCTGGCGCACGGCGGGCAGGACACGGCGTCCGTCGGCGAGGCGGTCGGCTATCGCTCGGAAGCCGCGTTCAACCGGGCGTTCACGCGCCATGCGGGCGTGACGCCGGGGCGCTTCAGGCGCGCGCCGATCCGCGTGTCAGCTACAGCCGGTGGAGCCGATGGAGCCGATGCAACGGGTGGTGCCTAGGCAGTGCCGGCCGTGAACTTCATGGCCACGCCGTTCATGCAGTAGCGCAGGCCGGTGGGCTTGGGGCCGTCGTCGAACACGTGGCCCAGGTGGCCGCCGCAACGGCTGCAGTGCACCTCCGTGCGGGCCATGCCGAAGGAGCGGTCGGTGTGCTCGCCCACGGCCTTGTCCAGCGGTTGCCAGAAGCTGGGCCAGCCGGTGCGGCTGTCGAACTTGGTCTTGGAAGAGAACAGGTCGAGCGCGCAGCCCGCGCAGGCGAAGCGACCGGCCCGGTGCTCGTCGTTCAGCGGGCTGGTGTAGGGCCGCTCGGTGCCTTCGCGGCGCAACACGTCGAACTGGTTGGCGTCGAGCAGCTTGCGCCACTCGGCCTCGGTGTGGGCGACTTCGAACTTCTCGCTCTGCGCGGCTCGAGCGGGGCGGGTGCCCCAGCCGAACAGGCCGAGCGATTGGGCAACGGCCAGCCCCACGGCCGAGGTGCCTGCGGCAAGGGCGAAGCGGCGTCCGGTTTTTTGCGTCATGTCAGGCCTTTGTTCGGTGGTGAGGGTTGGGGTGGGGGTCATGCATCGCGCAGGCCGCGTCGCTGCCCTTGGCTCCTTGTAGTTCGGGCCGATCAGCCGCCGGGTTACAGCCGCACGCTGCCGGCACGCCGTCCGAACCGCACCGGCGCGCCTTGCGCGGCATCGCCTGAAAAGGGCGGCCTTGTTCATGAGGCGATAATCCGCCCCGTGAAGCACGCCAGACCGCCGCTGGTGCAAGCCCGAAAGGGACGACGCCGCAAGGCGCCGTGTCGAAAGACCGCACTGGAGGAACGTCCGGACTGCACAGGACAGCGCAGGAGTTAACGACTCTCCACCGTGAGGTGAGGATCAGAGCAACAGAGACGAGCCGATTCAGTTCGGGTGAAACGGGCAATCTCTGCGCGCAGCAACACCAAGTAGGCCAGTATCGAGGTGGTTCCGCTGAGCTGGCGGGTAGGTGGCATCGAGCCGTTTGGCGACAAACGGCCCAGAGTAATGGCGGTCACGCCGGGGTCTTCGCAAGAGGGCTCCGGTGCACAGAATCCGGCTTATCGGCGAGCTTCACACTTTCTTTCACGCGGCGCAGCAAGCGCCGCGCTTCGGGCACCCTGCCTCAGCACAGGTCGCCCAGCGGCAGCCGATGCTCGGCGTAGCAGCGCCGCAAGCTGTCGATCCACACCGATGACACGCCCGCGAGGAAGGCCTCGCGCAGCAACCCGGCGTCGTCGGACACGTAGGCTGCCAGCTCCGGCTGGCCGGTGCGTTCGGTCACCGACTTGAACACCCATTCCCGCAGGTCTTTGACAGCCGCTTTCTGTTCGGCGCGCGCTGATGCCGGCTGGCGCTGGCCGGCGTCGCCTGCGTCTGCGGCCGCCTGTGCCCATGCCTCGTCGAATGGCGGCTGGTCGCGCGCATCCAGGTAGTCGTCCACAGAAAAGCCGGGCAGTGCCATCGCCTGTTGCAGCGTGGCTTCGATGTCGCGCTTGAGTTGTTCCATGTCCATCGGGCCATTTTCCTCGGCGTACCCGCATGGGCTGCAGGGACTGGTAGTTACCCCTATAATCGATAGCAGACTAACTATTAGGCAGCTACCGTGACCGACCCCGAAACCCCTCAGCACACCCGCGCCCAGGCGCTGATGCGGCTCGGCACGTCGCTGGCGGTGCTGCAGCGCGGCTACCGTGCCGCGGCCGACAAGGCGGTGGCGCACGTGGGCGTGTCGCAAACGCTGGCCTACCCCATCGTGATGCTGGGGCGCATGAACGGCGAGGTGCGCCAGGGCGTGCTGGCCGAGGCGCTGGGCATCGAAGGCCCGTCGCTGGTGCGCTCGGTCGACCAGCTGGTGGAAGCCGGCCTGGTCGAACGCCGCGAAGACCCGGCCGACCGCCGCGCCAAGACCCTGCACCTCACCGAGGCCGGCAAGGCCACCTGCGCGCCCATCGAGGCCGCGCTGGCGCTGATGCGCGCGTCGCTGTTCGACGGCGTGTCCGACGACGACGTGAGCGCCTGCCTGCGCGTGTTCGGCGTGCTGGAGGAGCGCATGGGCGTTCGCACCGTGCAGAACCCGCCACCGCCGCCTTCGCCTTCGCCTGCGCCGCAGGAAGGGCGCAAGTAAATGGCCGGCTTCGCTCTTCCGCGCTTCACCCGCGCGGAGCTTCTGTTTTCCGGCAAGAGCTTTGCCGCCGCCATGCTGGCGATGTACCTCGCCAGCCGCGCCGGTCTGCCGCGCCCGTTCTGGGCGCTCATGACCACCTACGTGGTCGCCCATCCGCTGGCCGGTGCCGTGCGCTCCAAGGCGCTGTACCGCTTCTGCGGCACGCTCATCGGCAGCACCGCCACCGTGCTGCTGGTGCCGGCGCTGTCCAACGCGCCCGAGCTGCTCACGCTTGTGCTCGCGCTGTGGGTCGGCCTGTGCCTGTGCATCTCGCTGTTCGACCGCACGCCGCGCTCCTACGTGTTCATGCTCGCGGGCTACACGGCCGCGCTGATCGGCTTTCCGTCGGTGCAGACGCCGCTTGCGCTGTTCGACACCGCCGTGGCCCGTGTGGAAGAAATCGGCCTGGGCATCTTCTGCGCCACGCTGGTCCACAGCCTGGTGTTTCCCGCGGGGCTCGCGCCCACCGTGCTCGGCCTGCTCGACCGCACCCTGGTCGACGCGCGCAAGTGGCTCGGCGACCTGCTGCAGCCCGCTGGCCGCACCGCAGGCACGACGACCGACGCAGCCCCCCGGCGCCTGGACGACGACCGCCGCCGCCTGGCCGGCGACATCACGCAGCTGCGCCTGCTCTCCACCCACGTGCCTTTCGACACCACGCACCTGCGCTGGACCGCCGGCGCCATCCGCGCCATGCAGGACCGCGTGGCCGCGCTCACGCCCGCGCTGTCCGCCGTCGAAGACCGACTGCAGGCGCTCGCGCAGGCCGAAGGCCAACTGGCCCCCGACGTGGCCGCCGTGCTCGCACAGGCCGCCCAATGGCTGCACGAAGAAGCCGAACCCACGGACAACGCCTACAACGCCGACAACGCGGCCGCCCGTGCCCAGCGGCTGCAGTCCCTGCGCCGCGCCATCGGCACGCTCAGCGCAACCCCCGCGGACACCGCGGACACCGCGACACAACCGACCCGCTGGGGCCGCGCCCTGCGCATCGGCCTGGCCGGCCGCCTCGAGGAACTGGTCGACGGCTGGACCGCCTGCGCGCAACTGCGCCAGGACATCGACGAAGGCCTGAAAGGCGCCGCGCCGCTGCGCCGTACGGCCGCGCTCGGTGCCCGTGTGCTGCACCGCGACTACGGCATGGCGCTGCTGTCGGCGCTGGCCGCGGTCATCGCCATCTGCCTGTGCGGTGCGTTCTGGATCGTCACCGGCTGGCCCTCGGGCGCGGCCGCGCCCATGATGGCCGCCGTCTTCTGCTGCTTCTTCGCGACCATGGACGACCCGGTGCCGGCCATCCACGGCTTCCTGAAGTGGACGCTGTGGTCCATTCCCATCTCCGCGCTCTACGTGCTGGTGCTCATGCCCACCGTGCAGGACTTCGGCATGCTCGCGCTGATCTGCGCGCCGCTGTTCCTGCTGCTGGGCGTGTACATGGCGCGCCCCGCCAACTTCATGGCCGCCATGGCGCTGATCTTCGGCGTGGCCGGCACGCTGGCGCTGCACGACACCGCCAGCTCCGACCTGGTGAGCTTCACCAACGGCATGATCGGCCAGATCGTCGGCGTGGTGGTGGCGGGCCGCGTGACCCGCCTGGTGCGTTCGGTGGGCGCCGACTGGAGCGCGCGGCGCATCCAGCGCGCCACCTGGCGCGAGCTGGGCGACATGGCGGCATCGTCGCAACCGCAGTACGCGCAAAGCGACGCCTACGCCGTTCGCATGCTCGACCGCATCGGCCTGCTGGCACCGCGCATCGCGCAGGCCGGCGGCACCGTGGAAGGCGTGGCGGCGGACGACGCGCTGCGCGACCTGCGCATGGGCGCCGACATCGCCGTGCTGCAGCGCGTGCGCGCGCAGTTGCCCCCGGCCACCTCGGCCGCGCTGCTGGGCGGCATTGCAGGCTTCTTCCGCCAGCGCGGCGAAGGCCGCATGAACCTGCGTCCGGCGGGCCTGCTGCCGCAGATCGACGAGGCGCTGGGCGCCGTGCTCGCGCAGCGCGATGCCGTGTCTTCATCGGCGACCTCATCGGTGTCTTTATCGGCATCCTCATCGGCGTCCTCATCGGCGTCTCGCGCCGCCGTCACCGCATTGGTCGGCCTGCGCCGCAACCTCTTCCCCGATGCGCCGCCCCTGCTCGCGAGCGCACCCACGCCAGCCATTCAAGGAGCCTCCGCATGATCGGCGAAGCCAGTTTCTACGGCCTGTACCTGCCCTGGATCATGGTGCTGGCCCTGGGCGCCTTCGTGGCCCTGTGGGCCGTGCGCCGCCTGCTCGCGGCCACCGGCGCCTACCGCTGGGTGTGGCACCCCGCGCTGTTCGACATGGCGCTGTACCTGCTGCTGCTCTACGCGCTGAGCCGCGTGACCTCTTACCTTCAATAGACAAACGAGATTCCCATGAAAGCCAGTCCCTTCTTCGACAACCCCTGGGCCCCGCGCCTGGGGCGTGTTCTTCTGACCGTCGTGATGGTGGCCGCTGCCGTGTGGGCGGGCCTGCGCCTGTGGGACCACTACGAGCTGGCGCCGTGGACGCGCGACGGCCGCGTGCGCGCCAACGTCGTGCAGATTGCGCCCGACGTGTCGGGCCTGGTCACGGCCGTGCCCATTCGCGACAACCAGCCGGTGGCCGCCGGCACGCTGCTGTTCGAGGTGGACCGCGCGCGCTACGACCTTGCCGTGCGCCAGGCCCAGGCCGCGCTGGCCGCGCAACGCGCCATGAGCGCCCAGGTGCAGCGCGAGAACCAGCGCAACGCGGGGCTCGACGACCTCATCTCCAAGGAGTCGCGCGAGCAGACCCGCTCGCGTGTCGAGCAGATGCAGGCCGCCGTGGCGCAGGCCGAAGTGGCGCTGGACGCGGCCCGCCTGAACCTGCAGCGCGCCGAAGTGCGCGCGCCCACCGACGGCCTGGTCACCAACCTCGACCTGCGCCAGGGCAGCTACGCCGCGGCCGGCCGCCCGGTGCTGGCGCTGGTGGATGCGCAGTCGTTCTACGTCGAGGGCTACTTCGAAGAAACCAAGCTGCCGCGCATTCACCTGGGCGACCGCGTGCGCGTGACCGCCATGGGTGGCGGCGCGGTGCTCGAAGGCGCGGTCGACAGCGTGGCCGCCGGCATTGCCGACCACGACCGCTCCACCAGCGCCAACCTGCTGCCCAGCGTGAACCCCACCTTCAACTGGGTGCGGCTGGCGCAGCGCATTCCGGTGCGCATCAAGCTCGACCCGGTGCCGCAGGGCGTGCGCCTGGTGTCGGGCCAGACGGTCACGGTGCAGGTGCTGGAGAACAAGGCGGCTCGCAACGCCGCAGCCACCGCGCCTGCCGCACAGAAGGGATGAATCCAATGACTGGCTTCGCCACTCGCTCGGCATGCCGCATCGCGACCATCGCCGCCGCGGCCGCGCTCGCCGCCTGCGCGGCGGTCGGCCCCGACTACCACCAGCCGCCCGAGGCGCTGGCCAGCCAGGCCGCCGCCGCGCGGCCCTTTGCCGAGGCCCCCGCCAACGCCGCGCCGCTGCCCGCGCACTGGTGGCGGCTGTACCACGACCCGCTGCTCGACAAGCTCGTGGCGCAAGCCCTGGTGCACAACACCGACCTGCGCCAGGCCGTGGCCAACCTCGAACGCGAACGCGCCATCGAAGACGAAGTGGCCGGTGCCAAGTACCCCACGCTCGGCGTGAACGGCGGCCCGTCGTTCGGCCATGTGTCGGGCCTGTCGCTGCTGCAAAAGGGCTACGAGCCGCCGAGCACCTTCAACTACAGCGCGGGCGCTTCGCTGTCCTACCAGGTCGACCTGTTCGGCCAGATCCGCCGCGGCATCGAGGCCTCGCAGGCCAACACCCAAGCCTCTGAAGCCGCGCTCGACCTGGTGCGCGTGAACGTCGCGGCCGGCACCGCGCGGGCCTACGCAGAGGCCTGCTCCACCGGCCTTCGGCTGCAGATCGCGCAGAAGTCGGTGTCGCTGCAGCAAGACGCGGTGAACGTCACCGACCGCCTGCAACGCGCGGGCCGTGCCGGCGCCATCGACGCCAACCGCGCCCGTGCGCAACTGCAGCAGCTCCATGCGTCGCTGCCGCCGCTCAAGGCCGAACGCCAGGGCGCGCTGTACCGCCTGGCCACGCTCACCGGCGCGCTGCCGCAAGACTTTCCGCGCGAGGTGGCCGACTGCACCGTGCCGCCGCGCGTGGCCGGCGCACTGCCGGTCGGCGACGGCGCCGCGCTGCTGCGCCGCCGCCCCGACATCCGCCAGGCCGAACGCAGCCTGGCCGCATCGACCGCGCGCATCGGCATTGCCACGGCCGACCTGTACCCGAAGATCACGCTCGGCCTCTCGGGCTCTTCGGTGGGCCATGCCGACGGCTTCGGCCGCAAGGACACCTTCGCCTGGAGCCTGGGTCCGCTGATCTCCTGGACCTTGCCCAACACCGGCGTCGTGCAGTCGCACATTGCGCAGGCCGAGGCCGGCACGCGCGCCGCGCTCGCCAGGTTCGACGGCACCGTGCTCACCGCGCTGCGCGAAACCGAAACCGCGCTCGCCACCTACGCCCGCGAGCTCGACCGCCATGCCGCGCTGCAGGCCTCGCGCGACGAAAGCGCCAAGGTTGCCGCGCAGGCGCGCCAGCTCTACCAGAACGGGCGCACCGGCTACCTGGATTCGCTCGACGCCGAGCGCTCGCTGGCCACCAGCGAAGCCATGCTTGCGGCCAGCGAGGCGCAACTGGCCGACGACCAGGTCGTGCTGTTCATGGCACTGGGCGGCGGCTGGGAACCCGCTGACGCCAACCTGGCGCAGGGCGCCGTGCCGACTGAAGCGACCACCACCCGGCAATGACGGAGCCCGCCCCCGCCGAGCCACGGCGCCGCGCGCATGCGCCGCTGTGGCTGCTTGCGCTGGTCACCTTCAGCGGCACGCTGGCCATGCACATCTTCGTGCCCGCGCTGCCCATTGCCGCGCAGAGCCTGGGGGCCGGCATGGGCGCCATGCAGATGACGGTGAGCCTCTACATCTTCGGCCTGGCCGTGGGGCAGCTGGTGTACGGCCCGCTGGCCGACCGCTATGGGCGGCGCCCGGTGCTGCTGCTGGGGCTCGGCCTGTACTGCGTGGCCGGCCTGGCGGCGGCCGTGGCGCCCGACGTGCATGCGCTGATTGCCGCGCGCCTGTTCCAGGCCGTGGGCGGCTGTGCCGGGCTGGTGCTGGGGCGCAGCATCGTGCGCGACACCGCCGGGCCGCAGGAGGCCACGCAGCGCCTCGCGCTGATGAACCTGATGGTCACCGTCGGCCCCAGCCTTGCGCCGCTGATCGGCGGCGCTCTGGCCACCGCGCTGGGCTGGCGCTCGATCTTCTATGCGCTCTTTGCGCTCGGCGCCATCGGCTTCGTGGCCACCTGGCGCCTGCTGCCCGAAACCGGCGCGCCCGGTGCGGCAGTGAACGCGCGCGACCTGGCGCGCAACTACAGGAAGCTGCTGGCCTCGCCGGCCTTTCTGGGTTTTTCCGTGGGCGGCGGCTGCGCCACCACGTCGATGTACGCCTTCATCGCCTCGGCGCCTTTCATCTTCGTGGACCAGCTGCACCGGCCGGCGCACGAGGCGGGCATCTACCTGGCGATCTTGGTGTCGGGCGTGTGGCTCGGCAGCTTTCTCACCAGCCACCTGATCTCGCGCGTGCGCGTCGACCGGCTCATGACGCGCGCCAATTTGCTGAGCATGCTCGCGGCCTTCGTGCTGCTCGGCGCGGCGCTGAGCGCGCACCTGTCGGTGCCGCTCATCGTCGGCTGCATGTTTCTGTACACGGTGGGCGCCGGCATGGCCTCGCCGGCCGCGCTCACGCAGGCGATCAGCGTGAACCCGCAGGTCATCGGCTCGGCCTCGGGCCTGTACGGCTTCACGCAGATGGCCGTGGGCGCGCTGTGCACGGCGCTCGCGGGCATGGGGCACCGCAACCCCGCGCTGGCCTCGGCCATCGTGCTGGCGGGGGCGGGCATCGTGGCGCAGCTGTCGTTCGCGGTGGCGCTGCGCGCGCAACGGCGCGCGGCGGCGGCAAACCTCAGCGCGTGAACAGCCAGCCGCCTTGGGGCTGGCTCAGCGCGTGAACAGCCAGCCGCCTTGGGGCTGGCTCAACGCGTGAACAGCCAGCCGCCCTTCGGCTGGCGCATGAGCTCGTGGCGCTTCACCGCGCGTTCTTCGCCGTCGTCGCCCACGTAGACCACCTCGAAGCGCAGCAGCTTCGGCGTGACCATCTTCCAGTTCTGCATGCGCTGCACCGTCACGCAGGCGGTCTTGTCGTGGAACTGCATCTCGGCCATCGGGCCGCCCTGGAAGCCCGGGCCATCGAACAGTTGCCCCGGTGCCGCGAAGGGGCTCAGCACCGCGCCGTTGCGCGCGGTGATGCAGCCTTCGGTGCGCACGAACGACTCGATGGTGGGCGCTGCGCTGCGCAGCACCTTGCCGATGGCCGGCGTGGCCGGCTTGGCATCGAGCGCCTCGCGGATGCGCTCCACCTGCGCCTCGCTGATCGCGGCCAGGCCGTCCCGGGTGATCACCGCCGGTGGCGGGGAAGAGGGCGCCGCAGGGGGTGCCGATGTGAAAAAACTGCAGCCCGTCACCAGTGCCAGGGGCAAGGTGCAGGCCAGGGCTTTGCTCGGTGTGCCGAACTTCATGGCTGAGTCTCCTGTCGGCGGCACGCGAATGCCGCAGGCTGAAAATTGCAGTCCGCGAACATGCGGTGCATCGTCGGGGGCGCTGTGCGGAGCCGGTGGCTCCCTGGGTTGTGCTCGCGCCTCAAAAACGCTCGTGGGGCGCGAGGTAGCGCCACTGGCCGGGCTGCAGCCCCGCCAGCGGCACGCGGCCGATGCGGATGCGGCGCATCGCAAGAATGCGCAGCTCCACGTGGTCGCAAATGTGCGCAATCTGCCCCGGCTGCGCGCCCTTCAGCGCAAAGCGCAGGCCGGTCTGCTCGTCGCTCTGGCGCCCGATGCTCACGCGCGCGGGCGAACGCTCCAGCCGCGCGAGCACCTCGGGGCTCACCTGGCCGGCCACGTCGACCATCACCTCGTGCTCGAGGATGCCGGCGTCTTCCTGCAGCTTGCGTTCGATGCGGAACTCCTGCGTGTACGCCACCAGCCCGCTGGCGCCGGTTTCCAGCGGCGTCATGCACTGCTGGCCCTTCACATGCACCGCCAGAAACTTCTGGCCGGCGCGCTCGGGCTCATGGTGGTTCGCGGCCACCAGCAGGCGGTGCGCCTTGTCGGTCGGCACGCCCGCGGGCTTGTACAGCAGCAGGGTGACGGGCACGATCGGCTCGGGCTTGGCGCCCGCGGCAATCTCCACCTGCTGGTGCGCCAGCACGCGCGACTGCGGCAGCATCTGCTGCACGCCGTCCACGCGCACCGAGCCGTTTTCAATCAGCAGCTCGGCTTCGCGGCGCGACACGCCGGCCAGCGCGGCCACGCGCTTGGCCAGGCGGATGCCTTCGTCTTGCGGGGTGTTCTTGTCGTTCTTGTTCATCGGGTTGCAGTCAGTTGCCGGATGCGCGCCACATGCGCGGCCAGCGAGCGTGCCGCCACCGGCCACATGCGCTCGGGCACGTCGTCGTAGGCAATGGGCAGCCATTGTTCGGGGGTGCCGTCGGGCAGCGTGTGCATGGCGGCGGCAATCCTGGCTTCGCGCTTCAGGCGGTGCGCCTTCAGCATGCCGATGGCGGTTCGGGCAAAGCCGATCACGTAGCCGTGCGCGGGCAGGATGAATTCAACGCCGCCTGCCTCGCAGGCCGCGTCCAGCGCGTCCAGCGAGTCGAGGTAGGCCGTCATGTCGCCGTCGGGCGGGTCGACCACCGTGGTGCTGCCGTTCAGGATGTGGTCGCCCGAGAACAGCAGGCCGTCTTCTTCCAGCACCAGGCACAGGTGGTTGGCCGCATGGCCGGGCGTGTGGATCACGCGCAGCGTGTGGGTGAGGGCGTCGCCCTCGGCCCCGGTGCCGCTCAGCACCAGCCGCTCGCCGTCTGCCAGTTCGCGCTCCGCGGTGAAGCGCGCGGACGAGCGCGCGGTCGGCGCCGAAGACAGCCCCAGAATCGGCGGCTTCGTGCCCTGGCACAGCGCCTGCAGCGGCGCCGCGCCCGGTGAATGGTCGGCATGCGAGTGCGTGCACACGATCATGCGCACGTCGCCTTGCGTGATGCGCCACAGCCGCCCGATGTGGTCGAAGTCGTTCGGGCCCGGGTCGATCACGATGTAGCCGGTGGCCGCGTCGCCCACGATGTAGCTGTTGGTGCCCGGGCCGGTCATGGCGCTGGGGTTGGGCGCGGTCAGGCGCATCACGTTCTTCAGCAGCGCCACGGGCTGCTCGCTGCGCCAGTCGAGCGCATGCAGCATCTGCCCGTCGGGGCACACCAGCGCCAGCTCGCCGAAGGGCTGCTCGTGTTCCATGTAGCGCACGTCTTCGCCCTTGAGCAGGCCGCCGCGCGGGCAACTGGTCCACAGCGGCGCCTCGCCGGCACCGGCCGGTGCGCAGGCCGCGAGCACCGAGTCGACCGTGGTGTACGCGGCCATGCGCTGCAGCGTGCGCACGGTCGGAAAGATCATGAAGAAGCTGCCCTGCGCATGCCGCGCGAGCGCGTCGGCCGGGCGCACCCAGCAGGGCTCGAACTGCTCGCTTTCGTCGGCCGAGGGCGTCTGGCCGTCGGGCATGCGCGCCACCAGAAAGGGCACGTCGAAGCGCCTGGGCAGGTCGCGGTCGGTGATCCAGTGCGCAAGGGTGAACACCTGGTCGGAGTCGAGCACCAGCCCGCGTGCCGCGCACTGGTCGGCAAAGGCGGTGCCTGCGGTGTCTTTGCGGTCCATCGATGCGATGTCGGCGTCTGTCACCGGGCGGCCGTCGGCGTGGTGCGCCAGCAGAATGCCCAGTTCTTCGAAAGCCTCTCGGATGGCCGCGATGGCCTGCGTACGTTGCACGCGGCTTTGCGTGGGGCGGCGCGTGGCGATGCGCTTGGCGGCTTCGTCGGCCGCGTCGATGTGACCGCCGGGGAACACATAGGCGCCGGGCGCAAAGCTGGCGGTGGCCGAGCGGCGCGTCATGAGCACCTCGAAACCGGCTGGGGTGTCGCGCAGCAGCAGCACGGTGGCGGCGGCGCGCACCGCGGCGGGTTCGCGGTAGGGGTGGAGTTGTTGGGAGGGGCGGACCATGGGGGGGATTATCGGGAGCGGGCGCGGTACGTGCTTGTCACGGCGCACCGGTTGCATAAGCTCATAGGGATTCGGGCATCAGCCGCGCGCCACAATTCGCGCTCGCCTGCATTGCTTGCCCTGAAGAAAGACTGAAAGGCTGTCATGGTCCATTCTCCCCTCTGCCGTTTTGTTGTCCGCCGTACCGCTCTCGGCGCCCTCGTTCTGGCCGCCGCATCGCTGGCCGCTCCCGCTGCCTTCGCGCAGCAAGACTGGCCCCAGCAGCCCGTGACATTGATCATGGGCTTTCCGGCCGGCTCCGGCGTCGAC
>NNBV01000736.1_pt1 | contig 78025 bp, 74 predicted proteins | sample 1173771 | NCBI WGS metagenome assembly NNBV01 (sample SAMN07173938, study PRJNA388173) | plant metagenome | isolation source: symbiotic tissue sample KVS11 | place: Norway: Troms, Kvaloya island | reverse complement strand
GTATAAGAGACAGGCCTTGTCCTCGGGATTRSRVCGGCAACGAGATTCATCAGCAGGCCGAAGGTGATCTGCGCGCGCGTCGCGTTCTCGCCCTCGCCGATGGCGATGATCTCGGGAGCCGGCGGCTGCCCATGGTGGAGGTGCCAGACCGGGTTGCCGAGGCGGTTCTTCCAGTCCTGACGCTCGTAACCGCCGAGGAACTGCAGGTACTCGTCGACCGCGCGCGGAATGACGTCGAAATGCAGCTTCTTGGCCTCGCGCGGGCGCTGGAACATGTAGAGCGCCAGGCTTTCGGGCGGGCCGTATTCAAGCCATTGCTCGATGGTCAGGCCGTTGCCCTTGGACTTCGAGATCTTCTGGCCGAGATCGTCGAGGAACAGTTCGTAGTTGAAGCCCTCCGGAGGCTGGGCATCGAGCGCGCGCGCGATCTGCGAGGAAACCTTGACCGAGTCGATCAGATCCTTGCCGGCCATTTCGTAGTCGATGCCGAGCGCGACCCAGCGCATCGCCCAGTCGGGCTTCCACTGCAGCTTGACATGGCCGCCGGTGACGGGCGTGACGAAGCGCTCTCCGGTCGCCGGGTCGGTCCAGGTGATGGTGCCGGCTTCGACATCGCGCGCCTCGATCGGCACCTGCATGACGACGCGCGTCACCGGATGGATCGGCAGGAAGGGCGAGTAGGTCGCCGCGCGCTCCTCGCGCAGCGTCGGCAGCATGATCTTCATCACCGCGTCGTAACGCGCCAGCATCTTGAGCAGCGTCGCGTCGAACTCTCCGGCCCGGTAGCTGTCGGTCGAGGACTTGAATTCGTAATCGAAGCCGAACTGGTCGAGGAAGGCGCGCAGGCGCGCATTGTTGTGCCGCCCAAAGCTGTCATGCGTGCCGAAAGGGTCGGGCACCTCGGTGAGCGGCTTGCCGAGATTGGCGGTCAGCAGCTCCTTGTTGGGAACGTTGTCGGGAACCTTGCGCAGGCCGTCCATGTCGTCGGAGAACGCGATCAGCCGCGTGGGGATGGCGCCGCTGGTGAGAACCTGAAAAGCGTGGCGGACCATCGAGGTGCGCGCGACCTCGCCGAATGTGCCGATATGGGGCAGGCCCGAGGGGCCGTAGCCGGTCTCGAACAGAACCTCCTTCTTGCCCGATTTCTCGATCCGCGCGACGAGCTTGCGAGCTTCCTCGAACGGCCAGGCGGCCGAACGCTGGGCGGCGTCCACAAGGGCGGGGTCGAAAACGGGCATGTCGGGTGGTGTCCTCTCCAGGTTCTGCGCGAAAATGCGAGGGACGGGCTTTCGCAGATTGCGAAGGGCGGCGTCAATGACGGGATGCGTTGAGAGCGGTTGTGGAACCGCGCGGCGGGTATAGGTTGCTCGGCCTTGAGCCTCGAGAGGACGACCGCTTTGGATCCCGATCTGCACGCCGAACTCACCGCCTGGCGCCGCCACCTCCATGCCCACCCGGAACTGGGCCGCGCGGAGAAGGAAACGAGTGCCTTTGTGCAGGCGAAGCTGACCGCGCTCGGCGTGCCCTTCACCGCGGGCGTCGGCGGCCATGGTGTGGTGGCGACGCTGAAGCGCGGCAGCTCGGCGCGGTCCGTCGGCCTGCGCGCCGACATGGACGCGTTGCCGATCGCGGAGGCCAACGACCTGCCCTACAAATCCAGCACGCCGAACGTCATGCATGCCTGCGGTCATGACGGGCACACCACGGCGCTGCTCGGCGCGGCTGCCCTACTCGCCCGCGACGAGGGCTGGAGCGGCACGGTTCAGCTCGTCTTCCAGCCGGCCGAGGAGGGTGCCGGCGGCGCGCAGGCCATGCTCGCCGACGGGGTGATCGAGCGCTTCCCGATGGAGCGCATCTTTGCCCTGCACAACTGGCCGGGGCTGGAGGCAGGCACCATCGCGGTGCATCGTGGACCGGTGATGTCCGAGCCCGGCCGCTTCAGGATCACGCTCACCGGCACGGCCGGCCACGCCGCCCTGCCGGAGACGACGCGCGATCCGATCGTCGCCATGGGGCACCTCATCGTCGCGCTGCAGACGATCGTCTCTCGTAATGTCGATCCGATGGAGTCGGCGGTCGTCTCGATTGGTCAGGTGCATGGCGGGCTCGCCTCGAACCAGATCCCGACCAGCGTCTTCATCGAGGGCACCTTTCGCACCTTCGTGCCGACGGTGCGCGAGCGGGTGCTGACGCGCATCCGCGCCATCGCGCAGAATATCGCTGCCACCTTCGAGATGAGGGCCGAAGTCGAGACGATGCACGGCGTCGCCACGGTCAACACGGCGGCGGAGGAGGAGCTGGCCGCCACTGCGGGCGAGGCCGCTGGCCTGACCGTCCGGCGCGACCTCAAGGCGAGCACGACCGGCGAGGATTTCGCCTATTTCCTCGAGCGCCTGCCGGGTTGCTACATCTGGATCGGCAACGGGCCGGTCAAGGATGGCGGCGAGCTCCACAATGACCGCTACGACTTCAACGACGCGATCCTGCCGGCGGCCTCGGGCTGGCTCGCGGCGGTGGCCAAGCAGGCGCTGATGGCCAACGCCCCGGCGGTGCCGGGATCCGTCAGAACGGGCTGACCGGGAAGAACCTCAGATAGAGCCGGGCATAGGTGCCGTCGTCCCAGAGCGATTGCAGGGCATAGTCGAGTGCGCGCTTGAGCGGCGCCTCGTCCTTGCGGACCAGGAAGCCGACGCCCTCGCCAAAATAGCGGCTTTCGAGGAAGGGCCCGCCGGTGAAGGCGAGTTCGCTGCCGCCGGTCCCGGCCAGCAGCAGCGACAGCGCGACGCCGTCGGCGAAGACGAACTCGGCATCGCCGCTGCGCAGCGCCGTGATCGCGCCTGTGAGCGTGCCGGTCTCGCGGCGCTGGACGAAGGGCAAAAGCCGTTCGAGGAAGGCCTGATGCGCCGTGCCGCTGACGACGGCGACGCGCTTGCCCTGAAGGCTGCGGGTGTCGAGCTCGGCCTGTGCGTTGCCGCGCGTGGTCGCGAGGCGGGCGGGGTTGCGGAAATAGAGATGACTCGCGGCGAAGCGCGCGCGGATCTGCGGCGTCAGGTTCAGCGCCGCCGCCAGCACGTCGCCGCGCCCTTCCGCCAGCGAATCCAGCAGGGTGTCGAAGCGGCGGGCCTGCACGGTGCACGTCCAGCCGAGCTTCTCGCAGGCGGCGCGGGCGAGCTCGACCGAGAAGCCGGTGAGGCCGCCATCGGGCCCGGCGAAGTGCAGCGGCGGGTATTCGTCGTCGGTCAGGAAGCGGACCACGCGAGGAGGTCCAGGCTCGGGTCGGTCGAGCCGGATGCGCGGATCCCAGAGATTGGGCACGGTGACGCGCGATTGGGCGAGTGCGGCCTGCGGGGCGAGAGTCAGCAGGGCCAGCGTGAGGAGGGCGGCGCGGATCATGCGCGCATCTGGCGCGAGGGGGCGGGCGGGATCAAGGGGGGCGTGACCTGCAATCCCAACACCACCCTCACCGTCATCCCGGACAAGCGGCGCAGCTCCGGGATCCATCATAGGAGGCGACGGTGCCTTACGATGGATCCCGGAGCTCCGCTTCGCTGCGTCCGGGATGACGGGGTGTTTCGGGTGTTATGCTCGCGAAGCCAGCGCCGCCACCGTCGCCTTCGCGCCCTTGTCGAACAGGGCTGCGAGACGTGTCTCAACCGCCGTCGTGAAGCGCTCCTCGCGCGGCAGGTCCGTGCCGAAGATCGCTTCGATGCCGAGTAGGGACCGGCTCAGGGCTCCGGCGTTGCGACCGGCCGCTTTGGCTTTCTCCGCGAAGGTCGCGGCGAGCGGGTCGCGGACGTCGATCGTCGTGCCCTTCTCGTCGGTGCCGGAGACGTAGCGCATCCAGGCCGCGACGCCGAGCGCGAGATGGTCGATCGGGGCGTCCTGCTTCAGGCGGTCGCGGGTCGTCCCCAGCAGGCGCTGCGGCAGCTTCTGCGAGCCGTCCATGGCGATCTGCCAGGTGCGGTGGCGGATGGCGGGGTTGCGGAAGCGGACGAGCAGGGCCCGCGCATAGTCGCCGAGGACAACGCCCTGCGGCGCGGGAACGGCCGGGATGATCTCCGCCCAGAGGCCTTCGAGGAAGCGGGCGAAGACCGGGTCGCCGCTGGCCTCCGAGACCGTCTCATGGCCGGCGAGATAGCCGAGATAGGCGAGCGAGGAATGCGCGCCGTTGAGCATGCGCAGCTTCATGAACTCGAAGGGCGCGACCTCGGAGACCATCTGCGCGCCGACGCGCTCCCAGGCCGGACGGCCGGCGGCGAAGACGTCCTGTATCGCCCATTGCCGGAAGGGTTCGCCGATCACGGGGGCGGCATCCTGAAGCCCGATCAGGGCGGCGACCTCGGCGATGTCGGCCTCGGTCGTCGCAGGCACGATGCGGTCGACCATCGTTGCGGGGAAGGCGCCGTTGGCTTCGATCCACTGGCTCAAACTATCATCGCTCAGGGACGCGAAATCACGCGCCAGCCCGCGCAACACGCCGCCATTGTGGGGAAGGTTGTCGCAGCTCAGCGCCGTGAACGGCCCGAGGCCGGCGGCGCGGCGTGCCTTCAAGGCTGCGACGATGAGGCCGATGGCCGAGCGCGGGGCTTGCGGATGGCTGAGATCGTGGACGATGTCGGGATGGTCGGCCTTCAGCCTGCCGGTGGCCGGGTCGTGGCAATAGCCCTTCTCGGTGACTGTCAGCGAGACGATGCGTGTTTCCGCTGCGGCCATGCGCGCGATCAGCGCGGCGGGGCTCTCCGGAGCGACCAGCACCTCACCGACACAGCCGATGATCCGCAGCTCCGGGCCTGCCGGGGCGCGCTTGAGCAGGGTGTAGAGCCCGTCCTGTGGGGCCAGCCGATCGCGCTGGTCGGGTCGCTGCAGGCTCGCGCCGGTGACGCCCCAGGGGCCGAATTCCAGCTCCAGCGCGTCTTCGGTGTATTCGCAGAGATGGGCGCGGGCGAAGGCGCCCAAGCCCAGATGGACGATGCCGGGCGTCAGCCGCGCGCGATCATAGGCGGGGCGGCGGACCCAGGCTGGCAGGGCGGAGAGGGTGTTCGTCGTCAGTCGCGTCAACGGAATACGCCCGGAAGCCAGAGGGAGAAGGCCGGGACATAGGTGATCAGCAGCAGCACGGCAACGCTGGCCCCATAGAACGGCCAGATCGTCTTCATGGATTCGCTGATCGAGACCTTGCCGATGGCGCAGGCGACGAACTGGACGGAGCCGACAGGCGGCGTGTTCAGCCCGATGCCGGCGTTGAGGATCAGGATGACGCCGAAATGCACGGGATCGACGCCGATCGCCTTGACGACGGGCAGGAAGATCGGCGTGCAGATGATGATCATCGGCGCCATGTCCATGAAGGTGCCGAGCACCAGCAGGATGACGTTGATCATCAGCAGGATCACCAGCGGGTTGTCCGAGATCGCCTGCATCAGAGCGATCGTCGCCTTGGGCACCTCGAGGAAGGCCATCAGCCAGCCGAAGGAGCTCGCGGCGCCGATGATGAGCAGCACCATCGCAGTCGTCCTGACCGCACCGAGCGTGGCGTGGGTGAAGCCCTTAAGGTCGAGCCCGCGATAGACGAAGATCGTGATCAAGAGCGCGTAGATCACCGCGATGCAGGAGGATTCGGTCGCGGTGAAGATGCCCGAGCGGACGCCGCCGAAGATGATGCCGATCAGCAGCAGGCCCGGCGTGGCCGCGATGAAGAGGCGCGCAACCGTCATGAATCCGGGAAAAATATCGGCCGGATAACCGCGATTCACCGCCACGGCCCAGGCCGCGATCATCAGCGCGAGGCACAGGATCGCACCGGGGATGACGCCGGCGGTGAAGAGATCGGCGATCGAGATCGTGCCGCCGGCCGCCAGCGAGTAGATGATCATGTTGTGCGAGGGCGGGATCAGCAGCGCGATGATCGCCGCGTTGGCCGTAACATTGACGGCGTAGTCGGGGGCATAGCCGCGCTTGACCATCTGCGGGATCATGATGCCGCCGACTGCGGATGCGTCGGCCACGGCCGAGCCGGAGATGCCGCCAAAGAGCGTGCAGGTGATGACGTTGACCTGGCCCAGTCCGCCGCGCAGATGCCCGACCAGCGAGGAGGCGAACTGGATCAGCCGGTCGGCGATACCGCCGCGGATCATCAGGTCTCCCGAATAGATGAAGAACGGGATCGCCAGCATGGCGAAGGCGTTCATGCCGGTCGACATCTGCTGGAAGATCACCACCGGCGGGATGCCGATATAGAGCACCGTCGCCATCGAGGAGAGCCCGAGGCAGAAGGCGACGGGCACGCCCATCAGGAGGAGCGCGGCGAAGGAGGTGAAGAGGATCGTGATCGCCATCGCTCAGGCCTCCGCGCCGAGGCCGTTGGCGTTCAGCGGCATCGGTGCGAGTTCTTCTCCTGTGATGAAGAGCAGCAGCTTTTCGATCGAGAACAAGGCGATCAGCGTGCCACCGGCGATGATCGGGACATAGTCCCAGCCCTTCGAGATGCCGATCATCGGCAGACGGTCGCTCCAGACCTTGGCGGCGAGCTCGGTGCCGTACCAGACCATGGCGAAGGCAAAGAGCGTGACCAGCACCTCATTGGCGATGATCAGGACGCTTTTGGCGGTGCCGCGCAGATAGTGCAGCCCGACATCGAAGCCCATATGGTCGAGCTCGCGAACCCCTACCGAGCCGCCGAGCAGGATGAACCAGAGCATCAGGAACAGCGAGGCCGGCTCACCCCAGGTCGGGGTGGCGTTCAGGATGTAGCGCCCGAACACCGTCCAGGCGACGATCGCGGTCATTGCGATCAGACCCAGGCCGGCCGCCAGAAGGGCGATCAGGCTGAGCCGTGCGTTGATGCGCGTGAGCACTCGGGCGAAACCGCTCATGGACAGGTCCTGGCACGTAGCTTGAAATGAAAACAGGCGGCGGGAGGCCGCCGCCCGTGGATCGATGGAGTGGCGTTACTTGACCGCCTGGATCTTCGCGACGAGGTCCTTCAGGGCCGCGTCGGTGACGAACTTGTCGTAGACCGGCTTCATCGCGTCGATGAAGGGCTGCTTCTCGACCGCGTTGATCACCGCGCCGCCGGCCCTCACCTTGGCTTCGGACGCCTTCTCGCGAGCGTCCCAGAGCTCGCGCATCTTGGCGACCGACTCCTTGGCGGCGACCTTCATGATCTCCTGGTCTTCCTTGGAGAGCTTGTCGAAGGAGCGCTTGGACATGACCAGCACTTCGGGCGAGAGCGAGTGCTCGGTCAGCGAGTAGAACTTCGAGACCTCGAAATGCTTGGTCGATTCGAAGGACGGCCAGTTGTTCTCGGCGCCATCGATGACGCCGGTCTGCAGCGCGGAATAGACCTCGCCGAAGGCCATTGGCGTCGCATTGGCGCCGAGCGCGGAGACGAGCGCGACGAACATGTCCGACTGCTGGACGCGGATCTTCATGCCCTTCATGTCGGCGGGCGTGTTGATCGGGCGCTTGGAGTTGTAGAAGGAGCGCGAGCCGGAATCGTAGAAGGCCAGCCCGACCAGATCATGCTTCTCGAACTCCTTGAGGATCGAGTCGCCGATCGGGCCATCCATCACGGTGCGCATATGGGCGACCGAGCGGAAGATGAAGGGCAGCGAGGGCACGTTCGTCGCCGGGATCAGGTTGTTGAACGGCGCCATGTTGATGCGGTTCAGGTCGATCACGCCGAAGCGGGTCTGCTCGATCGTGTCCTTCTCGTTGCCGAGCTGGGCCGAGTGGAAGACGTTGATCTTGATTCGGCCCTTGGTGCGCTCTTCCAGCAGCTTGCTGATGTGGCGGACAGCCTCGACCGTCGGATAGTCGGTCGGGTGGATGTCGGTCGAACGCAGGGTGGTCTGAGCGGCCGCAGGAAGCGCGACGGAGGCGAGCAGGGCGGCGCCCGCGAGCAGGCCAAAAGTCCTCTTGGTGATGGTCATCATTGTCTCTCCCGTTTTGGTTAGCCGGATTTTTCCGGTCGTTCTTGTCCCTTGGTGGGAGCCCTGCCGGCGGTGGCCGTCAGGGCGGTCTCGGCTCGAGAAATACCGTCGTGGCTAGAGAAATTCGCTCCGCATCGGCGTGAAGGAATCGATCAGTTGCCCGGCCTCGACGGCGGTGACGCCATGGATGAGGTCGGCGGGCACGAAGAAGGTGTCGCCGGTGACCAGGCGCTGCGTCTTTCCGTCGATGGTGACGTCGAAGACGCCGCTCTCGACATAGGATGCCTGGCGATGCGGGTGCTGGTGCGCCTTGCCGACCGCGCCGGCCTCGAAGACGACGCGCACGATCATCAGATCCGGCCCATAGGCCATGATCTTGCGCTTGACGCCGGGCTCGGTCGGCTCCCAGGCGAGATCGGCGTCGTGCTGGAAGAAGGAATTGAGACGTTGCGTCATCGTGCGAGCCAGCCTCCGTCCACGGGGATAATGGCGCCGTGCATGTAGGCGGCGGCGTCGCTGGCGAGGAACACGGCCGCGCCGCCGATGTCCGAGGGCTTGCCCCAGCGCCCGGCGGGAATGCGCGCGAGGATGGCGCCGTTGCGGTGGGGGTCGGCGCGCAGGGCTTGCGTGTTGTTGCTCTCGATATAGCCGGGCGCGATGGCGTTGACGTTGATGCCCTGATGAGCCCATTCGCAGGCGAGCAGCTTGGTCAGGCCGGCGAGCCCGCTCTTGCTGGCGGTGTAGGAAGCGACGCGGATGCCGCCCTGGAACGACAGCAGCGAGGCGATGTTGACGATGCGGGCGCCGCGCCCCGCTTCGACGACCGCCTTCGCGAAGGCCTGAGCCAGGAAGAACGTCGCCTTGAGGTTGACGTTCATCACCTCGTCCCAGTCGCTCTCGCTGAAATCGAGTGCGTCTGCGCGGCGGATGATGCCGGCATTGTTGACGAGGATGTCGAGCGGGCCGGCGAGGGCTTTCGCCTGCGCGATCACGCCCGGCGCGATGCCCTGTTGCTGGAGATCGACCTTGAGGGCGTGACCCGTGCCGCCGGCGTCAGCGATCAGTGCCAGCGTCTCGTTCATCTCGGAGCGACCGGCCGCGACGACGGTTGCCCCCGCTTGCGCCAGCGCCAACGCGATGCCCTGGCCGATGCCGGTATTGGCGCCGGTCACCAGGGCGTTGCGGCCGGTGAGGTCGAAGGCCGAGGCCATCAGCGCAGCATGTCCACGGGGGCCGGGTCCATGTCGGTGAACTCGACATTGTCGCCGGCCATGGCCCAGACGAAGGCGTAGTTCGAGGTGCCGCAGCCGCAATGGATCGACCAGTTGGGCGAGATCACCGCCTGCTCGTTGGCGACGAGCAGATGGCGGGTCTGCTGGGGCTCACCCATGAAGTGGAAGACGCGGTGGGCCGGATCGAGGTTGAAGTAGAGATAGGCCTCCATCCGCCTTGTATGGGTGTGGCAGGGCATCGAGTTCCAGACTGAGCCGGGCTCCAGCGCCGTCATGCCCATGACGAGCTGGTTGGTGCCGGTCGTGTTGGGCATGATGTATTGCCGGATCGTGCGCTTGTTGGACGTCTCCGACGAGCCGAGATGGATCGTGTTGGCGTCCGACTGGCGGATGAGCTGATGGGGCGCCTCGCGATGGGCCGGCGCGCTGGTCAGGTAGAACTTCGCGGGGTTCGCCGCGTCGGCGCTCGTGAAGGAGACCTCCTTCGCGCCGAGCCCGACATAGAGGGCGTCGAGATTCGGCAGGTCGAAGGCCTGGCCATCGACGGTGACGCGGCCGGCTCCGCCGATGTTGATGACGCCGAGCTCGCGCCGCGCCAGGAAGAAAGGCGTGCCGGTCGGTGCGAAGGGAGCGAGCGTCAGCGGCCTAGCGGTCGGTGTCGCGCCGCCGACGATCATGCGGTCGTAATGGCTGTAGGTCAGGGTGATCTCGCCGGGCACGAAGATGCGCTCGATCAGGAAGTCCGCGCGCAGCGTCTCGGTGTCGTAGCCCTTGACGTCGCGCGGGTGGGCGGCTTGGCGTTCGTCGATCATCTTGGTACCGGTCACAGGCGATAGGCCTCCTTGGCCAGTCGATAGGCGAGGTCATGGGCAACCTCGGCGGCCTCGTCCTCGTCGAGCCGGTGCTCGGCGACGAGCTTGGCGAGGTAGGTGCAGTCGCAGCGGCGGGCGACATCGTGGCGCGCGGGGATCGAGAGATAGGCGCGGGTGTCGTCGTTGAAGCCGACGGTGTTGTAGAAACCGGCCGTCTCGGTGGTCAGTTCGCGGAAGCGCAGCATCGCCTCGGGCGCATCGAGGAACCACCAGCCCGGCCCGAGCCTGAGCGCGGGGTAGTGGCCGGCCAGCGGCGCGAGCTCGCGCGAATAGCTGGTCTCGTCGAGGGTGAAGGCGATGACGGTGAGGTTGGGCTCATTCCCGACCGCGTCGAGCAGCGGCTTGAGCGCGGTGACATAGTCGGTCTGGCGCGGGATGTCGGCGCCCATGTCGCGGCCGAAATGCTCGAACAGGCCGGCATTGTGGTTGCGGAACGAGCCCGGATGGATCTGCAGGACGAGCCCGTCGTCGAGGCTCATCTTGGCCATTTCAGTGAGCATCTGGCCGCGGAAGAGGTCGGCATCCTCGGACGAGACTGAGCCCGCGACAACCTTGGCGAACAGCGCCTTGGCCTCCGCCTGCGAGAGGTTGGCGGTGCGGGCCGTGGCGTGGCCGTGGTCGGAGGATGTGGCGCCGCGCTGGCGGAAATAGTCGCGGCGCTGGCGGTGGGCGGCGAGGTAGCCGCTCCAGCTCATGACATCCTCGCCGGTCAGCGCGCCGAGTTGATCGAGATTGGATGCGAAGCCTTCGAATTCGGGATCGACGACGCTGTCGGGGCGATAGGCGGTGACGACCTTGCCGCCCCAGCCCGAGGCCTTGATCATGTCGTGCCATTTCAGATCGTCGAGCGCGCCTTCGGTGGTCGAGATCGCCTCGATCCTGAAGCGTTCGAACAGGGCGCGGGGGCGAAAGCTCGGCTGGGCCAGCTTCTCGTCGATCCGGTCGTAGAGCCTGTCGGCGTTCTCGGGCGTCAGCCGCTCTTCGATGCCGAAAACCGAGGACAGCGCGTGCTCGAACCAGAGCCGGCTCGGCGTCCCCCGAAACAGCGGCCAGTGCTTGGCGAAGAGGCGCCAGATCGCGCGGGGATCGGTCTCGACGGCGCCGCCGTTCTTGCGGGGAATGCCGAGATCTTCGAGCCGCACGCCCTGCGAATAGAGCATGCGGAAGATGTAGTGGTCCGGCTTGACCAAAAGCGTCGCGGGATCGGCGAAGGGCTGGTCCTCTGCGAACCAGCGCGGATCGGTATGGCCATGCGGCGAGATGATCGGCAGGTCCCGGATCGTCGCATAGAGCCGGCGCGCGATGCCGCGCGTCACGGGGTCGGCGGGAAACAGGCGGTCATCGTGAAGCAACATCGCGTCGGCACTTTCGGAGCGGGATTCTGGCGGCCGCGCGGACATTAGGCATGGCTCGATGGCAGGTCAATATACTAATATACTAGTATGTCGGCCGCGCCCGTGCTATCCGCCATTCGCAGCATCTGGCCCGGCCGAGAATCGTCGACGGGATTTTGCGGCGAGGCGCGGGTGCGGCTACAAGGCGAGCGATGTCGCAGATTACGACCTCTGAGGATGCGCGCGAGGAGAGCCCCCGCCGCGAGCGCCGCCGCCAGCCATCGGGCGGGCTTCCGGCGCGTCGATCGACGGCGGCGTCCGTCGTGCAGGACGAACTCAGACGCGCGATCCTGGCGATGGAGATCACGCCGGGAGCGGCGCTGGTCGAGAAGGCGCTGACCGCGCGCTTCGGCACCAGCCGCACGCCGGTGCGCGAGGCCCTGATCCGGCTCAAGGAGGAAGGCCTCGTCGAGATCTTCCCCCAGGCCGGCACCTTCGTCGCCCGGATTCCGACCGAGGCCATCCCCGAGGCCGTCTTCATCCGCCAGGCGCTGGAATGCGCGACGGTCGAACTCGTGGCGCGGATCGGCACCGAGCAGGCCGTCGCGAAACTGGACGCTGCGATCGCGCGCCAGCACGAGGCGCTCGAGGCCGGCGACCAGGAGGGCTTCCACCTGGCCGACGAAGCCTTCCATGAGAACCTCGCGATGATCGCCGGCTATCCCGGCATCTGGAAGATCGCCCATGCCGCCAAGAGCCAGATCGATCGCTGCCGGCGCATGACCCTGCCGGTGCCCGGACGGATGGCGATGGTGATCCGCGAGCATCTCTCGATCGTCGATGCGATCAGGCGGCACGACGGGCCCGCCGCCGAGGTTGCGATGCGCCAGCATCTGGGCACGCTGCTGCCCGACCTGCTGCTCCTGCAGGCGGACAATCCCGACTACTTCGTCTGACGCACTGTTCGTCCGAGATCCGCGCTTCGGCGCGGTGCTTGCTTGGCTCTGCGGTGCGGTGGAAGCCGGGGCGGGTTGCGCCATGGGGCCATGCCGTTTTCAGATCAGCCGTGGCATGAATCGATGCCACGCCGCGCCATGCCTGACGAGGATGATTGCCGATGACTGACCCCGCCGATCTCAGCGCCGTCGAACTGCTCGACGCCTATCGCTCGAAGGCACTTTCGCCGCTCGAGGTGGTGGATGCGGTCATTGCCCGGATCGAGGCCTGGGAGCCCAAGATCAAGGCGCTCTATGCCTATCAGCCGGAGGTCGCGCGGGCTGCGGCGAAAGCCTCCGAGGCGCGCTGGATGAAAAGCGAGGCGCTGCCGCTCGACGGCGTGCCCGGCACGATCAAGGAGAACATCGCGACAAAGGGCACGCCGATGCCGATCGGCACGGCGGCGCGCGATCTCGTGCCGATGGCGGAGGATGCGCCGGTCGCCGCGCGGCTGGGTGAGGCGGGCTTCGTGATGCTCGCCAAGACGACGATGCCCGATTACGGCATGCTGTCCTCGGGGCTGTCGAGCTTCCATGAGCTGGCGCGCAACCCCTGGGACGTCACGAAGAACCCGGGCGGTTCCTCCGCCGGCGCGGGTGCGGCGGGCGCTGCGGGCTACGGGCCGCTGCATGTCGGAACCGATATCGGCGGCTCGGTCCGGCTGCCGGCGGGATGGTGCGGGCTCGTGGGCCTCAAGCCCAGCTTCGGGCGGGTGCCGATCGATCCGAGCTATTACGGCCGCGTCGCGGGGCCGATGACCCGCACCGTCACTGACACGGCGCTGATGATGCGCGAAATCTCGAAACCCGACGCCCGCGACGGCTCGAGCCTGCCGCCCCATGACATCGACTGGCTGTCGCTCGACATGGATCTGGCCGGGGTGCGAATCGGCCTCCAGCTCGATCCCGGCATCGGCATTCCCGTCGAGCCCGAAACGAAGGCCGCGATCGAGGCGGCTGGCAAGGCGTTCGCGGCGGCCGGCGCGATCGTCGAGGAGGCGCCTGCCTTCCTGACGCGCACGATGCTGGACGGGCTCGACGATTTCTGGAGCCAGCGCGCCTGGGCCGATATCGGCGCGCTGCCGCCGGAGAAGCAGGCCAGGGTGCTGCCCTATATTTTCGCCTGGGCCAAGCGCGGCGAGGCGCTGTCCGGCGAACGCGTCTATCGCGGCATGAGCCAGATGCTGGCGATCAAGGATGCGGCGTTGAAGCAGAGCGCGCCGTTCGATTTCGTGCTCTCGCCGGTCGCTCCCGTCCCGAGCTATGCCGCTGAGTTGGCCTCGCCGATCCATGACCCGGACCGGCCCTTCGAGCATATCGTTTTCACGCTGCCGGCCAACATGTCTGACCAGCCCTCGATCTCGGTCCATGTCGGGCTAACCGTCGGCGGCCTGCCGATCGGCCTGCAGATCACCGGACGGCGTTTTGATGATCTCGGCGTGCTCAGGATGGCGCGGGCGTGGGAGCAGTTGCGTGGCGGCGAAGTGCAGTGGCCGCAGGTTTAAGGCCTGATCCGATTCAAGAGCCTTCGTCGTCGGAAAGTACCCCGGCGTCCAACGCCGTCATTCCGGACAAGCCGCGCAGCGGCGCCGATCCGGAATCCATCATAGGGCACCGTCGCGCTTTACGATGGATTCCGGGTCTGCGCTTCGCTTGCCCGGAATGACGACGAGGGGATCATTGCAGCCGGAGCCAAGGTCAAAACAGCGCGGTCGGCGCCAGTTGCGCGACGAACATCAGAGCCAGCGCGGCCAGGCCCAGTGCTCCGCCGGTCCAGGCGAGCAGGGCGATGCCGGTGATGATCGCCGCCGAGGAGATGACGATGGCGATCTGGAGCAGGCCGGAGACGATGTCGTATTTGTCGTCGCGGGCGCTGGAGATGTCGCGCTGGGCTTCGGCTGCCTTGGCGCGCACGATCAGTTCCTTGCGGCCTTCATTGGTCTCGGGCTCGGATTCGTAGCGCGCGATCGTCGCCTTCCAGCTGTCGATGCGCTTCTGCAGGCGCTCGCGGACGGCGGGGTCGGTGGCGCCTGAGAGATCGACCTCCATCGCCTCGGCCGCCGTGCGCAGCGTCGTGCCGCGAATGGTCTTGGCCTGGAAGAAGGCCCAGAGATTGGAGGCCTCGACATTCTTCGCCAAAGCATCCTGCTCGGCGTTCTTGCCGCCGATCTCGGAGAAGGCGAGCATCAGCGCGAGGATCGCGATCAGCAGCGCGATGCGCTTGTTGCCGCCTTGCGGTGTTTCGATTTCGGTCGACATGAATCAGGCGGCTCCGCGCAATGGGAGCCGCGCTGTACGTCATTCCCCTGCGGCATCAAACCGCTTTCTGACGGAACCTTACCGCAATGGGTTGGTCAGCGTCCGGCGCGCGGATGGGCGGCGTCATAGGCCGCCATCAGCCGGGTGGAATCGATGCGGGTGTAGATCTGCGTCGTCGAGAGCGAGGCGTGGCCGAGCAGTTCCTGGATGGCGCGCAGATCGCCGCCGCGTCCCAGCAGATGCGTCGCGAAGGAATGGCGCAGCGAATGCGGGGTTGCCGAGGCGGGCAGGCCGAGCACGCCGCGCAGGCCCTCGACCGCGAGCTGGATGATGCGGGGCGACAAGGGGCCGCCCTTGGCGCCGAGAAACAGCGGGCCGTCCGGAGGCAGGCGCCAGGGACAGAGCGCGAGATAGTCCGCAATCGCGGTGACGACGACCGGCAGGACCGGGACCATGCGGGTCTTGTTGCCCTTGCCGATGACGGTGAGCGTATCGCTGGGGCTGGCCGGGGCCTGGGCGCGCGTCAGCGACAGGGCCTCCGAAATGCGCAAGCCGCAGCCATAAAGCAGCGCCAGCACGGCGGCGTCGCGGGCGAGAATCCACTGGTCGCGCGCCTCGCCGGCGCGGGTGTCGGCCTGCGTCACGGCCCTGGCGGCGCCGGCATCGAGCGGACGCGGCAGCGACTTGCCAATGCGCGGGCCGCGCGTCGCCGCAAAAGCGGCGGCCTTGAGCTTGCCGGTGCGTTCGCCGAAGCGGGCGAGCGAACGCAGGGCCGCCAGCTGGCGCATCAGCGTGCGGTTGCCGACGTCTTCGCGGCGGCGCCGGCCGAGGAAGGCACGCAGATCCGCTGGCTTCAGCGCGGCGATGTCGGCGAGCGACGGCGCTCCGCCGAGGTGCTCGTTGATGAAGGTCGCGAACTGGCGGATGTCGCGGCCATAAGCTTCGAGCGTGTTGGGCGAAAGCCGTCGCTCATGGGCGAGATGGCTGAGCCAATCGTGGGTCAGGGTGTCGAAATCGGTCATTGGGGAAGCATGACGTCGTCCGATTAAGAGAGGACGAAGAAGCGTTCCCCTGTTGCACAGAAGGTGCCGTTTGCCTCGTCGTTGGCGGCGCCCTCGCCGTCATTCCGGGCGAGCGGAGCGAAGACCCGGAATCCATCGTAGAACGCCGCGCCTTATGATGGATTCCGGAGCGGCGCCGCTTCGCGGCTTGTCCGGAATGACGATGCATTTCAATGGCTGCACCGAAGCCTATGGAAACGCGATTACTGTTTCCGGCAGGCAAAGGGCATGAAGGTGCTGGCCATGCCCTGGTTCATGCCCATGATCACCATGACATTGGCGAGGTCCAACTCCTCCTTGCTGCGCGGGCAGACCGCGCCCTTGACACTGCAGCCCGATGCGAGGAAGGCCTCGTGGGCGTCGAGGAAGGGTTGGCCGAGGCCCTTGCGCCCGAATTTCGCCAGCGCCTCGCCATAGGCCTTCGTATAGCGCTCGCATTTGATCGCCGGCCAGTTCTCCGGCGGTGACGGCTGCGCGAGGGCGCCTGCCGCCGTGCCGAGAACGAGGCTGGTCGCGAGGGCGAGACTGGTCAGATGACGGCATGTGCTGGTCATGGATCTGCTCTTACAGGGGGGCCGGCTGGCGGCAGACATCATGCGATCGGGGCCATGGCAAGGCAGGCGGTTGTCGCTGCCGGCGCGAGGGGATAGGCACGCCCGATGATGGTGGATGCGGAGCAGATCGCGGAATGCGGCACGGTCGATGTGCTGATCCCGCTCGGGCTCGACCAGGCCTACAGCTATGCGGTACCGCCAGGGCTGGTGCTGGCGCCCGGCGATGTCGTGCAGGTGCCGCTCGGGCCGCGCGAGACCGTTGGCGTCGTCTGGGCGACCGGCTCGGGCAGCGGGGGTAACCTGAAGCGCGTCGCGGCCAGGCTCGACATGCCGCCGCTCGATGCCGCGCTGATGAAGCTGGTCGACTGGGTCGCCTGGTACACGCTGGCGCCGAAGGGCTCCGTGCTCGCCCTGGCCCTGCGGCGCCCGCCCGACGACACGCCAGAGCGTCCGAAGGTCGGGATCCGGCTCGTTGGCGCGCCACCGGCCCGGATGACGCCGGCCCGCGCGCGGGCCATCGCGGCGGCGGAGGGTGGCCTGCTCATCGCCAAAGGCGCATTGGCCGAGACGGCGTCGGTCAGCGCGGCGGTGATCGATTCGCTCGTCGATGCCGGCACCTTCGCGGTCGAGCCGCTGCCGCGCGACGCGGTCGCGGCCCTGCCCGATCCCGACCATGCCAGGCCTGCGTTGTCGGAGGACCAGGCTGCGGCGGCGGATGCGCTGGTCGCCTCGGTGAAGGCCGCGACCTATGGCGTGACGCTGCTCGAAGGCGTCACCGGCTCGGGCAAGACGGAGGTTTATTTCGAGGCGGTGGCGGAGGCGATCCGGCTCGGGCGGCAGAGCCTGATCCTGATGCCCGAGATCGCGCTCACCGCGCAGTTCATCGACCGCTTCGAGGCGCGCTTCGGCGTGCGTCCGGGGCTGTGGCACTCGGCCGTGACCGGCCGCAAGCGCGAGCGCCTGCAGGCGGCGATTGCGAGCGGCGAGGCCAGGGTTGTGGCGGGCGCGCGCTCGGCGCTGTTCCTGCCTTACCGGAACCTCGGCCTGATCGTCGTCGATGAAGAGCATGAGGCCGCCTACAAGCAGGAGGACGGCGTCGCCTACCATGCCCGCGACATGGCGGTGGTGCGCGGCCGGATCGAGAACGCACCGGTGATCCTGACCTCGGCGACGCCTTCGCTGGAGACGCGGGTCAATGCCGAGCGCGGACGCTATGTCCATCTCAAGCTGCCGGAGCGGTTTGGAGGGCGCAGCCTGCCGACGCTCGGCCTCGTCGACCTGCGCCAGAACAAGCCGCCGCGCGGACGCTGGATTTCGGAGACGCTGGCCAAGGCGATCGCGGTCAATCTCGAGGCCGGCGAGCAGTCGCTGCTGTTCCTCAACCGGCGCGGCTATGCGCCGCTGACATTGTGCCGCGACTGCGGACATCGCTTCCAGTGTCCGAACTGCTCGGCCTGGCTGGTCGATCATCGCTTCCGCCGCGCACTGGTCTGCCATCATTGCGGCCATGTCGAGCGCCGACCCAACGAATGCCCGCAATGCCATGCCCAGGACAGCCTGAGCGCCTGCGGACCGGGCGTCGAGCGGCTGGCGGAGGAGGTCGCGACGCTGTTTCCGCAGGCGCGCGGCATCGTCCTGTCGAGCGATTTTCCCGGCGGCACCGAGCGGCTGAAGCAGGAGCTCATGGCGGTGGCCTCGGGTGAGTTCGACATCGTCATCGGCACGCAGCTCGTTGCCAAGGGCCATAATTTTCCCGGCATGACCCTGGTCGGAGTCATTGACGCCGATCTCGGCCTGACCTCGGGCGATCCGCGCGCGGCCGAGCGCACTTTCCAGGTGCTGCGGCAGGTCACGGGCCGGGCCGGCCGGGGCGAGCGGCCCGGCCGCGCCCTGCTGCAGACGCATGATCCGACCCATCCGGTTCTGAAGGCGCTGGTCTCAGGAGACCCGGAGCGATTTTATGCCGCAGAGGCAGCGTCGCGGGAGGCTGCCGGCCTGCCGCCCTTCGGCCGGCTTGCCGGGTTGATCATCTCGGCCAGCAGCCAGGCGGAAGCCGAAGGCCATGCCCGTGCGCTGGCGCGCTGCGCTGACGCGCCCGACGGGGTCAGCGTGCTGGGGCCGGCGGAAGCGCCGCTCGCCGTGCTGCGCGGGCGCCATCGCATGCGGCTGATCGTGAAAACCGAGCGCGACGTGAACCTGCAGGATTATCTGCGCGCCTGGCTGAAGCGGGCTGGCAAGCCGAAGGGCTCGGTGCGGGTTGCGGTCGATGTCGATCCGCAGAGTTTTCTGTGAAAGCCCGCCTTTCATCGAGAGGCGGGCTTCCTTTGAAATGCTGAAAGGACGGGCAAAACCATGCCTGCGATCGGCATCAACGGATTGCGCGCCCTAAAACCGCATGCTAGTGCACCGCCACATTTAGGTCGCGAAGCCGTCTTGCCGGGTTCTCGACCGTGATACATCGCAGCGCCAGGACATCGCACTCCACCTTCGCGAGAAGGTCGCCGGGAGCGGTCCTATGAAACGAGAGATTTGACGCGTGGCTGAAGGCGGATCGCAAGGATCACTGGTTTCGGGCGTAGCCGGTCGCTACGCCACGGCCCTTTTCGACCTGGCCGTCGAGGCCGATGCCATCGACGCCGTCTCCACCGATCTCGACAGCTTTTCCGCGATGCTCGCCGAGAGCGAGGATTTGCGCCGTCTGGTCGGCAGCCCGGCCTTCTCGGCTGAGGAGCAGACCGCCGCGATCAAGGCCGTCCTCGCCGCCGCCAAGATTTCCGGCATCGCCGCCAACTTCATTGGCCTCGTCGCCAGCAAGCGCCGCCTGTTCGCGCTGCCGGGCATGATCGCCGGCTACAAGGCTCTCGTCGCGAATGCCAAGGGCATCGTCAGCGCGCAGGTCACCCTGGCCGAGACGCCCGCGCCCAAGCGTGTCGAGGAAATCCGCGCCGCGCTCGCCGCTGTCGCGGGCAAGGATGTCGATGTCGCGATCAAGATCGATCCGGCGCTGATCGGCGGCCTCGTCGTGAAGATGGGCTCCCGCATGGTCGATGCGTCGCTGAAGACCAAACTCAATTCAATTCGTCTTGCCATGAAAGAGGTCGGCTGATGGAAATCCGCCCCGCTGAAATCTCCGCGATCCTGAAGGCCCAGATTTCGAACTTTGGGTCCGAAGCCTCCGTCACCGAGGTCGGCCAGGTTCTCTCCGTCGGCGACGGCATCGCCCGCGTCTACGGCCTCGACAAGGTCCAGGCCGGCGAGATGGTCGAGTTCGAGAGCGGCGTGCGCGGCATGGCGCTCAACCTCGAGAGCGACAATGTCGGCGTCGTGATCTTCGGTTCCGACCGCGAGATCAAGGAAGGCCAGACGGTCAAGCGCACCGGCGCGATCGTCGACGTTCCGGTCGGCAAGGAGCTGCTCGGCCGCGTCGTCGACGCGCTCGGCAACCCGATCGACGGCAAGGGCCCGATCAAGGCGTCGAAGCGCTCGCGCGTCGACGTCAAGGCGCCCGGCATCATCCCGCGCAAGTCGGTGCATGAGCCGATGGCGACCGGCCTCAAGGCGATCGACGCCCTGATCCCGATCGGCCGTGGCCAGCGCGAGCTGATCATCGGCGACCGCCAGACCGGCAAGACCGCCGTGGCGCTCGACACGATCCTGAACCAGAAGGCCAACAACGAAGGCACGGACGAGAGCCAGAAGCTCTATTGCGTCTATGTCGCGATCGGCCAGAAGCGTTCGACCGTCGCCCAGTTCGTGAAGGTGCTCGAAGAGCGCGGCGCGCTGGAATACTCGATCGTCGTCGCCGCGACGGCGTCCGACGCCGCCCCGATGCAGTTCCTGGCGCCCTTCGCCGGCTGCGCCATGGGCGAGTATTTCCGCGACAACGGCATGCACGCCGTCATCATCTATGACGATCTGTCGAAGCAGGCCGTCGCCTACCGCCAGATGTCGCTGCTGCTGCGCCGCCCGCCGGGCCGCGAAGCCTATCCCGGCGACGTGTTCTATCTGCACTCCCGTCTGCTCGAGCGCGCCGCCAAGATGGGCGACGAGGCCGGCAACGGCTCGCTGACCGCCCTGCCGGTCATCGAGACGCAGGCCAACGACGTCTCGGCCTATATCCCGACCAACGTGATCTCGATCACCGACGGCCAGATCTTCCTCGAGACGGACCTGTTCTACCAGGGCATCCGCCCGGCGGTGAACGTCGGCCTCTCGGTGTCGCGCGTCGGCTCGGCCGCGCAGACCAAGGCGACCAAGAAGGTCGCGGGCAAGATCAAGGGCGAGCTCGCCCAGTATCGCGAAATGGCCGCCTTCGCCCAGTTCGGCTCGGACCTCGACGCGGTGACGCAGCGCCTGCTGAACCGTGGCGCGCGCCTGACCGAGCTTCTCAAGCAGGCCCAGTTCTCGCCGCTGAAGATGGAAGAGCAGACGGTCGTGATCTATGCTGGCGTCAACGGCTATCTCGACCCGCTGCCGGTCAACAAGGTTCGCGCCTTCGAGGACGGGCTGCTGGCGCTGGTGCGCGGCAAGCATGCCGACATGCTCGCCGAGATCGGCAAGACCAAGGATCTTTCGGACGCGAACGCCGCGAAGCTGAAGGAACTGGTCACGGACTACGCGAAGTCGTTCTCGTAAGGTGTCCCGTCATGGTCGGCCTTGTGCCGACCATCCACGCCTTGCCTCTTTCGGGCAGGGCGCTGGTGGGATCAGGTGGGTGAAGACGTGGATGCCCGGGACAAGCCCGAGCATGACGGGGTGAGAAAAAGCCTATGCCTTCATTGAAGGACCTCAGGAACCGCATCGCTTCCGTGAAGGCGACGCAGAAGATCACCAAAGCCATGCAGATGGTCGCGGCTGCCAAGCTGCGCCGGGCGCAGGCCGCGGCGGAAGCTGCGCGCCCTTATGCCGAGCGCATGGAGACGGTGCTGGCCAATCTCGCCTCGGGCGTGACCGGGTCGAGCGCGCCGCGTCTGATCGGCGGCACGGGCTCCGACAAGGTGCATCTGCTGGTCGTCTGCACGGCCGAGCGCGGCCTGTGCGGCGCCTTCAACTCGTCGATCGCGCGGCTTGCCCGCGACCATGCGAATGCGTTGAAGGCGCAGGGCAAGACGGTCAAGATTCTCTGCGTCGGCAAGAAGGGCTACGACCAGCTCAAGCGGCAGTTCGAGAAGGACATCATCGAACTGATCGACCTGCGCGCCTTCAAGCAGGTCGGCTACGTCAATGCCGAGGGTATCGCCCAGAACATCCTGGCGCGCTTCGCTGCCGGAGAGTTCGACGTCGCGACGCTGTTCTTCTCGAAATTCAAGTCGGTGATCGCGCAGATCCCGACGGCGCAGCGCATCATCCCCGCCGAAATCGCCGCCGGCGCCAAGGCGACCGACGCGGTCTACGACTACGAGCCCGACGAGAGCGAAATCCTCGAGACGCTGCTTCCGCGCAACCTCACGGTTCAGGTGCTGCGGGCGATCCTCGAGAATGCCGCCTCCGAGCAGGGCGCGCGCATGTCGGCGATGGACTCCGCCACGCGCAATGCCGGCGAAATGATCAAGAAGCAGACGCAGCTCTACAACCGCTCGCGCCAGGCGATGATCACCAAGGAACTGATCGAGATCATCTCCGGCGCGGAAGCGCTCTAAACGTCTAGCAATTAGGCCGGCATGCCGGCCACCCGACACGCTGTACCCGAGGTTCGAAACCATGGCCAAAGCCGCTACCAAGAAGACCGTCGCCACCGAGAAGCCCGCCAACACCGGCACCGGCCGCATCGTGCAGGTCATCGGCGCCGTCGTCGACGTGCAGTTCGACGGTGAGCTGCCCGAGATCCTGAACGCGCTCGAGACCGACAATCTCGGCAACCGCCTGGTGCTCGAAGTCGCCCAGCATCTCGGCGAGAACACGGTCCGCACGATCGCGATGGACTCCTCCGAGGGCCTGGTTCGTGGCCAGTCGGTCACCGACACCGGCTCCCCGATCATGGTTCCGGTCGGCGACGAGTGCCTCGGCCGCATTATGAACGTCATCGGCGAGCCGGTCGACGAGGCCGGCCCGATCCTGACCACCAGCCGTCGCGGCATCCACCAGCCGGCCCCGTCCTATGCCGAGCAGGCCACGGACGCGCAGATCCTCGTCACCGGCATCAAGGTCGTCGACCTGCTGGCGCCTTACGCCAAGGGCGGCAAGATCGGCCTGTTCGGCGGCGCCGGCGTCGGCAAGACCGTGCTGATCATGGAGCTGATCAACAACGTCGCGAAGGCCCATGGCGGCTATTCGGTGTTCGCCGGCGTCGGCGAGCGCACCCGCGAAGGCAACGACCTCTATCACGAGATGATCGAGTCCGGCGTGAACAAGAAGGGCGGCGGCGAAGGCTCGAAGTGCGCCCTCGTCTACGGCCAGATGAACGAGCCCCCGGGCGCCCGCATGCGCGTCGCCCTGTCGGGCCTCACCGTCGCGGAAGACTTCCGCGACAAGGGCCAGGACGTGCTGTTCTTCGTCGACAACATCTTCCGCTTCACGCAGGCAGGCTCCGAAGTGTCGGCGCTGCTCGGCCGCATTCCGTCGGCGGTGGGCTACCAGCCCACGCTCGCGACCGACATGGGCAATCTGCAGGAGCGCATCACCACCACCAACAAGGGCTCGATCACCTCGGTGCAGGCGATCTACGTCCCCGCCGACGATCTGACCGACCCGGCGCCCGCGGCCTCGTTCGCCCATCTGGATGCCACGACCGTGCTGTCGCGTTCGATCGCGGAAAAGGGCATCTACCCGGCGGTCGACCCGCTCGACTCGACCTCGCGCATGCTGTCTGCCGCGATCGTCGGCGAGGAGCACTACAACATCGCCCGCCAGGTCCAGCAGATTCTCCAGCGCTACAAGGCGCTGCAGGACATCATCGCGATCCTGGGCATGGACGAGCTCTCGGAAGAGGACAAGATCTCGGTCGCCCGCGCCCGCAAGATCGAGCGCTTCCTGTCACAGCCCTTCTTCGTCGCGGAAATCTTCACGGGTTCGCCGGGCAAGCTGGTCGCGCTGGAAGACACGATCAAGGGCTTCAAGGGCCTGGTCGAAGGCAAGTACGACCACCTGCCGGAGGCGGCCTTCTACATGGTCGGCTCGATCGACGAAGCCATCGAGAAGGCCCAGCGCCTCGCGGCCGAAGCCGCGTAAGCAGCGTCATTCTCGGGCTTGACCCGAGAATCTCTTGACGAGAGCAAACTGGTTTTCGAGATGGTCGGGTCAAGCCCGACCATGACGAGCCCGGGAGAGAGTACCGATGGCCACCTTCAAGTTCGAACTCGTCTCGCCGGAGCGCATCCTGTTCTCGGGCGATGTCGTCAGCGTCATCGTTCCCTCGATCGAGGGCGAGATCACCGTGCTGGCCGGCCATGCGCCGCTGGTCGCAACGCTGAAGGCGGGCATCGTCTTCGTCCAGACGACGGACCAGAACGGCAAGGAATTCTTCGTCAATGGCGGTCTCGTCGAGATCAATGCCGCCTCGACGACGATCCTGGCCGAGCAGGGCCGCTTCATCGAGGATGTCAACGCAGCCGTGCTCGATCAGGAAATCCTGACAGCCGAGACCAAGCTCACCGGCTCGCATGACGAGGACGAGAAGAAGCGCCTGCACGACGTGCTCGTGCAGCTGCGCGAGTTCAAGCATGTCTTCGAGAGCCGCAAGGCGGCTTGAACGCCTGCCCATCGGGTTGATGTTTGAAAGGGCCGCGTGAGCGGCCTTTTTTTTGTTTTCCGGAGCCGTGCTGCCCTCATCCGTCAGCGCTTCGCGCTGCCACCTTCTCCCCCGAGGGGAGAAGGTGGAGAAGGTCTTACTCCCCCATCGCGATCAGGCTGGCGTTGCCACCGGCGGCGGCCGTGTTGATCGTGACCGTCTGCTCTGTGGCGAAGCGCATCAGGTAGTTCGGGCCACCGGCCTTCGGCCCCGTGCCGGAGAGGCCGTGGCCGCCGAAGGGCTGGACGCCGACGACCGCCCCGATGATGTTGCGGTTGACGTAGATGTTGCCGGTCGAGAGCCGGCTCGTGACCTGCTCGATCGTGGTTTCGATCCGCGAGTGCACGCCCAGCGTCAGGCCGTAGCCGGTGGCCTCGATGTCGTGGATGACCGCGTCGAGTTCGCCGGCCTTCCAGCGCACGACATGCAGGATCGGGCCGAAATGCTCGCTGGTCAGCTCGGCGATGCTGCCGAGCGCTACGACATGCGGCGCGACGAAGGTGCCGCCGAGCGCTGGCGCCTCGCCAGCCCAGGTGAGGCGGCCGAGCTGGCGCATGGCGTCGATGTGGCTGTCGAGGCGCTGCTTGGCGGCGGCGTCGATGACCGGGCCGATATGCGTGTCGATCGCCCGGGGGTCGCCGAGCTTCAGTTCGCTGGCGGCGCCGGTGATCATCTCGATCATCTTGTCGGCGACGTCCTCCTGGACGACGAGCAGGCGCAGGGCCGAGCAGCGCTGCCCGGCCGAGCGGAAGGCCGACATGACGACGTCGTCGGCGACCTGTTCCGCCAGCGCGGTGGCATCGACGATCATGGCGTTGAGGCCGCCGGTCTCGGCGATCAGCGGGACGATGGGGCTGTCCTTGGCCGCGAGCGCACGATTGATCGCGCGCGCGGTCGCCGTCGAGCCGGTGAAGGCGACGCCGGCGACATCCTTGTGAGCGACGAGGGCTGCGCCCAGCGCGCCGTCGCCGGGCACGAGATGCAGGGCCGAGGCGGGGATGCCGGCTTCGTGCAGCAGGCGGATCGTCTCGGCCGCGATCAGCGGGGTCTGCGGAGCGGGCTTGGCGACGACGCTGTTGCCGGCGACCAGCGCGGCCGCGATCTGGCCAGCGAAGATCGCGAGTGGGAAGTTCCATGGCGCGATGCACAGGAACGGCCCGCGCCCGCGCAGGACGAGGCGGTTGTCCTCGCCGGTCGGGCCGGGCAGGGCCGTGGGGCTGGAAAACTTCGCCTCGGCCTCGGCGGCGTAGTAACGGCAGAAATCGACGGCCTCGCGGACTTCGGAGAGGGCGTCGTCGAGGGTCTTGCCGGCCTCGGCCTGGAGCAAGGCCAGCAGCAGGCCGCGCCTGGTCTCCATCAGGTCGGCGGCCTTGCGCAGCGCCGCGGCGCGGGTGCGGGCTGGCGTCCCGTTCCAGGCGGGAAAGCCCGCCTTCGCTGCGAGCATGGCGCGCTCGGCGAGATTGACGTCGGCCTCGCGGACGCGGCCAATCACCTTGTTGTCGATGGGGGAGCGCACGTCGCGTGCTGTTCCACCCGTCGCCTTGCCGTCGATGATCGGGCCGGCCTCGGGGAATGGCTTGGTGGTCGCGGCCTTGATCTCGGCCAGGAGACCGTCGAGGCTTTCGGCATGGCCGAGTTCGACGCCGGCCGAGTTCTTACGGGACGGCCCGAAGAGATCGGCCGGCAGCGGGATGCGGCGATGGCGCGCCGCGCCGGCATGGCCGATGATGTCGGCGGGCGGCACCAGAAGCTGTGCGACCGGCACATCCGGATCGCCGGAGATGCTGACGAAGGAGGAGTTGGCGCCGTTCTCGAGCAGGCGGCGCACGAGATAGGCGAGCAGGTCCTGATGCCCGCCGACCGGCGCATAGGTGCGGCAGGCGAAGCCGTCCTGGCCCGCCAGTAGCTTCTCGTAAAGCGCTTCGCCCATGCCGTGCAGGCGCTGGAACTCAAAGCCTTCGGAACTTCCAGCCATCTCCGCCACCGTCGCGACGGTCTGGGCGTTGTGCGTGGCGAATTGCGGGATGATGCGCGGACGCAGCGCCAGCAGCTGCGCAGCGCAGGCCTCGTAGTTCAAATCCGTCATCGCCTTGCGGGTGAAGACCGGATAGTCGGGCAGGCCGCGCTCCTGGGCGCGCTTGAGTTCGGTGTCCCAATAGGCGCCCTTGACGAGGCGAACCATCATGCGTCGGCCATGGGTCTCGGCGAGCGCGCCGATATGGGTGATCACGGCCGAGGCGCGCTTCTGATAGGCCTGGATGGCGAGGCCGAAGCCGTCCCAGTCGGCCAACGAGGGATCGGCCACGACGGCGTCGATGATGTCGAGCGAGAGTTCGAGCCTGTCGGCCTCCTCGGCATCGATGGTGAAGTTGAGGTCGTAGCTCTTGGCCTGCTGCGCCAGCTTGACGACCTTGGGCGTCAACTCTGCCAGCACCCGCTCGTGGTTGGTCGCGTCGTAGCGCGGATGCAGCGCCGAGAGCTTGACCGAAATGCCCGGCCGGTCCGGCAGGGGTGCATTGCCGGCTGAGCGGCCGATGGCGTCGATCGCGGCCGTGTAGGAGGCCAGATAACGGTCGGCGTCGGCTTGTGTGCGGGCGCCTTCGCCGAGCATGTCGAAGGAATAGCGGTAGAGCTTGCCGCTCTTCGAGCCGGCACGCTTCAGCGCTTCCTCGATCGTCTGGCCGAGCACGAAATGGTTGCCCATGACGCGCATCGCCTGGCGCGTGGCGGTGCGCACGGTCGGCACGCCCAACCGCTTGGCGAGACCGCCGATGATGCTGGTCGGTGTCTCGCCGGGCTGGATGACGCGGGCGGTGATGCCGAGCGCCCAGGCCGAGGCCGAGACGAGGAAGGCATCGGACTTCGATTCGTGATGGGCGAAATCGCCCTGGCCGAGCTTGTCCTCGATCAGCCGGTCGGCGGTGGCGGCGTCGGGAACGCGCAGCAGCGCCTCTGCGAGCACCATCAGGGCGAGCCCCTCCTTGGTCGAAAGGGAGTATTCGCGCAGCAGTTCCTCGATGCCGCCGAGCCCGACCTTGCGGGTGCGGATCGCCTCGATCAGCCCGGTCGCGCGGGCGTCGATCCGGGCCCTGGCGGCCGGTTCGCGCCGCGCCTCCGCGAGCAGCCGCGTCGCGATCGCGCCGTCATCCTCGGCAAAAGGGACGCGGAAGGCGGGGGGCGGGAAGGCAGGGGCGGCCATGGAAAACGGCTCCGAAGGAAGTGGGGCGGGATGTTGTGAAGCATCAGGCCTTCGTGGCCGTAGATCAATTGGTCAATTTCAATGCTTGGTCGTATATCATGTCGTTATGAATGCTTCAGGCAGAGATTTATCCCGTGCTCGATAGAACCGACCGCCGCCTCCTCGCTTTGCTCCAGTCCGACGGCCGCATCGCTGGTGTCGAACTGGCCGAGAAGGTCGGCCTGTCGCCGACCGCGACGGGCGAGCGGCTGAAACGGCTCACGCGCGAGGGCTACATCACGGGCTATCGCGCGACGCTGGACCCGCTCAAGCTCGGCCTCAACCTGCTGGTCTTCGTCGAGGTTTATCTCGACAAGACGACGCCCGATGCGTTCGAGCGCTTCGCGGCCGCCGTGAAGCGCGCGCCGGAAGTGCTGGAGTGCCATATGGTGGCGGGCGGCTTCGATTATCTGGTGAAGACCCGCGTCGCCGACATGAACGCCTATCGCCGGTTCCTGGGCGAAGTGCTGCTGGCGCTGCCGGCGGTGCGCGAGACCCGGACCTATGCCGTGATGGAGGAGGTCAAGACCGATGGGGCGCTGCCGCTTTGAGCCTGCCGCCGCCATGTCGTTTTGCCGCGTTTTTGTGCAATCGTGATTTCGTGGAGGCGCTTTCGGCTTGACCTGCCGCGAGGTTGCGCCAGTTTAAAACGGGCGGCCGTCCGGCATGGTGCTTGCTGGACGGCGTGTGATTTTCGACGCCTTTCCTCGCCATTCATTCGTCCGGAGCCAGAGATGTTCAGCGTGCTGCCCGCCCTTGTTGCGTCCCTGTCGCGCCGTGCCGTCCTGAACGTCGCCGCGACAGCCGCGCTCGCTGCGGCCTGCCTGTCGGGCGTGCAGCCGGTGCAGGCGCAGACGCCGGTGCGCTTCACGCTGGACTGGCGTTTTGAGGGGCCCGCCGCGCTGTTCCTGATGGCGATCGAGAAGGGTTATTTCAAAGCCGAGGGGCTGGACGTCACCATCGACACCGGCAACGGCTCGCGCGAGGCGATCCCGCGCGTGGCGTCGGGCACCTATGATGCCGGCTTCGGCGACGTGAACTCGCTGATCCGCTTCCGCGACGAGAATCCGAGCGTCGATCTCAAGGCCGTGATGATGGTCTACGACAAGCCGCCCTTCTCGATCGTCGGGCGCAAGAGCCGCGGCATCACGGCGGATGTGAAGAGCCTCGAGGGCAAGAAGTTCGGCGCGCCCGCGGCCGACGCCGCCTTCGCGCAATGGCCGATCTTCAAGACGGTCAACAAGCTCGACGACAGCAAGATCCGGTTGGAGAATGTCGGCTTCCCGGTGCGCGAGCCGATGCTAGCCTCAGGTGAGGTCGATGCCGTGTTCGGCTTCGCGCCGTCGTCCTACATCAACCTGAAATCGCGCGGCGTACCGGTCGACGACATCGTCCTGATGCTGATGTCGGACTATGGCGTCGAGCTCTATGGCAACGTCGTGATGGTCTCGCCGAAGTTCGCGGCGGAGAAGCCTGAAGCCGTGCGCGGCCTGCTGCGCGCCATCACCAAGAGCGTCAAGGATACGGTCGGCAATCCCGAACTCGGCGCCCAACTCGTGATCAAGCGCAACGACGTCGCCAAGGTCGAGGTCGAGCTCGAGCGGCTCAAGATGACGCTGGAGCAGAACGTCATGACGCCGTGGGTGAAGGCCAACGGTTTCGGCGGCATCGACAAGGCGCGCTGGGACCGGGCGCTCGACCAGATCGGCCTGACCTTCACCTTCAAGGACAAGGCCAAGGCGGGCGATGCCTTCACCGACGTGTTCCTGCCGGCCTCGGCCGAGCGGGTGTTCTGAGCACAGACGCTGGCCGGACTGTCTCCTCCCTTCCCCCTGGTGGGGAAGGGATGGGGATGGGGTGCAAACGACCGGGTGAAAGTCGGCTTGTATCGGCACCGCGGCCAAGTTCTTTTCGGATCGCTCTGACTTTTCGCCCCCCCCACCCCTAACCCCTCCCCACGAGGGGGAGGGGAAGCGCCCAGCCTGTTTCCGGAGAACGCTTGACCGCCTTCGTCGAACTTCACGATGTCACCCATGTCTATGGCGGCGGAGGCGGGCCGCCGGCGGTCGAAGGGCTGTCGCTGAGCATTCGCGAGGGTGAGTTCGCCGCGATCGTCGGCCCGTCGGGATGCGGCAAGTCGACCATGATGAAGCTCGCCACCGGCTTGCAGCGGGCGAAGTCGGGCAGCGTGATCGTCGATGGAGGCGAGGTCGTCGCGCCGATCAAGATCACCGGCATGGCCTTCCAGAACCCGGTGATGCTGCCCTGGCGGACGACGCTGCAGAACCTGCTCTTGCCGCTGGAGATCGTCCAGCCGCACCGCTCGCGCCTGCGCTTGAACAAGGCCGACTATGTCGCCCGCGCCGAGATGCTGCTGGAGACGGTCGGTCTCAAGGGCATGGGCTCGAAGTTTCCCTGGGAGCTTTCGGGCGGGATGCAGCAGCGCGCCTCGCTGTGCCGTTCGCTGATCCATGAGCCGAAGCTCCTGATGCTGGACGAGCCGTTCGGCGCGCTCGACGCCTTCACGCGCGAGGAACTCTGGTGCGTCATCCGCGATCTGCATGCCCAGCGCGGCGTCACGGTCATCCTTGTGACGCATGATCTGCGCGAGGCGGTATTCCTGGCCGATCGGGTGTTCTGCATGTCGGCCAGGCCCGGCCGGATCATCGCCGAGCGCGAGATCGACTTTGCCCGCCCGCGCGATCTCGACATCACCTACACGCCGGAATTCGCAGGCGTCGTGCACGAACTGCGCGGCCATATCCGCGCGGCGAGGGCGACGGCATGACCCGCTCGGCCTGGCTCAAGCTCGCGCCCTATCTGTTCACGATCGGCTTCTTCGCGCTCTGGGAGATCGCCTGCCGGGCGCTGTCGATCTCGAGCTTCGTGCTGCCGCCGCCCTCGGCGGTCTGGGGCGCTCTCGTCCAGTACCAGAAGCCGCTCTATACCAACGCCTTCCACACGCTCTGGATGACGTCGCTGGGCTTTGCCCTGTCGATCGTCTTCGGGCTGGCGCTCGGTCTGCTCGTCGGCTCGTCAAGGCTGATTTATGCCGGGCTGAACCCGCTGCTGGTCGGCTTCAATTCAATCCCGAAGGTCGCGGTGGTGCCGATCCTGGTGATCTGGTTCGGCGTCGGCTGGCTGCCGCCGGTGCTGACCGCCTTCGTGATCTCGTTCTTCCCGATCGTGGTCAATGTCGCGACGGGACTGGCCACGATCGAACCGGAGACCGAGGACGTGCTGAAGGCGCTCGGCGCCAGCCGCCTCGACATCATGACCAAGGTCGGCATCCCGCGCTCGCTGCCCTATCTGTTCGGGGCGCTCAAGGTCTCGATCACGCTGGCCTATGTCGGCTCGGTGATCGGCGAGCAGAACGCCTCCAATCTCGGCCTCGGCAACCTGATCACGCGCGCCTCGGCGGACTTCAACGTGCCGCTGATCTTCGCCGCGCTGATCGTGTTGGCTGTGCTTGGCGTCTTCCTGGTCGCGATCGTCGACATCGTCGAGGGCCGGATGACCGGCTGGGCGAAGCGCTCGCAACTCGGCAACGCCTGAGGCGGGGCGAAGGGCGCGACCTGCCCGTTCAGACCATGCCGGTCGATTTGAGCTGCTGGTAGGCCTTCAGGATTTCCTGCAGTGTGCCCTCGCGCGAGCGGTCGCCACCATTGGCGTCGGGGTGGAAACGCTTCACCAGCTCCTTGTAGCGGGCCTTGATCGCCACGGGATCGGCATTCTCGTCGAGGCCGAGCGCCTCGAGCGCCTTGCGGGCAACGACGCCGACGCGCGACTCCGGCTGGGCGGCCGTCTGGGTCCGCCGCGTGCCGAAGATGTTGAAGGCATCCTGGACGTCGGGCTGCTCGGTTCCGCCCGCGACGCGGCCGCGCTGCGCCATCCGCGCCGCCTTGGAGTTGACGCCGAGCTTCCAGGTCGGCCGATGGCCGATCGCGGCGTCCTTGGCATATTCGGCCAGCGCCTCGTCGTTCATGCCGGCGAAATAATTGTAGGTCGCGTTGTAGCTCTTCACATGCTCCATGCAGAACAGGAAGAACTTGCCCTCGCGGCCGCGCCCTTGCGGCGCGCGGAACTCCCCGGGCCGCTTGCAACCTGGATGGTCGCAATGCGGCGCGCCGGATTCCTTGACCGCTTCCGCCTCGGAAGGGCGCATCCTGATGCGGTCGAACAGGCGTGAGTTGAAGTTCATGGTCGAATGGTTATGAGACGCGGGATCGGAACCGGCAAGTGCGATGCAGCATGCAATCGCCTGCGCGGCGGGAACGGGCCGTTCGAAAGACGGCCCTTGGACGGATCGATGAGAACGGTGGCGCGATCATGACCGGAATGGCTGAACGGATCACCAACAAGCTGGAACAGGCGCTGTCGCCGCAGCGTCTGAACGTGATTGATGAGTCGCATCAGCATCAGGGCCATGGCGGCTGGCGCGAGGGCGGCGAAACCCATTTCAGGGTTGATGTCGTGTCCGAGGCCTTCATTGGCAAGAGCCGACTGGAGCGCCATCGCCTCGTCAATGCCGCGCTGGCGCAGGAACTGGCGGACCGTGTTCATGCGCTGGCGATCGTGGCGCGGGCGCCGGGCGAGGCTTGAACGGCGCTAAGGCGTGATCAATTCCACCGACGGGAAGTCCGCGCGATAGCGCCTTGGGTCGCGCGTCAGAAGCGGCAGCCGGGCGACGGCAGCATGAGCGCCAATCAAGAAGTCCGGGAGGACGCCAGTCCGCGTTCCTCCTGCTGATCGATAGCGGCGATAAGCCTTGCCTGCGAGGAACAGTGCTCCGCGCGGTGTCGGCGTCATCTCAATCCCTATTCGAGCAAGCGCTTCATCGACGTCATCAGGCGTCGCGAAGCTCACCGAGAGTTCCGCGTAGACGATGTAATTGATCAGCAGCGGGCCCATTAGTGCCAGCCGGTCGAGTTGCGCTGCTGACCAGCCGGACCAGTTCGGATCGTCCGTGAAAAGATCGAGCAGGACATTGGTGTCGATCAGGGTCACTCAATCGTCACCGCGCAGAAGCGCCATGATCTGGTCGGTGCTGGGGCTTGGACCCAGAATTCCACGGACTGCATCGAACCGATTTTTGGGCCGAGAACCATCGACCTTCAGCAGAACGACCCTGCCATCGGCCTCCATCCGGAAATCGACGGCGCTGCCGGGTTTGATGCCGAGGCGATCGCGCACGGGCTTGGGGATGGTGACCTGCCCTTTGCTGGTGACTTTGGTCGCCATGGCGCTCTCCGTATTACCGAGACGGTGGATGGTAATACTCGCGCTGCCACGCTGCAAGCGCGGCTACAGCTTGGGCCGTTCCGGCGTGAAGGCGTAGATCACCGCCGAGGCCAGCAGCAAGGCGGCGAAGATCCAGTGCAGATGGGCGAATGTGGTCGCGGCGTCGAAGCCCGCAGCACGTTGGCCCGCTATGAACCAGCCCGAGCCCGATTGCGCCAGCGCCGCGCCGGCGATGAAGAGGAAGTTCACCGCCGTCATGCCGCGCCCGAGCAGATGGGTCGGGAAGAACAGGCGCGCATGCGCCATCAGGATGGCATAGGTGAAGCCGATCGCGCCGATCAGCGCGAAGAGCAACGTCGCCACGGCTCCCGAGGAGGCGCCCGTGGCAGCCAGAACGGCGAAGGTCGCGGCGGTGCCGACCGTACCCCACAGCACGAGCGGCTTCACTCGCCCCAGCCATTTCTCCAGCCCGCCATAGATGAAGGCTCCGGCGACCATGGTCACCGCCATGGCGGTCGCGGCATTGCCGGCGGCGACCGCGTCCATCCCGTGAACGTCGATCATGAAGGGCGCGACCCACAATCCGCGCGCCGTCGCCAGGATGCCATAGGCAGTGAGCGTGATCGGGGCGAGCAGCCAGAGCGGGCGCAGTTTCACGATACTGGCGAGACCGGCGATCAGACCCTCGGTCGCGCCCGATGTGCTTTCGGCGCGTGGCGGATCGCGGATCAGCAGCCCGGCCAGCGCGGTGGCGACCAGGAAGCAGCCCGCCATAGCCAGCATCGAGGGACGCCAGCCATAATGCGCGGCGGCGGTGGCGAGCGGCGCCGCGCCGACCAGATTGCCGAGCGAGCCGAGCCCGATGAAGACCGAGGTCAGGTAGGCGAAGCGGGACGGCGCCGCCGTCCGGGCGAAGAGGAAGAGGCTCGCCATGAAGATCGGCGAGCACCCGACGCCGATCAGCGCCATCGCCAGCATGCCGGAAACGGCGCCGCTCGCGTTGGCGAACAGGAAGGCGCCGACCGTGCCGATCGTCATCGCCGCCGTCACCGTGCGGCGTGGGCCGAGCCGGTCCAGCGCCCAGCCGATCGGGAACTGCGACAGCGCGAAGGCGCAAAACCAGGCCGCGCCGAGCAGCCCCAGCTCGCGCGGGCCGATCGCCAGATCCGCCATCACAGGGCCGGCGATCACGCTGAGAAACGACCGGTAGAAGATCGACAGGAAATACGCAGGCAGCAGCGCGAGGAAAATGGTCACCGGCAGATCAGTCGGTTGGCGGGCATGCTGGCGAGTGGATCACTTGATCCGCTCGAGCACCGAGACGTAGTTCGCCACCGCCGAACCGCCCATGTTGAAGATGCCGCCGAGGCGGGCGTCCTTGAGCTGCATGCCCTCGGGGGCCTCGCCGACGAGCTGCATGGCGCTGAGCACATGCATCGAGACGCCGGTCGCGCCGATCGGGTGGCCCTTGGCCTTGAGGCCGCCGGAGACGTTGACCGGCAGCTTGCCGTCCTTCTGCGTCCAGCCTTCCTTGATGGCGCGGGCGCCGTCGCCTTCCCGGGTCAGCCCCATCGCCTCGTATTCGATCAGCTCGGCGATGGTGAAGCAGTCATGCGTCTCGACGAAGGACAGATCGTCCAGCGAGACGCCGGCTGCGCTGAGCGCCTTCTTCCAGGCCAGCGCGCCGCCCTCGAATTTCAGGATGTCGCGCTTTGAGAGCGGCAGGAAATCCTGGACATGGGACATGCCGCGGAAACCGACGGCGCGGCGCATGGTCAGCGCGGTCTCCTCGTCGGCAAGCACGATCGCGGCGGCGCCGTCGGAGACGAGCGAGCAGTCGGTGCGCTTCAGTGGCCCGGCGACATAGGGGTTTTTCGCGCTCTCCTCGCGGCAGAAAGCGTAGCCGAGGTCCTTGCGCATCTGGGCGTAAGGGTTGTCGACGCCGTTCTTGTGGTTCTTGGCCGCGATCATCGCGAGCGCGTCCGACTGGTCGCCATGGCGCTGGAAATAGGCGGCGGCGATGCCTCCGAACACACCGGCAAAGCCGCCCTGCGTGTCGCCTTCCTCGGCGAGGTAGGACGCCTTGAGCAGGTTCTTGCCGATTTCGGGGCCGGGCGTGGTCGTCATCTGCTCGACGCCGACGACGAGGACGATCCTGGCCGCGCCCGCCTTGATCGCGCGGACGCCCTGCTGCACGGCGGCAGAGCCCGTGGCGCAGGCGTTCTCGACGCGGGTTGCCGGCTTGAAGCGCAGTGCCGGATCGGCCTGGAGCACCAGCGAGGCGGTGAAATCCTGGGCGGAGAAGCCGGCGTTGAAATGACCGAGCACGATCTCGTCGACCTGGTCGGCGGTGATGCCGGCATCGATCAGAGCGTCCGTCGTGACCCTGACGATCAGGCTCTCGACGGTTTCCGCATCCTGCTTGCCGAACGGCGTATGGGCCCAACCGACGATCGCAGCGCTCATGGCTTTCTCTCCCATACCGATTTCGACGTTATCCGGCTTTGACCCTTATGTGCGCGTGCAGCCGGCGCCTCGCAAGCCGGTAGTCCTGCATTCCGGTCGTGCGCGAAAGGAGGGACCATGATGCGGACCGGGGCGGTCACAGCGCCGTCAGCAGCAGCAGGCTGACGCCGCCGACGATCATCGCCATGCCCGCCATCTCGCGCCGGCTGGTGCCCTCCGAGAAGATGCGGCGCGAGGCGATCTGCGCCAGCGGCACCTCGATCAGCGCCAGCGTGCGGACATTCGCCGCACTGGTCAGCGAAAAACCGATGAACCAGAACTGCGAGGCCGCCGCCCCGAGAAAGCCGGCCGAGAGCGACTTGCGCCAGTTCCGCAGGCTCGACATCAGCGCCGGCCGGTTGGCGATCAGCATGTAGAGCGTCAGGATCAGCGTCTGCAGGAAGAGGCCGAGCGCCAGGATCGTGGTCGCGCGGATGAAGAAGCCGCCTTCCGGCAGCGCCTGGATCGCGCCGCGATAGCCGATCGCGGAGAGCGCGAAGAAGGCGCCCGCGCCGACGCCGAGCACGGCCGGGCGCAGGCCGGCGCGGGTGAGTTTCTCGCCGGGCTTCCAGGAGACGAGCACGACCCCGGCCGTGGCGATGAGGATGGCCAGGAACTTGGCTGGGGTGAGCGCGTCGCCCAGCAGCAGCGCGCCGAAGATCGCGACCTGCACGGGCTCGGTCTTGGTGTAGGCGGTGGTGACGGCGAAGGAGCGCTCGCGCATCGCCGCCAGCATCAGCCCGGTCGCGGCGATCTGCGTGAGGGCGCCGCCGATGGTGTAGCCGAAGGCGCCGGATCCAATCTCCGGGGGCAGCCGGTCGGCGACCAGGCAGACGACGCCGAGGAAGATCAGAGCGAAGGGCAGGCCGAACAGGAAGCGCACCTGCGTCGCGCCGACGACGCCGATGATCTCCGTCAGGGAACGCTGGGTGAGGTTTCGGGCCGTCTGCAGCAGCGAGGCGGCGATGGTCGCGGGAATCCAGAGAAGTGCAAGGCTCACGCGGCGGTTCCAGTCGGTCGAGGGCTGTCTCGGGGACGGTCCTGGGCTTGTGAACCCTCGCCAGAGACTAGGCAAATCGCTCCGCTGGGGGTAGGTATGCGTCCATGGGCGGGACATTGTCGCCGGCCGTCTCGAAATTGCCGCACGCGTCGCGTTGAAACCCTGCGCCTTCAACCCTCGTAAGACAGGTTCAAGACCCGCCCGATGATCGCTTCCCGCTTTTCCGCCGCCCTCGTCCTCGGGCTCGCCCTGACCGGGTCCGCCACAGCCGGCACCAGCCTCGTGATCGACGCCGCCAGCGGCGCGGTCTTGTCCAGCGAGAATGCCGGCCAGCCCTGGCACCCGGCCTCCACGACCAAGATGATGACCGCCTATCTGGCGCTGAAGGCGGTTCGCGAAGGCCGGCTCGGCCTGGAGACCGCGATCCCGGCCTCGAAGCGGGCCGCCAGCCAGCCCCGCGTCAAGGTCTACATCAAGGCGGGGCAGGAGATCACGCTCGACAACGCGCTGCGCATCATGATGGTGAAGTCGGCCAACGATATCGCCTATGTGATCGCCGAGGGCGTCGGTGGCAATGTCGAGAGCTTCGTCGGCATGATGAACGCCGAGGCCGCGCGGCTCGGCATGCGCGACAGCCATTTCACCAACCCCAATGGCTGGCACGACCCCGACCAGCAGGTCAGCGCCCGCGACCTCGCCATCCTCGCGATGGCGCTGATGCGCGAGTTTCCCGATTATTCGGATTACTGGAACACAGCCGCCGTCCAGCTGGGCAGGCAGGTCCTGAACAACACCAACGGGCTCGTCGGGCGCTATTCCGGCATCGGCGGCATGAAGACCGGCTATGTCTGCGCCTCGGGATTCAATGTCGTGGCGACCGCGACGCGCGGCGGCCGCACCCTGATCGCGGTCGTGCTCGGTGCCTTGTCGGGCACGGAGCGCACGATCAAGGCCGCGCAGCTGCTCGATGACGGCTTCGGCAAATGGGGCGGCGGGGGCTACACGGTCGCGTCGCTGCCCTCGCAGGGCGGGCGCGCCTCCAGCATCTGCGGCGATGTCCAGCGCAAGGGCGGCGGCGTCGCTCTGGCCGATGATGCCGACAGCGCGGGTCCCATCGCGGCGCAGGCGTCCAATCTCGGCGGCAATGCCGAGGATGGCGGCCGCTTCGCCACCTCGTCTTCTGCGACCTATTCCAGCACCTCCGTGCTGAGCCGTTCGCCCTCGGGGCGTGTCTCGCTGGGCCCGCGCGCCGAGACAATGCCGGTGCCGGTCGCCTTCGGGCGCACGCCGGGCTCGGCCTCCGCGCCGCTGGCGGCCAATGTCTCCGGCGGTTCTGACAGTCGCGTCGCGCGCGGCATCACGCCGTCGGCGCCCGTCGCTGCCGGCCTGTTGGGCAGCCAGAGCGGCGGCCTCTTCGCCGATCGCGGCCGCACGGCCTCCGGCAATGGCGGCATTCCCGGCGCGACCTCGGCCTTCGCGCCGAGCGAACCCGAGACGGTCCAGCAGGGCGGGCCCTTGCGTCTCCAGGGTGCGATCCAGCCGGGTGCGGGCACGCCCGCGACCTTACGCCCCGGCGCGGCCGCCGGCATCAAGCCCGTTGCCCGCCCGCCGGCCAAGCCGCTGCTGGTGAAACCCTCGCCCAAGGCCGCGCCGGCCACCGCGGCCAAGACGACCGCGGCGAAGCCCGCGCAGGCGGCGGCGAAGCCGCAGCCCGCCAAGCCACAGGTCAAGACCAAGGCCAAGCCGACCGAGGCCAAGCCGAACGACGACGCCTGAGCGTGATTGCTTGACCCCCGACCCCGGCCTCGCCGCCAGGCGGCAGGGCCTGCTGCTGGCGCTGGCCTCGGCCGGCGCCTATGGCACCAACATTGTCAGCGCGCAGATCGCCGGGCAGGCCGGGCTGAACGGCCCGCTGCTCGTCTTCTACCGCGTCTTCATCATGCTCGCGCTGGTCGGGGCCGCTGTCGCGATCTGGCGGACGTCGCTTGCCGTGCCGCGTGGGGAGCGACGGGCGCTGCTGCTGTTCGGCGTCACCAGCTCGCTGGTCGGCTCCGCCTATCTGTCCTCGGTCGCCTTCCTGCCCGTCACGGTGGCCGCCGTGGTGTTCTTCACCTACCCCGTCCTGATCGTCGTGGCCGAGCCCTTCGTCACGCGCATGCGCTTCCGGCCCGAACGGCTGGCGGCAGCCTTTGCCGCTTTCATCGGGGTCGCGATGGTCGTGGGGCCGGACATGCATGGGCTTGATCCGCGCGGCCTGCTGCTGGCGCTCGGCGCCAGCCTCGCGGCGGCAACCCAGTTCTTCGCGGCTTCGGCCCTTGCCGGCACGCCTCTGGCCGCCCGGCTGTTCTGGTCGCATCTGCTGATCCTGCCGGTGACGGCGCTCATCCTCGCCATCACCGGCGGCTTCCTGCCGCCGAGCGCCTTCGCGCTGGCTCCGATCGCTGCGGCGGTGACCATCGGCGGTTATCTGGTGGGGTTCCTGCTCCAGGTGATCGCGCTGACGCGGATTTCGCCCGGAGCCGCTGGCCTTGCCTTCTGCGCCGAACCGGTCTGCGCCGTGCTGATCGCGGCGGTGGTGCTTGGCGAGCGCCTGGCGCCGCTGCAATATGCCGGCTGCGCCCTTGTCGTCGCGACGCTGGTGGCTAATGTAACATTAGAACAGATGAGGCGCTCCCCCGCGCCGGCCTGACGCAAAGCGTGACGACCATGACAAGCCCGCCGGCCCGCCCGGAACCCCTGCCGCTGACCCTGCTGACCGGCTTTCTCGGCGCGGGCAAGACGACGCTGCTCAACCGCCTGCTGAAGGACCCGGCGCTGGCGCATACGGTCGTGATCGTCAACGAGTTCGGCGAGATCGGCCTCGACCATCTGCTGATCGAGGGCGTCGGGGACGGCATGATCCTGCTGGATTCGGGCTGCCTGTGCTGCACGATCCGCGACGACCTGATCGTGACGCTGGAAGACCTGCTGCGGCGGCGCGACAACGGCCGGATCAGCCCGTTCAGCCGTGTCGTGATCGAAACCACGGGGCTCGCTGATCCCGCGCCGATCCTCAACGTGCTGATCAACCATCCCTATCTGGCGATGCGCTTCCGGCTCGACGGGGTGGTGACGCTGGTCGATGCGGTCAACGGCATGGCGACGCTCGATGCGCATGAAGAGGCGCGCAAGCAGGTCGTGGCGGCGGACCGGCTCGTGCTGACCAAGACCGAGCTGGTGCCGAACCCCGCTGAACTCGCCCCCTTGCGGCTACGGCTGGCGCAGCTCAATCCGGGTGTCGCCCTGCTCGGACCGGGTGCGGCGGCGAGCTCGCTGTTCGGCGCGGGGCTCTACGACCTGGCGCGGCGGCCCGCCGAGATCGGCCAGTGGCTGGCTCGCGAGACCCTGCCGCGCGATGGCCACGGGCATCATGGCGATGATCACTCCGGGCACGATCATCACGGGCATGATCACCACGACCATGCCCATCACGACGTCAACCGCCATGACGCCAGCATCCGCGCCTTCGCCTTGACGGCGGATACGCCCATCCAGCAGGCGACCGTGGATCTGTTCTGGACGCTGCTGCGCTCTGTCCATGGCCCGAGGCTCCTGCGCATGAAGGGGCTGGTGCAGGTCGCCGAGCATCCCGACCAGCCGCTGCTGCTGCATGCCGTGCAGCAGATCCTGCATCCGCCGGTCATCCTCGATGCCTGGCCGGACGCCGACCGGCGCTCGCGCCTCGTGCTGATCGTCAAGGACATCGAAGCGGCCGATGTCGAGCGGCTCTGGGAGGCCTTTCTCGGCCAGACCCGAACCGCTGTCAGCGCTTGAGACGGTCGGCACTCGGGACGGCTCGTCTGGCCCCGATCTTGAAGCCTGCCTCCTGATCGATCGACGCTGAAGTCCTGGCTCGCCAATTTGGCACAGCCTCGCGCCAGATCGATCCAGCGCGGGAAGGCAGGGTCGGATGAACCGGATCATGGCTTTGAGAGGCGCCCCGGCAGGCAGTGCCGGGCCCGACGCCGGTTACGCTCCGGCGCCGCGACTCGATGCGCCGATCACGATCGAGACCCGCCCGCTTTCAGCCTGCGCCGACATAGCCGAGGCCTGGAGCCAGCTTGCCGGCAGGGCGCTGGAGTCCAACCCCTTTCTCGAGCCCGGCTTCGCCCTGGCTGCCGCGCAGCATCTCGTCGCCTTCCGCGACGTGGTCGCGCTCCTCGCCTGGCAGGGTGGCGCGGGCGAGACGCGGCGCCGTCTCGTCGGGCTGATCCCGTGCTCCCGCCGAAACGGTCTTTTCGTTCCCGACGCTCTGATCGGGCTTTCCGACAGGCGTGTCTTCTGCGGCGCGCCGCTGCTCGACAGGCAGCAGGCCGGCGCGGTCATCGCAGCCGTCCTCGACCCGCGCCGGCAGGGCGGGCGCGATGGCCGTGGACTGGTTCTGCGCGCGGTGGATCTCGACGGCGCATTGGTATCGGCCCTGTGCGATGCGAGCGGGCGCGCGGGCCTGAGCGCGAGTCGCCGGCGCGCGCTGGTCGCGGCCGTTGCATCGCCGTCGCCTGAACAGGTCGAAGTCGCGCGGGCGGCTCTGGCGCAACGCGGCAAGCTGACGCTGAGCGAGCCCAAGACCCAGGCTGGCTTGCGCGACGCCGTCGAGATCGTCCTGGCGATGGAGGCGTCGGGCCCGCGCGCGCGGGCCGGTGCCGCGACGTTGCAGGACACGCGCGAGGTGGCCTTCCTGCGGGCGATGACCCGGGGTCTCGGCCATGCCCGGCAGTGCCGGATCGGTCTTCTGATGCTCGATGACCAGCCGGTCGCCGGAGCGATCGTGATCGGGCGGGGGCCGCGCGGCTGGCTCTATCTGTGTGCGCAGGAGGAGGCTCATGCGCCGCTCATGCCGCAGCGGATCCTGCTCGCGCTGATGCAGCAGGCGGCGCCGTCGCGGTCGATTCTGCGGTCCGACGGGCTTGCTGTCGCCGGGACGGGCGGGCTGTCGCTCGGCGATCTGCACCTGTCGCATGCTCTCGCGCACAAGCCCCGCGACCTCGCCCGCCGCGCTCGCGAGGCGCTGCGGCGTCAGATGTTCAGGCTTGCGCGCGTCAGGCCTCCGCGCGAAGAAGCCGCCTGATGATCTTGCCGGTCGTCGTCATCGGAAGCTCGTCGCGAAAGGCGATCTCGCGCGGATATTCATGGGCCGAAAGCCGTCGCCGCACGAAGGCCTGAAGCTCGGCGGCGAGTTGCGTCGTGCCGAGACGCCCGGGTTTCAGCACGACGAAGGCCTTGACGATCTCGGTGCGCAGCGCATCCGGCTTGCCGATGACGGCCGCGAGCGCCACCGCCTCGTGCCGCAGCAGGCAATCCTCGATCTCGCCGGGCCCGATGCGGTAGCCCGAGGAGGTGATGACGTCGTCGTCGCGGCCGACGAAGCGGACATAGCCGTCTTCGTCCTGCACGGCCCGGTCGCCGGTCATCATCCAGTCCCCGATGAACTTGTCCTGCGTCGCCTGCGGGTTGTTCCAATAGCCGAGGAACATGACCGGGTCGGGCCGTCTTACCGCGATCTGGCCTTCCTCGCCCGCGTGGCAGACCGTGCCGTCGGGGCGGATGACCGCGACCTCGTGGCCGGGCACCGCCTTGCCGATGAAGCCCGGCCGGCTGACGCCGATTTCGGCGCAGGAGGCGAGCACGAGATTGCACTCGGTCTGGCCATAGGCCTCGTTGATGGTGAGGCCCAGTGCCTCGCGGCCCCAGGCCAGCGTCTCGGCGCCAAGCGCCTCGCCGGCGGCCGCGACCGTGCGCAGGTTCAGGGCGAAGCGCGCGCGTGGCGCCTCGACGCTGCGCAGCATCCGCAGCGCGGTTGGCGGCACGAAGGCATTGCGGATCTGGAGGTCCGCCATCAGGCGGAAGGCCTCTTCCGGCTCGAAGCGGGTGACAGGCCTCGCCACGACGGCGACGCCGAAATGCAGCGCCGGCAGCAGCATGTTGAGGAGCCCGCCGGCCCAAGCCCAGTCGGCCGGCGTCCAGGCGAGGTCGCCCGGCCGCGGCATGAATTCATGCGGCATCTGCACGCCCGGCAGATGGCCCGGCAGGACGCGGTGGCCGTGCAGCGCGCCCTTGGGGCTTCCCGTGGTGCCGGAGGTGTAGATCATCAGCGCCGGGTCGTCAGGGGTCGTATCGACAACCGTGAAATCGGGGCTGGCATCGGCCAGCAGGGCGTCCCAGCCGAGCGCGTCGTGGTCGGCGCCGTCGATCGAGACGGACAGCACCAGCTCCGGCAGAGGCTCGGCGATCTGCCTCGCCTTGACCAGCCCGGCAGCGTCCGTCACCAACAGCTTCGCGCCGGAATCGAGCAGCCTATAGGCCAGCGCATCGACGCCGAAGAGCGCCGCCAACGGCACCGCGATGGCCCCAAGCTTGTAGGCGGCGAGATGGGCGGTGAGCACGCAGCGACCCTGCGGCAGCAGGATCGCGATGCGGTCGCCCCGCACGATGCCGCGCGCCCGCAGCGCATTCGCGAGGCGGTTCGAGGCTTCGCGCAAATGGCCGAAGCTGACCGGCGTCACCTGCCAGTCGCTGGAGACCTCGATGATCGCCGTCCGGCCGGGATCGACGGCAGCCCAGCGGTCGCAAACGTCGCTGGCGATGTTGTAGCGCTGCGGAATCTGCCAGCGGAAGGCATCGCGCAGTGCCTGGTGGTCGGGGAGCTCGGGAAGGGTCAAGCGGGGTATCCGGAGAAAGGGGCGGCAAAATAGGCAGGAGCACGACGCCTGTCACCGTGACGCAAGGCAAACCGGCCTCGCCAGGCCGATTGCGGCGTGTCAGGCTGCAGCTTCTGAGGCGATATGCTTTCAGGACATTGGCATCAGGGGCAGCGGATCGGGCGAATGCAGGACTTCCTCGCTTTTCTCGCCGTTATGGCTGTCCCCGCCGTCATGATCGCGATGGCGCTGCGCCGGACAGGGCGGCGGCAGGACGGTTCGTCGAGCGGCGATTCCGGAAGTGGCGCCTGGTCCGACAGCGACGGCGGTGGCGATGGCGGGGATTGAGCCGGGCGCGCTCAGGACTGTCCCCTTGCCGCGAGCCCGGCGACATCGGCGATGATGCCGTCCAGCTCGAAGTTCTTCGGCGTGTAGACGGCGGCGACGCCCATGTTGCGCAGCGCGTTCTCGTCGTCCGGCGGGATGATGCCGCCGACGACGACGGGAATCGTCATGCCGGCCACCCGCAGCCGCGCCGTCACGTCGCGCACCAGCGGCAGATGCGAGCCCGAGAGGATCGACAGCCCGATGATGTCGGCCTTGGTTTCCTGCGCTTGCGCCACGATCTCCTCGGGCGTCTGGCGGATGCCGCCATAGCTCACCGCCATGCCCGCGTCGCGCGCCCGCACTGCGATCTGCTCGGCGCCGTTGGAATGGCCGTCGAGGCCGGGCTTGCCGACGAGGAAGCGCGGCGGACGGCCGAGTTTTTCGGTGGCTTTTGCGACGGCGGCCTTCACGGTGGCGAGATCGCTGTTGTCGCCAAGCTTGTTCGTATCGACGCCAGTGGGCGCCCGGTATTCGCCGAAGATCTCGCGCAGGGTCTGCGCCCATTCGCCGGTGGTGACGCCGGCCTTGGCGCAGGCGATCGAGGCCGGCATGACGTTGCGGGCCTCCCTCGCCGCCGAGGCCAGTTCGGCAAGCGCGGTGTCGGAGGCTTTAGTGTCGCGGGCCGAGCGCCAGGCCTTGAGGCGGCCGATCGCCTCCAGCTCGACGGAATCGGGGACAGTGACGACATTGCCCTCGCCGGCCGAGAGCGGGGAGGGCTCGCTGTTGGTGAACTTGTTGACGCCGATGACGATCTGCTCGCCGCGTTCGATCGCCTCGATCCGGCGGGCACCGTTTTCGACCAGCGCCTGCTTCATGTAGCCGGTCTCGATGGCGGCGAGCGCGCCGCCCATGTCGTCGATCTTCGCGAGTTCCTCGAGCGCGGCCGCCTTGAGGTCGGCGACCTTGGCGTCGATTACGGTGGAACCGTCGAAGATGTCGCCGAATTCGAGCAGATCGGTCTCATAGGCCAGCACCTGCTGCATGCGCAGCGACCATTGCTGGTCGAAGGGGCGCGGCAGGCCCAGCGCCTCGTTCCAGGCCGGCAACTGGACGGCCCGGGCGCGGGCCTTCTTCGAGAGCGTCACCGCCAGCATCTCGATCAGAATGCGGTAGACGTTGTTTTCGGGCTGCGGCTCGGTCAGCCCCAGCGAATTCACCTGCACGCCATAGCGGAAGCGGCGCATCGCCTCGTCGGCGACGCCGTAGCGGCCCAGCGTGATCTCGTCCCAAAGCTCGACGAATGCCCGCATCTTGCAGAGCTCGGTGACGAAGCGCATCCCGGCATTGACGAAGAAGGAGATGCGGCCGACGACCTCGGGGAACTCTTCGGCGCTGACCTCCGGCCGGGCGCGGATCGAATCCAGCAGCGCGATAGCGGTCGCGAGCGCGAAGGAGAGCTCCTGCACCGGCGAGGCGCCTGCCTCCTGCAGGTGATAGGAGCAGACATTGGTCGGGTTCCATTTCGGCATCTCGCGGGCCGTGAACACGACGATGTCGGTGGTCAGCGCCATCGACGGGCGCGGCGGGAAGACATAGGTCCCGCGCGACAGGTATTCCTTGACGAGGTCGTTCTGGGTCGTGCCCTGCAGGGCCTTGCGGTCGGCGCCCTGCTCGTCTGCCACCGCGATGTAGAGCGAGAGCAGCCAGGCCGCCGTCGCATTGATCGTCATCGAGGTGTTCATCTGGGCGAGCGGGATGTCGGCGAAGAGCGCCCGCATGTCGCCGAGATGGCTGATGGGCACGCCGACCTTGCCGACCTCGCCGCGCGCCAGCACATGGTCCGGATCGTAGCCGGTCTGCGTCGGCAGGTCGAAGGCCACCGACAGGCCGGTCTGCCCCTTGGCGAGGTTGTTGCGATAGAGCTTGTTGGATTCCGAGGCGTCGGAATGCCCGGCATAGGTCCGGAAGATCCAGGGCTTGTCGCGCGGGGCGGGCTTGTCGCGGGGCGCGGGAGTGCTGCCGGCGGGATCGATCGCGTTCATGCCGTTCCACCCTCTTTTTCAGAGCAATCTCAATGTTGCACTGCGGCGAGAATAACGCCAGAGGGGCTGCGGTGTCGCTTGAGACCTTCGGATGAGCGTCTCAATGGCCTCAGCCGCGCCAAGGCATGCCGAATGTCAGTGTCATCGGCAGTTCCGTGGCGGCTCCGGGTGCGAGCAGGATCACGCCGGCGCGCTGGTCGAGCGGCTCGCCTTGGTCCGAGGGGGAGGGCAGGCCGTGCCAGGGCTCGATGCAGATGAAGGGACCGTTCGGCTTGGTCCAGATGCCGAGATGCGGCATGTCCGGAAAGTCGACCGCGACGCCGGGCAGGCCGTCGGCGCCATACCAGGCATGGTGGCCGGCGCCGCCTGCGATGATCAGCGCATCCTCGACGAACAGGGCATGGTCGAGCGTCAGCACGCCATCGGCGAAGGCGGAGGGGTGGCTTTCCGGCGCAAGCTGACCATCGGCCCCAAGGCGCAGATGTGCGGGGCTCGCGCCGTTGCCGAGACGGATGCGATGCGGCAGGCCGTCCGCATCCGGCAGCGGCCAGAGGAAGGCCGGGTGATAGCCGAAGCAGAAGGGCATGGTCGTGTCGCCGATGTTGGCGATGCCAGCGGTCATGATGAGCGACGAACCGTCGAGCCGGTAGGTCATGTCGAACGCAAAGGCGAAAGGGTAGGCCTGCCGGGTCTCGTCGTTGTCGGTGAGGCGTAGCGTGCAGGAGGTGTCGTCCTGCGCGGTAAGGTCGAACAGGCTGGTGCGGGCGACGCCGTGGCTCTTGATCGGATAACGCTGGCCGTCGATCATCACCTTGCCGTCCGGGTGCTTGCCGATGACCGGGAACAGCAAGGGCGAGCGCCCGGCCCAGATCGCCGGGTCGCCGTTCCAGAGCCAGTCGCGGCCTTCCGCATCGGTGACGGATTGCAGTTCGGCGCCGTGTTCGGCGATGGTGATGGCAAGGGCGTCACCGCTCAACCGGATCATGTCGGCTCCTAATTCCCCGTGCCCGGCAGGCGCGGCAGCGGCAGGAACTCGACGCCCTCCTCATGCAGCATGCGCGCATCCTCGGGCGTCGCCTCGCCATAGATCGGGCGGCTGTCGCTTTCGCCGTGATGGATCTTCAGCGCCTCGTCGGCGAAACGCTTGCCGACATGCTCGGCATTCGCCGTGACATGGGCGTGTAGCGCGACCAGCATCTCGCGGAAGGCGACCTCCTTCTCGCCGATCAGCGCGACGGGGCCCGGCTGCGTGGCCGCGACGGCCGGCTCCTGCGAGGCTTCTCGCGTCTCCACCTGTTTCGCGCCGCGATCGGTGCGCGCGACATGGGGCGCCATGATCGCGCGCTCGACCCTGATACTGCCGCAGCTGGGGCAGGACACGAAGCCGCGCTTGGCCTGTTCCTCGAAGCTCGCCGAGGTCGGAAACCAGCTTTCGAAGACGTGTGCGTTGTCGCAGGTGAGGGCGTATTTGATCATGTCGTGCCAGCCATGTGGCGAGACGGCCGCCATAGGGCAGATGGTGGCGGGCCGGGGCGTCGCAAGGGCCGGTCGTGCCTGCAGGCCGGGCGGCTTGTGGTCCTCAAGCGGCCAGCAGCTTGTCGAGTTCGCCCCTCGCATCGAGCGCATGGATGTCGTCGGAGCCGCCGACATGTTTCTCGCCGATGAAGATCTGCGGCACGGAGGTCCGGCCACCGGCGCGCGCGGTCATGGCCTGGCGCAGCTCGGGCTTGCCATCGACGTCGATCTCGTCGAAGGCAACGCCCTTCTTCGCAAGCAGCGATTTCGCCGCCTTGCAATAGGGGCACCAGGCAGTGGTGTAGATGGTGACGGCAGGCATGTCGGCGTCCAGCACTGTTGCAGTGCATCCCATGTAATGCGTCGTCACGCATTCGTCACGGGCTGCGTCACGACCCGTCCGAGACGACTCTCGCGAAAGTGAGGATGTCGACGGCGCTCGCCCCGCCTCTCAGCAGGGCGCGGGCGGCGGCGTTGGCGGTCGAGCCGGTGGTCAGGACGTCGTCGACGAGCAGGATGCGACGTCCCTCGATCTGCGGCTTCGCGCCGGCGGGCACCCGGAAGGCGCCCTGCAGGTTCTCGGCGCGCTGGGCCCGCGTCAGGCCGACCTGCTGGCGCGTGCGCTTAACGCGGGCCAGCGCCAGGGCCGCGAGTGGGACGCCCGACTGACGCGCCACCACCTGAGCCAGCGCGGCCGCCTGGTTGAAGCGACGGCTCCACAGTCGCGTGCGATGCAGCGGCACCGGCACGATCAGCGCGGCATCGGGCAGGAGTTCGCGTCCGGCCTGCGCCATCATGCGGCCCAGAGTCAGAGCGAGGTCGGTGCGGTCGCCGTATTTCAGCTTGTGGACGAGTTCGCGCGCCGTGCCGTCGAAGCGGCAGACGGCTCGCGCCCGGGCGAAGACCGGCGGGTCGGCGATTGCGGCCGGCGAGACCAGTCCGTCGCCGAGATCGACGGCAAAGGGCGTGCCCAGCCGCTCGCAATAGGGCCGCTCGATGAAGCCGATGCCACCCCAGCAGGCCGGACACAAAGCCTGCGCCTCGCCCGTCGCGGCCTGGCAGGCGATGCAGGAGGGGGGATAGACGATGCCGATGGTGGCGCGAAAGCCGGCGCGCAGGGCGGCCATTCCGGCTTGGCGGAGGTGGGGAGAGGAGAACCTCCTGAAAGTCCCGGCCTCTCGGAGCAAAACCCTCTCCGAGGCGGGCTCCATCGGGGCCAACTCGTTTTGTTGATCAGCGACGCAGCTCGCCACCCTGCCATCCCGCACTGCAGCACCTATCTAGAGGTCCCGGATATCGAGCATGTGCCATCGCCGATGGCGCTGCCTTCTTGCATCATCCGGCTTTGCTGTTTCGAGGACAATCCCGATGAGCCAATCCAGCACGACCACGCCGACCCTGTTCAAGCCGTTCCGCATCGGCGAGATCGAGATCGCCAACCGCATCGTCATGGCGCCGCTGACGCGCAATCGCGCGACCCATGAAAACGACGCGCCCAACGCCCTGAACGTCGAATATTACCGCCAGCGCGCCGGTGCCGGCCTGATTATCACCGAAGGCACTCAAGTGTCGCAGCAGGGCCAGGGCTATGTCTGGACGCCCGGCATGTACACGCTCGAGCAGATCGCCGGCTGGAAGGCCATCACCGACGCGGTTCATGAAGAAGGCGGCAAGATCATTGCCCAGCTCTGGCATGTCGGCCGCGTCAGCCATGTCTCACTGCAGCCTGGCGGACAGGCGCCCGTCGCCCCCTCGGCACGCGTCGCCCAAACCAAGACCTATATCGAGAGCGGCTTCGCGGCGGTCTCCGAGCCCCGCGAGCTTGCGCTCGACGAGATCCCCAGGATCATCGGCGAATTCGTCACTGCAGCCGAAAACGCGAAGGCTGCCGGCTTCGACGGCGTCGAATTGCATGGCGCGCATGGTTATCTGATCGACCAGTTCCTGCGCGACGATTCCAATACGCGCACCGATGCCTATGGCGGCTCGATCGAGAACCGCGTGCGCTTCGCGCTGGAGGTGGTCGAGGCCGTGTCGAAAGTCTTCGGCAAGGGCCGCGTCGGCATCCGGATTTCGCCGGTCAGCCCGGCCAACGATGCGCGTGATTCCGATCCGCAGGCGCTGTTCGGCCATCTCGTCGCGAAGCTGAGCGAGGCCGGCATCGCCTTCATCCATGTCGTCGAGGGCGCGACGCGCGAGGCGCGCGACTACCTGCCCTTCGACTATGCGGCGCTGCGCAAGGCGTTCAACGGCGCCTATATCGCCAATAACGGCTTCAGCCGCGAGCTGGCGATCGAGACGATCGAGGATGGCAACGCCGATGCCATCGCCTTCGGGCGCCTCTTCATCGCCAATCCCGATCTGGTCGAGCGGCTGCGCCGTGACGCGCCGCTGAACACGCCGGTGGTCGAAACGTTCTATGGCGGCGACGCGAAGGGCTACACCGACTACCCGGCCCTGACCGAAGCGGCAGCCTGAGGCGGTCACCACCGACCTTGCGGCCCGCAGCGGGCGCATCACGGAAGGGCGCGCGCAACCGCGCTCTTTTCGAATTTCGAAGGCTCGATGCAAAAACAGTTGCGGGCCGGCCAAAGCCCGATTAAACAGCAGCCCTCGGCCAGCGCTGTCACGGTGCCGGCCGGGTATCCTGCCGTTTGGAGCGTCAAGGCGCGAAACGGATATGCTCCATTCGTCTATCGGTTAGGACGCTGGCCTCTCACGCCGGAAAGAGCGGTTCGATTCCGCTATGGAGCGCCACGCCGCCTTTGAGCGCGCTGCTGGCCATCAGATTCGATCCATCAGCACAAGCGGCCGTTCACGTCTCGGATCGTCCGCAGATCGTTCTAGGTCCGCGACCCGATATCGACGCCCGGTCGATTTCCGGATCAGATGCCGGACAAGGCCGGCGCTGTGGTCGAAGGTGAGCGACGGCGCCAGAGCTATCGTTCCGATCCTCTGCTTTCTCCCGAGCCGACATCATACATCAGTCGCGCCGTGACCACCGCGTCCAGCATCTGGACGACGGCCGGAAGCTTGTCGCTGGCCCACCAGCAGCCCTCGCCGAGCAGGTCCAGCGCTACGTCCCGGACCGAAAAGAACCAGAACGCGCATCGCGGATCGATGCGGCAGCCGGCTTCCGCCTCGTCGCAGAGTTGGCGCACCAGCCCCTCCGAAGGGAAGCGCTCGATCTCGCTGGCCATGGTCTTGATCCGGGCACATCGCGATTCCAGTTCGGTACAGGGCATGGACAGCTCGGCTGGTTATCGTCGCCAAGGTCAACGGCCCCGCGACGGCGCGGTTCCAGATGTCTCAAATTGTCGGGATGTCGGGTTTGCCTGGCCTCACCAGGAATCTTGAGCGAGATGGCCGGGCTGCCCGGTGCTACCCCGGAACCTTGAGATGGTGCAGGCGCAGCGGCTGGCGCAGCAGATAGCCGCCCGGCACATATTCGGCGAGGATGTAGAAGCGCTTCATCACCTTCTCGCGCTGCTCCAGTGCCCTGTCCTTTCGCGAGGGGTCGACCGCCACGACGCGATCGATGAAATCGGAGACGGTCGGATAGATCTCGACCCGGTCGTATTCGGTGAATTCCGCCAGCAGAAGGGGGCCGTCGCGCAGCGCGGCGGCGATGGCCTCCTGCGCCGCCCGGCGCAGCTCCGTCTCGTCCTCGATCGGGCGCATCGACTCGAAGAAGGTCCCCTGCGGCAGCGGCTCGACGACGATGACGTCGCCGCCGGGCTCGACGATGCGGGCGGCTTCGCTGAGCGCATCGGCCATGCCGGGAAGCGGGACATGGTGCAGGCTGTTGACGAAGATCGCCGCATGCATGGCCCCATCGACGAAGGGCAGGTTTTCGGCCATGGCCTGGCGCAGGATGGCGGTCGGTGCGGTCTTGCGCGCCTGCGCCAGCGCGGCCTCGTCCGGGTCGATGCCGGCAACCTTGGCGCCGAGTTCGGCCAGCGCATTGAGCAGGGCGCCGCGCCCGCAGCCGATCTCGAGGATACGGCGATCCTCGAGCGGAGCGAGGATCGTCTTGATGATCCTCAGGGTATCGTTGACCGGACGTGCTGTCATCGCAGGACCAAGCCTAACGCATGACCGCCCCGGAGTGGCAAGTCTTCACAAGGCCATCCTGGTCACAATGGCCCCGCGGTCGCCCATCCCGCCGCGCCGGGCCTTCCGTCAGCCGACGAGGGCTGCGAGTTTGACCAGGTCGATGTTCGCGCCGCAGACCAGCACGCCGAGGCGTTCGCCCGCCACGGGCGTGTAGGCGCCGCAGAGCAGGGCTCCGAGGGCCGCAGCGCCACCGGGCTCCACCGCCAGCCTGAAATCGCGCCAGAGCGTCACCTGGGCCTGCGTGATCGCCGTGTCGGGAACAAGCACGACATGGTCCACCGCGTCCTTGCAGACCTCGTAGACGAGCGGGCCGACATTGCGGGCGCCGAGCGAATCGGCGGCGACGGAGGCGACCTTGACCTCGATGGGGCCTTTCGCCTCCAGCGCGGCCTGCAGGGCGCGCGACCCTTCCGGCTCGACGCCGACGACCTTGACCTTCGTCCCGGCGAACCAGGCGGCGATGCCGGAGATCAGCCCGCCGCCGCCGACCGCGACCAGAACGGTGTCGAGATCGGGCTCCTGCCCCTGCCATTCATGGCCCAGCGTGCCCTGGCCCGCGATGGTTTCCCTCGCGGCGAAGGGGTGGATCTTGAGCGCGCCGGTTCCTGCGACGTAACGGTCGCAGGCCGCCTGCGCGTCGTCATATTGCGCGCCGCCGATCACGACCTCGGCGCCGAAGCGGCGGATTGCCTCGATCTTGGCGGCAGGCGAAATCTCGGGGACGAAGATCGTCGCCTTCACGCCCTGCGCCCGGGCGGCATAGGCGACCGCCGCGCCGTGATTGCCGCCAGAGGCTGCGGCCACGCCGGCCGCGGGCACGGCCAGCGAAAGCAGGTTGTTGAAGGCGCCGCGCGTCTTGAAGGAGCCGGCATGCTGCAGACATTCGAGCTTGAGCGAGATGTCGGCCTGCGAGCCGAAGGCGCCGGCGCCGAGCCGCATCACCGGCGTGACGCGGGCGTAGCCTGCGATGCGCTGCGCGGCCGCGTCGATCATCGGGCGGGGAACGGGGCGGTCGGTCATGGTGGCGTCCTGTGAAGGCGGGCGGTCCGGCCAGTAGGTCCAGATCGCGATGGGCAACCCGTGGCTATCGCGTCCCGGCGGATCGGGGAAGGGCCTGCCGCGCCCGGCATGGATGTGCCGGGCGACAATCAGCGCCGCCAGCGCATCCAGCACGTCGTCAGCGGCAGCACCTTTGGGCGGGCGCGCGTCGACGCTCGCGACGGCGATGCCGGCCGCGACGAGCAGTGCGCGGCGCTCGGCCATGCCGGCTGGGTTGACCGCTCCCTTGATCTTCTTGGGATGAGTCAGGGACATGTTTCGCATGGTGGCGAAGGCCAGTTCGGGATGAACCTCGAAAACGTGATCGCGCAGGCCGGGTTGCGCCCGCAACAGGGCATCGATCTCGCGAATGCGCGGGAAGAGATGGAAGCCCTGCTGCGAGACCTTGCGCGGCGGCTGCGACGTCGCCAGCGCCAGCCGGCAGGCCTCGCCATAGTCGAGCGCCTCGACCGCCGCGCGGGCAGGGATCGAGAAGACGGAGGATTGCCGCTGGCCCAGCAGCGGCCGCACCCGTTGCTCCGGGCCACGCCCTGAGCCGTCGATCGCGTCGGGCAGGCCGATCGGCATGTCGATGGCGATCAGGGCCGGCTTCTCCGCCAGCAGCGCGGCGAGCCCGGGAACCACGCGCAGGATCGGCGGCGCGTTTGTCGAGAGGTCGAGGATGGCTGCGATCCAGCCGGCCTTGCACCCGTCCACGCCCGCGATCCAGACCATGCGCCGCCTCCTTCATCCGCCTTTCGCAGAACTGACGTTGCATGTGCGTCACGTCTAGTGTGCAGTGCAATGAACCTTGGCCACCCAGCGTGACCACTGGCGTCAGGAGAGACCCCCATGCCGATGATCCGCCCGCGCCGCAGCGCGCTCTACATGCCGGGCTCCAACGCCCGCGCCCTCGAAAAGGCCCGCGAGATCCCCACCGATGCGCTGATCCTCGACCTCGAGGATGCCGTTGCGCCAGACGCCAAGATTTCGGCGCGCGACCAAGTCTGCGCGGCCGTGAAGGCCGGCGGCTACGGTCGGCGTGAGATCGTCATCCGCCTCAACGGCATCGATACGCCCTGGTTCAAGGATGACCTCGCGGCGGCGGTCGAAGCCAATCCGGATGCGATCCTGATCCCGAAGGTCTCGGCGTCCGAGACGCTGCAGCAGATCGGGGCGCAGCTCAACGGACTCTGGGCGCAGCCGACGCTGCGGGTCTGGGCGATGATCGAGACGCCGCTCGCCATCCTCGACGTCGAGAAGATCGCGCGTGCTGCACGCGATCCCCGCGCGCGGCTGTCCTGCTTCGTGATGGGCACCAACGATCTCGCCAAGGAGACCCGCGCCCGCTTCGTGCCCGGCCGGGCACCGATGCTGCCCTGGCTGACCAGCGCGATCCTGGCCGCGCGCGCCTATGGCATCGACATCCTCGACGGCGTCTACAACGACCTGAAGAACGAGGACGGGTTCAAGGCCGAATGCGAGCAGGGCCGCGATCTCGGCTTCGACGGCAAGACGCTGATTCATCCCGGCCAGGTCGCGCAGGCCAATGCGGTCTTCGCGCCCGACGAGGCGGAACTGGCCCGGTCGCGGGCGATCATCGCCGCCTTCGCCGAGCCCCAGAACCAGGGTAAGGGCGCGATCCAGCTCGATGGACGCATGGTCGAGCTGCTGCATGCCGAGATGGCCAAGCGCGTGGTGGCGTTGGGCGAGGCGATCGGGGCGTGATCCCGTCATGGTCGGGCTTGACCCGACCATGACGGGACGAGACCGGCGGCGACCGTGATGGCGCTTCGTCTTGCATGCGGTTCTCGGGCCCGCGCAGGCGCGGCCCGAGAATGACGCGCTATGCCTTCGCGGCCTTTACGCCTTCGCGGCCTTGGCCCGGTCCATCGCCTCGACGATGAGCTGCTTGGCCTTGGTGGCGTCGCCCCAGCCGGCCAGCTTGACCCATTTGCCGGGCTCGAGATCCTTGTAGTGCTCGAAGAAGTGCTGGATCTGGTCCAGCGTGATCTGCGGCAGGTCGGTGTAGTTGTGGACGTTCTCGTAGCGCTTGGTCAGCTTGGGGACCGGCACGGCGATGATCTTCTCGTCACCGCCGCCCTCGTCTTCCATCATCATCACGCCGATCGGCCGAACCGCGATGTAGGAGCCGGGGATCAGCGGGCGGGTGTTGGCGACGAGCACGTCGCAGGGGTCGCCGTCCTCGGAGAGCGTGTGCGGGATGAAGCCGTAGTTTCCGGGATAGCGCATCGGCGTATAGAGGAAGCGGTCGACGAAGAGCGTGCCGGCTTCCTTGTCCATCTCGTACTTGATCGGCTCGCCGCCGATCGCCACCTCGATCACGACATTGACTTCGTCGGGGGGATTCTTGCCGATGGAAATGGCGTCGAGGCGCATGTCTTGTAAACCTGTCAGGGTTGGAAACGGGCGTCTTATGAGGGCTTGCGCGGAAAACTCCAAGCCCGACCTTCGCACCAGGGTAAACCCCGCCGATTTGCACTGGTTCCGCCGCGCTGGTATCGGGCGCGGCATGACACGTCATTCGAGCCGCGCCCGCCGCGCGATGCAGGGAAGCCTCCCGTGCTGAACCGCCTGCGCCCCGACGAGGAACGCTATGCCCGGCGCATGGCCCGCATCGCGCGCTGGGACCGGCCGATCGAGAGCCGCGCGCAGCGCCTGCGCGCCTGGGCCAACATGCTGCTGGTCGACCACGGCATCTTCCGGCTGGCCTATCTGAACGCCCACAAGGTGACACCGCGGCTGTGGCGTGCGGCGCAGCCCGCGCCGGGGCAGATCGCCTGGTTCGCCGGCCAGGGCGTGAAGACCATCGTCAACCTGCGCGGCGGGCGCGAGCACGGCTCCTGGCCGCTCCAGCGCGAGGCCTGCGAGCGCCATGGCATCGCGCTGGTCGATTTCGTGCTGCGTTCGCGCGGTGCGCCCGAGCGCGAGACCATTCTCGCCGCCAAGGATTTCTTCGAGACGCTGAAGGAGCCCGCGCTGGTCCACTGCAAGTCGGGCGCCGACAGGGCGGGCTTCTTCGCCGCGCTCTATCTCCTGATCCATGAGGGCCGGCCGCTGGGCGAGGCGATGCGCCAATTGTCGCTGCGCTACGGCCATTTCCGCTTCGCCAAGACCGGCATTCTCGATGCGTTCTTCGAGGCCTATCGCGCCGAGGGCGAAGCGAAGGGCATCGCCTTTCTCGACTGGGCCCGGGATATCTACGATCCCGAAAAGCTCGAACGCAGCTTCAGGCCCGGCTTCTTCTCCTCGCTGCTGGCCGACAGCCTGATCCGCCGGGAGTAGGGGCCGTCAGGGCGTCGCCCGACCTCCTCCAACGACGTCGTCGTCACCCGTCTGGGTCTCGTCCTGTCCAACCCAGACGAACAGGACATGTGCCGCCGTGCGCGCAACCGAGATCGCCCCGAGCGCGTACAGCAATTCCGACGACAACGCGCCGAACCACAGGATGGTCGCGATGATCGACAGCAAGGCGATGGCATGGGCCGCGAGTTGCCACGCCGTGTTGCGGGACAGCGCCGCGATGTCGTGAAGCGGGTTGAACAAGGCGATGCCGGCATAGAACAGCGCCATCACGGCAACGACATCTCCGACGCCTTCCCATTTGCTGCCGTCGAACACTCCGCCGAACAGATGTGCGCCGATTGCGATGGGCACAAAGAGCCCGATCGCGCCGGCGACGAGTGCCAGAGTGGCCCAACGCGCCCAGAACTGCCGCCGTGGCCCCTTCTGGGCGCGCAGCCGGTTCAGCAGCAGCGGGCCGGACACCGTTCCGAACATCTGCGTCGGCATGTCGAGCAGGCGCATCGCCAGCGCGACATGGGCGGCCAGCAGCGGATCGGCGGCATAGGGCAGAGCCAATAGCGGCGCGACGGTGAAGCCGAACGAGAGCAGCGCGGATGGCAGCAGGATGCGCGGCGCATCGCGCCAGCGTCTTGCGCCCCAGGCAAGCCCGCCGATCGACCAGAGGCGCGGCTGGGCCAGCGCGAACAGGCTGTCGCGGCGTCGCCACACAACATAGGCTGCCGCTGTCACATGGCCGAGCGCATCCGCCAGGAACAGCGCAAGTGCCTTGGGTCCGAAAACGGCGATCAGCAGCAGCATGAGGGCGGGCTGAACCAGCGCCTGCATGACATTGCCGTTGCCGATCGTCCGGAAGTCGCCCTCCGCAGTGGCCTCGGCCCAGAGCAGGCGCAGCACGGCGCGGGCCGCCAGCGAGAGGAAGAAGATCAGGGCGATGGCAGGTGCCATGCGTCCGATCTCGACGAGAACAGCCAACGCGACGGCGACGAGGCCGAGAAACGCGGCGGCGCTGGCCAAGGCGAGCCGGAAGGCCAGGCCGAGCCGGTCGCGGTCGCTGGTGCGGAAGAACACGGCCTCGAGCCGCATCAGGGCCGGGATCGAGACGAATGTCGCTGCTGCCGAGAAAACAGCGAAGGCGGCGAAAATATGCGGTGGGCAGAAGAAGGCCGCGACCAACAGCCCCCAGACCGAGATCAGCCGCGCCTGGACGAAGCGCAGACCCAGCATCGCGGCCGAGCCAAAGCCCTGACGCAGCGCCGGGACGCGTGTCGCGACGAAGCGACGGCCCCGCGCCAAGGTAAAGGCCGGGCGGCTGGGCGGAAAGCTCGCCCGCTCCAAGATGACGTGCGCGACCATGTCGACATCCACGGCTGGACCATCGGGCAGGCCGTCATCCTGCGCGTCGTCACCGCTGCCGGACGACGAGGCGTCGACAGTTTCACTCACGCTGACTCGGCCTTTGAAGATCGAGGCTGCGCCAGCATGGTTAACGGGCGGTAAAGATGAGACATGACGAACTGCTGATAGGGCCTGTGCCCGGGGACGGCGCCAGGACAGGCCCTACAAATCGGGCCGCGCGATGGCCGGTCAGACGAATTTCGTCTTCAGCGCCTCGAAACCGGTGAGCTGATCCGGCAGCAGTTCGCGTTTCGCATCTCGTCGCACGAAGACCTTGAACATCACCTCGCCGGCGCCGTTGAAGAACTGCACCGAGCAGACCCGGCGGCTCGGAAGCTGGCGATCGACCAGGTAGATCGCGACGCAGTTGTCCGCCTTGATATGCCCGCCGATCGGGCTGTCGCCATGGATGTTGTAATAGCCATGGCCGAAGGAGCCGACCGGCAGCGAGCCCTCGCATTCCAGCACGATGTCGGGCGTATGCACGAGGAACAGCACGGTGCCCCAGGTCGCGAGCTCCCGCCAGAGCGCCTCGAAATGCTCAGCGGCGATCAGGGTGCGCCCAGCCGCAGGGGTGAGTTCGAGAACGGCGCGCGTGGACAGGCCGGCCTCCCGCGCCACCGACTCCACCATGGCATCGGGCTTTGCGGCCAGGATCTGCCTGGCGCGCTCGATCGCATCCTGTGCGACAGGCGCGCTGTCGATCATCTGCGTATCAGACATCGGCCCGGCCTCACTCGGCCGCCTGGAGGGGGCGGTGCGGGTTGGTCTCGCTCAGGACCGTCTCGAAACCCTCGAATTCGGGATGGCCGAGGAACAGCGGCTTCTCGCGCTTCTCGCCAGCGTTGCGGTGCGAATCCCGGAACTGCTCGGACTTCGTCCAGGCGGTGAAGTCGGCCTTCGAGGCCCAGGTGGTGTGGGAGGAGTACAGCGTGTGATCCTCCTTCTCGGGCCCCTTGAGCAGGTGGAAGGCGAGGAAACCCGGCATCTCGTCGAGGCGGGTCTTGCGCGTGGACCAGACGGTCTCGAACGCGGTCTCCTCACCCTTGGCGACCTTGAAGCGGTTCATGGCGATGAACATCGGGATTGTCCTGTTTTCTGGTTTTGGTCCGGCGACCGGGCGTGACGTCGGCGATGGCGACACCACGTCGGCGTCGCAGGCCATGTCGCATCCCGATCTTGCCCTTGACCGCTTCTAGTAAAGCTGAATATCAACGTCAACAACGCTGACGTAGTTCTCTGTTTTGAATAATTAAAAACTGAGAACTACTTGGCTAATTGGCAATGCTCAAGTCAGTGTCGCGGCCTTCTGCCTTCGGGTGAAGCAGGCTCGCCGGCCATCAGGAGATCCCATCATGGCCGCGCGCACAGCCCTTCCGGCCGACCGGTATCGGCAGCCCGACAGGCGCGAACTGTCGGCCGCGATCGGCCTGACGCTGCTCGCTGCCAGCAGCCTGCTGCTGCCGGCGGGGCTGATCAGTCCGGCGCTGGGCCAGGCGCCGGAGCGCATCGTTGCGGTCGGTGGCGTGATCACCGAGGTGATTTATGCGCTCGGCCGGCAGGACCGCGTCGTCGGCGTCGACTCGACCAGCCAGTTTCCGCCGGACGCGCTGCGCGACAAGGCCAATGTCGGCTATGTCCGGGCCCTGTCGGCCGAGGGCGTCCTGTCGCTGAAGCCGTCGCTGGTGATGCTGATCGAAGGGGCCGGGCCGCCCGGCGCGGTCTCGTTGCTGAACGAATCCGGCGTCAGGATCGTGCGGTTTCCCGATGATACCAGCGCCGAGGGCGTGGTCAGCAAGATCGAGGCGATCGGCGCGGCGGTGGGGGCGGCCGAGCCGGCCGGCCGCCTGGCGGCGCAGACGCGGGCGCGTTTCGAGGAGCTGGCCGCGCTGCGCGGCGCCATCGCCAAGCCGCGCCGGGTGTTGTTCGTGCTGTCGCTGCAGAACGGCCGCGTCATGGTCGGCGGGCGCAACAGTTCGGCCGACGCCATCATCCGCCAGGCCGGCGGCGTCAACGTCGCCGATGGCATCGAGGGCTACAAGACGATGACGGACGAGGCGATCATGGCCGGGGCGCCCGATATGATCCTGATGATGCGCAACGGCGGCAACCACAACACCACGCCCGACGAGCTCTTCGCCATGCCGGCCTTCGCGGAGACGCCGGCCGCCAGGCAGAAGCGGCTGACGACGATGGATGGGCTGTATCTGCTCGGCTTCGGCCCGCGCACGCCGCTGGCCGCCCGCGACCTGATGGCGGCGATCTACCCTGAAGCGGCGATCCCGCCGCTGAAGAGCGCGACGGCACCGTGACGCTGGCCGCATCGCCCGCCTCGGTCATGCCAGGTGGTCTCGCCGCGCTGATCGCCTCGCGTCGTCGCCTGGCCGTTTTTGCGGTGGTCGGCCTGACGCTGGGCTGCCTGGTGCTGGTGCTGATCGCGATCGGCCAGGGCGCGATCGCGATTCCGCCGGGCCGCGTCGCCGAGATCCTGTGGGCGCGGCTGACCGGCGACAGCGCCCTGCTCGAAGGACGCGACGTCCTCGTGGTGATGAACATCCGCCTGCCGCGCGTCCTGCTCGGCCTGCTGGTCGGCGCGGGACTGGCGGTGTCGGGCGCGCTGATGCAGGGGCTGTTCCGCAACCCCCTGGCCGATCCCGGCCTCGTCGGCGTCTCGGCCGGGGCGGGGCTGGCGGCGGCGGCGACGATCGTGCTGGGCGACCGTTTCCTGACGGGCACGCTGATGAAGCTGCCCTTCGCGGTCCTGCCGTTCGGGGCCTTCTGCGGCGGGCTGATCTCGACGCTGGCGCTCTATCTGATCGCGACGCGCGAGGGCCGGACCTCGGTCGCGACCATGCTGCTGGCTGGCGTCGCGCTCGGCGCGCTGGCCGGTTCGATGACGGGCCTGCTCGCCTTCATCTCGGACGACAGGCAGCTGCGCGACCTGACCTTCTGGTCGATGGGCAGCCTGGGCGGCGCGAGCTGGACCAAGCTGAGCGCCATCGCGCCGATCGTGGTGCCGCTGCTGCTCGCCATGCCGCTGCTGGCGCGCGGCCTCAACGGGCTGATGCTGGGCGAGGCGGAAGCCTACCATCTCGGCATTCCGGTCCAGCGCATCAAGGCGCTGGCAATCCTGCTGGTGGCGCTCGCCGTCGGGGCCAGCGTCGCCTCGGCCGGGCTGATCGGCTTCGTCGGGATCGTGGTGCCGCATCTGATCCGCCTGGTCGTCGGCCCCGACCATCGCCTGCTGCTGCCGCTTTCGGCGCTCGGCGGGGCGATCCTGCTCGTTGGCGCCGACATCGTCGCCAGGCTGATCGTGGCGCCGGCCGAACTGCCGATCGGCATCGTCACGGCGGCGATCGGCGCCCCGTTCTTCCTGTGGCTGCTGCTGCGTCGCTCGGGGCCTCTCGATGTCTGAGCCCGGCCGCAACGACGCCATCGTCTCTGCCCGGGGGCTCAGCTTCCATGTCGGCCGGCGGGCTTTGGTCAGCGACGCCACGCTCGACCTGACGCCCGGTTCGACGACGATCCTGATCGGCCCGAACGGCGCAGGAAAATCGACGCTGCTGAAGCTCATGACCGGCGAGGCCAAGGCGTCGCACGGACATGTCACCATCGATGGCGAAAACCTCCAGGCCATTCCAGCCTGGCGGCTCGCCTGCCAGCGCGCGGTGATGGCGCAGCATGCGCGGCTGATGTTTCCCTTCAGCGTCTACGAGGTCGTGAGCCTGGGCGTCGACGGCATCGGCCGGGCGCTGCCGCGCCCGCGTCGCGAGGCCCTGGTCGGCGAGTGCCTGGCGGCGGCGGGCGTGCTCGATCTCGCCGGCCGCCGCTACCAGACTTTATCGGGCGGCGAGCAGCAGCGCGTGCAATTTGCCCGCGTGCTCTGCCAGATCGAGGCCGGCCGCAGCGTCGCCACGCGCCAGGCGCTCTTCCTGGACGAGCCGATCGCCAGCCTCGACCTCTGCCACCAGCTCGCCTTGCTCGACATGGCCCGCGCCATTGCGGCGCGCGGCGTCGCCGTGCTGGTCGTGCTGCACGACCTCAACCTGGCCGTGACCTATGCCGACCATCTCGTGGTGATGGATCAGGGCGCGATCATTGCGCAGGGCGCGCCTGCCAAGACGCTGGACGATGCGCTGCTGCGCCAGGTCTTCAAGGTCGATCTCTCGCTCAGCCGGGCGCCGGCGCCGGGCCTGCCGTTCCTGCTGCCGCAGCAGCACCGGTTGAACCCGGCGACTTGACCTCGCCGCCCCGCTTCACGGGCGATTCATCCTGAATCACGGCTTCACCATATCGCTCAACCCGTGATTCAGGGGATCGGCGCCACATCTCCCGCCTGTCTTCAGTGCGGGAGGTTGGACCCATGACCAGACGCCACGCTTCGATCGATATTCTGCTCGCGGCGGCCGTCGCGCTGCCGCTCTCGGCCCTGGCTGCAAGCCAGGTCGCGGCGCGCGAGGTCGTGCAGGTGCCCGATGCGCGCTACCAGCCCGGCACCATCGTGATCCGCACGGGCGAGCGCCGGCTCTATCTCGTCACCGGGGGCGGCGAGGCGATCGCCTATACCATCGCCGTCGGCAAGGCCGGCAAGCAGTGGCGCGGCGTCAAATATGTGGAGGAGATGCAGGTCGATCCGGCCTGGAGCCCGCCGGCCTCGGTGAAGCGCGACAATCCCCGCCTGCCCGACGTGATTCCCGGCGGCTCGCCGCGCAACCCGATGGGCGCGCGCGTGATCGGGCTCGGGCCCGGCGGCGAATACGCCATCCACGGCACCAACATGCCCGGCACCATCGGCACGGCGGCGTCCTATGGCTGCTTCCGCATGCACAACCGGGACGTCGCCGACCTCTACGCCCGCGTCCGCATGGGCACGCCGGTCGTCGTGATGCCCTGACGCTGTCGCGTCAGAGCGGCACGCCCGAGGGCAGGGGCTTACCCGAGAAGAAGGCCTCGAGGTTGCGCAGCAGGAGTTCTTGCTGCGCCGCCTGGGCGCTGTCGGCCATGGCGGCGATGTGCGGCGTCAGGACGACGTTGTCGATCGCCTTGAGCCGGTCGGGGACATCGGGCTCGTTCTCGAAGACGTCGAGCCCGGCGCCGGCGATCACCCCGGTCTCCAGCGCCTCGCACAGCGCGTCCTCGTCGACGGCGATGCCGCGCGAGATGTTGACGAGATGGCCCTTGGGGCCGAGCGCCTGCAGCACCCCGGCATTCACCGCATGGCGGGTTTCGGCGCTGGCGCGAACGGCGACCATCAAGACATCGGACCAATCAGCCAGGCCGAGCAGGCTGTCCTGGTAGAGATAGGGCAGTTCGGGACGCTTCGAGCGGTTGTGATAGCCGATCTCCATGCCGAAGGCCGAGGCCATCGTCGCGATCCGGGCGCCGATGGCGCCGAGCCCGTAGATGCCGAGCCTGCGGCCGGCGAGGCCGGGCACGATCGGCATGCGCTCGATCGCGTTGCCGAGCCAACGGCCGGAGCGGATGAAGCGGTCGCCCTTGCCGATCTGGCGGACGCTCGCGATCATCAGGCCCATGGCGAATTCCGCGACGGCGGTGGCATTCGCGTCGGCGGCGTTGCTGAGCAGGATGCCGCGAGCTTTCGCATGAGCCTGGTCGACGCCTTCGATCCCCGTCCCGTAGCAGGCGACGAGGCCGAGCCGCGGCAAGGCCTTCATCAGGGCCGCGTCCGTGCGCCAGCCGCCGACAGTCAGGAGCACGCGGGCGGCTTCCGCGCCGGGGGGCAGGGCATCGGGCGTCGCGCGCTCCATCGGCCCGAGCAATTCGTAGTCCTCGCGCAGTCGCGCGATCAGCGCGGCAGGCATCTTGGGAACCATCACAATCGTCGGCTTCATGGGTCGGCGCGCTCCGTCTTCGATGCTGCATCGCAGCATTTCGAGGCGCCTGGCTCAACCCGCGCGGCCGCCAGGGCGGCATCCGTCCGACGCATCGCGGCACCGCGCCGCGACCCCTCCTGAAAAAGCGATGCGGCAGCCTCTCCACCCCTCGCATGCGACAAAAAAGCGCGTTAACGTTTGGGGCGCGACAGCAACAAGCCGGGCGCGGCGCCGTTCGGCTCAACAGGGGCTACAGATGGATCATCTCGCCGACGTCAAGAAATTCGCCAAGAAGCCGCTAAACGAAGCTGCCTTTGCGGGCATGTCGAAATCCTATGCACTCGTCATGAGCAAGCCCGACACGCGCTATGTCGCCTGCTCGGACCCGGTCGAGCTGGAGCGCGTCCGCGAGAATTTCCTCAAGAAGAAACTCGCCCTGAAGACCGCCGATCTCGACGCCTCGGTGAAGGCGATCTGCGAGCACATGAAGGCCGACAAGACCAAGTCGCGCCTGACCTTCTATTACCTGCTTGCCGAGCATTACGGAAAGCTCGATCTCTTCGTGAAGAAGTAACGCGGCCTCAGCGGCGGCGTCATCGGGCTTGACCCGAGGATCTCTCCCTCGAGAGTATTTCCCTCCCGAGATGGTCGGCCCAAGGCCGACCATGACGACCGCAGCGCCGATCAGCGATAAAGATCCGCCCGTGTCAGCGGCAGGCCCGAGGCGCCCTTGCGGCGCTTCGAGACCAGCGTCTGGTTGACCAGCGCGCCGCCGCGCTCGAAGGCAAGCGAGCAGCCGGCGAGATAAAGCAGCCACATCCGCGTGCGCTCGGGGCCGATCTCGGCCTCGGCCTCGCTTTTGCGCGCGTTGAGCCGCTCCCACCAGAGCCGCGTCGTGCGCTGGTAGTGCTCGCGCCAGCCCTCGACGTCGTGGACCTCGAAGCCGTGGCGCTCGAGATTGGTGATCGACATGCCCAGATGGTCGAGTTCGCCCCCGGGGAAAATGTAGCGCACCAGGGCGCGATATTCGGCCGGCATCCGGTTGAAGGCCTTGTCAGTCTTCTTGGCGCGGCGCGAGATGGTGTGGTGCAGGTAAAGGCCGCGCGGCCGCAGCAGCCGGTTCACCGCGCGGAAATAATCCGGGTGGTTGCGGATGCCGACCTGCTCGAACATGCCGATCGACGAGATCTTGTCGAACTCGCCTTCCATCTGGGTGTAGTCGCGCAGATGAAGCGTGACCTTGCCGGTCAGGCCGAGCCGCTCGACCTTCTCCTGCGCCAGCTTCAACTGTTCCTCGGCCAGCGTCACGCCATGCGCTTCGACGCCGTAATGCTGCGCGGCATGGCAGACCAGCGCGCCCCAGCCGCAGCCGATGTCGAGGAAGCGGTCGCTAGGCTTGAGACGGAGTTTCCGGCAGATCATGTCGAGCTTGTCGCGCTGGGCGCGGCCGATATCGCCATGGTCCTCGGTGAAATAGGCGCAGGTGTAGACCATCTCTTCGTCGAGGAAGAGCCGGTAGAAGGCGTTCGAGACGTCGTAGTGATAGGCGACATTGGCCTTGTTGGTCGCAGGCGCGCCATCACGCGCGATCTCGTCGCCCTTGCGGTGATCGACCGCGCTGTCGGCGGTGCCCGGCGCGAAGATGAAGCGGCGCAGCACGTCGAAGATGGCGCGCTTCGGGATGGTGCGGGCGAGCCGCCCGATCTTGCCTTCCGGGCGGGCGGTCGCGAGATCGAAGATCGAGCCGTTGAGCAGGGCGATGCGGTCGCTGATATGCAGGTTCAGCAGCGTGTCGAGCTTCGGCTTGCGAACGAGCGCGGCGACCGCGCCGGAATCGCGGATGGCGATGGAAAGCCCATCTTCCGGCCAGCCTACCGGGATGCTGCTGCCGTCCCACAGCCGGAAACCGAGCTTCAGCCCGAGTTTCGCGTGCGCCTCGGTGAGGAGACGCCGCAGCGCGGCGAGGCGTTTCTGGTCGCTGTCCATGCTCTTACCATTGGGTCTTCGTCGCGACGTGTTTGGCCGGGCGCGGCGCGATTGGCAACAACCGTCTCTGGAGGCACCTGGATGGGGTGTGATTGACAGTCCGCTTCGCCAGCTTCCTTATGGGAAGGTCGCGCGGAGCCAGCGCTGTGGATTTGATTTGGATCAAACTTGCCGGCACCTCGAAGTCGTGCTGATATATGAGGCATGACGGGCGGCGAGCGTCCTTCGTGCCTCTTTTTGCGATCTGCGGCCGCCATGGGGTTGTTTCCCGGGGATTGGCTCGATCCTTGCGTCCTGCTGCAATGTCCGGTCGTGCCGGACTGGGCAGGCGATATATGAGTGGCCTCTCGCGGCCGATGGCGGCGTCCCCCTTGGGCGGGGGATGTTTCGAGGGTCGGTCGAGGGGCATGGCGTGGGAAGGCCGGGGCAGAATTGGGGATCCGTCGCCGGGTTCTGCCGCAGCCTGATTCCGCCGAAAATCGCGCGCTGCCAGACAAGGCAGATCGGCCGACGCGCAGATGTCGACAGGGCCGCAACAGAGGGGAATGCCAAGATGACGTCCGGATTCAAGACCGTTGCCGCTGCGCTCGCCATGGCAGCCAGCATTTCGCTCGGTGCGCAGGGCGCGCTGGCCCAGAACAAGATGGAACTCAACATGGCGACGCCCTGGGCGGGCGGCCACTGGCTCGACATCGGCGCCAAGAAATACGCCGAGAACGTCGAAAAAATGACCGAGGGCCGGATCAAGATCAACGTTTTCCCGGCCGGGGCTCTCGGCCCCGCGCTGAAGGTCACGGAAACCGTGCAGAAGGGCGTGGCCGACATGGGCCATAGCTGGCCGGGCTATGACTGGGCGGTCGACCGCACCGGCGCGATCTTCTCGGGCTGGTCGGCGGGGCCAAACCCGGAAGAGATGATGATGTGGCTCTACAATGGCGGCGGCGCCGATTTGTGGAAGCAGTGGCGCAAGGAAAAGTTCGACGTTGTCGCCTTCCCTTGCGGCGTGCTGGAGACTGAGTTCTTCATGCACTCGCACAAGCCGATCCGCACCGTCGAGGACATGAAGGGCCTGAAGCTGCGCACCTCGTCGTCCTGGGCCGAGATCGCGCCGATGCTGGGCGCCTCGACCGTCGTCCTGCCCGGCTCCGAAGTGTTCAGCGCGCTGGAGCGCAAGGTGGTGGACGCGATCGAATGGGGCGGCCCCGGCAGCAACCTGTCGGAAGGTTTCCACAAGGTCGCCAAATACATCATCATGCCCGGCCTGCATGCACCGTCCGGCGCGCATGACTGCGTCTTCAACAACGCCGTCTGGGCCAAGATCGGCGACAAGGACAAGCAGCTTCTGGAGCTTGCCGGGCGCCTGACCGTGCTCGACACCTATCTCGGCTACGCCAAGAGCGACCTCGACGCCTACAAGCAGATCAAGGCGACGAATATCGAGGTGATCCAGGTCGATCCGAGCCTGACGGCGGCGGTGGTCAAGGCCTCCGGCGAATGGGCCGACAAGCAGGCGGCCACCAACGCCTGGTTCAAGAAGGCCTATGACAGCCAGAAGGCCTTCCTGGCCAGCGTCAAGCCGCTGAGCGAATTCCGCTTCGCGATCGGCTCGCGCTGATCCTTTCGCACCGGCGGCGCCAGAGATGGCGTCGCCGGTGCGGCTTCCGGCTTGAGGTCATCCATGCCCATCGTTCGTTTCATCGGACAGCTCTCGCTGTGGTCCGGCAGGGTCGGGGCCATCGTGGTCCTTCCGCTCGTCCTCGCCATGGTGTTCGAAGTCGTCAGCCGCTACGCCTTTTCCGCGCCGACAGCCTGGGCCTTCGAACTCAGCTACATGATGATGGGCACGATCTTCCTGCTCGGCCTGTCCTATGCCGTGCTCGTCAATCAGCACGTCAATGTCGACTTCATCCACCAGGTTCTGCCTCGGCGCGGCGTCGCGATCATCGACGCTATCGGCTACATCCTGATGGCCGGGATGCTGTTCTGGCTGACTAGTGCGCTGATCGCCAATGTCGGAAGCGTCTACCGTACCGGCGAGGGCACGGGCCTCTCGGCCTGGAACCCGCCGATCTGGCCTTATCGCTGCATCTATGCGCTCGGCTTCGGGTTGTTTGCCCTGCAATGCCTCGCCAAGGCCATCGAGAATCTGCTGGTCGTGTTCGGCCGTGAGACCAAAGGATCGGCTCGATGACATCGCAGACCGTCCTCTGGATGTTCCCGGCGCTGCTGGGATTGATCTTCCTCGGCTTCCCCGTCGCCTTTTCGATGATGATCGCGGCGCTCGGCTTCGGCCTGATGCGCTTCGGCGGCACGCTGGTTCACCAGTTCGCCCAGCGCATCGACGACCTCTCGACCAACTATGTGCTCGGCGCGATTCCGCTCTTCATCTTCATGGGCTCGATCCTCGAACGCGCCGGGATCGCCGAGAAGCTGTTCGATGCGCTCTACATGTGGACACGCCGGCTGCCCGGTGGCCTTGCGGTTGCGGCGCTCCTGATGTGCACGATCTTCGCTGCGGCCAGCGGTGTCGTCGGCGCGACCGAGACTCTGGTCGGCATGCTCGCCATTCCCGCGATGATCAAGCGCAAATACAACAACTCGCTGATCGCCGGCACGATCTGCGGCGGTGGCTCGCTCGGCACCATCATCCCGCCCTCGGTGCCGGTCGTCGTGCTGGCGCCGATCGCGACCCTGTCGATCGGCGATCTGCTGGCCGGCATCCTGCTCCCGGGCCTGACGATGTCGGCCCTGTTCATCGTCTACATCCTGATCGCCTGCGCGCTCAAGCCTTCGCTGGCGCCGCCGGAGACCGAGCCCGATCCGCGCAGCCTGGGCGAAAAGATCAAGTTCACGGCCATCGCGCTGATCCCGCCGGGCTTCCTGATCTTCACGGTTCTCGGCACGCTGTTCATGGGGCTGGCAACACCGACGGAGGCTGCGGCCTGCGGCTCGCTCGGCGTGCTCCTGCTCGCGATCGTCTATGGTCGGATGTCGTGGCGCCTGCTCTACCAGGCCTCGATCCAGACGGTCTCGCTGACGGCGATGATCCTTGCCATCATCCTTGCGGGTGGCATGTTCTCGGGCGTTTTCTTCGCCTCAGGCGGCATGGCGGCGACCAAGGGCGTCCTCGACGCCTTCGGCCTGTCGCCCTGGTCGGTGATCGCGATCATCCTCTTCGTCGCCTTCATCCTCGGCTTCCTGATCGATTCGATCTCGATCATCCTGATTATCGTGCCGATCGCCATTCCGCTGGTGAAGAGCTTCGGGATCGACCCGATCTGGTTCTCGGTCGTGCTGCTGGTGATGTTGCAGACGGCCTATCTGACGCCGCCGATGGCGCCGTCGATCTTCTACCTGAAGGCGATCGCGCCACCCTCGATGCGGTTGCAGGACATGTATTGGGGCGTGATCCCCTTCATCTGCTGCCAGCTTCTCGTCCTTGCTCTGCTCCTGTTCTTCCCGGCGATGGCGACATGGATGCCGAAGGTGATGTATGGCGGCTGACGGGGCGCCGGTCCGATCGGGCGGCGTTCCACGGTGACGAGCGGCTGGCGCGACCTTGCGTCACGCCGGTCTGTCGGCAGCCAAGGCCAGGCGGCGGAACGCCGCCGGGCGTATCGCGACGAGGGAGAGGTTTCCAATGATCTATGAAGAGCGCGACTATCGCATCAAGGCCGGCAAGCTGGGCGAGTTCGTGAAAATCTATGGCGAGTACGGGCTGCCGCTCCAGAAGGAGCATCTCGGCACCTTCATCGCCTATTTCACCAGCGAGATCGGCGAACTGAACCATGTCGTGGCGCTGTGGAGCTACAACAGCCTCGACGAGCGCGCCGCCAAGCGCAAGACGATGCTGGCCGATCCGCGCTGGCAGGACTATCTCAAGCGCGTCGACGGGCTGATTGACATCCAGGATACGCGCATCCTCACGCCCGTTTCCTACTCGCCGCTGCAATGAGCGCGGCCTCCGTATCCGGCGCCTTCACCGTCACGACGAAGGACGGCGCCGTCCTGCAGGCCTTTTCCGAGGGCGAGGGGCCGGCGCTGCTGCTCGTCAGCGGTCTCGGCGGCACGGCGGGATTCTGGAAGAGCAATGCGGCGACGCTGGCGCGGTCCTTCCGAGTCATCCGCTTCGACCAGCGCGGCATCGCGGCCAGCACGCGCGGCACCGCGCCCTGCACCATCGACCAACTCGCGCTGGACTGCCTCGATGTGCTCGATGCGGTCGGCGTCGAGCGAGCCGTGCTGCTCGGTCATTCGACCGGCGGCTGCATAGGCCAGGCCCTGGGGCGGATCGCGCCGGAGCGGCTCGACGGGCTGATCCTGAGCGCAACCTGGCTCAAGCCGAGCCGCTACATGAGCGGGCTCTTCGGCGCGCGGCGCTCGATCCTTGAGGAGAACCCGCAGGCCTATGCCGCGACGGCGGTGCTGATCTCCTATCCGCCAGCGTGGCTGGAGGCGAACTGGGGCGTCTACGAGGCGGCGCTTGCGGCGGCTCCAGCCTCGTTGGAGGCCCGCGAGGTGGTGCGCGAGCGCATCGACGCGCTGCTCGCCTTCGACGGGTCTGCCGATATTGCGACGCTGCCGATGCCCACGCTGGTGCTGGGCGCGCGCGACGACATGATCGTGCCGTGCTTCCTCCAGGAGGATCTGGCTGCGGCGCTGCCCGGATGCCGCAAGATCCTGCTCGACTCGGGCGGGCACTTCTTCCCGGTCTCGCGACCCGACGCCTTCACGGCCAAGGTCGTGGAGTGGATCGGAGAGCTCACGTGAGCGCCCGCCGTGTCGTCCTGATCGGCTTCGGCGCGATCGCCGGCGACATCGCGGCAGCGCTGCTGGCGGCGCGCGAGCCGGCCTACGCGCTTGGCGTGCTGCTGCGCCCCGGCTCGCCGTCGCGGGCGCGGGTGCCCGACGCTGTCGCGGCCCTGTCGGGGCTCGACGAGGTCGAGGCCTTCGCACCCGATCTCGTGATCGAGGCCGCCGGTCATGAGGCGGTGCGCGACAGCGTGCCGGGCTGCCTCAGGCTCGGCTTGCCCGTGCTGATCTCCTCGATCGGCGCGTTGCATGACCAGGCGTTCTTCGCAGGGCTCGTCGCAACGGCCCGCACGGGGGGAGGGCGGCTTCTGCTGCCGTCGGGCGCGCTCGGCGGGCTCGATTATGTCCGCGCCATCAGGCATGCGAAGCATCTCGACCTGCGCTACCAATCGCGCAAGCCGCCTGCCGCCTGGAGCGGCGAATTGCGGGCGCTCGGCCACGACCCGGCGACCCTGTGCGAACCGGTGACGCTGTTTTCCGGGACGGCGCGCGAGGCGGCGGCGCTTTACCCGCAGAACCTCAATGTCGCGGCGGCGCTGGCGCTGGCGGGGGCGGGATTCGAGGCGACCGGCGTCGATGTCATCTGCGACCCGGCAGCCACTGGCAACATTCATGTCGTGACCGCGACGAGCGAGTTCGGCACGATGTCGCTGGAAATCGCCAACCGCCCCTCGCCGAGCAATCCGAAATCATCATGGATCGTCGGCCAGGCCCTGCTGGCGGCGGTCGAGCAGCATTTCTCTCCCGTGGTGATGCTGTGAGCGCGCGCCGTTCGCCCCGTCACGGGACTATTTGATGGAAGGCAAGGCCATGAAGCTCGAAGGCAAGATCGCGATCATCACCGGGGGCGGCTCGGGCATCGGCCATGAGGCTTGCAAGCTGTTTGCCCGCGAAGGCGCGACGGTCATCGTCGCCGACCGCGATTTTGCGGCGGCGCAGCGGGTCGCCGCCGAGATCGGCGCGCAGGGCGGCAAGGCGGTCGCGCATCAGGTCGACGTCAGCAAGGAGGCCGAGGTGGCGGCGATGGTCGCCTGCGCTGTGGCCGATCATGGTCGGCTCGACATCCTCGTCAACAATGCCGGCTACGGCATCGCCGGAACGGTCGTCTCGACCTCGGAGAGCGACTGGAACGCGCTGATGGCGGTCAACGTCAACGGCGTCTTCCTCGGCTGCAAGCACGCCATTCCCGTCATGGAAAAGCAGGGCGGCGGCGCGATCGTCAACACGGCCTCGGCGGCGGCGAATATCGGCATCCATGACCGCGCGGCCTATGTCGCGTCCAAGGGTGCGGTCGCCGCGCTGACGCGCGCCATGGCGATCGACCATGTCGATGCGAACATCCGGATCAACGCGGTCGCGCCCGGCACGATCGAATCGCCTTATTTCACCAAGATCCTGAGCGGGCCCGATGGCGCCGAATTACGCCGTGGCCTGGAAGAGCGCCAGGCGATGGAGCGTCTCGGCCAGCCCATCGAGATCGCGCAGGCGATGCTCTGGCTCGCCAGTGACGACGCTTCCTTCTGCACCGGCTCGGTCATGGTCGTCGATGGCGGCTGGACCGCGCGCGGCGACCGCAAACCCAAAAGCAAGGCCTGACACATGTATGGACTGAACGGCCGCAAGGCGATCGTCACCGGCGCGGCACACGGCATCGGCAGGGCCATCGCGGCACGGCTGCTGGCGGAAGGCTGCGAGGTCGGCATCTTCGATCTAGACCGCGCGGCGGCGCAGGCGACGGCCGATGTGCTCTCCAAGGATGGCGGCAGGGTCGTGGTTGCAGCCGGCGACGTCTCGTCGAAGGATGATGTGGTGGCCGGCATCGGCGCGCTGAAGGCGGCGCTGGGGCCGATCGACATCCTCGTCAACAATGCCGGCATCTGCAAGGTCGGCAAGCTGCTCGAGACGAGCGAGGCCGAGTGGAAGGCGACCTTCGGCATCAATGTCGACGGGCTGTTCCATGTCACGCGCCAGGTCGCGCCGGGCATGGTCGAGCGCCGCAGCGGCACGATCGTCAACATCGCCTCCTGGATGGGCAAGTCTGGCGTGGCCGCCTATGGCGCCTATTGCGCCTCGAAATTCGCCGTGGTGTCGCTGACGCAGTCGTTGGCGCTGGAGATCGGCGAGTACGGCATCCGCGTCAACGCGATCGCGCCGGGGCTGATCGTCGAGACCAAGATGCGCGACGAATCCGAGATCCAGCGCGCGGCCGAGGGGCTGCCGACGGCCAGGGATCGCGCCAAGGCGATCCCGCTGCGGCGCGCCGGCCTGCCGTCCGACATCGCCAAGACGGTGGCCTTCCTGGCCTCCGACGAGGCAGACTACATCACCGGCGAAACGATCAGCGTGACCGGCGGCATCTGGAACGACTGAGCGCGCGATAAAGCACGGGAGACGGCCATGCCTCGCTTCAAGGACTTCCGGCCCGCCGGCGTCATCCCGGCGACGCTGCTCGCGCTCCATGACGACATGAGCATCGACGAGCGCCAGACGCGCCGGCATCTGCGCGATTGCGCACTGGTCGATGGCGTCAGCGCCGTCACCGTCAACGGCCACGCCTCCGAGGTTCATGCCTGCTCCTTCGCCGAGCAGCAGCAGATCCTCGCGGCCTCGCTGGCCGAGGTCGGCGACAGCGTTCCGTTGATCAACGGCATCTATGCCGACGGTTCGATGGAGGCGGCGCGGCTGGCGGCGATGGCGGAGCGGGAAGGGGCCTCGGCGCTGCTCGTCTTCCCACCCAACAGCATGGCGATGGGCGGTCAGCTTCGACCCGAGATGGCGATCGCGCATTACCGGCGCATCGCGGACGCCACCGACCTGCCGATCATCGCCTTCCAGTATCCGATGGGCAGCGGCCTCGGTTATCCGTTCGAGACGCTGCTCGCGCTGTTCGAGGCCGTGCCGACGATCGCCGCGATCAAGGACTGGTCGAACGATCCGATGCTGCATGAGAAGCATATCAGGACCTTCCAGAACCTGCCGCGCCCGGTCAATGTGCTGACGACGCACTCGTCCTGGCTGATGGCCTCGCTGACGCTGGGCTGCAACGGCCTGCTCTCGGGCTCGGGCAGCGTCATCGCCGATCTGCAGGTGGCGCTGTGGCGGGCCGTGCAGGCGGGCGATCTGAAGGCGGCGCAGGCAGTCAACGACCGCATCGTGCCGCTGTCGCAGGCGTTCTACGCCCCACCCTTCCTCGACATGCACAACCGCATGAAAGAGGCGCTGGTGCTGCTTGGCCGGCTCGACAAATCGGTCGTCCGGCCGCCGCTGATGAAGCTGCCGGAAGCCGAGATCGAGCGCATCCGGCTGGCGCTCGACAGGGCAGGGATCGCCCGCGAGGGTGCGCTGTCGCTCGCCGCCTGAGTCCTCGCCCGCCCTGCGGGCGAAAGCCTGTCGGCGGCCCTGCTTTCCGGCGCCCTTACTTGGCGCCGGCGCTGACGAAGTTGAGCATCTCGGGCGTCTGAGGATTGGCGAAGACCTCCTTCGAGGCGCCGCTCTCCCAGATCTTGCCCTGATGCATGAAGATGGTGGTGCTCGCGACGTTGCGGGCAAAGGCCATCTCATGCGTCACCAGCAGCATGGTCATGCCGTCCTTGGCGAGCTTCTCCATCACCAGCAGCACCTCGCCGGTCAGTTCCGGGTCGAGCGCCGAGGTTACCTCGTCGAACAGCATGACCTTGGGCTGCATCGCGAGCGAGCGGGCGATCGCGACGCGCTGCTGCTGGCCGCCCGAGAGGTTGTCGGGGTAGCTGTCGAACTTCTCGGACAGGCCGACCTGCGCCAGCACGTCGCGGGCGAGTTTTTCCGCCTGGGCCTGTGGCACGTTCTGGGTGATGCGCGGCGAGAGCATGATGTTCTGGCCGACCGTCAGGTGCGGGAACAGGTTGTAGCTCTGGAAGACGATGCCGACATCCTTGCGCAACTCGCGCAGATGCTTGGGGTCCTGGTCGACGACATGGCCGGCGACCTCGATGCGGCCGGAATTGATCGCCTCGAGCCCGTTGATGCAACGCAGCAGCGTGCTCTTGCCGGAGCCGGAGCGGCCGATGAGCGCCACGACCTGGCCGGATTCGACGGTGACGGAGACGCCTTTCAGCACCTCCAGATTGCCGAAGCTTTTGTGGACGTTTTCAATGAGAACGGCTGGCATTCATCACCTTCTCGAGATGGCGGCTGAGCCGGGACAGGGGGAAGCAGATCGCGAAATAGATCGCCGCGACGAATGTGAAGATCTGGAAGGCCTGATAGGTCGCGTTGTTGACCAGCATGCCGGCCCGCATCAGATCGACGAAGCCGACGACCTGGACGATCGACGTGTTCTTCACCAACTGCACGAGGAAGCCGACCGTCGGCGGCAGCGAAATCCGCATGGCCTGCGGCAGGATGACGTAGCGGTACTGCTGGCTGGTGGTGAGCGCCAGCGAGGCCGACGCCTCCCATTGCTGACGCGGGACGGACTCGATCGAGCCGCGCCAGATCTCCGCCAGATAGGCCGAGGCGTAGATGGCCAGCGAGGCCGAGGCAGCCAAGAAGGGCGGCAGCTCGATGCCGGCGGCCGAGAGCCCGTAATAGCTCATGAACAGCACCATGAGCACCGGGATCGACTGGATCACCAGAATGTATCCGGCGGCGAAACGGCGCGCCAGCTTGGATCGCGACAGGCGCATGATCGCGAAAACGCCGCCGATGATGCCGCCGATGACGAAGGCGATCACGGTGAGCGCGATCGTCCAACTTGCGGCGCGCAGGATGAAATAGGCCTCTGGCCAACCGAATGTGGTCATCAGGCGGCCTCCGCCTTGGCGTCCAGCCGGGCCAGCCCGGAGACCTGGGGGAAGATCCTGTGCCCAAGCCAGTTCAGGAACAGCTTCAGCGAGAGCGCGAGAACGAGGTAGATCACCGTGACGATGATGTAGGTCTCGAAACTGCGGAATGTATCCGCCTCGATGATCGCAGCCGTCCCCGACAGCTCCTGCACCGAGACGAAGGAGCAGATGCTGGAGGCGAGCATCATCAGCACGAACTGGCTCGACAGCGCCGGCCAGACCCGTGCGAAGGCCGGCTGCAGCACGACATACTGAAAGACCTGGCGCTTGCTCATCGCCAGCGCCAAACCGGCCTCGATCTGCGATTTATGGATGGAATCGACGCCCGCGCGGATGATCTCGGTGGAATAGGCGGCGAGATTGAGCGTCATCGCCAAGGCGGAGGCTTCGAGCCCGTTCATGCGGATGCCGATCTGCGGCAGGCCAAAAAAGATCATGAAAAGCTGCACGAGGAAGGGCGTATTGCGCATCAACTCGACATAGGCATCGACGATGTAGCCAGCCCAGGCGCCGGCCAGGCTGCGCAGCGCGGTCATCAGGGTTGCCAGCACGATGCCCAGCCCGATCGCGACGAACGACAGCACAAGCGTCAGGACGACCCCGTTGAGGATCATCGGCCATCTGGAAATGACGTCTTGGAACAGCAAGGGCGCGCTCCTTCAGCCTTCTGAGGCGAGAATCGCCGGTGCGCCGAGGCGCACCGGCTCGTTGATGTGTCGGATCAGAAGGTCGGGAGCGCGGGCAACGGGCTGCCGACCCACTTCTGGGAGATCGCGTCGAGCTCGCCATTCTGCTTGATGTAGTAGATGAAGTTGTTGAGCCACTGGCGCAGTTCGTAGGCGTCCTTGCGCATGGTCATCGAGTTCGGCTGGATACCGAACACGAATTTCAGCTCGGTCTCGGTTTCGCCGCGCGCCTTCATGGCCGCGTTGGCCTGGGCGTCGGGCCCGGCGATGGCCTCGACCTGGCCGGAGAACAGCGCCTGCATCACGGTGGCGTCGTCCTCGAAGCGCAGGATGGTGAGGTTCAGCTCTTTCTCGCGGCTGGTGAACTCGCGCTCGACGCTGGAGCCGCGGTTGACGCCGACCTTCTTGCCCTTGAGATCGGCCCAGGTTTTCACCGCGAGGTTCTTCTTCGCGTAGATGCCGGTCTGGAAGGCGCTGTAGGGAATCGAGAACATCACGGCCTTGGCGCGCTCGGGGGTCGGCGCCAGCGTGGCGACCAGGAAGTCGACCTTGTTGGCTTCCAGCGCCGGGATGCGGGCCGGCGGCGTCAGCTGCACCATCTCGACCTTGACGCCGAGATATTTGCCGACCAGCGCGATGACGTCGGCATCGTAGCCGATCGCATTGCCCTGCGAGTCGACGGAGCCATAGGGCGGGGCGCCGATCAGCACGCCGATCTTGACCGATCCGCGCTTGATGATGTCGGTCACCGACTGGGCGGAGGCCTGGCCGGCGGCGAGCATGCCGGCGCCGAGCGCGAGCAGCGTCCCGGCGATCTTGAGATGTTTCATGAGTTTCATGGTGCCGTTTCCTCGGTTTGGCGTCGGGTCATGTGTTGTTGCTCCGGCTTCGTTTGGCCGGTTTGCTGACGATCAGGCGCTCGGGATGCCTTCTCGCACGACGTTGGTGAGAGCGGCGCCGGAGAAGCACCGCTTGATGTTGTCTGCCATGGTCTGCTGCCGGCGGCGGATGGTGCCGCTGGTCCAGCCCGACATGTGCGGTGTCATTAAAACGTTTGAAAGCTCATGGAAAGCCAGTTTGGATGGTAAAATATTAGGCTCGGCCGGATTTGGATAGCGATACCATGTGTCAATGATCGCGCCGCCGATCCGTTGCGCCTGGAGCGCCTCGAACAGCGCGGTTTCGTCGATGGTGGGGCCGCGGCCGACATTGACGATCACGGCGTCGGGTTTCATCGCGGCCAGGGCGGCGGCGCCGATGATGCCGGTGGTCTCGGCCGTCAGCGGGACGGAGACGACGACGACATCGACCGAGCCGCAGAAGGCGGTGAGCTGGTCGAGCGTGAAGGCGCGGTCGACCAACTCGGAGGTTGCGACCGGGCTGCGGTTGGCGACGTGCACCTGCATCTCGAAGGCCTTGGCGCGGCGCGCGATCGCCTTGCCGATATGGCCGAAACCGAGCAGGCCGATGGTCTTGCCGGCGATCTCGCCATGGACGCGGTCGGGCGAGCCGGCCCAGTAGGCCCAGTCGCCCCGGCGCAGCTTCTGGTCGGCATCGGCCAAGGGAATGTCGCGGGCCAGCAGCGCGCTCATCACATATTCGGCGATCGCCTGTTCATGCCCGAAGCAGTTGCAGACATGGGCCTGCGCCGGGAGCAGCGCCAGGTCGACCGCGTCATAGCCGGCGCCGGGGACATGAAAGAGCTTGAGACCCGCAGGTACGGGCAGGCTGGCGTCGAACTTCACGCCGATGATCGCCTCGGCCTGCTCATAGGCCCGGGCGTCGGCGGGGGCGGCGAGCCGGTCTGGAAGGATGGCGACCTCAGCGTCTGCGCCGACGAGTTCGGCGAAGCCTTTGCTGAAGGATGCGGCGTTGTCGCCGTGAAAGATGATGCGCATGGCGGGCAGCTTCTCGTTGGTCGCGTTTGTGGGGCGTGAGGCGTCAGGTGGTCAGCAGCGGCTCGACGCTGCAATCAAGCAAAGATGGGTCGATACGGGTTTCCATTTCGTCGAACATGCCGTCGACGAAGGCAATCAGGGCATCGGAGGCCGCGACGGCGCGCTCGGCATTGCGCGTGGCGATCGCGTTCAGGATGGAGAGGTGATGGTCGATGGTGCCGTCGAGGCTGGGCGTCTGCGCCATATGGGCATGGTAGATGAAGCCGATGCGCCGGAAGATCGTGTGCAGCGGCCGCAGCGTGTGCTCGAGGAAGGGTTCGCCGGCGGCCGCCTGCACCATCTGGTCGATCCGGCGGTCGAGCACGTTGAATTCGGCGAGCGTCAGCCCGTCGCGCCGCTCGTGCAGCAGGCGTTCCATGTGCAGCATCTGGTTGCGATGCGAGGGGCCGGCACGCTCGGCGGCGAGCCGGATGACGAAGCGCTCGATGTCGCGGCGCAGATGCAGGAGTACGCGTTCGCGGGCAAGGTCGATCGGCGCGATCTGCAGGCCGTGGCGCGGGCGGATCACGATCAGCGTGTCGGCGGCGAGGCGGTTGACGGCGTGGTGGACGGGTGTGCGGCCGAAGCCGGTGATATCCTGGAGGTCTTGCATGGCGAGGAAGCGCCCGGGTGCGAGCTCGCAACGGACCAGCAGTTCCTCGATGCGCTGATAGGCAAGCTCGAACAGGTTGACGCGGTTGCGGCGCGGCAGTGCGCCTTCATCCGCCTCCACCAGTCTCGGCCCGCTTGCGCGCTGCGCCATGTCGTTCCTCCGTGTCGGAGCTCGTTGAGCGGCTCCAGCTTTGGGGCAACACTAAACATATTGTGATATTTTACAAGCACCCGTATGCTCGCCACGTTCCGTCGGGTTTGGCCGCGCTGCGGCTCGCTTCCGGATCGACATCAACCACAGCGTTCCATGGCCGGAGCTGGCCGTCGAAGAACGCGTGCCGCCAGGGAGGCAGGCCATGAAGATCACCGCGATCGAAACCTTGCGGACGGAAGAGTTCGCCAATGTGCTGTGGGTGCGCGTCCATACCGATGCCGGCATCATCGGGCTGGGCGAGACCTTCTACGGCGCCGGCGCGGTCGAGGCGCATCTGCACGATACGCTGGCGATGCGGCTGCTCGGCAAGAACCCGCTCCATATCGAGGCGCTGCACAAGGAAATGACCAACCTGCCGATGGCGCAGGCCTCGACCGGCGTCGAGTCGCGGGCGACCTCGGCGGTCGACATCGCGCTGTGGGATGTCTTCGGCAAGGTCTGCGGCCAGCCGGTGCACCAGATGCTCGGCGGCCTGTGCCGCGACAAGCAGCGCATCTACAACACCTGCGCCGGCTACAATTATGTCCGGACGCAAAACATCAAGCCGGTCTCGACCTGGAATCTCGGCGAGACCGAGGGCCCCTATGAGGATCTCGACGGCTTCATGAACCGCGCCGACGCCGTGGCCGAGAGCCTGCTCGAGAGCGGCATCACCGCGATGAAGATCTGGCCGTTCGATCCGGCGGGAATCGAGAACCAGGGCCTCCACATCACGCCCGACCAGATGCGCCGGGCC